>Ga0075430_100004328_pt1 | contig 11992 bp, 10 predicted proteins | sample RhiMetdeltSRZDD4_FD_75294 | JGI IMG/M metagenome (GOLD analysis project Ga0075430, IMG submission 75294) | Populus rhizosphere microbial communities from Tennessee, USA - Rhizosphere MetaG P. deltoides SRZDD4 | ecosystem: Host-associated > Plants > Roots > Rhizosphere > Soil | place: USA... | reverse complement strand
ATCGGCACCGTGATGTCGCGCCTGTCGCGGGCGCGCGAGAAGCTGCGCGCGATGATGCTCGGGCAGCCCGCCCCGGCCAAGCTGAAAGTCGTCAAGTGAGCGATCTGGTCACCGAGTCCGATCTGCAGGCGTACGCCGACGGCAAGCTTGCCGACGACCGGCGCGCGGCGGTCGCGGAGTGGCTCGCCGCGCATCCGGACGACGCCGAGCGCATCGAGAACTACCGCCGGCTGGCCGACGAGCTGCGCGCGAGCTATGGCGGCGTGCTCGACGAGCCGGTGCCCGAGCGGCTGGAGCGCGCCGTGCGTCCATGGCCCGCGCGACGCCTGGCGGTGCTCGGCCTCTGGGTCGCGCTTGGCGTGGCGCTTGGCGCGATCGCCGGCTGGCAGATTCACTCCGTGCAAGGTTCCGCCGCCGCTCCCGCCGACGCAGCGGCCTCCATGGCGCACCGGGCCGCAGTGGCGCACGCAACTTATTCACCCGAGGTGCGCCACCCCGTCGAGGTGGGCGCGGATCAGGAGCCGCATCTCGTGGCCTGGCTGTCGAAGCGCCTCGGCACGCAGCTGCGCGCCCCCAAGCTGGAGACGGTTGGCTACAACCTCATCGGCGGCAGGCTGCTGCCGGGTGAGCGGGGCCCGGTCGCGCACTTCATGTATCAGTGCAACCGCGGCACGCGCGTCACGCTCTACGTGCGCAGCGACATGGCGTCGAATCGCTCGACGGCCTTCCGCTATTCGCGCGAAGGCAGCGTCGACGTGTACTACTGGGTGGACAGCAAGCTCGGCTACGCGATCTCCTCGGGCGACATCAGCAAGGAAAACCTGCTGAACGTCGCCAATACCGCCTACCAGCAACTGAATCCTCCCTGAGCACCGTGGGAGTGCGCCTGCCCTTCCCGGCGTGTACGGCACGACCTTCAAGGCCCTGATCCACGAGGAGTTCGGCGACGGCATCATGAGCGCGATCGACTTCGACATGGATCTCACGCGCCTGCCGAACGAGAAGGGCGACCGCGTCAAGATCGTGATGAGCGGGAAGTACCTGCAGTACAAGACTTACTGAGGGGTCCCTGGCTCCAGCACCTTGAAGCGGTTGATGACGAACGTGCGTTCCGTTCCGGCACCAAGCGCCAGGAAGTAGCCGTAGTCTTCGAGATACGCCCATTCAGCCGGGACCGGGCGCGTGCTGGCAGCGTTCTCGCACGTCACCTTTAGAAAGGTCCCCGAGAGTTCGGGGGCGAGCGTGTCGGCCGACCCGCCTTCGGCGGCCTCGCAGCTCTGCTTGAAGTCCGACGTGCGCTTGGAACCGTTCTTTTGTTCGCTGACCCTGCTGAATTCGAACTTCCAGCGATAGCCGGGCTTCATCTCCTCGAGCTTCAGATCGCTTGAGCCCCACTTGTCCAATTTGGTAACCGAGGTCCCGCTTGACTCGCTCGTCCCCAAGATCGCGCGCTGTGTCTTGAGGCTGAAAGCTTCGTGGGCGTACAGGGCGATCATGCCCAGCCAGCGCAGTTCGGTGCTCTTGCCCGAACCTTTTGTGCTTTCGGAGTCGATCGTGAAATCCGATTCCACAAGGACAAAGCCGCCGGGCAGGGGGGACAATCGGCTGGTGTTTGTTTGTATTGTGCCGATGGTTTGAGCGGGCCGCAGCAGCCTCCCTCCGAGCGTCATGTGAGTGCTCGTTTCGACCTCCATGCGCTTCGGCAGTCGTGCATGCTTGGCCTGGACGCCGGCCTGCGGGGTGAGCGCAAGTGCTTTCCAAGCCGCCGCATCGATGCCCTTCAGCGCCTGATACGCCTCGAGGCGCGGTTCGGGCGGCGGCGGCAGGTCTTCAGCATCGGATTGCGCCAACGCGCATGCCGGAGCCAGGCTCATCAGGACGAGCGCGAAGCGCTGCGTCGTCATGCGGGCTTGACGACGTAGCCGCCGGACTTCTCGTCGGCCTCGAGCGTGATCAGACCTTTCTTTTCCGCTTCCTCGAGGAGGTCGGAGAAGGCGCGGAAGCCGTAGTACGACTCGTTGAAGCCGGGATTCCTGCGCTTCAGCGCCTGCTTCACCATCGAGCCCCACACGCGCTCGTCGGCGTCGCGCTCCGCCATCAGCGCCTCGAGCGTGCCGAGCATCAGGTCGAAGGCTTCCTGTTTCTTGTCGCCGTTGCCCTTGTCGCCGCCGCCGCCCGCGGGCGCCGCCTCGCGGCGCTTCTTGGCGGCGCGGCGCCCCTGCTCATCCTGGCGCACCAGGTCGTCGTAGTAGATGAACTCGTCGCAGTTGCTGATCAGCAGGTCCGAGCTCGAGTTCTTGACGCCGACGCCGATCACCGTCTTCGCGTTCTCGCGCAGCTTGGAGACTAGCGGCGAGAAGTCCGAGTCGCCGCTGACGATGACGAAGGTGTCGACGTGCGACTTGGTGTAGCAGAGGTCGAGCGCGTCGACCACCATGCGGATGTCGGCGGAGTTCTTGCCCGACTGGCGCAGGTGCGGGATCTCGATCAGCTCGAACGACGCGGCGTGCATCGTCGCCTTGAACTCCTTGTAGCGCTCCCAGTCGCAGTAGGCCTTCTTCACCACGATCGAGCCCTTGGCGAGCAGCCGCTCGAGCACCTTCCCCATGTCGAACTGCGAATAGCGCGCCTCGCGCACGCCGAGGGCGACGTTCTCGAAGTCGCAGAACACCGCCAGGCTGCGGGCGTCGGCCACTCCTACGGTTCCCGCCGCGGCGCTTGCGGGCCCTGGGGCGCGGCCGCGCCGGCGCTCCGGGCCTGGCTGCGCCGCGCGCGCCAGCCTTCCACCAGCGAGTAGCCCGCGGGCACCACGACCAGCGTAAGCAGCGTGGAAGTAATCATGCCGCCGATCACGGCGAGCGAGAGGGGCGCGTTGGTCTCGGCGCCGGCGCCTACCCCGATCGCCGCCGGCGCGAGCGCGAGGATGATGGTGAGCGAGGTCATGACCACCGGGCGCATGCGGATCGGGCAGGCGTCGCGCAACGCGTCGTCGACGCCCATCCCCTGCTCGCGGCGCTGGTTCGTCAGATCGACGAGCAGAATCGAGTTCTTTGCCACAAGACCGATCAGCAGTACCAGGCCGATGCCGGAATAGATGTTGAGCGAGTGCGTCGTCAGCCAGAGCGCCGCGATGCCGCCGACGATGCCGAGCGGCACCGCGAGCATGATATAGAACGGCTGCAGGAAGCTGTTGAACTGGCTGGCGAGCACCATGAAGAGCAGCGCGAGGGCCAGCATGAAGGTGAACTGCGTCGCCTGGCTGGTTTTCTCGAGCTGCTCGGCTTCACCGACGAACACGACCTGGTAGCCGATCGGAAGGCCTTGCGCGGCGGCGCGCACCCTCTCGATCGCCGCGCCGAGCGCGATCGTGGGATTGGCGTAAAAGGTGGCGGCGTACTGCAGGTCGAAGCGCGCGATGACCGCCGGCCCGAGCGCCTCCCGGAAGCGCGCCACGGAGTCGAGGCGTACCAGCTGCGCCTGGCGGTTGCGCAGATAGATCTTTGTCAGGTCGGCCTGCTGCTGGAACTCGCCTTCCTTCGCCTTGACGCGGATGTCGTAGCGCTCGCCGTCCCCGGGGTAGTCGTTGTACTTGGCGATGTCGATGCCGCCGGCGAGCATGTTGATGGCGAGCGCCACGTCCGACGAGGTGAGCCCGAGGCCGGCGGCACGCACGCGGTCGGGCTCGAGCACGAGCTGCGGCAGGTCAAGCTGCAGGTTGTGGTCCATGCGGCCGATCGCCGGGTCGGCTTGCAACCGGGCCTGCAGGTCGCGCGCGACGCGCCCCATCTCCTGCAGGTTCGGGCCCTTCACGACGAACTGCAGCGGCTCCGAGCGCTGACCCTGCACCAGGCCGAAGGCGCGCGGAAAGGCCTGCGCACCTGCGATGGTCTGCAGTTCGCGGCGAATCGAGGCGATGACCTCCTGCTGCGAGCGATCGCGTTCGCTGCGCGGCTTCATGCGCGCCACGACCGTGGCCTGGTTTACCTGCGACGCCGAGCCCAGGCCGATGACGCCGAACTCCGTCACCACCTCCGGGTAACGGAAGGCGATCTGTTCCACCTCGCGCAGCTTGCGCTCGGTATAGTCGATCGACGAGCCGAGCGGCGTGCGGATGGCGATGAGGAAGCGCCCCTCGTCCGCCTGCGGCGCGAGCTCGCGCGGCAGCCCCTGAAATACCGGGATCGTGGCGGCAAAGGCGAGCGCGGCGGCGCCGAGCACCAGGCCGCGGTGGGCGAGCGACCAGCCGAGCAGACGACGGTAGAGCCGGTCGATCGCTTCGAACATTCGCTCAAGCGCCCAGTACACCCGGCCGTGTTTCTCCTGCACCTCGAGGTAGCGCGAACAAAGCATCGGGGTGAGCGTGAGCGAGACGAACAGCGACACCAGCACGCCAAAAGTGACCACCACGGCGAACGAGCGCAGGAACTGTCCGAGGATGCCGCTGACGAACACCACCGGCGCGAAGATTGCCACCAGCGAGAGGCTCGCCGCGATCACCGCGAAGGTCACCTCGCGGCTGCCGGTAATCGCCGCCGCCATGGCGCTGGTACCGCGGTCCTCCTCGCGGTGCCGATAGATGTTCTCCAGCACGACAATGGAATCGTCGACCACGACGCCGACGAGCAGCAGAAGCGCGAGCAGGGTGACCGAGTTGAACGTATAGCCGAAGAAGTACATCACCGCGATTGCCCCCATCAGCGAAACCGGGATCGAGCAGGCGATGATCACGGTCGAGCGGAAGCTTTTCAGGAATAGCCATACGATGAGAGAAGCGAGGATGGTGCCTTCGACGAGGTGGTTCTTGAGCGCCGCGACCATCGCGCCGATGAACACCTTGTCGTTCTGCACGTAGTGCAACTCCATGCCCGGCGGCAGCTGCGGACGGATCTCGTTCTCGATGCGCTCGAGGACGCGGTCGATGATCTCGACGGTATTGGTATTCGGCACCTTCACCACGCCGACACCGATCGCGGGCTTGCCGTTGAAGCGCGCGAACTGCCGGTAGTCGGCGAGACCGTCCTCGATCTCGGCGATATCGCGCAGGCGCACCGGCGCGCCGTCCTTGTAGCCGACGATCATGGCCGCGAGGTCGTCGAGCTTGTGGAACTCGAGGTCGAGCTTGACCAGGTGCTCGGTGGAGCGGCCGACCAGGAAGCCGCCGGCGAACTGGATGTGCTCCTTGCCGAAGGCGTCGGTGATGTCCTGCGCGGCGATGCCGTAGGCGGCCATCTTGCCGGGCAGCAGGTTGACGCGGATCGTTCGATCCCGGCGGCCGCCGATGCGGATCTCGCCCACGCCGTCGATCGTCTCGAGCCGCTTCTTGATGACGTTGATCGCATACTGGTTGAGCTGCTGCTGCGTTCGGTCGCCCTGCAGCGCGGTCCACAGGATCGGCTGCGTATTGGTCTCGACCTTCGCGACCACCGGCGGGTCGGCGTCCCTCGGCAGGCGGCGCACCACCTGGTTCACCTTCGCCTGCACTTCCTGGAAAGCGACGTCGATGCGCTTTTCCAGGCCGAAGGTGATCACCACCACCGAGGTCCCGGGCGACGAGGTGGACTGGATGTGCTCGATGCCGGGCACGCTGTTGATCGCGGTCTCGATCAGGTTGGTGATCGAGGCATCGACGATGTCGGGATTGGCGCCTTTATGCACCGTAGTGATGGAGATGACCGGGTATTCGATGTAGGGCAGCTTGTCCACGCCCATGCGCTGGTACGAGATCCAGCCGAACAGCACGAGCACCGCGCTCAGCATGAAGGCGAAGACGTGGCGCCGGATCGATAGCTCGGAAAGCGTCATGTCTTGCCTTTCTTCGCCCCTTTTTCGGCCACCGCTCGCGGCTTGGGCACGGCCACTGCGGCGCCGTCGGTGAGGAAGCCGGCGCCGTCGACCGCGACCGTCTCGCCGGCGGTCAGGCCCTTGAGGATCTCCTGGAACCCGTCCTGCCGCATCCCGGTCTCCACGTTGCGCTGGCGCGCCACCCCGCCCTCGATCGCGTAGACCACCTTGCCCGCCGGCCTGAGCACCACGCTGTGCTCAGGGACCATGAGCGCGCCCTCGACCGTGCGGATGACGATGCGCGCATTCACCGAGCCGCCGCCCCGGAACCACGTGCCCTCGCCGCGGATCTTGACGATGGCATCGAGGGCACGGTTGGTCGCGCCGACCGTGGGCCGGATCTCGTCGATGCGCGCCTCGAAGAGCTGCTCGGGCGCCGCCGGGGGCGACAGGATGACTTTCAGCCCCGGTTTGATCCGCATTGCGGCCGCTTCGGGCAGCAGCAGGTGCACGCGCAGCTCCTGCACCCCGACCAGCTTGAACAGCGGATCGCCCACCTTGACGTAGTCGCCGACCGCCACGATCTGCGTCTCGATCTCGCCGTCGATCGGCGCCAGCACGCGGGCCTTGGTCAGGCCGCGCCCGGTAGCCTCGGCGCGCGCGCGGGCGGCGGCGAGCTGCTGGCGCAGGGCGTTGCGCTGCGCGATCGCGTCGTCGATCGCGTTCTGCGAGATGAAGCCCTGGCCGACGAGCTTCTTGTTGCGCTCGACCACCCGTTCCTGCTGCTCGAGCAGGCTCGTCAGGCGCCCGATCTCGGCCTTGTCGGCGCGCCCCTGAATCTGGAAATCCTCGGCGTCGATCTCCGCGATCAGCTCGCCCTTGGTCACCTTCTTTCCCGTGAAGCCGGCGACCCGGGTGACGCGGCCCGCGACTTCCGCGCCCACCGTAGGATCGATCACGTTCTCGACTGTCCCGACGACGTCCTCATAGATCTCGAGGGCACGCGGCTGGACGGTGGTGGAGGAGATCAGGACTGTCTGAGGCCCCTTGCCCGCCCCCTTGCCGCCATCCTTGCGGGCGGCCCGTCCATCCGTGGCATAGAAGTAAGCACCCCCCGCCGCGCCGAGGACGACGATGGCGAGAACGAGAAGGGTGAGCCGGCGGGTGGCAGTGGTCATGGAAAAGGGGCGATTGTCAGCCCGGAATGCGCTCAAGGGCAAACAACGCAGATACCTCCTCGCGGCGGCGCACCAAATGCGCTGCCTTGCCCGCCACCAGGATTTCGGCGGCGCGCGGCCGGGTGTTGTAGTTCGAGCTCATCGCCATGGCGTACGCGCCGCAGGACATGATCGCGAGCAGGTCGCCTTCGGCCGCCGCCAGCCTGCGCTCTTTGGCGAGGAAGTCGGCGCTCTCGCAAACCGGCCCCACGATGTCATAGACAGCGCCGCCGGGGGTGGATTCCCGGACGGTTTTCACCTCGTGCCACGCACCGTAGAGGGGCGGCCGGATGAGGTCGTTCATCGCGGCGTCGACCACGAGAAAGCTCCTGGCAGCGCCCGGCTTCACGTACTCCACGCGCGTGACCAGCACCCCGGCGTTGCCGACGATCGAGCGGCCCGGGTCGAACACCACGGTTTGCCGGCGCTTGCCCATGGCGGCGAGCACGCCGGACACGAAGGCTGCGATCGGCTGGGGCGCTTCGTCCCGATAGCGGATACCGATGCCGCCGCCGACGTCGATGTGCTTGAGGCTGATGCCGGCGGCTTCGAGGCGGTCGACCAGCGCCGCCAGGCGCTCGGCGGCGGCGATGAAAGGGGCGCTGTCCTGCAGCAGCGAGCCGATGTGGCAGCCGATGCCGATCACCTCCACGCCCTTCATTGAATGCGCCTTGCGGTACAGGCGTTCCGCATCCGCGTGAGCGACGCCGAACTTGGTTTCGCGCAAACCCGTCGAGATGTACGGGTGGGTCTTCGCATCGATGTCCGGATTGACGCGAAAGGCGATCGGCGCGCGCTTGCCGAGCGCCCGCGCAATCTCGTCAACTTTCGTCAATTCCGCTTCCGACTCGATATTGACGCAGCCGATCCCGCTCTCGAGCGCGAAGCGGATCTCGGCCGCGCTCTTGCCGACGCCCGAGAACAGGGTCCTGCGGGGGTCGCCGCCGGCGGCGATCACGCGCGCGAGCTCGCCCCCCGAGACGATGTCGAAGCCGGCGCCGAGGCGCGCCAGGAGCGCCAGCAGGGCGAGGTTGGAATTCGCCTTGACCGAATAGCAGACGTGGGCGTCGCGCCCCTTCAGCGCCGCGGCGAACTCGCCGTACGCGGCCTCGATTGCCGCCTGCGAGTACACGAAGCAGGGCGTGCCGAAGCGTCCGGCGATGTCGTCCAAGGGGACTTCGTCGGCGCACAACACGCCGTTGCGGTAAGAGAAAGCCACAGCGCCTACTTTTCTTCTTCGAGCGGCTCGGGCGGGTAGGGTACCGGCACGTAGGGCTTGGGCTTGGCCGGTTTCACCCCGGGCGGCGGTTTGTCGCGCAGGTAAAGCGGTCCCTTCTGCCCGCAGCCGGCTGCGGCCAGCGCGCACGCCGTAAGGAGCGCAAGGGAGCGCCAGTGGAAGCGCATAAAATCCTCATGCTACCCCATGAATGAGACCGAATTCGCCGCGCACGCCAGCGCCGCGCTCGAAGCCATCGAGCGGGCGCTGGAGGCGACCGAGCTGGATTTCGAGCTGAAGGACGGCGGCGTGCTCGAGATCGAGTTCGACGACGGCTCGAAGATCATCGTCAACCGGCACGCCGCGGCGCGCGAGATCTGGGTCGCGGCGCGCGCCGGCGGGTTCCACTTCCGCTGGGACGGAGCTGCCTGGCGCGACACGCGCGGCGGCGCCGAGCTGTTCGCGGCCCTGTCCCGCCTGGTGTCGGAGCAGGGCGGGCAGCCCGTCAGGCTGGCGGGTTAGCGGGAGCGGGCGGCTCGGACGGCGCCGGTGGCGGCGCGGGTTGCGGCGGCTGCAGCACTTCCGGCGGCGGCACGGCCTCGCGGTAGAAGTACTCCGGCACCAACTTGGTGTCGCCCGGCAGTCCTGAAACCGGCCCCATCGGCAGCGCCACGATGCCCGTGGGCAGGGTGCGCGACATCTCCGGCATCGCCTTCAGCACGTGCTCCATGTAGCCCAGCCACAGCGGCAGCGCCACCACGCTGCCGGTCTGGTTCTTGCCGAGGGTCTTGGGCTGGTCGAAGCCGACCCAGGCGACCGCCGCCAGTGCCGGCTGATAGCCGGCGAACCAGGCGTCGACGAACTCGTTGGTGGTGCCGGTCTTGCCGGCGAGGTCGGTGCGTCCGAGGCGCGCGGTGCGCGCCGCGGTCCCGCTGCGCGTCACGTCCTGCATCATGTTGTCCATGATGAAGGCGTTGCGCGGGTCGAGGACGCGCAGCGTCTCGTCGCCGGCGCGGCGCGGCTCGGCGGTGGCGAGCACCTGCCCGCGGTCGTCGACGACCTTGTGGATGAAGTAGGGCTGGATCAGGAAGCCGCCGTTCGCGAACACCGAGTAGGCGCGCACCATCTGCCACGCGGTGACCGAGCCGGCGCCGAGCGCCATCGTCAGGTACGGCGGGTGGCGCTCGGCTTCGAAGCCGAAGCGCGTGATGTACTCCTGCGCGTATTTCGGCCCGATCGCGTCGAGCACGCGGATCGACACCATGTTCTTGGATTTCGCCAGCGCGGTGCGCAGCCGCATCGGGCCCTCGAACTTGCCGTCGTAGTTCTTCGGCTCCCAGCGCTGGCTGCCGGTCTGCTCGGCCTCGAGCACCACCGGCTCGTCCGGGATCACGGTGGCCGCGGTGAAGCCCTTCTCCAGCGAGGCGGAGTAGATGAACGGCTTGAACGAGGACCCCGGCTGGCGCCACGCCTGCGTCACGTGGTTGAACTTGCTGCGCCCGAAGTCGAAGCCGCCGACCAGCGCCCGGATCGCGCCATCCCGCGGGTCGAGGGCGATGAACGCCGCCTCGACCTCGGGCAACTGCACGATCTGCCACTGCTTGCCGTCGCGCTGCACGCGCACGATGGCGCCTTTGCGGATGCGTCGCGACGGACTCGCCTTCGGGTCGAGCCCGCGCAGGGCGAACTGCAGCCCCGGCCCCTGGACCGTGATGCGTTCGCCGCTGCGCAGCGCGGCCTGCACCTGTTTTCCGTCGTAGCCGAGCACGACCGCGGCGAGCAGATCGTCGCTGTCGGGGCGGTCGGCGAGCGCGTCCTCCAGGTCGTCGTCGCTGGGGGTGGCCGGCAGCTCGACATAGGCTTCGGGACCGCGGTAGCCGGCGCGCCGGTCGTACTCGAGCACGCCCTTGCGCAGGGCTTCGTAGGCGGCTTCCTGGTCGGCCTTGCGGATCGTGGTGTAGACGCGAAAACCGCGGGTGTAGACGTCCTCGGGGTAATGCTCGGCCAGCGCCTGGCGGACCATTTCCGCCGCAAATTCGGCGTGGACCGAGTACTCGGTGACCTCGCGCCGGGTGCGCAGGGGGGCCTTCAGCGCGTCTTCATATTGCGTTGCATCAATCTGCCCCAGCTCGGTCATCCGGCGCAGCACGTATTGCTGGCGCTGCTTGGCGCGCTGCGGGTTGGAGATCGGGTTGTAGAGCGAGGGCGCCTTGGGCAGGCCCGCCAGCATCGCGGTCTCGGCGAGGGTGAGCTTGTCGAGCGCCTTGCCGTAGTAGGTCTGCGAGGCGGCCGCGAAGCCGTAGGCGCGCTGGCCGAGGTAGATCTGGTTGATGTACAGCTCGAGGATCTGCTCCTTGTTCAGGCTGTGCTCGATCTTGAAGGCGAGCAGCGCCTCGTAGAGCTTGCGGGTGAGCGTTTTCTCCGAGGAAAGGAAGAAGTTGCGCGCCACCTGCATGGTGATGGTGCTGGCGCCCTGCCGCCGGCCGCCGGCGACCAGGTTGGCCCACGCCGCGCGCAGCACCCCGATGTAATCGATGCCGGGGTGCTCGTAGAAGCGCTCGTCCTCGGCCGCGATCACGGCGTTCTTGAGCTGTTGCGGCACCTCGTCGATGGAGATCACCGAGCGGCGCTCCTCGCCGAACTCGCCGATCAGCACCCCCTCGGCGGTATAGATCCGGAGCGGGATCTTGGGCTGGTAGGCGGTCAGCGCGTCAAGGGAGGGCAGCTGGGGGTAGGCGAGGACGACGACCAGCCCGACGGCCAGGAAAGCCGCCACGGCAAGCCCTGCCAGTACGGCCAGGGGAAAGGCGACAAAGCGAATCCACATCTTCTTAGGGGGTTAGAGCCGTCGGGGCAGCCGTTGTTGCAACGGATGCCGTAACGGCGGCATCATAACCCTCCCTGTGGAGAATTAAGTAGACAGCCGGAGGGGTTGTTGCTAGCATTTAACGCGATTTCTGCGAATCGCGCCTAAGAGCCGACGCGAAAAGGGAAATAACCAAATGAAATTCGATCTGTTTGCCGCCAAGGCGCCACCGTTGTTCGGGCTGGATATCAGCTCGTCATCGGTGAAGATGCTTGAGATCGTCGACGGCGGCAAGGGCGGCCACCGCGTCGAGCGCTACGCGATCGAGCCGCTCGCGCGCGACTCGGTGGTCGACGGCAACATCAACAATCTCGAAGCGGTGACCGAGGCGGTGAAGCGCGCGCACAAGCGCCTGGGCACCCGCACCAAGCATGTCGCCATGGCGGTGCCGAGCGGCGCGGTGATCAGCAAGAAGATCATCGTGCCGGCGTCGCTGCGCGAGGAGGAGCTCGAGATCCAGGTCGAGAGCGAGGCGAACCAGTACATCCCGTTCGCCCTGGAGGAGGTCAACCTCGACTTCCAGAGCCTCGGCATCTCGCCCACCAACCCCGAGGAACAGGAAGTGCTGATCGCGGCCACGCGCAAGGAAAAGGTCGAGGACCGCGTCGCGGTCGCCGACTCCGCCGGCCTCAAGGCCCTGGTGATGGACGTCGAGTCGTTCGCGCAGCAGTCCGCGCTGGCGCTCGTGGTGCAGGCGCTCCCCGGCGGCGGCAAGGACCAGAACGTGGGCGTGGTCGACATCGGCGCCAACGTGATGAACGTGACGGTGCTGCGCAACGACCAGTCGGTGTACACGCGCGAACAGGCGTTCGGCGGCAACCAGCTCACCGCCGACATCGTCAGCCGCTACGGCATGACGCCGGAGGAAGCCGAGAACGCCAAGCGCTCGGGCGGCCTGCCCGACGACTTCGA
>Ga0075430_100004327_pt1 | contig 11993 bp, 12 predicted proteins | sample RhiMetdeltSRZDD4_FD_75294 | JGI IMG/M metagenome (GOLD analysis project Ga0075430, IMG submission 75294) | Populus rhizosphere microbial communities from Tennessee, USA - Rhizosphere MetaG P. deltoides SRZDD4 | ecosystem: Host-associated > Plants > Roots > Rhizosphere > Soil | place: USA... | reverse complement strand
ACTCCGAGCACCAGCGCGATGCCGCCCACCACGGGCGGTACGAACCCTCGGCGCTCACGGGCGACCTCGACGGGGCCGAGGTCCACTTCCTCGCGCTCCTTTGTGAACCCGAAGCCGCCCATCGCGAGCACCACGCCACCGGCGACGATCAACACGATCCCAACGAGAGTGAGCGGCCGCATAGGAACCCTCTCCGCACGGGTGTTTCGACGAACGCTGGTTCACGATCGAGCGGCGCCTGCACGTCCAGTGCCCGACCGACGCGTGAGAGCGAATTATACAGCCCGCGCATCGTGCTGACTCACTCGACCGGACTTGCCGATCGAGTAAGGGACGGCACCCGCATCGCCTTCGATGCCGCCACCAACTGGGGCGCATACACGAACGGATGCGCCTAACGAACGCCCAATCCGGTCCCTCGATCGTGGGCGCAGTACATTGCCAGCCTTCCAATGAAACACCGGCCAGCGCCGGCGAGGGTCTCGTGACACCGGCTCATGTGGCGTATCATCACTGCCCGCGTGTACGTGTTTCACGCTCGCCCCGGTGGCAGAGTCGAAAACGAGCTGATCCCGCCGGGCATACCGCTCGGTCATTCAGGCGAGATCGAGGTGTGTGACCGGGCTGAATCGAACGTGGATGCTGGATGCGTGCAATGATGGATTACGGAATCAGACCATGACCGGCCGTCTAACACGGCACGGTCGCGCGGGCGACGGCCCGCCGCGTCGATGTCACTGCAGGTTGCCTCACTCAGGGATGCGGATCCAATGACTCGAGTCCTGCTGATCGTTCATGGCATGGGCGTCCACGGCACCGATTGGGCGACGGACATCATTGCCGACCTCAGGAACGCCGCGACGCCCTACGGTCTCGCCGGCGATTTCTCCGATCAACTCCACGATCACAAGGTCACGCTCGCGCCGATCGCCTACGACGGTCGGTTCGTGGACTGGGTCGGAAAGTGGGGCGAGGACTCGCGCGAGCTCGCGAAGTTCATACGACGGAACGCCATCGACATGCCCGCGAACCTCGTGGACTGGCTCGAGGGGGCCGACCAGACGGAGAACAACTTCCTCTGGAGCCACGTCGTCGACGTGCTGCTCTACCGGTTCTTCAACCAGGTGGCGATCGACGTCCGCGTGCATGTGGCGCGCGACATCGCGACGTGGTGGCGCGACGCGCTCGAGGCGGACCCGAACGCCGACGTGTCAGTGCTCGCGCACAGTCTGGGCACGAGCGTCACGCACGACACGCTGGCGCTGCTCGCGTCCGATCCGCCGAAGGGCGCAAAGGGGTTCCTCGCCGGGTCGCGGCGTCTCGCGAACATGTTCCAGGTCGCGAACGTGAGCCGCATCCTCGAGACGTCGCCCAAGGTGTACGACTCGGTGATCTGCCCGCCGACGGTGCGGGGCGACCGGGCGTACTGCGCGAACCTGTTCAACGTTAGGCACGCGCTCGACCCGTTTCCGGCCCCTCGCTCGTTCGCCCCGGCCTGGGGAGGCGCCGATTACGTGCGCGTCCAGACCAAAGCCGTCCGCCAGTTCGACGTCCACGGGTTCGGCCACTACGTTCGCGATCCTCGCGTGCACATCCCGCTCTTCCGGGCGCTATTCGGCTTCGAGGCCATCGACCCCGACACGGCGAAGAACGCGATCGACGCGTACGACGCCCACGTCGGAACCAGTTGTCCGGAGCAGCTGAAGGCGTTCGTGCAGGACTGTCTGCAGCGCGTTCAGCTGATCGAGGACTCGAACGACATCAAGACGCTGATAGCGGCGGGGGTTCATTTCCTGAACGATGTGGAAGAGCTGCGCGAAGCCTGCGGAGGAGAGCCATGATGCGACGCTCGGCTCACTGGCTGCTGGCAGCGGCCATCGTCGCGGGGCCCGGCCTCGCGCTGCACGCTCAGCCGGCCGCGCGTCCGGCCACGCTCGCGCTCGATTGTCGCGCCCGCGATGTGGCGACGCTCACGGATGCGGAGATCGGGCCCGCGTGGCTCGCCGCCCATCCGCATCGCCTGATCGCGCGGCTGGAGCCGCTCCTCGGTGCTGGCGCCTGGAGTGCGGCGCTGGACAGCGTGCTCGTTCGCGCTCGAGAGCACCTCGGCGTTCTCGACGACTCGGCGCGCGCCGGTTACATGGCGCAGCTCATCGAGACCGAACGGGCGTTCGAGCAGCTGCTGCAGCGCTCCGCCGATGAACAGCCCGGGTTCATGGCGGCCACCGTGCGACCCGTGCGCTGGCAGATCAATCAAAGTCCGACGACCGGCGCGTTCATCATCTTCGCGGGCCCGGGGCAGCTCGAAGTGACGAACGCCATGTCCTCGGACCTGCGCCGCGCGGTGTGCTGGCCGGCGATAGGCATCAGCCGCCTGATGACGATCTACGAAGCGGGACTGCGCGACGCGACGGTCGAGGCGTTGAACCGGCTCGCGGCGAGCTGGGAGGAGTACGTGGACAACTCGTACTCCCAACTCCCGTGGGAGCTGCTCGTCAACGGCCTCAGTCGATCGCGCCGGAAGTGGGAGCCCCCGAACTATCAATGGATTCTCGTCCATCCATCCGTCGGTGTGGAGCTCGCGGGCGTCTCCGCGAAGAACCTCGCACGGGTCGACGTCGCAGTCGTCGAGGGGCTGGGGTACCTCCGGTACTTCTCGAACTACACGCGATACGTCGGTGTCTCCGGAGTAGCCACGTTCGCGTCGGACAGGGCGGTGGCGGTGGGTGGGTACCTCCACGTCTGGTGGCCGCAGGCGAAGATCGGGTATGTGGTGCGACCGGACCCGAATCGGAACCGGCGCCAGAGCCTGCTCGTCACGGTAGACCTGTACGACCTGCTCACGGGTGTCCCGAAGAGCCTCCGGGAAGCGAGGGACGCCGCGTTGGGTAATCGGACAGCGGCGGCAGCCCCGCCTCCGTAACAACGAGCGGGCGCCGTTTCCAGGTCACGGGTTCGGAGGCGCCACGCGCGAGCGCGTCGCGGTCGCCATCACGTTCTGCACGAGGACCAGCTCTCCTGAATCATCGTCCTGCCCCGTAAGGAAGATGAAACGCTGACCGTCGGGATGAACGTCGTAGTTCGCGTGCCGAGGGTTGTGCAGGAATGCACCGGTGAACAACGCGGTCCGTTCACCGGCCGCGAAGCCGGATTGCGGCTGCGAGTCTATCCGCACGGCGAACAGCGTGTCCGCATTCCTGTAAAAGAGCTCCTTCCCATTTCTGCTCCACCTCGGCTCGGTGCCACCCGCGGCCGAGATCAACCAGCGGCCACTGCCTTCCGGAAACGGACGGACGTAGACCTCATCCCGACCCGTCTCATCGGAGACGTAGGCGAGCCAACGATCATCCGGTGAGATGCCCGGAGCGCGCTCATCGAACCGCGACTCGAGCAGCGGGTGAGGCTTGTCGGTCGAGTCGCGATGCACGTAATAGAGGTCGCCAGGAATTCCGCCTAACCGGTACACGATGCGCTTCCCGTCGTTCGCCAGGATCGCCTCGAAGATCGAGCGGTCCGCGGACGCGAGGAGCTTCTCGACCGCGCCGCCGCCGGAAAGCTTCGCGTAGACGCCGTTCTCCCCGCGCAGCGCGTTGTAGACGACGCGCCGACTGTCGGCCGTCCAGTCCGGAAACTGATCGACGCCCTCGAACGTCAAGCGCGACATCGACGACCGGGCGACGTTGAGCACCCAGATGTCACCGGCGAGGCCACCGCCTGGACGGAGCACGACCACCGCGATCTCTCTCCCGTTAGGTGAGAATCGCGGATCGCTGTACGGCTGCGGTTCGACGGCCACCGGCTTGGCGACGCCGTGACGATCCACCATCGTCAGACGTCGGAGACGCGTCGCCCCCTCGACGTACACGGCCCATCCGTGGCGCGAGACCGCGAGCTTCGACGCGCCGGCGAGCCCTGTGCCGACGCGCTCGAGCACCGGCACACCCGCCCCGGTCGCACGTCCGGTTCGCACGTCGAAGGGCGTGGCGATGACGGTACCGTTCACATCGACCGTCAGGAGCCACCCTGGCTCGACGTATCTCGGGTACGAGAAAGCGCCCGGAACGAGCTCGAGCTTCCCGGTCGCGAGGTCGACGACTCCCGCCTGATACGCGAGCGCGGTGCCCGTCGACACGACCACGCGGTTTCCACCCGGGAGGAACGACGGCCAGCGAAACAACGTGCGTCGCGTCGAGTCGACGAAGACGAGCTGCGGAGTTCCACCGGACGCCGAGACGCGAAACAGCGATCCGCCGACGCCGAGGCCGGATGCGAAGACGATCGTGTCGTCCTCGCCCCACGCTGCGCCCTGGACCTGCGGCACCTGACAGATCGTCACGACCGGGCCACCCGCCACCGGCACGCGCCTGATGCTACCGTCCGCGACGAACCCGATGTGGCGGCCGTCGGGGGAGAAGAACGGCTGCTCCGCGCCTGACGTGTTCGGGATCGGCGTCACTTCTGTCTGATCGAGCCGGCGCATGAAGAGCTGGCGGCGTCCCGAGTAGACGAGCACCGATCCGTCGGGCGAGAGAGCGAGCGGCGAGCCGGACTGGCGCGCCTCCGCGCGCGCCTCGTCAGGCAGCCGCAGCAGGGACCTGACGACCGGCTCGGCGAGAGTCGCCGGCTTGCGCAGCCATCCCGAGATGCCGAATGCCAGCGACGCCAGCACGAGTGCACTGGCACCGAGCGCTTGCGGCCGAGTCCAGGACCTGCGTCCAGCGTCCGCTGCGCGCGCGCTCGGATGCGACGCCGAAATGTGGACTGGTCTGGTGAGTGCCTCGGCGAACTCGGTCGCCGTCCGGAATCGATCAGCCGGCAGCTTCGCCAACGCTTTCTGCACTGCCCGATCGATGTGCTCGGGTACAGTCGGGCGTCCGATGCGCAGCGAGCGTGGACTTTCGGTCAACACCTTCGCGATCACGGACTGCGTCGTCGGACCGGTATACGGCGGCTCGCCGATCAGCATCTCGTACACGACCGCGGCGAGCGCATAGATGTCCGTTCGCGCATCGAGATCGCGCTCTGCCGTCGCCTGCTCCGGACTCATGTAATGCGGCGTGCCGAGCGACAAGCCGGTCTCGGTGAGCCTTCCTTCGCCAGCTTCCGTCACAGCGCGCGCGATGCCGAAGTCGGCGACGACGGCCGCGCCACTCGCGAGCAGGATGTTCTCCGGCTTCACGTCGCGGTGAATCACGCCGCGGCCGTGCGCGTACGAGAGTGCCGCAGCAACCTCTCCCGCGATGCGCACGGTGTCGTCGATAGGCAGCTGCCGTTCGGATCGAAGACGATCGCGCAGCGACTCGCCCTCGACGAACGGCATGACATAGTAGAGGAATGTGTCGATCTCTCCCGAATCGTGCAGCGGCAGGATGTGCGGGTGCTGCAGGCTCGCGGTGACACGGATCTCGTGAAGGAAGCGCTCGGCCCCGATGACCGCGGCGAGCTCGGGGCGCAGCACCTTGAGCGCGACCCTGCGGTTGTGTCGCAGGTCGCGCGCGAGGTAGACCATCGCCATTCCACCCTGGCCGATCTGACGCTCGATGGCGTAGCGGCTGGCGAGGGCGGTCTTCAGGCGATCTGTGAGGACTTCGGTCACGGGAGCCTGGGAGCGGTGAACGCCCAGTTACGATACGCTGGCGGCGCTGACGCCGTAAGTTGGCGGGGTGCTCTCCTGCGCGGCGAGAAAATCACGGGCGCTCGCCGGCGCCGCGCCACCGGCCGACAACGCCGTCGACCGCAGTCGCGACCTCGGATCGCGCCTCGTGACGCTCCCACCCGCTGAGCAGCAGCTCGTCGTACTGCGTATGGACATGTCTCACGTGCGCACGCACCGCCAGGTCGATCGCCTCGGCCGCGAGTCGCTTCGCGGCCGCCGAGCGCCCGACGCGGCCCGAATACTTCGCGCACGCGTGCTCGGCGATCGTCAGGGATTCCGCATCCGGGCAGGAAGGGTAGAGTGCCCGGATCTGCGCGGCGAAGTCCGCGCGATAGTGCGCGTCGATCGTGCTCTCCCGCTCGGCGCGGCGCTCCCGGGCGCGCGATCGCGCCTCTGCGTCGGCGAGGCACTCGACCTCGGCGCGGGCGAGGGCGTCCTCCTCGACCAGCACACCCTGGCGCTCGTAGCGCTTGCGGGCGCGACTGAAACGGACGACGACGGCGCGAAGCTTCGAGTGCTTGCTCGCGCGCCGTGTGAGCGCCGTGTCGCCACTCGGGAGGAAGACGAGATGCGCGAGGTCGGCACACGTTAGGCAGAGCGGCCGCTCGCGCTCGAGCCGCAGCAGTTGCCCCCGGCCGAGCTCGTCGCCGCATTCCGCGCAGGCGGAGTCGCGAACAATCTCGAACACAACGATGTCGTCGCTGGGCACGCGTATCCGCCGTCGAGGACGCTCCAAGGTTCAGGGCCCGAGACGTCGTGTAAAGGGCAGTGACGAGCCTGTGAGGTTTCGCCAGGACACGGCGCGCGTAGGTTCCTAGGTCATAGAGCCCTGTCTGGCAGCATCCACTCGCACGGGAGGCAGCAATGAGCGTTGCCAAGATCACCGAGATTCAGGCGTCCTCGACCACCGGTTTCGACGACGCGATTCGCGCCGGCATCGCGCGCGCGGAGAAGACCCTCCGCAACCTCACGGGCGCATGGGTCAAGAGTCAGAAGGTCGTGATCGACAAGGGGAAGATCGTCGAGTACCGCGTGCTGCTGAAGGTGACGTTCGTGCTTCAGGATTGAGCAGCAGTCGGTCGGGTCATTCCGAGCCGCAGGCGAGGAATCGCGGTCGTCTCGAACGAGGGCTTTCTCCGGGATGACACCGATTCCTCATCGTGCCCGCTTCGCGGGCACCGGCTCGGATGACAGGACTGTGAACATGGGCGAGGACAACGGTCTGTCATGACACCGGCGCAGGACTTCGATACTCGCGTCAAGCTCGCGATCTATCACCACTTCGCCTCGACCGGCGCACGCCCGGCGGTCGCCGATGTCGCGACCGCCGTGCGTGCGTCCGCGGGCGACGTGCGCGAATCGTTCGGTCGGCTCGGCGCGAACCGCGTGCTGTTTCTCGAGCCCGACGGCGAGACCATCCGTATGGCTCCGCCGTTCTCGGGGGTGCCGACGCAGCACCGCGTGCTCGCGCGCGGCCGCGAGTACGTCGCCAACTGCGCCTGGGATGCCTTCGGCATCCTCGCGGCCCTCCACGAGCCGGGAACGATCATCTCCGAGTGCGCGCAGTCGCGGGATCGCCTCGAGCTCCCGGTCACGCCTAACGAGCCACCGCCGAGCGACTGGGTGTTCCACTGCCTCGTCCCCGCCTCACGCTGGTGGCAGGACCTCGTCTTCACCTGAAGCAACATGCTCTTCTTCCGGTCGGAGGACATGGTGAAGGAGTGGTGCAGAGCGCGCGGCGTGGAGCCGCGACCCATCGTGAGCATGGCGCAGCTGTGGGGGCTGTCGATTGCGTGGTATTCCAGTCGCCTCGAGCCGACCGCGCGGCGCCCGGGACCCGCCGAGATGCGCGCGATCTTCGGCGGGCTCGGGTTGACGGGCAGCTTCTGGGACCCGGAGGCGGACGCGTTCGGCGCGCAGGCGCAGCCGTAGCTCCCGTCGGCTCCAGAGCGTCCGCCTTCTCTCGTCCCGACGCGAGAGCTTACCGCTTCGCCAGGTCGAACGTCCCGCGCGACCCGTTGCTCGTCCACGTTCCCCGCAGCCGGACGAATGGGGCGTCCGCGACGAGCGTTACGACGATGCCGTTACCTGGACTGCCGGTCGCTGTAAAGCAGCTGTCGCGCACCGTCCAGACTCCATCGAGTCGGCTGTACCTCGGATTCTGGTTTTCCGCCACCATCGTCGAGTCCGCGCGCAGGCGGAGCGTAAGGACGCTTCCGCCATGGGGGCCGCTCACCGCTCCCTCCCACATGCCGACGAGCTCCGTGTCCCGACTGTAGGGGGCCGCCGTCGGGTGATCCGTACCGGCGCAGGCGGCCAATGCCGCAACGAGAGTCGTGAAAGTGAGGATGGTGCTTCGCATGAGCCCCTCCGGGCGCCTCGAAAGGTTCGGCTGTGGAAGGGCGATGGCATGGCGGCGTGCGGCCCTCCTGAAGGGGCTACACAAAACGCGCGCGTTTCTTATCATCGTCGATCGACGCGACGAGGAAATGAGAACGCTCATGGACCAGGCGTCTCGGCAAGATGAAGTCACGCGGCTCCTCGAGGCGCTTCAGCACGGGGATCGTGCGGCGCTCGACCGGCTCCTTCCGCTGGTCTACGAGGAGCTGCGCGCGGTGGCGCACCGGCAGCGCCAACGGTGGCAAGGGGACGAGACGCTCGACACGACGGCACTCGTGCACGAGGCGTATCTCAAGCTCGTGGATCAGAGCCGGGCGAGCTGGGAGAACCGCGCGCACTTTCTCGCCACCGCTGCACGGGCGATGCGGCAGATCCTGATCAACTACGCACGCGACCGACGCGCCAAGAAGCGGGGCGGCGACCTGCCGAAGCTTTCCCTCGACGAGCTCAGTGAGGGCCTCGGAGGCGCCGCGGCGCTGTCGGACGACAACGCCGAGCTGCTCATCGCGCTCGATGCCGCACTGTACAAGCTGGAGCAGGTCAACGAGCGTCAGAGCCGTATCGTCGAGTGCCGCTTCTTCGGCGGCCTGACGATCGAGGAGACCGCCGCCGCGTTAGGAATCTCGACCGCCTCCGTGAGTCGAGGGTGGGCGCTGGCACAGGTCCGGCTGTTCCAGGAAGTTCAGCGCGAGCTCGACGGCTGATCGCGATCGATGGACGAGGCGCGCGAGGACCGACTCGAGGAGCTCTTCGAGGCCGCGCTGGCGGTGCCGCCGGAGCATCGCACCGCGTTTCTCGACGATGCCTGCGCCCGTGATGCGGAGCTTCGCTCCGGGCTCGCGGCGCTCCTGGCGGCCGCGGCGCAGGCCCATGACTTCATCGATCGCGTCGCATGCCCGGCGGTCGCCCAGTGTACCGATGATGTGTTAGGTGGCGCAGCAACGACGGTCGACGACAGCCACGGTCCACGCGTGGGGGAGCACATCGCCAGCTTCCGCCTCCTCGAGCGGCTCGGCGGCGGTGGCATGGGCGTGGTCTACAAGGCGATAGACGTTAGGCTCGGCACTCCGGTCGCGCTCAAGTTCCTGCCTGCGCACAACGCGAGCGACGACGCCAAACGCCGGTTCATCCAGGAAGCGAGGGCGGTCTCGGCGCTCGACCACCCGAACATCTGCGTCATCCACGAGATCGGCGAGACAGAAGCCGGAGAGCTCTTCATCGCGATGGCATACTACGAGGGTCCGTCGCTGAAGCAGAGGATCGGGAGCGGCCCGCTGCCGTTGAGTGAAGCGCTCACCCATTTCGCCGCAGTCGCCGAGGGGCTGCAGCGTGCCCACGAGGCGCGGATAGTCCATCGCGACATCAAACCTGCGAACGTGATGCTGGCCGACGGTGGGCAGGTGAGGATCGTCGATTTCGGGCTCGCGAAGATCAGTGGGGAGGACCTGACGCGTGAACCGAAAGCGATGGGGACGATCGCGTACATGAGTCCCGAGCAGACGTACGGCTCGGGCGTGGACCGGCGGACGGACATCTGGAGCCTTGGCGTCCTGCTCTACGAGATGCTGACGGGCTCCCGGCCGTTTCGCGGTGATACGCCGGGCCGGGTGATCTACGCCATTCGGTACACGGAACCGGTCGCCATCCACGAGCTGCGCCCGGAAATCCCGCCCGCGGTGGCGGCGCTCGTGGGACGATGCCTCGAGAAGAAGCCGGCGAACCGTTACCAGACCGTCACCGAGCTGCTCGCCGCCTTGCGCGGGATCGAGCGGGACGAGCCGTTCTCGCGGGGAGCGCGAGGCTTTCGAGCCCTGTTGAGGAACATCGGGATTCCACCCCGCCGATGAGCGGCAGCTCGCCCTCTGCGGAGCCTGGTCCTGCCCGTCCCGGCGTTGCGGTGCACCGCAACGCCGGGGCGGGCGGGATCGCGAGCCGTCGTCCGTCGGGACGCCGCGCCCGGTGTCACGTTAGGCTACTGGATGCGCCGCACCCGCGAACCGGCGAACAACATCGTCTCCTGCTCGGCGATCCAGACCCCACCGGCCCTGTCCACGGCGATCGCTGTCGGCACTGGCAGCCCACCCGCCACCACCGAGCAGACCCCCGTGGCGACGTTGCAGGCGTTCAGCGTCCCGCCGTCGGCCTTCGCGAACCCGGCCGCTTCCATGCCCAACCAGCTGGCTTCGTCGAGCTCGAGCACGTAGAGCGTCCCGTTAGGCGCGAAGGCGAGGTCGATGATCGACGTGAAGCCGGTCGCCACCAGCGTGCACGCGCTGCTCGGACATTGCACGTGCCGGCTGCCCGGCGCGATCCGCCACACGCGCGACGCTCCCCTGTAGCCTGGGAACCCCGTGAGCTCGCCGACGTAGTAGGCGCCGTCAGGGCCGATCGCGATCGACGTCGGAACCGGTTGCGGATCGATGAGCGGAGCCTGCATGTCCAGGGGAGTCAGCACCGCAACCCAGTCGATCGCGCCGTTGGCGTCGACCTCGAGAATCGTATTCGCCGCCGCATCCGCGACGAGGACGCGTCCGCCATCGAGCACCGCGACATCGAACGGATTCGACTCGACCGCGGTGGGACCGTCGTGCCAGAAATCGTCGGGATTGACGGCTTGCTCGAACGCCCACAGGTCGGCGACCATGCGAATGCCACCGTTCGACACTCGGAACAGCTTCCGGGACGTGGGCAGGATCTGGCCGGGGTCCGTCGACCCTCCCGTCACGACGTAGGCGTTGCCAAGACCGACCGCCGCGACACCGTTCGCGCCAGGCAGCGCGGCCATGAGGTCGGTGGTGCCCCCACGAATGCCGACGACCCCCACCGACGCGACCGCGGCGAGCAGGCTGCCGTCGGGGGCGAAGTCGAGCTCGAATAAAGGGGAGCCGAGGGAGGTGCCCCCGGGGGAGCCAGGCGACTGAGCGAAGATCGCTTCGGGCTCGGTCGGCTCGGCGGGGAGGGGTATATCCCCCTGACAGGCTATGGCCGCGGCTGCGCCAACGGCAACGATCGCTGCGGGGACGCACGACTTTCCCCAGTGCCTCGTGAGTGTGTAGGCCATGGCAGACTCCAGGGTTCGTGAAACGCTCGGGGAGCACGCGCGTGCTCGCTGACACCGGGAGTAGCGAAGGAGACCCGCAAACCGGCTCACGCCGGCGCGGCTGGCCTGCTTGAAAGTGGAAGTGACCGGTCGTATGCTCGACCCGGTACGCCCACGCTCCTTGGTGACCTCTCAGCCTCCGACCGACGTGCCGGCAAGCCCCGACGAGATCACCGGTCTCCTTCGACGCTGGGGAGAGGGCGACAGCCAGGCGCTCGTGACCCTCATGCCGCTGGTATACGACCGCATGCGGCAGCTCGCGCATCAGCGGCTCAGGAGCGAGCCTGACGCGTCGCTGAACACCACGGCGCTGGTCCACGAGGCATACCTGAAGCTCGTGGACTCGCCGCAACTGACCGTGCGTGATCGCGGGCACTTCCTCGGGCTCGCGTCGCGCGTCATGCGGCACCTTCTGGTCGACCATGCGCGAATGCGCAGAGCCGCGAAGCGCGGATTCGGCGCCGCGCGCATCGAGCTCGGCGACGACCTCGGTGTCAGGGACGAGGCGCTCGACTCGATCACCGAGCTCGATGAAGCGCTCGCGCGCCTCGACGCGATCGACGAGCGACGGAGCCGCATCCTCGAGCAGCGGTATTTCGGTGGGCTGACGCTCGAGGAGACGGCGGCGGCGTTAGGTATCTCGCTCGCCACCGTCAAGCGCGAGCTGCGGTCCGCTCGCGCGTGGCTCGCACTGCAGCTCGAGCCGGAGCCGCCCTGATGCCCCCGTCGGACCGTGACCGGTGGGGCCGCGTGCTGTCGGTCTTCGACGAGGTCGTCGAGCTCGCGCCGAGTGCTCGTCGCCGGCGCCTCGCCGCGATCGGTGCCGACGATCCGGAG
>Ga0075430_100004320_pt1 | contig 12006 bp, 16 predicted proteins | sample RhiMetdeltSRZDD4_FD_75294 | JGI IMG/M metagenome (GOLD analysis project Ga0075430, IMG submission 75294) | Populus rhizosphere microbial communities from Tennessee, USA - Rhizosphere MetaG P. deltoides SRZDD4 | ecosystem: Host-associated > Plants > Roots > Rhizosphere > Soil | place: USA... | reverse complement strand
GTTCAGCGCGAACGACGATGCCGGACAGCCGACCGCCCTCGTTCCGCAGAAACCGGTCGCCATGGACGCTGTCGGCGGCATCGTGAGGATCCTTCGCTGCGCTAAGTGACATCTCTCTCTGCCGGGACAACGAGGATCCTTCGCTGCCCTCAGGATAACACCTCTCTGCGACGACGGTTCTTCGGTTGACGCCTCAGGATGACAAACGCGTCGGGCCTCGGGCCCGGTCACCCACGCCACCGGCGATGCGTTACCTCGAGCCGGACATCGGGATCGCGACCTCACTCATGCGCTGGATCTGACCGTTAGGCAGCGGCACCTCCCCGTACACCATGTACGGCGTCGACTCGAGCAGATACCAGGTCGCCAGGAGCTGCTTGTCGGCTTCACGGTGCTCCTCGACCTTCCACGCCACGACCTGCGTGCCCTCGACGTTGATCGGCGTCTTTCCCTTGATGGTGAAGACGCGCCACTCGGCTTTCGTCGCCGTCGGCGACCACACGGGCGCGATGATCACGCGCCCTTCCTTGAACCCGACGGCTGCCGGTACCAGGTCCGACGCGCCAGCGAAAAACCCGCCGCGGTCCAGCGTGATGTCCACCTTGTGCACGGTCGTGTCGCCCGGCATCACCCGCGTGCCCTTCACGCTCGTGCCGTCGATCGTGAGCTGCGATCGCGCGCCGTTGCTCCGCGTAGAGTGGTAGCCGTACGGCTGCAGCGTCACAGCGTCGTAGGTCTGGCGCAGCTCCCACGTCACAGGCTGGCCGGTCGCAGGGAACTGTGTCCCTTTCGTCACCCAACGGTGCACGGCCTTCCCTGCCGAATCACCGTGCGTGAGCTCGTTCGTCCATTCATTCACGATGCGACTGGTGTCGCTGCCGATCCGCACTCGAACCCTCGCCGCATGAGGCGCGTACACCGTCCCGTTGAGCTGCCTGGACCCGATCTCGATGCGGATCGTGTCGTTCACGGGCGGCGCTGGAATGGCGACGGTGCTGGCGCACGGCAGGCCAAGCAGGATGCACACGGCTGCGAACATCGGCTGATTCCTCCGGGAAGTGGCCGCGCGTCCCGCGACCGGTCAGTGATACAGATGATAGGGGATGCTCCGCCTGCGGAACGCGTCCACTTCGGTGCGCCAGGCGGCGAATATCTCGTTGGGTTGCCGGCCCGCGTCGAGCATCGCCTTGAGGCGAGGCGTCGCGACGAGGCGATCGAGCACGGCGTCGTTCCAGACCAGGCGATCGGGATGGAGCTTGCGTACCGCCCAGAGCATTGCGACGCCGACGCGATACGGCTGGAACGCGTTGCGATCGGTGATGCGGAGTCGAATCCCGTTCAGGCGCTCGCCAACGAGCTCCGGAGGACGTCCGTGATAGGGCTTCTGCTCGGGCGTGAATGTCACGGCCTCGAACGTCACGCCGCGGAGGCCGACGCCGTCCAGGAGACCGACGGCCGCCTTGGCGTCGAGCCACTGCGCACCGATGATCTCGAACGGGTTATCGGTTCCCCGCCCCTCCGACACGTTCACCGCCTCGAACAGGCACGTACCGACGTACGCGAGCAGCGATTCGAGCGTCAGCAGGTTCGGCGACGGTTTCCGCCAGCCCAACCCCGTCTCGTCGTACCACATCCGCCGAGTCCATCCGGTCATCGGGACGACGTGCAGCGTGGCGGTGCGCCCGCCGCGAAGCATCCGCTCACCGTTGTACAGTCGGGCGAGCTCCCCCATCGTTAGGCCGTGCTGAACCGGGACGGGCGCATACGACCCGAACCGGAAGCGCGCCGCGCTGTCGGTCACGAACCCGTCGGTCCGCACCCCGGTGATGGGATTGGGGCGGTCGAGCACCACGACCTCGATCCCGCGCTCCGCCGCCGCTTCCATCACGAAGCCCAGAATGTTGATGTGCTCGTAGAATCGCGCCCCGACCTCCTGAATGTCGAACACGATAGTCTCGACGTCACCGAGCATCTCGGGCGTCGGCTTGTGGTGCTCGCCGTAGAGGCTGTGCTTCGGAAGCCCGGTCGCGCGATCGATCGTGGACTCGGGGTCGCGCGCGACGGAGTAGTCGTTCGACCGGATGTCATATTCCATCCCGAACAGCACCTGCAGCTTCGCGTCGGGGTAGCCATGCAGTGCGTCCGCCAGGTGCGTCCCATCGGCGAGCCGACCGCTGTGGTTCGACACGAGCGCGAGCCGCTTGCCGCGGATGAGATGCGCAAACTCGCCGAAGAGGCGATCGGCGCCGACGGTGACAGGGGCGGACGGAATGCGACTCGCATCGCGAGCTGGAGCGGCAAGCGGAAGTGCGGCGAGCAAGAACGAGAGGCTCGAGCGGATGGGCATGTGGGATCGCAACGGTAGCGGCTGGCAGCGGGATACGCGTGGTCCGCCAATCTACCGTCATGCAGTAAGCCACCGCAGTGGCACTCCGATCGCCAGTGCCAATTCCTCGTGCCGGCGAGAGTCCAGTTGATGGTCGTGGGGCGAGTCGCGCCCGCCGGCGGCGAGTCGCGCCCACTCGTGCCCGAGGCTGCTGCCCCGCATCTTCAGCGTGATGAAAGCCATTCGATCGGCCGTACCTGGCGTCATGCTATGTCTGGCGCTGCCAGCCTCGTCGCGCGATGCGAGAGCGCAGGCGGCCGTTGCATTCACGGGCGTAACCGTCATCGACGGCACGGACTCGATTCCCCGTCACGACCAGACGGTCATCATCCGAGGAAATCGGATCGCCAGCGTCTCTGCGCGCCGTGCGACGCGAGTTCCGTCAGGCGCGCGCGTCATCGACGGGCGCGGAAAGTTCCTCGTGCCCGGCTTCTGGGACATGCACGTGCACACGGCCATCACCGGTGGACGCGAGATGCTCGCGCTGTACATCGCGAACGGCGTGACGGGCGTCCGCGACATGGCCGGCGAATGGGCGACGCTCGCTGGATGGCGAAAGGAGATCGAGGCGGGGGCGCTCGTTGGCCCGCGCATGGTTCTATCGGGCCCGTACCTCGAGGGCGGCGACGTCCCCATCCCGCACGTGCTCGTGCGCAACGCGGAGGAAGCACGCATCGGCGTGGACGCACTCGTCGCGCTCGGTGCGGACTTCATCAAGGTCCACTCTCAGCTGAACGCCGAGGCGTACTACGCCATCGCCCGCCGTGCGCGTGAGCGAGGGATCGCGTTCGGTGGTCACGTGCCGCGCGTCGTCGGTGCTGCGGCGGCATCCGACTCGGGCCAGAAGAGCATCGAGCACTTGCTCGGCATTCCTGCCGACTGCACGGTCGCCGACTCCGTCGCGCTCCTGCCTCGCTTCACCGTCCAAGCCGCGCTCGGGCGCTGCTCGTCGGAGGATTTGGCCCCACTCTACGCGAAGCTCGTTCGCAACGGCACGTGGGTGACCCCGACGTTCACCGCCCAGTACGAGGTGGCGATGTGGCCGAAGCGCGCGCTACCTGGCGACTCGGTCGCACACTACCTGCCTGAGGCGGTCCGCAAGTATGTCGCGCAGATCTTCCCGATGCCGGACAGCATTCCGCCGAACGCGGATTCCGTCGGCCTGGCGATGCTGGAGAAGCGGATGCGTCAGGTCGCGACGATGCACCGGGCGGGCGTCCGTATCCTGACCGGTACGGACGCCCCGCTCCGCAACAGTCCGCCGGGATTCGGCCTGCACGAGGAGCTCGTGCTGCTCACGCGCGGAGGCATGACGCCATTCGAGGTGCTCCGCGCGGCGACGCTCGAGCCGGCACACTACCTCGGCATGCTGGAATGGGCGGGCACCGTGGCTCCCGGCAAGCTCGCCGATCTCGTGCTGCTCGACGCGAACCCGCTGGCCGATATCCGAAACACGAGCCGGATTTCGGCGGTGGTGGCGAACGGCCGACTGTTCGCGCGGAGTGAGCGGGAGAAGCTGCTTCGCGCCGCCATGGACGGAACGCGCTAGTTGCCGAAGCGCCCGAAGGGTCTGCTGCTCGACTACGGCGGGACGCTCGTCGAGGAGGTCGCCTACGACCCGCACGCCGGCGGCGCAGCGCTGCTCGAGCTTGCGGCGTTTGTACCGCCAGGGGTGACGCTCGCCGATGTCATCGCGAGAGCACGGCGCGTGACGAGTCTCGTGTCAGCGCGGCGGGACGAGTTCAACATCGAAACACCGTGGCCGTCGCTCACCCGCCTGATCTACGACCACCTCGGCATCCAGTTCGACGTACCGATGGCAGCACTCGAGCTCGCGTACTGGAAGGCGTCGGTCACCACGCGTCCGATGCCGGGAGCACGCGACGCGCTCGCGCGGCTGCATCGCGCGGGCATGCCCATGGCGGTCCTCAGCAACTCGTCGTTCGGCGCCGACGTCATCAGGTACGAGCTCGCGCGCCACGGACTGACCGATCACCTCGAGTTCGTGATGGTGTCGGCCGATTACGTGGTCCGGAAACCCGTTGCGCTCGGTGTGGAGACGGCCGCCGTCAGGCTCGGCGTGGCGGCCGAGGACGTCTGGTTCGTCGGAGACCGTCTCGACACGGACGTCGCGGCCGCGAAAGCCGCCGGGATGACGGCCGTGTGGCTGCGTCCGGTGGGCCAGTCGGACTCGACGACCCCGGACCTGACGGTAGCAGACTGGTCGGAGTTGGTGGCCAGGTTCGAGGAGACTCGGTGAGGAGCCGGACACTCACGTCATGAAGCCACGTCGCGTCGTCGTCAACGACAGGATGCAGCAGGGATACGTGTACTGGATCACGGAGCCGGCGGGCCGCAACTTCGATGAGGGGTTCGAGCCACAGCTCACACCGCGCCAGATGCTGTCGTTAGGTGTGTTCGGCGGAAAGTACATGACCGATTGCCGCCACGAGTTCCCGGCGAGCTGGTTCACGCGCGCGAAGCTCTCGCCCGAGCGATCGGATCCGGCCCTCAACTTCTTCGGTGTGCGGGCGTCGCAGCCGCTCACGGTGTGGCGCAAGAACGGTTGGATTCACCGGGACGATCCGCGCGGCTGGTTCCAGTGGTACTGCCGGTATTACGTCGGCCGGCGCGGCGAGGATGACGAGCGGCAGATCCGGCGGTGGCGGCAGATCGCCCGACACGTCGCCCAGGTCCGGCAAGGGTGCGAACCCGGAAATCTCGACTGCAGGCGGCGGCAGCGACAGGCGCTGCTCCACTGGGCCTACGATAGCCGTCTCATCTAGCCCTACGGCCGGTCGAGAAGTCACCAGTGGCCACGGAACCCGCTCTCAACCGTCACTGAGGCCGGGCACGAGTGAGGAGCCATCCTCGCACGCGGAGCGTCTGCGACATCGGCGTCGTCCGTCAAATCGGCGTTAGGTCTCCCTCGACTCGCCTCGCTCGGCGCATACTGAAGAGAGTGGAGCAAGACCGAACGCCGACCGAGCGGATTGCGTCTCTCCCTGAACGGTGAAATGAGGGAACGGCCACAGGACCCACAGTCCGAAGACCGTTCCCGTCATTCCTTCAACTCTTCGCCCCAACGATGGTCGGCGAGGCTGCCTGTGGTGTCCATCCGCGGATTCTGCGCTCGCAGTTGCCGTGTATTCTGCGACGTGGTCCCCGTCGGCGCACCGCCGGCTTGGTGGAAGGCACGGGCACCTAGGCGCGCGACGCCGGCGGGACGATGCCGTTCAGACGCGCGTACACGACCAGCTGGCCATAGTGCTCGCCGCCATGCTCGATGAACGAGACCATCGTGTCCACATCACCACCGTTGCCGTTCGATCGGCTCGAACCGAGCTCGCCCGCCACGTCGTCGAACGACGACCTGAGCGCCTTCACGATCTTCGCCTTCGTGGCATAGGTCGACCGCGGAAGCTCGTTCGGGGCGCCGTCGGCTTCCTCCCGGCGAAGCGTCTTCTGCACGTAGCGATTCCAGAACGCCACGTGGCGGAGCTGATCGGCGAACGATCGGATGTCGGGGACCGGCTTCGCCTCGTAGCGATCTTCGGGGAACTCCTCTGCCAGCTTCACGATCTTGTCGCCGATCTCGGACCAGCGCGTCATGAGCACGTCACGCGTCACCACGGTCATATCCTCACGCTGAAGTGTCTGTCGCCGAGCCTAACGTCGTTCGGGCGGCGACGCGCGAGAACCTAACGGGCGACCAGGCGAATCGCTTTCGACTCTTTGCCCGCTTTTGTCCAGAGCGCGCCGGACGTCGCGCTCCGCAGCGCGCGGGCGCTCACCGCTCCGCGCGCAGCGGACGGGACGACACCGAAGCGCTTGCGAAACGCCGTCACGAAGTGGCTCAATGAACCGAAGCCCACCTCGTAGCACGTGAACGTCACGGTCGCGCCCTCGTCGAGGAGACGCGCCGCGTGGCGCAATCGCACCGCCGTCAGGTACCGGTGTGGCGGCACGCCGACGAACCGGCGAAACGCACGCGCGAAGTAGAACGGGCTCAGTCCGGCGGCGCTCGCGAGGTCGGCCAGCGTCAGCGGACGACTGAACCCGGTTTCGACCAACTGCACCGCACGGTCGATCCGCCGCATGAGCGGCGGCGTCGCGGCGTCGAGCCGCGCCGGAGCCGACGGACGATTCGTCGCCAACGACTCGTAGAGCGCACCGGCAATCAGCTCGAACCGGAGCTCTTCACCCGGACCACACGACTCGAGTCGATGTCGCAAGTACCGCCGACGCGCCGACATCCGAGCGACGGGCGGCCGCAGCTCGGGCATGTCGAGCCGCATGAGATCCTCGACCGCCTCGTCGGCGTACGAGATGGTGAGGCACCGGTCCGTCGGCATGTCATCGTCGTGACAGCAGGAGAACTCCATGCCGCGACGCGTGACGAACAGGTCACCCGCGCCAATGCGCCACCGCTCGCCCTCGACACAGGCGTCAAAGGCCCCGTGCTCGACGAAGCTGATGGAGTCGTTGGGCGACAGCTCGTGGTCCGGGTCGGCATGCACGTCGCCGTGGGGGTGATCGAAATCGTACAGCGCCACGGCCGGCGTGCGCAGCAGAAGTGCGACTCTGTTCATGCCTGCACGCTAACCGGCGAGCCTCCCGCCATCAACGAGCAGGAAATCGAAACCTGTCGTTGGTCAGTGGCGCCCCCGCCCACCGACCGACTGGAGCGGCGCCCCGGAGCACCGTAACGTTCTCGCAACCGACCGCGTGCGACGCCGCCTTGGTCCGCAGGCGACCGCGGTCCCTGTTTCGATACTCTCTCGCGAAACCGAGTGATCCTCATGCTGCGACCGTGGATTCGCGCCGCCGCCCTCGCCCTGACGGTGAGCGCGTGCGCCGGGCTCAATCGCCCGGCAGGCCTCAAAGCCGCGCACGTGGAGCGGCTCTATTTCGGACGAAACATCGGCGACACCGCCGTCGTGAGCGATTCGGCGTGGAGCTCGTTCGTTCGCACCGTCCTCACCCCCGCGTTCCCCGAAGGGGCGACGGTCTGGGACGCCGCCGGACAGTGGCGCGCGCCTAACGGCGAGCTCGTGCGAGAGCGCAGCTTCGTCGTCGAGCTCGTCCACCTCGTCACTCCCGATGTCGAGGCGCGCGTACAGCGCGTGATGGCCGACTACAAGCGCTTGTTCGCGCAGGAGTCAGTGCTCAGACTTGTAACGAACGCCTGGGCAGGCTTCTGATGCGATCACACCTCGACATCCGGATCAAGAAGAACGCTGACGGTTCCGCGGCGCTGACGTGCACGCGGGCCGACGGCTCGGTTACGTGGCAACGTCAGGAGGGCCCGCGCGGTCGCTTCTTTCCTCGCCACGACCTCACGCATTACGCGGTCGAAACCACGCTGGAGCATCGCCGCGGGTTCTACGGGCTCGTCGCCGAGGGGTGGGACATCACCGACTTCGGCGCGCCGTGGCCTCGCGGTCGTATCCCCGACGACGCCGAGCCGTCGGAGCTCATCGTCGGGTTCCTCGATACCGAGCGGGCGACGGGCCAACGCTGGACGGCGGCCGAGTTCAACGATGAGGCTGCCGCGTATTGTCGCGACCACCTCCCGGGCACGACTCCCCCAACGCTGTCGGACGACCAGCTGGGGCGGATCCGGCAACGCCGCGCCGAACTGTTCGCCGACTGGGACCGTGTGAAACCCGGTGACGCCCTCGAGCTGACGTTTGTCGTCACCGTGCCCCAGCGTTAGGCAGCCGCCGGACGACCCATGCTGAATCCGCCACCTCCGTATGTGATCGATCTCGAGTCCACGGTCGACGAGACCGTGATCGCACTCGCCGCGCTACCCGAGAGCGTCGTCACGTGGCGCCCGAAACCCGCGGCGTGGTCGGTGAAAGAGATCATCGGACACCTCATCGATTCCGCCGCCAACAACCATCAGCGGTTTGTTCGCGCCGAGGGGCAGGCGGACCTCGTCTTTGGCGGATACGCGCAGGACGAGTGGGTTCGCGTCCAGTCGTACGACGCTGCGCCGTGGCACGAGCTCCTCGGCCTCTGGCGAAGCTACAACCGCCACATCGCACGGGTGATGTGCGCCGTCCCCGCGTCCGTGCGCGCGAAGCCCCATGCGCGCCACAACCTGCACGAGATCGGATGGAAGCCGTTCGACGCCGCCACGCCGGCGACGCTCGACGATCTCATGGAGGACTACGTCGGGCACATGCACCACCACCTGGCGCAGGTGCAGGACCGCGTGTACGCCGCGACCGAAGCGGCTCGGACGCAACCATTTGTGCGAGGATGACCGACTCGGGAGGCGGCGAGCGGGATGCCAACGCGAGAGACATCGATCGACTCGAGATTGCACTCCGTGTCACTGGCGACGAGCTCGACCCTGAGCGCATCACGCGCATGCTAGGGTTTTCCCCTACACTCGCGGCCCGCAGGGGAGAGCACGTCGACATCGGCGGGGTGCCAGTATCGCAGCCCGTTGGCGTGTGGAGGTACGCGCTCCCGGCATCGCCTGAATGGGAGCTCGGCGACGCGATCGACACGTTGCTCGAGAACCTGCCAGCGGATCCCGCGTTGTGGGAGTCGATGGCCGGATGGGCGGAAGTGGCCGTCGTCTGCGGCCTGTACGTGCACGGCGTCGACCGCTCGGCTGCGCTTCCACCGGATACGCTCGCGAGACTGGCAGAGCGTCGACTCACGCTCCGGTTGGAGATTCACGGCCCCGCGCCAGAGTAACCAGCTAAGCCTAACGTCGCGGTGCAGCCGTTCATCGCACCGATGGAGACGCACCGCCGGCGCTGCGCCGAACTTTCATCTGGACATCGACTGGTCCACTCACCATTCTCCGGCCGGGAGCGGCGGATCAGGGTCGCCGGCTGGTCGGGCAGCCACTAGTGGGGGTCGAATGGACAAAGTCCGATGTGGCACGTGCGGGGGGGAACACGACCTGAGCGAGATGGAGCCAAGCTACACGTACCCTGACGCGTATCTCGCCATCGACCCCGAAGAGCGCGACACTCGAGCGACCGTCGGAACCGACGAGTGTCGTCTCCACGACGGTACGAACAGTGATTCGCGCTATTTCCTGCGGGTGCTTCTCCCGATGCCCGTTCGCGGTGAAACGGAAGCGTGCGCGTGGGGAGTCTGGGCCGAAGTCAGCGAGGCCGCGTTCACACGAACGCGCGAGCTGTGGGATGATCCGGAACAGGAGCTCGAGCCGCCCTTCAACGCGACGCTCGCGAACGCGCTGAACTGCTATCACGCCACGCTCGGACTTCCAGGCGCGGTGACGCTGTCAGGCCCCGAAGTCATCCCGACCTTTGAGCTGTCGGGGGAGCTGGATCATCCACTCGCACGCGAACAGCGCGATGGCGTGCACCCCGAGCGTGTGGTGGAATGGTTGTTCGCGCATCTCCACTAGGTCGGTGTCATCCTGAGGCGTCAGGCACGTTGTCATCCTGAGCCGTCAGGCACTTTGTCATCCTGAGCCGTCAGGCACTTTGTCATCCTGAGCCGTCAGGCGAAGGATCTTCGGGGTCCCGGTTGAGGGCTCTCTCTCTCTTTCGCGCGGGATGTTCAAGATCCTTCGCTGCGCTCAGGATGACACCTCGCTCTCCCGGGACGCCGACGATCCTTCGCTTCGCCCAGGAATGACAGGGTCGGGACGATGAGTACGTACCTCCGCAAGCTCGCCGCGCACTTGAAGTGGGCCGACGCCGCGGTGCTCGCATCGCTCCGCTCGGCCGCCAACGTCAGCCCGCGTGCACTTCAGCTCTATGCCCACGTGGTCGCCGCGGAATCCGTGTGGCTTGCACGCATCGCGGGGCGCCAGCCGGACGTGCCGGTCTGGCCGAACATCACGCTCGGCGAGGCTGAAACGGTGGGCGCACGGAACGCGATCGAGCTCGATGCGCTCATCGAGGCGCTTGGAGCCGATGACGCGGCACGCGTCATTCACTACCGCACAAGCGCCGGGCATCCGTTCAGCTCGACGCTCGAGGACATTCTGCTACACGTGGCCCTGCACGGCGCCTATCACCGCGGGCAGATCAGCATGCTCGTGCGGGACGGCGGAGACGAGCCCGCACCGACCGACTTCATCGCGTTCGCGCGCGGCGTGCCCGCCGCCCGCACCGTCCCGCCGCCGCTCGCGGAACAGCCGCGCTGAGTCCGTCAAGACTTGACCGCGGGAGCCGCTGCTGGCAGGCTACCGGCCAATGGGAACGAATGGCGCCGCCCGCTACGTGAAGATCTGGATGGAGCTCCTCCCGGTCGATGAAGGCGGTCGTCGAACGCCGCTCGACCTCAGCTCGGAATGGCCGGTCGCGTACCGGCCTCAACTTCGCGTCCGTGGTGGCGATGGACGGCTGCTCGACGTCGAGTTCGTCGCCGGCCCGTCCGAGCCCGTCCATCCGGGCGCGGGGTGTCACGCCACGGTACGCCTGCCGATCGATAACTTCGCGTCACACGCCGAGCTCGTTCAGGGCGCCGAGTTCGATGTCTGGGAAGGAGTGCGCCTGATCGGGCACGGACGAGTGCTCTCCCGATGAGCGCCGAACGGAGTCCCGAGGCCGAACGCGCCGCGCGCGAGCTGCTGCGTCACGCCGTCGCCACCCTCGCGTACCGCGGGGCAAAGGCGATTGCCGGCGCTCCACCAGAATTCGCAGACTTTCGGCCGAGCGACTCCACCCGCACGCCGGTAGCGCTGCTCTCCCACATCGGCGACCTGCTCGACTGGGCAGTGAGCCTGGCGGAGGGGAATCAACGCTGGAATCCGGTCGACCCGACGGGGTGGGACGACGCGACGACTCGATTCTTCGCAGGGCTCGGCGCCTTCGACGAATATCTCGCGAGCGACCGCCCACTCGCTTGGTCCGCCGAGCGTCTGTTTCAGGGCCCGGTGGCCGATGCACTGACGCACGTTGGCCAGCTCATGATGCTGCGTCGGCTCGCGGGAATTCCTGTTCGCAGCGAGAACTACTCGAAGGCGGACGTTCGGGCCGGCAGAGTGACAGCCGAGCAGACGGCGCCGAAAATGGAGTTCGATTAGTGTCCCTCGCATTCCGAGACTGAGGCCACGTGACATCTCCTGCTCCAGCCCCTTCGCCGATTCGCGACTACCAGGTGCGCGCCCGCTCGACGGACGTGTTTGGCCGCGTGCTCTGCAGCGCCCGCGAACATCACTTCATCGTCGACGGCCCGGTGCAGAACGGCTGCCCCGGGGAAGAGGTGACACCACCGGAGCTGTTTCTCTCGGCAGTCGCGTCGTGCGGCGTCGAGCTGCTACATGTGATCGCCAAGGATCAGGACGTGCCCCTGGCGCGCGTCGGCGTCACGATCGACGCGAGGGTGGACCGAAGCAATCAACCGCGTACCGACGTCACGGTCTTCAACAGCGTCCGGCTACGCTTCACGCTCGGCGGGACGGACGCGTCGCGCGCGGCGGCGCTCGTCGAAGGGTTCAAGCGACGGTGACCCCTCTACGGAACGGTCGCGGTCGCGACCGCCGACGTGCGCGTCGAGTACGTGGTCGAAGCCTAACGATGCTCCGGGCGAGCGCGCGGTGAGCCTGGCGACGGCACTTCGTGTGGCACGCACCGCCGAGGGGGCGTACGCCATCATCGCGCTCGTCCTCGCGT
>Ga0075430_100004312_pt1 | contig 12010 bp, 7 predicted proteins | sample RhiMetdeltSRZDD4_FD_75294 | JGI IMG/M metagenome (GOLD analysis project Ga0075430, IMG submission 75294) | Populus rhizosphere microbial communities from Tennessee, USA - Rhizosphere MetaG P. deltoides SRZDD4 | ecosystem: Host-associated > Plants > Roots > Rhizosphere > Soil | place: USA... | reverse complement strand
AGGCGACTATTACGAACAGGCCCTCGCCGCCGGCGGCGAGGCGAAACGCGTGGCCAACCTGGTCCTCTCCCACGGCCGTCGCCTCAGCAATGAGCGCGGCGTACCGCTCCAGGACGTCGGCGTCGCCCCGGCGCGCGTCGCCGAGATCGCCAGGCTGATCGACGCCAACCGGATCGCCGCCAGCTCGGCCGGCGCGCTCTTTGATAGACTCGCGGACAACGACGCGCCGGCGGAGGCGCTGGCGGCGGAGCTGGGGCTGGTGCAGGTCAGCGACGCCGGCCCGATCGACGCCGCCATCGACGCGCTCATCGCGGAGAACCCCAAGTCGCTCCAGGACTACCGCGGCGGGAACAAGGCTTCCCTCAACGCCCTGCTCGGGGCGATCATGAAGGCCGGCAAGGGGCTGAACCCCAAGCTGGTGCGGGAGCGGCTGGTCGCAAAACTGGGAGGGTGAACGTTTATGTCCTACGGCTATCCGCAGTACCCGCAGCAGCAGGGTTACCCGCCGGGGCAACCGCAGGGTTATCCGGGGCAGTACCCGCAGGGGTATCCCCAGGGGTACGGGTTCCCCCCCGCCGAGCGCAAGCACTCCGGCGTGGGGATCGCGTCGTTCGTCATGTCCCTCCTGGCGGGCCTCGGGATCTTCGTACTTTTCGCCTGGGCAGGCTACCTGCAGATCAACGACCCGGCGGCCGTGGAGAACGAGGACGACCCGAGGATGATGGCTCTCGGGTTTGGATTCGTCGTCTGCATATTCCTCGTGCTGGTGGGCATTGGCCTGGGCATCGGCGGGGTCCTCCAGGGGGACAAGAAGAAACTCTTTGGCATCCTCGGGCTCACTTTCAACGGCCTCATCGTCCTCGTCACCGTCGGTCTCATCGTGCTGGGGCTGGCCGTGGGAGGCTGACCGGGTTGCTACCTGCCGGTCGGGTCACTGGCATTCGCGGCAGACGTACGGTGTTGCACGGGGTGCTAGAATCCACCACGTGACGGACCAGACCACCCCCACCCGACTGCACCTCAAGCGCGACCAGGGCCTGGAGGTGGACTGGGCGGACGGGCGCAAGTGCGTCTACACGCTCCAGTACCTGCGGTCGATGTGCCCGTGCGCCCAATGCCGTGGCGTGCGGGAAGGGGAGCGGGCGGCGGAGGGTGAACCGCCCAGGAAGAAGCCCCTGCTGACGATCCTCCCGGGCAACTACGCCAAACCCCTGCGTGCGATCGGGGCCGAGAAGGTAGGCAACTACGCCCTGCGGATCGACTGGTCCGACGAGCACGGCAGCGGCATCTATTCCTTCCAGTACCTGCGGGAAATCTGCCCGCCCGAGACCCGCCCGCCGGCGGCCTAAGTCCGTGCCCTCTTCGCCGTGCCGTTGTGGTTTACTCGAAAATTGCTTGACCGCGCCGCGCGGTGCGTTACACTTGCGGCACACGTCGTTCGTCTCGGTCCGCCCATGTCCCGGAGGTCTTGATGGCACCCCATCGGCCGGTCTTGCGCCCGCGCGCGTTCACGCTCGTCGAACTCCTGGTCGTTATCGGCATCATCGCAATACTCATCACGATGCTGCTGCCCGCGCTGAACAAGGCGCGCGACAAGGCCCGCGCGGTGCAGTGCATGAGCAACCTGCGGCAGCTCTTCCTCTTCACGCAGATGTTTGCCCAGGACAACAACGGGCACCTGTTCCGCCCGGGCTTCCCCCCGGAAAGTGGCCCGGTCATCGACAAGTACACGAACTGGGGACAGCTTTCGGCGGGGCGCGCCGACTTCAACTCCGGGGCACTCTGGCGCTACATCCCCGGCATGGACTCCCGCAAGGCACTGGTCCTGTGCCCGGCCGACAACGGGGAGCAGGTTCGCTACGGTTCCATCCAGCGCGTGGTGGGTGAGCGCGACTTCAGCTACTCGCTGAACGCGCAGATCTCACCCCCCGGCAACAACCCGAACAAGCCGGGCATCCGGCTGGCCAAGATCAAGTCGTCGTCGGAGAGGATCCTCTGGTGGGAGGAGATCGGGCCGAATGACAGCTGGTGCCTGGAGCCCATGACGAACGAGGACGACACGCCCAGCGGGCGGCACCAGGGACAGAAGTTCGTCAACGCGCTCCGGACCGGAAACCGTAGCTCCAGCGAGTACCGGGCCTGGTTGAAGGCCGGGCGGGGCAACCATTGCTTCTTCGACGGCCACGTCGAGAGCCTGGCACCCGCCCAAATCATCAACGCCGACCCGAACATCAACTACTACCGTCCGCTGTTCTGACGGGCGTTCTGCCCCGCGGCAAAGCAGGCCTCACTTCGGCGACGACAGGCAGCGATTTCGCGGGAAATTGCTTGACCGGGCCGGGCGGCGCGTTAAGCTCTAGGCACACTTCGTTTCCCGTGCCGTGCACACGTCCCGGAGGTTTCGATGACATCCTGCCGCCCCCGTTCGCGCCGGCGCGCGTTCACGCTGGTCGAGCTCCTCGTCGTCATTGGCATCATTGCAATTCTGATCACGATGCTGCTGCCCGCCCTGAACCGCGCGCGGGACAAGGCCCGCGCGGTCCAATGCGCGAGCAACATGCGGCAGATCTTCCTCGCCTGCCAGATGTTCGCGCAGGAGAACAAGGACTGCCTGCCCCGGCCCGGCCTGGCGGGCGAGGACGGCGCGCTGACGGGCCCCGACGCCGACGACATCGACCGGAAGGTGCACTTCGCGCTGCCGAGAGGGGGCTGGGCGGACTTCCAGGTCGGCGGGATTTACAAGCACATCCAGGGAGAGGAGGCACGCAAGAACGTCCTTTTCTGCCCGGGGGACAACGGGGAACAGATCCGCTACGGCAGCGTCCAGCGCGTGGTCGGCGGAGATCGCAACTTCAGCTACTCCTTCAACGCCGCCACCATGGGCTCCAACGACCGGACCATGGCGTACACGTGGCTGGCGCAGTGGTGCAAGCCGCCAACCCGCGTCGGCAACCGCCGGGTGCTCGGTCTGCGCCTGGGGTCGGTAAAGGGTGCGTCGGAGCGGATTTACATCTTTGAGGAGATCGGGCCGAACGACGGGCTGTGCCTCGACCCGGTCAACAACGAGGACGACACCCCGAGCGGCCGCCACGGGGGGCAGAAATTCCTCAACGCGATGCGCGAGCCCAACCGCGGCTCGCCCAAGTACTACGCCTGGCGGAAGGCAGGCCGGGGCAACCACTGCTTCTTCGACGGCCACGTGGAGTCACTGGCGCCGGGGCAGATCCTGGACCGCACGACCTTTCCTAACTACTGGTGGCCCCTCTGGTAACGGGGGACCGCCGCCGACAGGTCAGCCGTCAAAACCTCCCGCCTCGCCCCCTCCCGGACCATCGCCACGGGGGCTTTTTGGCGCTTTCCTGCGGCTCCCATCGAACCTTGCCGCCTTGACTTCAGTAAGAACTAACCGGTATAACCGCCAAGCGACTCATCTCATCTTTGGCGGTTCGCATCGCTGTCGGTTCGTCTTTCCGGAGGTCCCCCATGGGCCATCGTTCCGCGCGTCTTCGTCGGGCAGGGTTTACCCTGGTCGAACTCCTCGTCGTCATCGGAATCATTGCACTGCTGATCTCGATCCTGATGCCGGCCCTCACGCGGGCCCGGAACCAGGCGCTGTCGGTCAAGTGCGCCAACCAGATCCGGCAAATCTACATGGCCTGCCAGATGTTCGCCGCGGATAACAAGGGACACCTCCCCCGCGCGTCCGTCGGCCCGGCGGACGCTTCGACCGATGCGGACGCGGAAAAGAAGTGCGCCTTCGCCCACGCGCCCGGCACGCAGTTGTGGGGCATCCTCGACCTGAACAAGGGGGCGCTCGTCCCCTACATCCCCGGCGGCGAGCAGGCTAGGAAGGACACCATATACTGCCCGGGCGACCTGGGCGAGAGGACGCAGGGCGGCGGAGCCCCGACTTCCGAACAGCGCAACTTCAGCTACTCGTTCAACGCCCACACCACCCCGGACCCGGGCCGGCGACTGCCGGGCGGCCGCGGGCGCCCGCTGGGCATCCGCCTGGCGTCGGTGAAGGCCTCGGCCAACAAGATTTTCATCTTCGAGGAACAGGCCCCCAACGACCTGTGGTGCCTGCTCTATGACCTAGCGGACACTAACATTCAGCCGCACCCGATGCGCGGTGACGACATCCTGACGGCCCGCCACGCCGGGCAGCGGTATGTCAACGCCACGCGCAATACCTCGCCGGGCACCCCCGACTGGCGGCGGTACGGGATCGTGGGCCGGGGTAACCACGGCTTCTTCGACGGACACGTCGAGAACCTGTCGCCGAACCAAGTGTACATGCGGCCGAAGTACTTCATGCTCAACGTCGCGGAGTAGCCGCGGAGTTTGGCGGTAGAGCCGAAAGGAGCCGGGTTTCCCCGGCTCCTTTTTTTGTTACCTTAAACGTCCGCCAGCGCCTGAGACAGCCGGCGCACCTCGTGCAGGGCCATGCCGCCGAGCTTGGGCAGGTGACTGCCCATGTGCGGGACGATGGCGTGTCCCAGTCCCAGGCGCGACGCCTCGCGGAGACGGAGCTCGAGCTGCGGCACGGTCCGCACCTCGCCCCCCAGCCCCAGTTCCCCCACCGCGAGCGTACCGGCCGGTAACGGCCGGTTCTGGTGGGCCGACGCGATCGCCAGCGCCACGGCAAGGTCCGTCGCCGGCTCGGCGACCTTCACGCCGCCGGCGACGTTGACGAACACGTCGTCCGCCGCGAGGCGCATTTCCGCCCGCTTCTCCAGCACGGCGATGATCATCGCCACTCGGTCTGAACTAACGCCGCTCACCTTGCGCTTGGCCGCGCCGATGACGCTCGACGCCGTCAGCGCCTGCACCTCGACGAGCAGCACCCGGCTGCCCTGCACGGCCGCCGTCAGCACCGAGCCGCTGGGCGGGCCGCCGGGCCCGTACTGCTCGACGAACAGGTTGCCCGGGTCCACCACCTCGCGCAGCCCCTGCCCTGTCATCTCGAACAGCCCCACCTCGTGCGTCGAGCCGAAGCGGTTCTTCACGCAGCGCACGATCCGGTGGGCGTGGAACCGGTCGCCCTCGAAGTAGACGACGGTGTCAACGATGTGCTCGATGATCTTCGGCCCGGCGAGCGTCCCGGCCTTGGTGACGTGCCCGACGAACACCACGGCGACGCCCGTGGCCTTGGCGAGGTACACGAGGTCCATGCAGCAGTCGCGCAACTGCGTGACCGACCCCGGCGCGGCGGGCACGTCGGGCTTGTAGATCATCTGGATCGAGTCCACCACCACCACCGCCGGCGCGTGCCGCCGGATCTGGTGGATGATCCGCTCGACGTTGGTCTCGGCGAGGATGAGGAGGTCGGGCGATTCGACGCCCAGCCGACCGGCCCGCAGTTTCGTCTGCCGCGCGGATTCCTCGCTGGTGACGTAGAGGACCTTGCAGGGCGTGGGGGGTGGAGCTTGGAGGGTAGAGGGTGGTGATCCGGCCTTTCGTTTCTTGCCCTCCGCGCTCCACCCTCCCCCCTCCACGGATCCCCGTGCCAGCTCATGCGCCACCTGCAACAGCAGCGTGGACTTGCCGATCCCAGGCTCCCCGCCCACCAGGACGGCCGACCCGGGCACGACGCCGCCGCCGAGTACGCGGTCGAATTCGCCGATGCCGGTGGGCCGTCGCGGCGCCTCGTTCTCCTCGATGTCCGCCAGCGCCAGCGCCTCCCCGCCGTGCGCGACGTCGCCGGTGGCCCCCGCCAGCGCGGCGCCGCCGAGCGCGGCGGCCGCGCGGGCGTCGGGCGTGGGCGCCTTGTACTCCTCAAGGCTGTCCCACGTGCCGCAGTCCGGGCACTTGCCCATCCACTTGGGGTGAACGCTGCCGCAGGAATTACAAAGGAACTGGGTGCGCGACTTGGCCATCGGGGTGTGGCCAATTATACTGGCGCCACTCGCAGCGCGGGCATCCTGCCTGCGACGTGCTTGGGCTACGCCAGCGCCGTCACCGCCGCCGAGTACGACGTGAAGACCTGCTGCGCCGTCACCCGAACGTACCCGTCGTCTGACCCGTCGTCGCCCTCGCCGTCGAAGCCCCACGGGTTACGCAGCCGCACCGCCACGGCGTTGCCCGCCGTGTCGAATTCGACCGACTCCACGACATACGCATGACTGTCCACCAGCGGCCCCGTCACGGTCGGCAGCGTGCCGAGCGTGACGCTGCGGCCGGCCACGAGTTCCCGGTGGATCACCCCCAGCAGGATTGAACTCGTCGCCGCGCGGAACGTCCGCGACGGCAGGCCGAACATCTTGTACGTCTCGCGCATCCAGCCCAGGTCGAGGCCGGCGTAGCCGTTGCGGCCGCCATTGCGGTAGGACGCGTAGGCCTTCTCGATGACGGCCACCCACGTCGACTCCTGCGCGCCGAAAGACGCGTACGCGGGCATGCCGTATTGCGGCTCCACCGGCAGGTCGCCATCTACGCGCAGGTACACCCTCGCGTTTCCCTTGCGGAACTGCACGGCGTAGGTGCCGTCGCCCAGCTCGACCACGCTCTCGCGGACGCGCGTCGGGTTGAGCTTCGCCAGTGACGAGAGCACCGCCATCGCGTAGCAGTCCCCGATCTCGCCCTGCATCACGTCCTCGGGACTGGGGCCGGCGTCGGAGAAGAGACGGTGGCGGGAGAAATTCTCGTATCCGAAGCGGCCGTCGCTGAGCAGGGGGTCCGGCAAATCGCTGCCGTCGAGCGAGATCACCTGGCCGCGCGGCTGGTTGGGCGGGGACCAGAAGTTTGTGACCTTGTGCAGCGACCCGGTCGCGATTTCCTCCGGCGACAGGTCGGCCGGCAACTCGCGGGTCCCCCGCTTGCCGTCGACCCAGAAGCTGTCGCGCCCCGTGCCGCCGACGGGCTGGTCGAGGAGGGTGCCGCCGAGGGTGACGAGAATGTCATCGCCGGCGCCGCCGTCGAGGACGTTCGTTCCCCCGCCGCCGTAGAGGCGGTCATTGCCCGACCCGCCGACGATGTGGTCGTCGCCCTCGCCGCCGCTGACGATAACGGGAAGCGTGACGGACGCGTCGATGGTAACGGTGTCGTTACCCCAGCCGGGGGAGATGAACAGTTGCGAGTAGTCGCCGGTAAAGGTGTGAGCCCAGCCGCCGGGGCCGTCCGCAACGAGCAGCCCGCCGGCGGGGTCGGCGGCGACGGTGATTATGTCGTCGGCCGTGTCCGTGATAACGCGCAGTTCCAGGCCGCCGCCGGGCAGCGCGACCTCCTGGGTCGCGGCCATCAGCCGCCGACTCTCCAGGGCTTCAAACGGTTCCGATAATAAGTCGGACCGGGTGGGAATGGTGCCGCTGGCCCGCACCGCGCGGCGAACGGCCGAAGTGCACAACATGTACAGAAACCGCTCCTCCGTCCGGCCGCCGGTGGCACGGCGTCGGACAAGGAGAAATCGAATATGTTGTGGGGCGCGGCAAACCCTCGGAGGCGGACGCGGCGGGCCGGGCCATCAGGAGAGTCCGATAAGCTGGCCGCGTCGATCTCGACTTGCCGGGAGCGGCGCGTATAATTGCCCCGTACCACGCCCAGGTGGCGGAATTGGCAGACGCACTACTTTGAGGTGGTAGCGCCGAGAGGCGTGCAGGTTCAAATCCTGTCCTGGGCATGAAGGCCGCGACCCTACCGGTCGCGGCTTTTTTCGTTTTGCTACGGACTCAACGGGCTCCTCGGCCTTTGGGCACCGCCCGCGCGACGCTGATCACGAGGCGGGACGGCCCGTCGCCGTCCGGGTTGAAGCGGGACGTCCCTACGCGGACGCGCTCGACGGCCGCGGCGTCCCCGAGCGCCTGCACGACCTGCCTGACGCGCGTCAGCCGCCCGTCGGCCAGCTCGAGCGCCGCCGTGCGCGTGCGCCGGTCGGCCAGTCGGTCCGCGCCGGGCCGCTGGAAGTCGTAGAGGCGGTCCAGGGCGTCCTCCGCCGCCCCCAGTTGGGCCGAGACCTCGCGGTATTCGCGGACGGGCACGTCGCGACCGACCGTGCCACCCCGCAGTGCTGCGGCGCGGGCCGGTCCGATCAGGTCTTCCCGCCGCCGCAACAATTCCCGCCGACGCAACAGGAGGCTCTCGGCCAGCACCCTCGCCTGCGCGGCCGGCGGGTTTGCGCGACGCTCGCAGACCGCCACGTCGTCCTCGCCCAGCTCGTGTTCCACGACGATCCGAACCGTCTTGTCCTTCTTCGCGCGCGACAGGACGGACGCGAGCCGGGAGGCGTCGGCCGGGTCCAGAGTCACCACGCCGGCGGGGAATTCCACGTGAACGGGCGGCTCCTGGACGATCTCCGTCTCCCGCGTCGTGTCGCCGAACAGCCCCACGACCCCGGTGACCGCCTTGACCGGCGCCGCCGCCACCGCCGTCGCGAGCACCTGCGACACCGCGCCGACCGCGGCAGGGCCGATCCCCCTGGGCGTCGCGCCGTCCACCTGGAAGCGGATGGGCAGCGTGATCGACTTGTCCGGCGCCTCGACGGCGCCGATCACGACGTCGAGCGGCGCCGGCAGGTTCAGGTACCTCACGATCGCCCCGCCCGGCGGCTCGGACACCGACAGGTCGGTGAGAACGAACCGCGAGCGAACGTCCAGCTTCTCGTCGTCCCGCGTCTTCAACTCGATCCGGCCGTCGAACGTGCCGCCATTCAGCGAGATGCCGCTCGAAGCCGCCAGCCCCCGGATCGCCGCCAGCTCCACCCCGTTCACGGAGGCCAGGGCGCGGCCCGCGGGCTTCGGGTACAGCTTAAGGTTGCCGGACGCGGAGATCTGGGCGAAGAAGTCGCGGTCCTCCAGTTCCGGCGCCGCGTCCACCTTGGAGCCGCCGGCCAGCTTGGACAGGTCCCCGATCGCGCCGCTGAGCACGCCACCCCTCAGCTTCTTCGGCAGCGACACCTTTCCCGCGGCGAGCGACAGGTTGAACCGCACCGGCCGCTCCCGCTCCATTGCCAGCGACGAAAGCCCGCGCACCTCCGCCTCCAGCGACGTGACCGGGATCAGCACCGGCGGCGACAGCGCCCGGTCCTCGAAGCGGAAGTCCAGGCCGCTGACCGTCAACCGGTCGATGCGCACTTCCGGCTTCGATTCCGCCGGGCCGGGTTCTTCCTTCGTTGCCTTCGAAGCAACCGCCTGGCCCGGAGGGGTCGGCGCGGGCGCATCGCTCTCGACCGACTCGGGCGAGGGCTTCCCGTCCGCCGGCCGGACCTCGGTCCCCTTTACCCGCATCCCCAGGAGGTAAATACCTTCCGTCTCGCGCCACCCGTTCGCCGCCAGGTCGTTCACCTCCAGCGAGCGAACCGTGACGTCCCCCGTCCGCGTCTCGACCTTCACCTGCTCTCCGCGCACGAGGCCGACTCCGGCGAGTACCGGGCCGTCCCCGTTGCGAAACGACGTCTTCGTGACCGCAACGTTCAGCTCCACGCCGCGACTGAGATCGATCCGGGTCGGCCCCCGGCGGCGCACGTTCGCCTCGGCTTCCAGCGCCGTGCTGAACCTTCCGTCGGTCAGCGGCCGGCCGTCGAAAGTGTCCGCCAGCTCGGGCACGATGCGGACCAGGCCGTCGCCGTCAATTCCGGAGGCATCGACCGTGACCGCCGCCGTGGGCCGCTCCGCGAACGGCGCGACCCGTGCCGTCACGTCGAAGCGGCGCACCGCCGGGTCGATTGCACCGGACAGGTTCAGGCGGACCGGCGGGTTGGACTGGGGCTTGGGGCCGAGCAGTTCGATCGCCCCTTCGCTCCAGACCCGGCCGTTCGCCAGCGTCACCGGGGCCGCCTTCCGCATACGGTCCTCGAACGACAGCCGCGTGACCCGGACGTCCAGCGTCCCGACCGAGAGCTTGGGCAGTGGTCGCTGCGACTCGGCCGCGATCTCCGCGATGTCCGCCGGAGCGGCCGCCGTGTCGGGCGCGGCGGAAGCCACGGGCGACTGTGGCGAAGCCGGTTCCGTCGAAGCCGGCTGTGTCGCGGGCGTCAGGCGCATGCCGAGTACCGACACCGCTCCGTCCGCCTCGCGCACGGCCGACCCTTCGACCCCCGTGACCACCACCTGTTCCAGCGCCACGTCGCCCGTCGCGGGGTCGAGCCGGTCGAGCCGCACCTCCAGCCCTTCCACGGCGGCCAGTGGCGGGGCGTCCGGCGCGCCGGAACGCAGCGCCAGCGCTTCCAGCTTGACATTACCCGCGACCCCGCCGTCCGCGTGGCGGGACAGGTCGGCGCTGGCGACCGTCTTGAACGTCCCGTCCTTCATCGCCGGCACGACCCCCTCCGGCAGGTAAGGGGCCAGCGCCGCAAGATCCAACCCGGCAGCTTCGACGTCGGCCACCAGCGAAAGCGAATCCGGCCGCGGCTCGATCGTTCCCGCCACGCGCACGCGTTGTGCCAGACCCGGCGAAGAAACGGCCAGCTCGTACTTCGCCGGACGGGACTCTGGCTGGTTCAGGCCGAGCGACTCCAGCGATGCGTCTGCAGTGACTTTCAGCTCGACGGTCTTCGGCGCCGCCCGGTCGAACCAGTCGATCTGGCCCGATTCGAGCCTGAGCGAGTTCAGGGCCACTCGAGGCAAGCGTGCCATCACGGCGAACGGGTCGGCGGGCGTGGCCGCCGGAGCGATGGCGCCGCCGGTCGGCGCGGGAGGAGTGCCCGGCGTCGGGGGGCGGGGCGTCGCCGGAGAGGGCATGAGTTTCACGCCGCCGGCAATCATCCCCCCGTCGGCGTCGCGCTCGAGTCGGGCGTAAGGCGCGGCGATCGTCACGTCGCCGACGTCGAAGCCGCCCGGCGCCACGTCGAGCCGGTCCACCGCAGCCTTCCCCAGCGCGAGTAACCGCGTGTCGCCGTCGCTCAATTCCGCGTCCCGCACTTCCGCGGCCAGTCGCAGCACGTCCCCGTCCCGCGTCACCGACGCGCGGCTGGCCACTTTCAGGCGACCCCGCGTGAGCCGTGGCTCCACGCCGACGGGCTTGAGGTACGGCGCGAGAGGCTGGAGGTTCAACCCCTCTCCCGCGAATGTCAGATCGACCGCCAGCGACGCGGCGGCGGGCGTCAGGGTGCCGTCGAGTCGAACGTTCTCGGCCAGGCCGGGCGCGCTGATCCGGCCGGTGATCCGCCCGGGAGGGGAGGCCGGCGCGTCGGGGCGCAGGTCGAGCACGAAGCCGGTCAACTCGAGTTGCGCGTCAGAGAGGTCGATGGGTTCGGCGCCCGTGGTGGAATGATCCTCCAGCCGGAGTCTCGCGCCCCCCCACGTCAGCTTGTTGACGCGCACGATCGGCAAGGCGGCCCGGGCGACGGCAGGTCGGGTCGCCGGCGCGGTCTCGGGTGCGGTCGTGGGAGTGCCGGTCGGCGGCACGGGGCCTGCGGCCGCCTGTGTAGCGTTGGGCAGCGCCGCGACCCGACGGTAACGGAACGCGGGCAGTTCCAACGTGTTCGCGTCCAGTCGCCTGATGGTCAGCGCCGGTCCCTCGGCCGCGACCTCCGCCACTTCGATCGCCCCGGTGGCCGGGTCCCGCCTCAGTCCCGACACGCTGACCGAAGGCATGTTCAGCAGGCCCTTGTCGCCGTCGTCGAGCCTGACGTCGCGCAGCTTGAATCCGACGCGCGGCGAGGCCGCGGCGAGGTCGGCGGCGGTCGCCTCCAGGGTGGCGTGGAACCGGCCGGCGACAAGCGTCGGCTCGAGCCCGAGCGGCGCGAGGTACGGGCGCAGCGCATCAGGGCGAACCCCCGTCGCGTCGAAAACGACCGTTGCGGCGGGCGTGTCGGCGAACGGGTGGGCCGTCCCCTCCACCCGCAAGTCCGACGCGACGTCCGGAACGGTCAGCGCGAGGGCGAGTGTGGCGACGTCATCCTTGCCGCCGGAGCTGGCGACGTTTTTCAGTTGGAAGGAAGTGACGCGGGCTCCGAGCCGGCGTTCCGGCGAAACCAGTTCGTCCCGGAACTCGCCCGCCAGGTCGGTCGCTACCAGTTCATCCAGCCGCCAGGCAAAGGGCGCCGGCTGCGAGGTCGGCATTGACGCCGGATCGT
>Ga0075430_100004310_pt1 | contig 12015 bp, 11 predicted proteins | sample RhiMetdeltSRZDD4_FD_75294 | JGI IMG/M metagenome (GOLD analysis project Ga0075430, IMG submission 75294) | Populus rhizosphere microbial communities from Tennessee, USA - Rhizosphere MetaG P. deltoides SRZDD4 | ecosystem: Host-associated > Plants > Roots > Rhizosphere > Soil | place: USA... | reverse complement strand
CTCGTGAAAGTGGTCGTCGGCATGTCGGGCGGGGTGGATTCCGCGGTCGCGGCACTGCTCGCGAAGCGCGCGGGCCACGACGTGGTCGGCCTTTTCATGAAGAACTGGGAGGACGACGACAACGACGAGTACTGCTCGACGCGCGAGGACCTGATCGACGCCGCGGCGGCAGCCGACACGATCGGCATCGAGCTCGAGGCGGTGAATTTCTCCGCCGAATACAAGGAACGCGTGTTCGCGGATTTCCTGCGCGAATACGCGGCGGGCCGCACGCCCAACCCGGACGTGCTGTGCAACGCCGAGATCAAGTTCCGCGCCTTCCTCGACCACGCCATGCGCTTGGGCGCGGAGGCGATCGCGACCGGGCATTACGCAAGAATAGAGAAGTCCGGGAAAGGCGTATCCCTCCTGAGAGGAAAAGATGGTACGAAAGACCAGAGCTACTTCCTGCACCGCCTGACGCAGGAGCAGCTCGCGCGCGTCATGTTCCCGGTCGGCGAGCTGAAGAAGAGCGATGTGCGCCGCATCGCGCTCGAGGCCGGGCTGCCGAACCACGCGAAGAAGGATTCCACCGGTATCTGCTTCATCGGCGAGCGGCCGTTCCGGGAGTTCCTCAACCGCTACCTACCCAAGGTGCCGGGCCCCATCAAGACGCCGGAGGGAAAAATCGTAGGAGAGCACATCGGCCTTGCCTTCTACACCATCGGCCAGCGCAAGGGGATCGGGCTCGGCGGCGCGGGCGAGGCATGGTACGTGGCCGAGAAACGCATGGCCGCCAACGAGCTCGTCGTGGTCCGCGGTCACGACCATCCGCTGCTGATGAAGACGAGCCTGTCGGCCGCCGACGTGGCGTGGGTTTCGGGCAGGGCACCCGAAGCGCCCTCCACGCATACGGCGAAAACGCGCTATCGGCAGGCGGATGCGGGGTGCACGCTTTCCCAAGTCCGCGAGAGCGAGATCCGCGTCGACTTTTCCAGCCCGCAATGGGCGGTGACGCCGGGGCAGTCGGTGGTGCTGTACGACGGCGAGGTTTGCCTCGGCGGAGGCGTGATTACCTAGCTACTTGGGCGCCTGGGGGACGGTGTCGGCGAACGCCGGGCGCGCCATCAGCTTCTCGTAGTGGCGCGCGAGCGGCGGGTACTCGGCGTGCCAGTCGACGCCGCCGGGCTTGCGGAAGCCGAGCCAGCCGACGCAGCAGCCGAGCGCGATGTCGGCGAGCGAGAAGCGCTCGCCGTGGCACCAGGGGCGCTCGCCGAGCTCGGCGCTCATCTGCGCCATGCCGCGCTGCATGCGCGCGAGCTGCTTGTCGCTCCAGGCTTTGCTCTGCTCCTTCTGCTCGCGCATCGCCTCGTAGCGCACCAGCAGTCCGGCATCCAGCACGCCGTCGGCGAGCGCTTCCCAGCGCCGCACCGCGACGCGATCGCGCAGGTCCTCGGGGATCAGGCGCCCGAAAGGCGATCTGCCGTCGAGGAATTCCGCGATCACGCGCGAGTCGTAGAGCGCGCTGCCGTCGTCGAGCACGAGCGCCGGGATCTTGCCGAGCGGATTGTGCGCGTTGACCGGGTTCTCGATCGGGTTGACGTCGACCAGCTCGATTTCGCAGTCGATCTTCTTTTCGGCGAGGACGATGCGCACCTTGCGCGTATAGGGGCTGGCGAGCGAGGCGAGGAGCTTCATACGGGGGCGCGGATTATAGAGCCTTCAGCCGCCGGCGGAGCGCGGGGATGACATTCTTTGTGAACCACGGATTGCGCCTGAGCCAGAGCAGGTTGCGCCAGCTCGGATGCGGCAGCGGAAAGTATTCCGGGAGATATTCGCGGTAGGCGCGCACGGTTTCGCCCAGAGTTTTTTTTCTCGCCGATCCCAGGTAGTACGCCTGCGCATAGCTGCCGACCAGCAGCGTCAATCGAATGTCCGGCAGCGCCGCGCGAAAGCGCGGCTGCCAGAGCGGCGCGCACTCGGCGCAGGGCGGCAGATCGGCGCCGTCGACCGTGCCGGGGTAACAGAGGCCGGTCGGCACGATGGCGATGCGCGAAGTGTCGTAGAACGCCGCGCGCTCGAGGCCGAGCCACGCACGCAGCACTTCGCCGGAGGGATCGTTCCAGGGGATGCCGGTCTCGTGCACCAGGCGCCCCGGCGCCTGGCCGACGATCAGCAGCGTGGCCGTCTTGCCGACGCGAAACACCGGTCGAGGCTTGAACGGGAGCTCCGGCGCGCAGACGTCGCACGCACGCGCTTCGCGGCTCACCACGGCAAGGGAAATTCGCATCCCCTTATAATAGTGGGCCATGCCATCGCCGCTCGCCGCCCTGTCGCCGCTCGACGGGCGGTACTCCAGGAGCGCAGATCCGCTGCGCACCTACTTCAGCGAGCAGGCCCTCATCCGCTACCGCACCCGCATCGAGCTGGAATGGCTCCAGGCGCTCGCCGCCGAGCGCGCGATCAAGGAATTGAAGGGCTTCTCGGCCAAGACCGTGGGCGCGTTCGGCGCCCTGGTGAAGGGCTTTTCCGAGAACGACGCCGAGCAGATCAAGAACATCGAAGCCCAGACCAACCACGACGTCAAGGCGATCGAGCTCTGGCTCAAATCGCGGCTGGCGAAGAACGCGGAAGCGCAGCGCGCGCTCGAGTTCATCCACTTCGCCTGCACCTCGGAGGACATCAACAACCTCTCCTACGCGCTGATGCTCGCCGAGTCGCGCGACAAGGTGATGCTGCCGAAGCTCGACGAGCTCGTCGCCTTGCTCAAGAGCCTGGCACGCAAGCATGCCGCGCTGCCCATGCTCTCGCGCACGCACGGCCAGGCGGCCTCGCCGACCACGCTCGGCAAGGAGATGGCGAACTTCGCGCATCGGCTGCAGCGCGCGCGCGAGCGCATCGCGGCGGTCGCGGTGCTCGGCAAGATCAACGGCGCGGTCGGCAACTACAACGCGCACGTGATGGCGTACCCGGGGCTCGACTGGGAGAAGTTCTGCCGCCGCTTCGTCGAGCGGCTGGGGCTCGAGTTCAATCCGTACACCACGCAGATCGATCCGCACGACTGGCTTGCCGAGCTGCTCGACGCCTATGCGCGCGCGAACAGCATCCTGCTCGATCTCGACCGCGACATCTGGGGCTACATCTCGCTCGGCTACTTCCGCCAGAAGGTGAAGGCGGGCGAGGTCGGCTCCTCGACCATGCCGCACAAGGTGAACCCGATCGACTTCGAGAACTCCGAGGGCAACGTGGGCATCGCCAACGCGCTGCTGCGCCACCTCTCGGACAAGCTGCCGGTGTCGCGCTGGCAGCGCGATCTCTCCGACTCGACCGCGCAGCGCAACGTCGGCACCGCGCTCGGCCATACGCTGCTCGCATACAACGCCTGCCTGCGCGGCCTCGGCAAGCTCGCGGCCCACCCGCCGCGCCTCGCCGCCGACCTCGAGGCGAACTGGGAAGTGCTCGCCGAGGCGGTACAGCAGGTGATGCGGCGTCATGGCGTGCCCGACGCCTACGACAAGCTGAAGGCGATCAGCCGCGGCAAGCGCCTGGAGCGGCGCGCGCTCGCGGCTTTCGTCAAGGCGCTGCCGATCCCGCCCGAGGACAAGAAGCGCCTGCTCGCGCTCACCCCGGCCAAATACACCGGCCTCGCCGCCGAGCTGGCGAAACGCGTTTGAGCCGCCTTTTTCTCTTCCTGGGCGCGCTTCTTGCGGCCGCCCCGGCTTTGTCTCAGGAAATCGTCACGTTGCAAACCCGGCCCGGCGTCACGCAGTCATTCTTCATCGCCAACATGGGCGAGCACAAGGCCCAAGCCGCGGCGCTGCTGCTGATCGGCGGCGGCGGCGCGATCAATTTGCGCACCGAAGGCGGCCAGATCAAGTTCGGACAGGGCAACTTCCTGCCGCGCTCGCGGCGCGAGTTCATCCGCAACGGCATCCTGCCGGTCATCCTCGACAACGCGAGCGACCAGCAGGGAAGCGCCGGGATGAGCGACGACTTCCGCGAAGGCGCCGCGCACGTCACGGACATGCGCGCAGTCGTGGCGGAGATCAAGAAGCGTTACCCGGGCGTACCGGTGTTCATCGTGGGCACGAGCCGCAGCACGTTATCGGCCGCGCACCTCGCGGTACGGCTCGAGGCCGAGCTCACCGGCGTGGTGCTGACCTCCTCGTACTTCTACAGCCGCGGGCAGGGAAGTCGAGGCGCCATGATTCCCATGCTCGCTTCGTTCAACTGGTCGAAGATCAAGCTGCCGGTCCTATTCGTGCATCACCTGGACGACGGCTGCTTCGCCACGCCGTATCCCGATGCCAAGCGCCTGGAAACGCGCTATCCGCTGGTCACGGTCAACGGCGGCAAGCCCGCGGAGAGTGGGCCCTGCGATCCCTTCGCGCAGCACGGCTTCTTCGGCAAGGAAGCCGAGACCGTCGACGCGATCGCGGCCTGGATGCTCGGCAAGCCCTTCGCCAAAGAAATCAAGTAAGTGCTCTACGCCGCCACGATTTTCCTGTCGTCGTTCCTGCTGTTCCTGGTGCAGCCGCTGATCGCGCGCCTGATCCTGCCCTGGTTCGGCGGCAGCGCCGCGGTCTGGACCACCTGCATGCTCTTCTTCCAGGCGCTGCTGCTCGCCGGCTACGCGTACGCTCACCTGCTGACGCGCTATTCGCGCCGCTTCGAGCCGCTCATCCACAGCGCGCTGCTCGTGGTCGCACTCGCGACGCTGCCGATCGCGCCGAACGAGCTCTGGAAGCCGCACGGCAACGAGGATCCGGTGACCTGGATCTTGCTGTTGCTCGCGGCGAGCGTCGGGCTGCCGTACTTCCTGCTCGCCGCCAACAGCCCGCTCCTGCAGGCGTGGTTCTCGCGCGCGCGCCCGCACGAGAACCCGTACCGCCTGTTTGCGGTCTCGAACCTCGGCTCGCTGGTGGCGCTTCTCGGCTATCCGTTCCTGCTCGAGCCCTACCTCGGCGGCGCGGGGCAGGTGAGCCTCTGGTCGTGGCTGTTCGCGGGCTTCGCCGTGCTGTGCGGCGCCGTGGTGTGGCTTACGCCGAAAAAGGTAGCCACCGAAGCGCAAGCCGCCGCGAGCGCGCCGATTTCGAAGAATGATCTGATCCTGTGGCTCGCGCTCTCCGCGACGGGCTCGGTGCTGCTTCTCGCGGTGACCAACCACCTGACGCAGAACGTCGCCTCGGTGCCGCTGCTCTGGCTCGTGCCGCTCACCATCTATCTCGCGAGCTTCATCGTCACGTTCGAGAGCGAGGGCTGGTACCGGCGCGAGTGGCTGTGGTCGCTGCTGCTGGTGTGGATCGCGGCGATGGGATGGCTGCTCGTCGATCCCGATTTCCAGTTCGACCTGGCGGTGCAGCTCGCGATTTTCCTGCCGGGCCTGTTCCTCGGGTGCCTTTTCTGCCACGGCGAGCTCTACCGGCTGCGCCCGGCGCCGAGCCGGCTGACCGCGTTCTACCTCGCCGTGTCGGCCGGCGGCGCGCTCGGCGGCCTGCTGGTCGCGGTGGTCGCGCCGATGGTGTTCACCGGCTACTACGAGCTCGGCGCGGGGCTCGTGATCCTCGCGCTGCTCGCTTCGGTGCGCTTCGCCAACCTCAACGCCTGGGCGCGCGTGGGCAGCCTCGCGGTGTTGCTCGGCGTGGCAGGCTGCGCAGCCTACGACGGCTTTCGCTACCAGCGCGACGTGCGCGTTGCCTCGCGCAGTTTCTACGGCGTGCTGCGCGTGAAGGAATACGGCATCATCGGCGAGGAGTCGCACATGCGCCGCCTGGTGCACGGCGCGATCATGCACGGCGAGCAGTACCTGCACGAGAGCCAGCGCAACAAGCCGACGACCTACTACTACCCGGAATCCGGCGTCGGCGCGGCGATCGCCTCGGTGGGCGAGCGCCCGGCGCGCGTCGGGGTGATCGGCCTGGGCGCCGGCACCATCGCGACCTACGGCCGTCCCGGCGACGTGTACCGCTTCTATGAAATCGACGAGCGCGTGATCGAGGTGGCGATGCGCGAATTCACCTACCTGCGCGACAGCAAGGCCAAGATCGAGCTCTCGCTGGGCGACGCGCGCCTCGCGCTCGAGCGCGAGAAGGGGCAGCGCTTCGACGTGCTGGCGGTGGACGCATTCTCAAGCGACGCGATCCCGGTGCACCTCATCACGCGCGAGGCGCTCGGCGTCTACCTCAAGCACCTCGCGCCCGACGGCATCGTCGCGTTCCACGTCTCCAACCGCTTCCTGGACCTGATCCCGGTGGTGGCGCGGCTCGCGCTCGAGCACGGCGCGCACGTCATGCTGGTGCGCGACGATCCCGACGAGGAAGAAGACCCGAAACGCTCGCGCACCGACTGGGTGCTGGTGTCGCGCGACCCCGCCGCGTTCAAGCGCCCCGAGATCGCCGAGCGCAACCCCGAGGAGATCGAAGACCGGACCGACTGGCGGACCTGGACCGACGACTACTCGAACCTGATCCAGATCCTGAAATAGGCAAAGGGGTCAGGACCCTTTTCCTGGAAAGGGTGCCAGATACCAATCGCTGAACAACCCCAGCACGAAGTACACGACCGGCACCAAGAACCACAGCCAAGCCCATTTCCGCTTGACACTCATGGTTCAGGCTCGAAGAGGTTCGTGACCGCTTTTCCTAGACGACGGCGCCTTCCTGCTCGTCGCGCGGGCCGGTGGTCTTCTTCTTGGCGGGGACGATGAACTGCTCGCGCCGGGCGCCGAGCCACATGACGAGCGGGCTCGCGACCAGCACCGAGGAGTAGATCCCGAACAGAATGCCGATGGTGAGCGCGAGCGCGAAGTAGTGCAGCGCCACGCCGCCGAAGATCAGCATCGTCGTGACCATCATCTGCGTGCAAAGGTGGGTGATGATGGTGCGCGAGATCACGCCGGTGATCGCCGAGTCGATGACTTCCGCGGTGGTGGCCTTGCGCATCTTGCGGAAGTTCTCGCGCACGCGGTCGAACACCACCACCGACTCGTTCACCGAGTAGCCGAGCACCGCGAGCACCGCGGCGAGCACCGGCAGCGAGAATTCCCACTGAAAGAAGGCGAAGAAGCCGAGGATGATCACCACGTCGTGCAGGTTGGCGACGATGCCCGACAGGCCGAAGCGCCACTCGAAGCGCAGCCACAGGTAGAGCACGATGCCGACCGCGGTGACGAGGAGCGCGAGCGAGCCGTACTCGACCAGCTCGCTGCCGATCTGCGGGCCGACGAACTCCACGCGGCGCAGCTCGGCCGACTTGTCCTGGTCTTTCAGGACCTGGAGCACTTTTTGTGAAAGATCGGCGCTGCTCTGGTTCTTCTCCACGTGCATGCGGATCAGCACGTCGCGCGAGGAGCCGAAGTTCTGCACCTCGGCCTTGTAGCCCGCGCCCTCGAGCGTGCGGCGGATCGCGTCGACGTCGGCCGCCTGCTGGTAGCCGACCTCGATCAGCGTGCCGCCGGTGAACTCGATCGAGAAGTTGAGGCCGCGCGTCGCGAGGAAGAACACCGCGGCGAGGAAGGTGACGAGCGAGATGATGTTGAAGACGAGCGCATACCGCATGAACGGTATGGTTCGGCGGATCTTGAAGAACTCCATCTAGGCTATTTCCATGCGGTGTCGCCGATCGAGAGATGGGCGACGCGGCGGCGGTGGCCGTAGACCAGGTTCACCATGGCGCGCGACACCACCACCGCGGAGAACATGGAAGTGAGGATGCCCAGGCAGTGCACCACGGCGAAGCCGCGCACCGCGCCCGGCACCATCAGGAGCGAGATGCCGACGATGAACGTGGTCACGTTGGAGTCGAGGATCGTCGCCCAGGCGCGCTCGTAGCCGGCGTGGATCGCGGCCTGCGGCGTGGCGCCGCCGCGCAGCTCCTCGCGCACGCGCTCGTTGATCAGCACGTTGGCGTCGATCGCCATGCCGAGCGTCAGGGCGATGGCCGCGATGCCGGGCAGCGTGAGCGTCGCCTGCAGCAGCGAGAGCAGCGCGATCAGCAGGAGCACGTTCACCGCGAGCGCGATCGACGAGATCACGCCGAACAGCACGTAGTACACCGACATGAAGAGCACGATCGCGATGAAGCCCCACTTGGTGGCGTTGAAGCCCTTCTCGATGTTCTCGCGCCCCAGGCTCGGGCCGACGGTGCGCTCCTCGATGATCTCCATCGGCGCGGCGAGCGATCCCGCGCGCAGCAAGAGCGCGATGTCGCTCGCCTCGGCGGTGTTCATGCGCCCGGAGATCTGCACCCGCCCGCCGGGGATCTCGCTGCGGATCACGGGCGCGGTGATCACCTCGCCCTTGCCCTTCTCGATCAGCAGGATCGCCATGCGCTTGTTGACGTTCTCGCGCGTCACCTCCTGGAAGATGCGCGCGCCCTGGCCGTCCAGGCGCAGGTGCACCGCGGGCTCGTTGGTCTGGTTGTCGAAGCCCGGCTGCGCGTCGGTCAGGCGGTCGCCGGTGAGCACCACCTGGCGCCGCACGATCAGCGGCTGGCCGTTCCTTTCCACGTAGTACTCGGTGCCGAACGGCGGCTGGCCGCGCGCCCCGGCGGCGAGCGCCTCGGGATTCATGCTCTCCTCGGCCACCATGCGGATCTCGAGCGTGGCGGTGCGGCCGATGAGGCGCTTGGCGCGCGCCACGTCCTGCACGCCGGGCAGCTGCACCACGATGCGCTCGTTGCCCTGCTGCTGGATCACGGGCTCGGCCACGCCGAGCTCGTTGATGCGGTTGTGCAGCGTGGTGATGTTCTGCTTGAGCGCGTATTCCTGGTTGCGCTTGACCGCCTCGGGCTTGAGCGTGGCGATGAGCAGCAGGTCCTGGCCGTCTTCGCGCTCGGTGACCGCGAGGTCGGGAAGATTGTTGAGCATGGTCGCGCGCGCCGCGTCGCGCTGGGCCGCGTCGCGGAACCGCACCCGCAGCTGCTGCCCCTCGCGCGTCACGCCGCCATGGCGCACGTTCTTCTCGCGCAGCTGCGAGCGGACGTCGCCCGCGATGCTTTCCAGGCGCTTGGTCGTCGCGCCCTGCATGTCGACCTGGAGCAGGAAGTGGACGCCCCCTCTCAGGTCGAGGCCGAGGTACATCGGCAGCGCGCGGATCGCGGTGAGCCAGCCGGGCGAGGCCGACAGCAGGTTGAGCGCCACCACGTAGTTCACGTTGGGGTCGTCTTCCGGCGTGGCCTGCGGCGCGGCGCCGGGATTGAGCGCGCCGTGGATCAGGTCCTTCGCCTTGAGCTGCGTGTCGGTGTCTTCGAAGCGCACGCGGATGCCGCTCTGGTCGTACACCGCGCCGCGATAGGAGATGCCGGCCTTCTTCAGCACGTCCTCGACTCTCTGCAGCAGCGCCGGGTCGACCTTGACCGTGGCCTTGGCGCTCGAAACCTGCACCGCGGGCGACTCGCCGAAGAAGTTCGGCAGCGTGTAGAGGAACGCGAGCGCGATCGTGAGCGCGATCAGCGCGTAGCCCCAGGTGGGATAGCGATTCACTGAATGCTCTTGATCGTACCCTTCGGCAGCAGAATCTGGACCGCGGCCTTCTGGACGCTGATCTCGGTGTTCGGCGCGATCTCCAGGCTGACGTAGGCGTCGGAGAGCTTGGTGATGCGCCCGAGCACGCCGCCGGCGGTGATCACCTCGTCGCCTTTCTGCAGCGCCTCGACCATCGCCTTCTGCTCCTTCGCGCGCTTCATCTGCGGCCGGATCATGAGGAAATACAGCAGCACGAACATCAGGACGATCGGCAGCAGGCCGATGTATCCCGGGTCGCCGCTCGGAGCGGACTGGGCGAACGCTGGCGAGATGATCACTGCGGACTCCAGAGGGAAAAAACGGCGGGAATTATAGCCGCTTTCGCTCCTCCAGCAGTTGTTTGGACTTCAGAGAAAAGGTTCCCTCCTCGATCGCCGTTCGCAGCTCCCGCATCAGCTCCTGGTAGTAGTGCAGGTTGTGGATGGTGTTCAGCCGCGCGCCGAGCATCTCCTTCGCCTTGTCGAGGTGATAAAGGTAGGCGCGGCTGAAGTTGCGGCAGGTGTAGCAGGCGCAGCGCTCGTCGAGCGGCGCGGTGTCGTCGCGGAAGCGTGCGTTGCGGATGCGGAGGTCGCCGTTGCGCGTGAAGAGCCAGCCGTTGCGCGCGTTGCGCGTGGGCAGCACGCAGTCGAACATGTCGAGGCCCGCACCCACCGCCTCGACGATGTCCTCGGGCGTGCCGACCCCCATCAGGTACCTCGGTCTGTCGACCGGCATTTGTGGAGTGACCTCGTGCATGACCCGAACCCGATCTTGCTCGGGCTCGCCCACCGCGAGGCCACCGATGGCATAGCCGTCGAAGCCGATGGCTTTCAGCGCTTCGAGCGATTCGGCGCGCAGCTCGGGATACACGCCGCCTTGGACGATACCAAATAGCGCATTCTCACTTTCCCAGACTTTCTTGCTTCGTCCGGCCCAGCGCATCGAGAGCCGCATCGACTCGGCAGCCTGCTTCTCGCTGGCGGGGTACGCGAGGCATTCGTCGAACACCATCGCGATATCCGAGTTGAGCGCCTTCTGGATGCGCATCGATTCCTCGGGCGTGAGGAACAGGCGGTCGCCGTTGATGGGCGACGAGAAGCGCACGCCGTCTTCGCTGATCTTGCGCAAATCCCCCAGGCTGAAAACCTGGAAGCCGCCCGAGTCCGTCAGGATCGGTCCGTTCCACGCCATGAAGCGGTGCAGCCCGCCGAACTTGCCGATCACCTCCAGCCCCGGCCGCAGCCACAGGTGAAAGGTGTTGCCGAGCAGGATTTGCGCGCCGCTCGCCGCCACCTCGGCGGGCGACATCGTCTTCACCGTGCCGTAGGTGCCCACCGGCATGAAGGCCGGCGTATCCAGCCGGCCGTGCGCGAGCTCGAGGAAGCCGCGCCTCGCTTTGCCGTCCTGATTGACGACCTTGAACTTCACTGCTCGATCAGCATCGCGTCACCGTACGAGAAGAACCGGTAACGCTGCGCGATGGCGTGCGCGTAGGCTTTGCGGATGTTTTCGAGACCGGCGAAGGCCGATACCAGCATGAGCAACGTCGACTTGGGCAGGTGGAAGTTGGTGAGCAGGCGCTTCACCACCTGGAACTTGAATCCCGGGTAGATGAAGAGATCGGTCTCGCCTTCCAGCTTCTGGTGCAAGTGGGCGGTTTCCAGCGCCCTCAGCGCCGTGGTGCCGACCGCGAGCACGCGCTTGCCGCGAATCGCTTTCCACGTTTCCTCGGAAATGCGGTAGCGCTCGCTGTGCATGCGGTGCGCCTCGACTTCATGCACGCGCACCGGCTGGAACGTCCCGAGGCCGACGTGCAGCGTCACATGGGCGACGGTTGCGCCCCGCGTTCTCAGCTGGTCGAGAATCGTCCGGTCGAAATGCAGGCCCGCAGTGGGCGCCGCCACCGCGCCGGGGACGGCGGCGAACACCGTCTGGTAGCGCTCGGCGTCGTCGGCGAGCGGCGCGTGGCGGATGTAGGGCGGAAGCGGGACCGCGCCGAGGCGCTCGAGCACCGATTCGACCGGCTCGGGAAAGCGCACCCGGTAGAGCTCGCCGTCACGCCCCACGACCTTGACCGAAAGGTTTCCGATGAGCAGTTCGGAATCCACGGCGGGCGGGTGGCTCGCCTTGATGAGCGCGAGCGCGTGGTGGGAATCCAGCGCGCGCTCGACGAAGAGCTCGATCTTGCCGCCGCTCGCCTTGCGCCCGGCGAGGCGCGCCTTCACCACGCGCGTGTCATTCAGCACCACGACGTCTTCGGGGCCGACGAGCTGCGGCAGCTGGCCGAACCGCAGGTCCTGGAGGGCGCCCGTTCTCGCATCGAGGCGCAGCAGGCGGCTCGCGCTGCGCTGCGGCATGGGATGCTGGGCGATGAGCTCGTCGGGCAGCTCGTAGTCGAACTCGGAGACCAGCATGGGCGGCGAAGTATACTTTTCGGGCTTTCGAGGGCCGGAATGGCGGAACCGGTAGACGCAGCGGACTCAAAATCCGCCGGTGGCGACACCATGAGAGTTCGAGTCTCTCTTCCGGCACCA
>Ga0075430_100004309_pt1 | contig 12015 bp, 6 predicted proteins | sample RhiMetdeltSRZDD4_FD_75294 | JGI IMG/M metagenome (GOLD analysis project Ga0075430, IMG submission 75294) | Populus rhizosphere microbial communities from Tennessee, USA - Rhizosphere MetaG P. deltoides SRZDD4 | ecosystem: Host-associated > Plants > Roots > Rhizosphere > Soil | place: USA... | reverse complement strand
CATCGCTGCGCACTGACCGGCGTCAGGGGTTGGCCGTCAGCCGCTGCACCTTGAGCTCGAGCGCCGTCTTCATCTGCCGGCGCTGGTCGGCGGTGAGCTCCTCGCCCTGCAGCACGTCGAGACCGCGCCGCGCGATGACCAGGGCCTCCGCCTTCCCTCCTGCCGCTTCGAGCGCCTCGGCGAGCGAGTCGTATGCGTTGGACGACCCGGGCGCCAGCTCGACCGCCTTGCGGAACACGGCGATCGCGTCGGGGACCTTCTGCGAGCGGAGCAAACGGTAGCCGAGCCGGTTCATCTGGATCGAGGTGAAGAGCGGAGCCCGCGGATCACGTGCGTGAGCAGCGGCGAAGGTCGTCATTGCTGTCTCCACGCCCTGTTGACGTATCATCGCCTCGAACGCCTGGACGCTCGGCGCCGGTCGAACGGCCGGCAGCTCCCGGATCGTGGCGAGGCCCGGAGGTGCTCCGTTGGCCGCGGGATCACGGCGGAGAAACGCGAGCTCCGCGGAGTCGCGCTTCACGTAGGCGTTGAAGAACGCGAGCACGTAGCGGTTCGTCGTCTCGAACGCCTGCTTCAGCAGCGCTCCATTCGCGCCACGAAGGCCGAGGACCGTGCTGGCGGCCATCCCCTCGAGCGCGAAGTCCCAGTGGTGGATGCCCGGCGCGTCGACGAGATAGTGATGCCGGTTCGAGTAGCGCATGTTCTCGAAGTCCGCGAACCGGTTCTCCTGTTTCGACAGCGGAACGCTGTACGTGTGGAGGAAGGCCGGACGCATCGCCGTGACGTCGTACCCCCACCCGCGATGCAACGGCCAGAAGACCCGGTCGGAGAAGATGGCGCTCTCGAGATCGCACACGGCGTCCACGTCCGGGTGCCGCATCGCGAACAGGATCTGCGAGAAGCCGGAGCCCGAGAAACCTAACGCGGCAAGCCGCACGGAATCCACGTACGCGAGCTTTCTGAGCTCAGGAACCATTGCCTCCATGTCGCGCACCGCGGTCTCCAGCCCAACGCCGGCGTCGCTCGTATCAGGCTCGAACCCGTTCGACATCGCGACGACGTAGCCGTGGCTCGCGAGGTACTCGTTCGTCACCGTCGTCGAGAACCGGCGGAGCGAGCCGACGATAAGCGGAAAGCGGCCGGTCGCCGGCGCGACATCGCGCCGGCCAAGCAGTGACGTCGCCATGAAGCGCCGCCAGGCGGCGTCGTCAATCGTACCGAACTGCGTGAAGAACCGGCGTCTATTCGCCTCATCCGCCTGACGAGTGACCTGACTCACTGTGTCGGCGAAGTGCGAGAACATGTAGTCGGTCACCGTCAGCCGCTGCGCAGAGGCCGCTGCAGCCGGATACCAGACATGCACTGTAAACCGGCGCGCCCGGTCGCGTGTGACGGGGCGTCCATCGCGATCCAGCTTCGGCTGGTCGAAGCGATTGGGATCGCGGACCTCGATGGTGTTGAACCCAACACCGAAGCGGCCAGGGGCGAGAGCACCATGGAGCGGCGAACGCGACGCCCCTTGCTGCGCGAAGGCGGTCCCCGCAACGAGCATGCACGCGACGGCTACCCGTCCGCTGGCGTTGGTGGCTGCTCCGATGATCGTTCGACCAGCGCTCACGACGACTCCTCTCGTTGCGGGGGTGATTGGGCCGCGGACGCGGAACGCTAGAGACCTGCGCACGGCGTGCGAAGGAGCATGGGACCTTCCTCGTGCTCGGCGGGACGAGTGTCGAATCCGCGGGACGAAGCCGTGGGGTCCCGCCCATTCTTGTGCGCCACGCCCGACGGCCGTACGATACGGCCACGGCCGCGAGGGCGGCCGACGGTCCGCGTAAAGGGTTCAACCCACCCCAGACGTTCCTGCAATCACCTTCGTTTCCTCGCCCTGACTGCGGACCACGGGCGGCGTGAAAGGGCTCGCCCTTTCCAAGGAAGGAAGGTGCCTATGTCCGAACAGTCCTCCGGGCCTGCGTCCGGCGCGCGTTCGCTCCCCGACGCGCCCAACCTCGACTGGCTTCGCAAGCAGGCGAAGCGTCGCCTCGACGAGCTCCGCACGACGCATCCCGACGCCCAGCTGTCGGACGCGCAGTTCGACATCGCGAAGGAGTACGGCTTCGCGAGCTGGCGGGCGCTCAAGACGCACATCGACTCACTGACCGTCGACGGCCAGCTGTTCGCGGCCGCCGAACGCGGTGACGTGGACGCAATGCGCGTGCTGCTCGATGAGCACCCCGAGCGAGTGCACGCGCGAAAGCCGCCGTACGAATGGACACTCTTGCACGTCGCCGCGCATAACGGGCGGTTGTCGGTCGTGGATCTGCTTCTGGATCGTGGCCTCGACGTGAACGTGCGAGAGCGCGGTGACAACACGTACGCGATGCATTGGGCGGCCGCCGCCGCCCACCTCGACGTCGTGCGTCGACTCGCTGACGCCGGCGGCGACGTCATCGGTCGCGGCGACGATCACGCGCTCGAGGTGATCGGCTGGGCGACGTGCTGGAACGGGAGCGATGATCCAGCGCATCGCGCCGTCGCCGACTTTCTCGTGAGCCGGGGGGCGCGGCATCACATCTTCTCGGCGATCGCGATGAACCTCGGTACGGAAGTGCGCAGCATCGTCGCCGAGCATCCGTCGGTGCTGAACGCGCGCATGAGCCGGAACGAGAGTCATCAGACGCCGCTGCACTTCGCGGTGCGCATGAAGAAGCCGGAGATGGTCGCACTGCTCCTGGAGCTGGGTGCCGACCCGCTCGCGGTCGACGGCGCGGGCCACACCGCCGCGAGCCATGCGGACACACCCGACATCGACCGGCCGGTGATGGAGGCGATTCGCGCGATGACGACCGCCGAGCTCGTGAGCGCGGATCGCGGTGCGCGACCCTCACGCGGCCGCGCCATGGACCTCGCAGCGCTCGTCTCACTCGGCGACTGGGAGGCGGCCGAGCGCATTCTGCGCGACAACCCCGAGTTGGCGAACAGCGGGGGCGTGCTGCACCTCATGGCGAAGCGGAACGATCTGCGCGCCGTCGAGTGGCTGCTCGCTCACGGCGCGAACCCTAACGCGATCTGGTCGCACTGGGGCGCGGAGGCGACGCCGCTACATCTCGCTGCGATGGAGGGACACGCAGAGGTCGCGCGCGTCCTGCTCGCCGCCGGCGCCGATCCAGCCATTCGCGACAGCCAGCATAACGCCGACGTGGTGGAGTGGGCGGAGTTCTTCGGGAGGGTGGAGATCGTTGCCATGATACGACCCCGTTCACACCCGGCACGCGCGCCAACCACCTCTCCGGAGTGAGGGCTTCTGCGACATCGGCGTCATCGGCCTGATCGGCGTTCGGTCTTGTTCGACTATCCATGCGCAGGGGCATACCGACAGCGAGTGGCGGCAGACCGAACCCTGATCGAGCCGATTTCACTGATTTCGCCGAAGTCCGCGCTCGGTCAGAGCTCCAGGACTCGAGCCTCATGGCCGAGGGCCGTGCTCATTACCTTCGTTCGAACGATGACATCCGACTCCGACCCCAATTATCGAAGGACGACGCGGGCGAGTCGGATGCCTTGGGCATCGCGCATGGAGAGGTAGACGACCTTCCCTTTCCCGAAGCCGACGACCGCGTAGCCCTGCGGAAGCTGGAGCCGATCGACCAGCTCTCCCTGGCGGCTGACGATGTCCATCACCGGTCCGCCGGGGACCGGCCGAGGTTGCACGGTGCGGATCCAGAGGTTGCCGTCGGCATCGGCACGAACCGCCCCGTTCGTGAACGGCGGCCGGTAGTCGGGGAGATCCGACGCGCCCATGACGCCAGACTCCCGGATCTGAGGCATCGGCGGCGCATTCCCTCCCGTCACGACGACCGGGCCGGGAATGCACGACGGAATCCCTTCCGGTGCTCCGGGAGGGCCACCGCGTCCCCCGGGCCCATCACCCGGGGCACCCGGAGCGCCGCGATCGCCGCCGCGAGCGCCGCGACCTCCCGCTCCGGGACGCTGGACCGGCGGCGCACCCGCCGGACGGTCTCCCGCTCGATCAGCCGGTCGTTCTCCCGATGGTCGTTCGGCCGCAGGCGGCGGCTGCTCCCCGGCCGGCGGCTGGAGCATCGTCGGTTGTTCACCCGGCCGGCAGGCGAAGATGTAGCTCGGCGGAAACTCGAGGCCGGGCGGAAGCCTCCAGTCACGCGAGAGGCCGTTCTGCACGCGATACCCTTCCGGCGCCGCGAACCCCTCCGGGTACTGCTTCCCGTACTGATTCACCCACCGGATCATCGACGACACGTACGAGCTCATCGCCTGCCGGCGCTGCTGCGCCTTGACCGAGTCGATCATGCGCTGCTTGTCCTCCTCGGTCACACGCTGCCACTCGTACGGCAGCTTCGCCGACGACGTCACCGTACCGTCAGCATTCAGGTACTCGATGCGATAGTCGACGCCGCGCACGAATGCCACCGTCCCGTCCGACAACACCGCCCACTCGTCGGTGCTCGGGAGCGGGTTCGTCATTTCGTAGAAGTTGTAGCCGCCGCTCGGCGAGCGCCGCACGGTGTTCGCCGACTTCGGGATGCGGATGGAGCCTAACGTGTCCACCGTTCGCGTCTCGAGGTCGATCGCGACGATGAACGCAGAGTCGGGCTCGGGCGGGAAGTACGGCACGCCACGCGGGGGCGCCACGAGCGGCCGGCCGGGGCGCGCCGGAACGCGATAGACGATACGACCCTTCGCGTCGATACCCGTCCGTGACCCGATGTCGCCGCCGCTGAGCCGGTTCGCATCCTCCACGCGCGGCACAGACCGCACGCGGGCGACCTTCCCCGCCGGGTCGATGACGAGAATCGCGTACGACGCGGCGTCGATGAACAGCGTCGAATCGCCGAGGTATGGAATGATCACGGCGGGACGCGTGCCGTAGCTGTTCTCCACCTCGGTGAGCGAGTCCAGGACGACGTCGAGCGTCTTGAGCGTCGTATCCATGAGGAGGAGCCGCCGCCGCGCGCCGTCGTTCACCAGCAGGCGGCCGCCCGGGAGCTCGCGGACGCTGTTGATGGTCCCGAGCGGTTCGGCGGAGACATGGCTCGCGGTCGCGATGCGACGGATTGGCGGCCCGACGGCCGGCCCACGTGCCGTGTCTCCCTGGGCGGACGCCGCCACCGACCCGACGGCGACCAGCGCGGCGACCGATGCCGCAACGAACGTCAGGCGCTTCATCATCGGAACTCCGTGAACTGCGGTCCGCCGCCACCACCGCCGCCGCCGAAGCTCGGGCCCGACCCGCCCACGTACAGCCCCGTGCCGTTCCGCACCGAGACGAGATAGCGAGTGTCGAGCACGTTCACGATCTGCGGCGGCAGCTTCCGTCGTTGCTCGGCGGTCAGCAGCGAGCGGATGACCGGGACGATCCGGATGAGCATGTCGATCTGCGCCCGGCGCGCCTCGAGGTACCGGTCGTAGGCCAGCTCCTCGTCGAAGCGTGTCGGCAGCCCGGCGAAATACCGGGCGACGGGCGTCCAGATCGAGTCCGTCCGATACGTGTAGCGGCGATTCATCGCCGCAATGCTGTCGGCCTGATGAGACGTGAGCCGCAGCGAGTCCTGCTGCCGCAGAATCGCCACCATCGGGTTCGGGACACCGTTCGTGCCTAACGACCGGAACGCCTGCGCCGGCATCCGCGAGCCGGGCTGCGTGCGGCCGCTGCCGAGCTGCATCTGCAGCGTCTGCCGCTCACGCATCGGTCCGAAGTCGTAGCGCATGCTGGCCGTGAGCGTGGCCGGATTGCGCAGCACGAGGAATTGCGGGCGCACCGCACCGAACCGCTGATTCACCTCGTACCTGTAGGTGCGGCTGTCGGGGTCGAACCCGCGCACGTAGAGCAACGACTGATCGGGCGAGATGTTCTGCCCCCAGCCCCGGAGATTGCCGGACCCGTTCACGAGCAGGTCCGCGGCACCGAGCGGGTTGGAGAGCGAGAACGAAATCGAGGCGCGCTGCGGCATCCGGAACTTCGCGCGGTCGAGCGTCACATTCAGCGACGCGTTCGACGTCCACGGCCCTCGGCAGCTGTGTCGCCTGGCGATCTTCCCAAGCTGCGTCTCCAGGCACGAGCGCGCCGCGTCCGACGTCGACGCCAGGAGGCGCGCCATGTCGGCTGCAAGCACGGGGTCAGCCGACGTCGTGGGCTCGTAAATGAACGCGCGGTCGTTCGAGTAGCCGTCGCCGTTGATGTCACCGGCGATCATCGGCGTGAACGCGGTGCCCGAACGGAACGACCCGTTCAGGTTCACCTGGACGGCGTTGAAGAAGTTGTACCGGAGGTTGTACGTGATCTGATGCGGCCCCTGCCCCGAGCGCGCCCACTCGACCGCGAGGGGGTTGCCCGACGTGCTGGAGAAGCCCGACACCTGCTCGCGAATGTGCGAGTACGTGTACGCCGCGCTCCACGAGAACTTCGCCGGCCCACGCATGATCGGTGACAGTCGAAGGCTGAGCTGCGCCGTGCGTGACTGCAGATCCGATCGCATCTCCGACACGCGCGCGAAGTTCTGCGACACGCGCGCATCACGTGAGGCGATGCTGCCGGTCGTCGGTACGATGCTTCCCGGCAGCACGAACACCGGGCGATCCCCTTCCGTCTCGAGCGCGAACCGCTCGACGGGAGCGAAGTTGAGATCGACCGACCGTGACTGGTTCAGGTTCAGCGAGTAGGTCCCTTCGACGTTCGTCGTGAAGCGCCCGTCGAGGATGCTGCCGTTCCACCCCAGGTTCGTGCGAACGGTCCGCTGCGGCCGGTAGCCCGGCGAGAACAGGGTGACGTTAGGCGACCGGTTCGCGAACAGCGTGCCCGTCGTGCCGTCGGCGCACCGGTCGGGCACGCCACCCGGATCCGCCGAGTACAGCGTCCAGTCGGGGATCGGCACGGCCGGGCCGACGCAGAGGATCTGCTGCGTTCCGCTCGGCAGCCCGGTGTTGTCGAGGGCGCCGCCGATCTGCCCGCCGCTCGATCCGTTCGAGAACACGCCGATGCCGCCACGGACAACCGCACGGGGCGTTCGCGACGCACCGCTGAATGCCGCGATCTCCTGCGACTGGCCGACGGTCCACGAGAACCCGATGCGCGGGCTGACGCTGACCGGCGACGGGACATCGTCGTTCCGGCGACCGAACTCTCGCTCCACCGCCGGGTTGAACGCCGGCGTCTGCGTGAAGCGACTCGCGTCGACACGAATTCCGTACTGGATCTGCAGGTCCGGCGTGCGCCGGTACGAGTCACCGAGCGCCAGCGAGCCCGTGACCTGCCCGGTCGAGCGACGCCGTGCGGACAAGGTACGACTGTACGAGGCGGGAATCCCGGCCTCGAGATCCTCGAGCGAGTTGAACAGGAAGCTGCCTAACAAGTTCGACGACTGGTCCTGTGTGTTGGCGTTGTACTGAAGCTCGGTCGTCAGCTTGATGCGATGCTTGTTCGCGTCGTCGAACCACGAGAGGTTGTTCTGGATCTGCCCGCCGAACGACTGCGACCTCGAGCTGAGTCCCTGGTTGCCGCCGAACGTCAGCGTCGACACGCCGCTGCCGCCGTCGTCGAAGGTCGAGTTCACGCGCACGCGTCCCGACGGCAGGTCGAGGTATGGGTCGCCATGATCACGCTGCGTGTTGATGCCGGCGTTCGTCTCGCTCAGGATCAACCCGAAGTACCGGTTATGGCGCGCCTGGAGGCCGCCGCTCCAGTTCGTGCGGTCGCCGCTCGCCGACGGCAGCTGTGTCACTCCTCCGCCGATCGGACTCTGTCGTCCCCAGTTCCCGTTGAAAGTGAGGCCAAAGGACGTTCCCGCCGACGAGCTCGGTGGCGAAATGTCGATGCTCCCGAACACCGACCCGTTGTCACTCAGTCGCTCGGGACGATACCGCGCGTTGACCGGTGGAAGCCCGCTCCGCGCGAGGATGTCGATGAACCGCGTGACCGAGTCCGCCGAGATGCCCGCTGTCTCGAGCCCGAGCGCTCCAGCGCCTAGTAACGTCTGATTGTCGCGCGACTGGCGTCCCAGCTGGAACGAGACGTTGTAGAACGCCTTGTTCAGCTTGATCGGCCCCGACGCGAGGCCGCCAAGCGACAGGTTCGTGTACTCGGAACCCAAGGCGCGAGCAGCGGGGTCGGTCCACTGCATCTGCGGTGCGCTGAGCACGAAGCTGAGCCCTCGGCTCCTGAAGTTCGAGCCCGACCCCGAGCGGATGTTGAAGTTCGCGCCGCTGAATCCGCCCCTCGACGGGTCGTACGGCGACGTGGACAGCGAGCTCGAGACCTGGGCGTCACGAGGGAGCCCGTTGGCGCCGAGCTGAAGTCCGTTGAGGGTCACGTTGTTCTGATCGGCGCCAAGGCCGAGCACTGAGAACCCATCCGCCGCGCCATCGAGGCCCGGAACGAGGAGCACCCCCGGCAGCGACGCGGCCATTGCCGCGATGTCCCCCTGCAGCTCCGCCGGGAGGTTCGCCGGCGAGATCTGGCGCTCGGTTCCGCTGACGTCGGGCGTCTGGGAGTTGCGCCCAACCCGCTGCTGGACGGGCGCGACAACGGATATCGTGTCGAGCTGGATGACGGACAGCCGAGCGTCGGCGATCAGGACCTCCTCGTCCGCCAGCCGCTTGATCTCGAACTGGCGGAAGACGTACCCGATGAGCGCGAAGCCCATGATGTAGTCGCCGGTGCCACCCGGGAACGCGATCTGGTAGATGCCCCGGTCGCTCGTCCGCACCTCGCGGGTGACGCTCCCCGGGATCGACGTTGCGGTCACCCTCACCCCGCCAAGCGGGAGTCCTTCGCTGTTCGTGACTCGGCCGCGAATGACGTCCGTCTGAGCCTGGAGCCCGGCGCCGGTCGCGGCCGTCGTCACGAGCCCCAGGACACCGAGTGCGGCGGCCGTCAGCAAGCGGCGGAGACGACCGAGACAGCGACAGACGGGCATGGAATGCGTCACCCTGGCAGGGAGATCGCCGACGGTACCGGCGGGTTTGAGGAGAATCAAGGCTCGAGGGGACGCGTGTATGGGATACGCGGGTCGGCCGGGTTCCGCTTGGCCGCCGCCCGATCGGTTGGACAGCGGACGGCGCAGATTCGTTCGGCGGACGGGTCCGCTGGTCCCACCTCCTGCCTAACGCTCGGTGTCATTCCGAGCGGGGTGCCCGCGGAGCGGTCAGAGGAGGAGTCGCGGTCGTCCCGGGAGAGCGGGTTGTCATTCCGAGCGAAGCGAAGAATCCGCCTCTCCTCGGCCTCCCGGTAAGCGCCCTCAGTCGGGAAGACGAAGATCCTTCGGCTGACGCCTCAGGATGACAGCGCTCTACCGGGACGACGAAGATCCTTCGGCTGACGCCTCAGGATGACAGTGCTCTCTACCGGGACCACCTCGATTCCTCGACCGCGCATCTTCGGCGCTCCGCGCGGATTGACGCGCTATCCGGCCGCGAGCCTGGCTGCCTTCGTCAGCAGGTAGTTCCGCTCGGGAATGCTCGCCGTCCGCTCGGCGGCAGCGCGGTAGTGCTTCAGGGCCCGATCCCGATCGCCCGCCATCTCGAAGAAATGCCCGCGCACGGCGTCCATGCGATAATGGCCCGTCATGCGGGCGTCTCTGTCGAGCGGTTCCAGCAGCTCGAGCCCCTTCCGTGGACCGTGGACCATCGCGGCGGCAACCGCGAGGTTGAGCGTCACCATCGGATTGTCGGAGATTCCCTTCAGCACGTCGTACAGGGCGAGGATCTGGGGCCAATCGGTATCCTCGACGCGCGCCGCTTCGTCGTGGAGGGCCGCGATCGCCGCCTGAAGCTGGTAGGATCCGATCGACCCGCTCGACAGCGTCCTCGAGACGAGCGCGACGCCCTCCGCGATCAGTCGTTGATCCCACAGCGTGCGGTCCTGCTCGTCGAGCGGGATGAGCTCCCCATGCGGGCCCGTTCGCGCGGCCCGGCGCGCATCGGTGAGCAGCATGAGCGCGAGCAGTCCCGCCACCTCTCCGTCGTTAGGCAGCAGCGCCCGAACGGCCCGCGTCAACCGGATCGCCTCGTTCGAGAGGTCGGGTCGGTTGAGATCGGGACCGGCGCTGCTCGTGTACCCCTCACTGAAGATCAGATACAGCACGTGCAGCACCGCACTCAGTCGCTCCGCGCGCTCGGCGTCCGTCGGCATGCGGAACGGCACCTTCGACGCCTTGATGCTGCCCTTTGCGCGACTGATGCGCTGCGCCATCGTCGCTTCCGGCACGAGGAACGCGCTCGCGATCTCCGCGGTCGTGAGACCGCCGACGGCGCGCAGCGTGAGGGCGATGGCGGACGGCGGTGTGAGGGCGGGGTGGCAACACATGAACAGCAGGAGGAGCGTATCGTCGTGCTCCGAGCTGGCGTCCACGTCAGGCGGAGCGGTGAACGTCTGCTCCACCCACTGCTCGCTGACGATCACGTCCTCTCGCCGGCGCCGGGCGAGCTCGCTGCGGAGGTAGTCCGTCATCCGGCGCACCGCCACCTGAAACAGCCAGCCGCGCGGGTTCCGCGGGATGCCTTCCGCCGGCCACTGCGCTGCCGCGGCGATGAGCGCCTCCTGCACCGCATCCTCCGCCGCCGCGAAGTCGCCGCCATGACGCCGGCTCACCGCGCCGAGCACCTGCGGCGCGAGGTCGCGCAGCAGATGCGGAATGCTGGTCGGCTGCGATGAAGTCGGCGGCTCCGCCGTCACGCGTCGGTCGTGGGTGGCGCGCTCATGACCTGCCTCACCTCGATCGGAATGATGAGCGGCTTGCCGCCAGGTCCGGGCGCCGCGGAGATCTTTGCGGCAACCTCGTACGCGCGTTCGGGGCGATCGACCTCCACGATCCAGTAGCCGGCGAGGAACTCCTTCGATTCGGCGAAGGGACCGTCCGTCACGGCCGGAACGCCGTTTTTCGCAGCGCGCACGATCTTCGCTTCGCCAGGACCCGCGAGCCCTTCACCGCCCACGAACTCGCCGGCTTCGCGCAGCTCCTTGTTCAGGTCGTGCATGAACCCGATGTGTGCGTTGAGGTCGTCGGGTGACCAGTTGTCGGCTTGCCAGTCACCGGTCCCTCGGGGCGCGTGCATCATCAGCATGAATCGCATGGTTGGATCTCCTGTCGGTGGCGGCGCCCTTGCCTGTCATCCGGCGCCTTCATTGCGAAGTCGGAGCCGGACTGTCTTTCTCTACATTGACGCGTGCGACCGTCGGTCGTGGTAAATCACGCCAGGCTCGGGGTGCGCCGAACAAGCGGGACGCGGAGGACGCGGATCGCGCGCCTGAGCGCGCGACGCGGGAACGGCACGCGGCACACCCGGATGGTCGGGCGCGCATCGGCTGGCTCATGACAGACCGAAGGTCTTGATCCTGGGGGGACGGCCTTCAAGGAAAGTGGCGTCCGTTGGCCGTTCCCATCACAAGAGATGCATCGGTCGGCTCGCAGTCAGCCGAGGCGCGACGAATCGTCCGGCTGTACCGCGTCCTCCGCGGCCGCGCCGTCAGGCGCGGCTCCGCGCACTCCGCGTCCTGCCTGTTCGGCGCACCCGAGCCTGGGCAGCCCGGCGATGGATCGACGCGTGCCTGACGTTCGCCCGCGCACGAGCCATTTCACGCGCCTAGCTCCGGCGTCCCTGCAGCTTCGAGAGAAGCCGGAGCATCTCGAGGTACAGCCAGACGAGCGTCACGAGCAACCCGAACGCCGCGTACCACTCCAGGTACTTCGGCGCGCGATGCTCGACACCCTTCTCGATGAAATCGAAATCGAGCACGAGGTTGAGCGCCGCCACCACGACGATCACGAGGCTGATCCCGATCGACAGCGGGCTCGAGTCGTGGAGAAAGCCCATGCGCACACCGAAGAATCCGAGCACGAAGCTGATCAGATACATGACCATGATCCCGCCCGTCGCCGCGACGACGCCGAGGCGGAAGTTCTCCGTCGCCTTGATGAGCCCCGTGCGGTACACGATCAGGAGCGCGATGAACACGCCGAACGTGAGCGCCACGGCCTGCGCCGGCAG
>Ga0075430_100004308_pt1 | contig 12016 bp, 12 predicted proteins | sample RhiMetdeltSRZDD4_FD_75294 | JGI IMG/M metagenome (GOLD analysis project Ga0075430, IMG submission 75294) | Populus rhizosphere microbial communities from Tennessee, USA - Rhizosphere MetaG P. deltoides SRZDD4 | ecosystem: Host-associated > Plants > Roots > Rhizosphere > Soil | place: USA... | reverse complement strand
GTTCCGTTCGGAAACCGAACCGTGTCCACGTCGAGGTCGATCACCCGGCCGTCATAGACTCGTCTGGTCGAGACCCGTGCGTTACCGCTGCTGCTGTCGCTCACGTGGCAACCCCGTCTGTTCGCGCTGGTTGGCCAGGGACGGCGCGAAGGCCTCCTGGCGGGCGCGAGAACCGACGAGGCTCGCCATGGGCTGAACCCCGCGTCGGCACGCGCGGTTACACCGGCATACTTCTAACCCGCCGCCGCGCTCGCGGCGCCCGGGTATCTGTCCAATCGTGCGGGCGCGAAGCACGACGAGGTTGTCAGTCGCACCGCCGAACCACGTTAGGCACACCGGCAACCGATTGAGGCGCGCCGTCAGGACTACTCGAGCGGATTGCCTTCCGCGTCGTAAACCTGCACCGGCCCGATGTCGAGGCGCGCGACCGGTTCGCGTATCGCCTCCGCATCCCCGACCGCAACCACCTGGAGCTGCTCCGGACGCACGTGCGCCCGCGCAACCCGCAACACGTCAGCCGCGGTGATGGAGCGGATGTTCGTGCGATACCGGTCGAAGTAGTCGTCCGGCAGCCCGTACGCAACGAGACTCGCGAGCGCGCTCGCGATCGACGTCGTGGACTCGAAGCGAATCGGAAAGACCCCGTCCAGATAGCTCGTCGCGAGCGAGAGCTCGGCCTCCGTCACCTCGGCCGCTCGCATCCGCTCGATCTCGACCAGGATCTCGCGCAGTGCCGCGTCTGTCACGTCACTGCGAACTGCGGTCGATACGATGAATGGACCCGCTCCTCGGCGCCAGTCGAACGACGAGAATGCCCCGTACGTGAATGCGTTCGCCTCGCGCAGGTTCAGGTTGATGCGTGACGAGAAGAGCCCGCCGAGAATCGCGTTCATTACCACGATCGCGAAGTAGTCGGGATGAAGCCTCGGCACACCGACATGTCCGACGCGAAGCTCTGACTGTGGCGCGTCCGCCTTCGCTACCAGGTGCACCGCGGGCGTTACGCGCGATGGCTGATCGGACGGCTGGGCAGGCGCCACCGCCGGGCCGCTCCACGATTCGAACGCCTCCGACACGATCGCGCGTGCCGAATCGATCGTCACGTCCCCGACAATGATGAGCGTCGTTGCTCCGGGCGCGTAACGGCTGCGGTAGAACGCGTGCACCGCATCGCGCGTCAAGGTACCGACCGTCGCCTCGGTGCCCCCGTCGGGTACCGCGTAACGCGAATCTCCGGCGTAGGCAAACCGGCCGAACATGTCGTCCGCGAGCCCACGCGGTTCGGCGCGCTGCTGCAGCAGCTCGGCGAGTCGCTCCTGACGAATCCGCTCGACCTCCCGTTCGGGGAACGCAGGCGTGCGTAGCACTTCCGCCAGCAGCGACATGGCTTCCGGCAGCCGAGACGCCATCACGGTCATGCGAGCCGATGCCGTGTCCCAGTCCGCGCTCGTGTCCATCGCCGCGCCGAGCCGTTCGAACCGCTCGGCCAATGCGGCGCCGTCGCTCTGGTCCGTGCCTTCGGCGAGAGCTCGGGCAGTGATCAGGGCGACGCCTTCCTGACCGACTGGATCCGCAACGGCACCGGCGTCGACCAGGGCGAGCGTCGTGACGATTGGCAGCTTTGCAACCGGCGCGACAACGACCGACAGCCCGTTCGGCAGCGTTAGGCGCTCGAATGCCGGAAAGCGGTACTCACGACTCGGCCCGGGAAGTGGCCGTGCTGGTGCCGTGGTCGTGCTCACGTTTCCACCGCCGCGAAATCGGCCGCGGCCTCGGCTTCGGTGTCTCCCTCTCGTGGGACGTAGAGCAGGCTCACACGGTTGTCGGGCCCGAGTCGCTCGCGCACGAAAGCGTTCACGTGAGCGGCCGCCACTTGTCGGTATCGCTCCACCTGTTCGTTCACGAGCGCCGGGTTGCCGAAGTAGGTGGCGAACATCGAGAGCTTGTCGGCCCGTTCGCCGGCTGCCTGCATCGACGCCACAAAATCCGTTTCGATCAGGGCCACGGCGCGCTCGACCTCAGCCTGTGTCACTCCGTCGGCACGCATGGCATCGACTTCGCGGGCGACTTCGCGCTCGAGCACGTCCGCTTCGATCCCGGGGCGTGCGGTCACGTCGATCACGAGCAGGTCGCTCCCCTTGGGTAGATCGAACGTGAACGCCGTCGCGTCGGCGGCGATCTGCCGTTCCCGCACGAGCGACCGATGCAGGCGACTCCCGCGTCGCATACCGAGAATCGCGCCCGCGACGCTTGCGTGGTAATACGCGTCGCTGCCGAACACCGGAGATCGGAACGCCAGATAAAGCCGCGGAAGCATCACTGCATCGGGCACGACCTCTCGCCGCCATTCTCCGAACGTCGGCGGCAGATCCATTGCCGGGAGCGGCGGCCGGCCGGTTCCACGCGGAATCGGACCGTAATACTCGGTCACGAGCCTACGCGCCTCATCAGGATTGAAGTCACCCGCAATCGAGAGCACCGCGTTGTCGGGCGTGTAGTACGTCGCGAAAAACTGAGCGACGTCCTCCAGACTCGCTGCCGTCAGATCCTCCATCGAGCCGATCAACGAGTGATGAAACGGATGCTGCTCGGGAAATGCGAGCGCTGGCAGCTTCTCCCACCACGTGCCATACGGCTGATTGTCGACTGACCAGCGGCGCTCGTTTTTCACCACGTCACGCTGCGTGTCCAGCTTCTGCTGGGTCATCGCGGGAAGCAGCCGCCCCATCCGATCCGCTTCGAGCCACAGTGCCAGCGCGAGCTGGTTCGACGGCACCGTTTCGAAGTAGTTCGTTCGGTCGAGCCAGGTGGAACCGTTGAGCGTACCGCCAGCACGCTGAACGAGTTCGAAGTGCTCGTTCGCTTCGACGTTCTCCGACCCCTGGAAGAGCATATGCTCGAACAGATGCGCGAATCCGGTTCTCCCGGCGCGCTCGTTCGCTGACCCGACGTGGTACCACAGGTTCACCGCAACGATCGGTGCGGTGTGGTCCTCGGACAGCGTGACAAACAATCCGTTCGGCAATCGAAAAGTGTCGATCGGTAGACGCATGGGCGTAAATTGCACCTCACCGGATGGCAGAGGAACCCCGACGTATGTCGCATCGACCGCCATGGTTCTGACGCTCGTGACCGTCCTGGCCGGCGTATTGTTGCTCATGGTACTGAGCGTGGGGGCCGTCTGGTGGCGCCAGGAGCGTATTGCGTACCAACCGCCGGCCGAGAATCCCGCGCCGCCACAGAGCGTCGAACGCGTCGAATTCGCCGCGAGCGACGGCCAGCCGCTCTATGCGTATATCATAGAACCATCTGCCGGGATGTCGGCCGCCGTCGGCGTGCTCATCGCGTTTCACGGCAATGCTGATCTCGCGACGTGGCAGGTCGGCTGGGCGCGTGACGTCGCGCGCCGAACGAACTGGTGCGTGGTGCTCGCCGAGTACCGCGGGTATGGAGGCCTGCCAGGCACTCCCGATTACGAGGGCGTGCGCCGCGACGCCCGCGCCACGTGGGAGTACGTGCGCAACGCAGTGGCGTCGTCGCGACCCATTGCAGTGTTCGGCCATTCTCTCGGGAGTGCTGTTGCGGTAGAGCTTGCGACCGAGCTCGTTGATGAAGGCGCGACGACGTCGCCGGTGATGCTGCTGCTGCAATCGCCATTCACCTCGGCGCGCGAGATGGTGCGAGTAGTTTCGACGCGACCAGTGCATGCGCTGTGGAACCTGATCGCGCGCGTGCACTACGACACCCGGGCAAAGCTCCCTCGGCTGGCCATTCCGGTCTGGATCGCTCACGGCGAGCGAGATCGGCTCGTACCTGTCGCGATGGGCCGCGAACTACACGCGACGTGCGATCGCCCTGGGAAACTTCTCGTGGTGGATGAGGCCGGCCATAACGATGTGGACGAGCGCGGCGCTACGACGTACTGGCAGTGGATGACCGACGCGCTTACGGCTGCAGCCGCGACTACGGCTCGCGTCTCGCTGTCATCCGGCGACCAATCGGAATCGAGACGCCGTATTGGAACGTCGGGTTGAATCGGTCCACCCGTCGTGTTTCTGCATCTCGCGCCGGCGTGAGGTTCTGCTCGACGATCGCGTACAGTGTAACGCGTGACCAGAATGAGCCCATGTCGGCCATGAGCTTCTCACCAATGGGAATCGTCGCAATCCCCTGAATCATGAGATCGGTCACGTAGAGTCGATCCTCCTCGCCCGTTTCGTCGAGCCGATACACGCCAAGAATCGGCATGGCGAGCTCGAGCCAGTTCGAAGTGCGGTCGCGAGGAAGCAGCATCGTCACCGGACCGTAGAAGAACGTTGGCTCGTTGAACGCGCGGAGTCCGTTGGACAGTCCGAGCGGAGCGAAGCTCGTCCCGACCTGGAACGTGAGCCACGGAACCGACGTTGGTACGACGGCGACGAATCTCAGGTTGAGACCCGTCGATGATCCCACCACGTTTTCCGCCGAAACCGCGTTGATCGTGATGACTCCCGGCTCGAACATGAACCGCGGTGCTTGTAGCAGCTGGCCATGCGCTCGATGCCCATAGCCGGCAAGGCATGCGAGGGCGAGTCCGAGCGTTCGAACGAGTGAAAGCGATACGCGCATCTCGAGCTAGTGGCCGGAGGCGGTTACGTCTCGCGGCATTTACGGCTCATCGATAGAGAACGTGTGCGCGACGATCAGCATCGGCACCTTGATCGATTCACTGATCACATAGCTGATCGCTTGCCCGCGGTTCGCCGAGATCGGACTCGTTTGTGTCGGGGACGTCGATGCTTCGACGCCATACTGTGCCGAGAGAATGCGCAGCCGAAGCATGTGAAACGGGTCGCTCACCAGGATCGCCGTGCGAAGCTGTTTGTTTCGCATGATGCTCGACACCGCCGCGAGCGACTCGCGCGTTGTGCGTCCCTCGTTTTCGAGCAGAATTGCGGTATCGGGCACCCCATGTTTCATCGCGTACACACGGCTCACCGCAGCTTCACTCGTCGTGTCGCCTGCTCCCGTCCCGCCCGTGAAGATGAGCCGCGGTGCCATCCCGCGGTCCCATAGTGCAAGTGCGTGATCGAGGCGCGCACGAAGGACAGGCGATGGGCGGCCCACGTACTGCGCTGCTCCGAGGACAACAATAGCGTCGGACGCCCGCGCGCCGTCCTTCGCCCCCCAGAGCACGACGGCGATTGCCGACGTCGCCCACACAAGGAGTAGTAGGACCAGTGTCCCCACCATGATGAGCCGAGGGAGGCGCGACGCCGACTTCATGCGGCGAAACTAAGCGGTCGATGCGAGGGGACGACAGAGCCTGTTCGCTCGCGCTGAAATGCCTGCGCGCGGTCCAGAGTGCCCGACGACAACCCGACTACAACGCCGCGCGGGCTATTCGGCGAGACTCAGGAGCGAAAGCCAGAGCACGTCGAACGCAACACGATGGTTGGCCTCGGGCGCGAGCGAGGCATGAATCGCGAGTCCGTCGATGAATGCGACCACGACGTCGGCGAGGAGTGGTACCGGTACACGAGGTCGAAGCTCGAGCAGCGCGAACAGGCGGTCTACCGTCATGCCAGCGGCTTCGCGCCGTGCACGCGCTGAGCGGCGGATTGCGTCACTGATCAGGGGCCCTCGTTCCTGCGCCAGTTCGTTCAGGACGCGCAAGTGTCCGCGTTCGATCTCGCCGGCTACCCAGGTCCACAAGTCGTCGACGGCTGTTTTCGGCACGCTTCGCGCGAGCGTGGCCGATTCGCGTTCGATCGACTCGCGCGTCATCCACTCGATGAGACGCGTGAGCAGCGTCTCCTTATCGTGGAAATGGTAGTGGATGAGCCCCTTGCTGACGCCAGCCGCGTCTGCGACGTCCTGCATGCTGAGATTTGCGGTGCCTCCTGCGACGATTCGCGCCGCGGCCGCGTATAGGATGCGTTCCGGCGTGGATAACCGCCGTTCGCTCGTGGCCGGGTTCGAACGCGTCACGGAGCTCAAAGCTCTCGCCGCTCCCTGGGGGAGGGACACCCCACCGTGAGTCCCTTCGCTGTCAACGTTGTCGCGAGCTCCTCTTGCGCTGGAGGCTCCCCATGCACGAGCCAGACCTGTTTGAGGTCCGGTGAACGTTCCCGCACGCGGTCGATCCACGATCCGAGCTCGACCCTGTCAGCATGGGCGCTATATCCGTTGAGAACCTCGACACGTGCCCGTAGCGGGACATCTTCACCGAAGATCGAGAGCATTGGGCGTTTTTCCACGATGCGCCGCCCCAGTGTGTGCTCCGCCTGGAACCCGACAATGAGCACCGTGTTCTGCGGATTCGCCGCGCCCTGGGCAAGGTGGTGCAGGATGCGGCCACTCTCCGCCATCCCGGACGCGGCAATGATTACCATCGGACCGTGCATCTTGGCCAGCGCCTTCGATTCCTCCACGTCGCGCGTGTAGTGCACGAGCTCGAACCGGAACAGCTCGCGTACTGTGCGAACAAGGTCTTCCGCGTGATCGAACACGTCCGGATGTAACTCGAACACGGACGTCGTGTCGATGGCGAGCGGGCTGTCTATGTAGATCGGGATTTTCGGAATCGCCCCGGCGGCCGCCAGAACATGTAGGTCATACACGAGCTCCTGGGTACGCCCAACTGCAAACGCGGGGATCAGCACTCGGCCACCACGTGCTGCAGTGTCTCGGATGACAGCGGCAAGTCGCGCGCGTGCTCCATCCACAGACTCGTGCGTCCGATTGCCGTACGTCGATTCCATGATCATGCTTTCCGCACCCTCGGGAGGCTGTGGATCGCGAATGATCGGCAGGCCAGACCGCCCTATGTCGCCGGAGAAGACGAGTCGCTTGCTTGTGCCGCCTTCGACGCAGTCCAGCACGACGCTGGCCGATCCGAGGATGTGCCCGGCGTCGAGGAACGTCGCGCGCACTCCTGGAACGACGTCGAACGTGTGCTGGTACGGCACGCCGATCATGAGTTCGATCGTTCGCGTCGCGTGCCGCATCGAGTACAGCGGTTCGGCGTGTTCTTTCCCACGTCGTGCGAGAAACTCGGCGTCCTTCTCCTGAATGTGCGCCGAGTCCGCGAGCATCACCGCACAGAGATCCCGCGTTGCCGGCGTACACCAGATTGTTCCTGCGTACCCATGCCGCACGAGAAAGGGAAGGCGGCCCGCGTGATCGATGTGGGCGTGCGAGAGCACGATGGTGTCGATGGACTCGATCGGGATAGGAAGCCCTGCATTCTTCTCGTTCGTCTCACGTCGTTTCCCCTGAAACAGCCCGCAGTCCAGGACGACCGTTTTGCCCGCGACGCGGAGGACGTGACACGAGCCAGTAACTTCGCGTGCGGCGCCGACAAACTCGATCTCCACGATTTCGGGCTCGATGCGGTGGGGCGGTGGCGTTAGGGTAACCTGGTCGGCGAGCCGGCCGGTTCGAGTGTAGTGAACGATTAGTGAGCGGCTCGTGTGCGCTCTGCCCCCCGCTGCTATGACCGATCCGGATCCGTCAACCGCTGGAAGATGATCGTCAGGCGCTGTTCATCCTGCGTCATCATGGCCGGCTCCCATCCGCTGCGCATTCGCTCGTTGAGCAGGTCGGTCAATGCGTCTTCGTCTTCGCGCGTGTGTCTCGTGAGTCGGTGGATGACGGCTTGGTATTCTTTCATGCGCGCGAAGATAGTAGCTTCCCGCCCATGGCCACCACCCCCGCCGCGGGTTCCGGGTTCGCGAACCTGACGATCGTTCGCCACCCACTCGTTCAGCATAAGATCACGCTCCTGCGCGACCGGCGAACACCGACGAAGATATTCAAGGAACTCGTTGACGAGATCGCGATGCTCATGGCCTACGAAGCCACGGCCGATCTGTCGCTTGAACCGACGATGGTGCAAACGCCGCTCGAGCAAGCCGGCGGCGTAAAGGTGAGTGGCAAGAAGCTCACGCTTGTCCCGATTCTTCGCGCCGGCTTGGGGATGGTCGAGGGCATTCTCAGGCTCGTCCCGTCCGCGCGTGTCGGTCACATCGGCCTTTACCGCGATCACGATACGCTCGAACCGGTCGACTATTACTTCAAGGTGCCGAGCGACGCGGGGGAGCGCGATTTCTTCGTGCTGGACCCGATGCTGGCAACTGGCGGGAGCGCAGTCTCCGCAGTCGGCTCGCTCAAGCGTGCGGGAGGGGCACGAATCCGGTTTCTCTGTCTCGTTGCGGCACCAGAGGGCGTGCGCCGGCTGGGCGCTGCGCATCCTGACGTTCAGGTCTACTGCGCGGCGCTCGACCGCGAGCTCAACACCCAAGGCTACATTCTTCCAGGGCTCGGTGACGCCGGCGACCGATTGTTTGGTACGCGTTAATCAGACGAGCCCTGGATCGTTAGCCAAACCACTCCCGCGGGCAGTCGCGTTGCTGGCGCGCCGCGTCGAGTATCCACTGCTGGCTTTGAGCGTCGGTGATCTCGGATGCCACGCGATCGAACCACGACGTTGCCAGCGCGGCGTCTCCTACCCGTCGCCATAGCTCGCCGACGAGGTACGTGAGCACGGCGCGTTCCTCGGTCACGACGCCGTCGTACGAGGAAAGTGCTCGCTCGAGCATCCACGCCGCCTTGCGCCGGAAGAACCGCTCGGCCTCGACGTCGGCCTCGTCGACGCAGCACCACGCAGCACGAAGTAGCAGATCGGCGACGTGACGCGGTTCCATTGACTGCCACTCGGCGATCTTCGCCGCGAGCTCATACTTCTCCGAGCCAGACAGCGCTTCGGTCGGGAGTCGTGGCGTGAGCTCGTTCCAGACGTGCTCGCGAAGCGTCGGCGTCACTTCCGCGTCCTCACTGAAATCGCGTTCGGCGCCCGAGTAGCCGCAGCGACTGCAGGTGTGAACGAGATAGGGAAGTGGCTGGGTCCCCGCCGCTCGTTCGTGAAAATCCGTCCGCTTACCGCCAAACGAGTTGGTCGACACCACCGCTTGGGAGCGGAACGTCGAGTCGCAAATCGGGCAGTGAAGTTCAATCTGTTGAAGCGTCGTCATCCTGCCGCACCTCGCCTACGTCCTTCATTTGCCTCTTCTTGCCTGACGCGTGGAGGCACGCTCGTTCGTTAAGGAAATTTTGTGCCACGTGTGCGCGGCATTCTCTCTTGTTCGCGTAATCAGCCAACACTATCTTGCCGCCCGTCCCGCCATGAACGACTGCGCCGCTTCCCTGCGCTCCGGCCGAGATGCTGATCAACCTGCTACCTGACTTTTTTGCCGTACTGAATAGCACTGATCGCGTCGCAGCCTACCACCGCTACTTCGAGACCCACCGGCGACTTCTGGAAGCATACTGGCACAACTACGTTCTCGACCCGGACGGTCCACACTTCCGAGACGTAGTGCAGCTGGCTGCGTTGGCCGATCGATCCGACCTCCGGACAATGCTCGAGCGCACCGACGTGGTGTCGCTCGCGAGGTCTACCGAGGAGCAGTGCGGAGTGCTCCTCGACTACGACGCTGACGTCGACGTCGTGCTCATGGTCGGCGTGGGAGCCGCGAACGCCGGAGAGCTCGTGGTCGAGGGACGGGGCATTGCGTTCGTCTGCCTCGAGCATTTCACGAGCGTGACGAACCCCGAGACACAGGGGCTCGGACTCGAGCCAGAGTTGATCCCGCTTTGGCTCGCCCACGAGATAACTCACGCAGTTCGCTACACTTCGCCACGGAGCCGCAGCGAAATGCGTCGCTTGGTGGAGGAGGCGAACGGCTACTACTCCTACTGGGAGACCGGCCGGAGAGCGACACTCCGGGAGCTGCTCATCAATGAGGGGCTGGCCGTGCAAACGTCGCGCGCGATTAGCCCCGGGCACGCGGCGTGGGAGTACTTCGGCTACGGTCGGCGGCAATTCGCGCGCATCCGCGAGCTGGAACCGGTCATCGCGCGAGCAGCGTCTGATGACCTCGACCGGGCTGGGTTGGGACTTCGGTTGCGCTACTTGTCAGGTGGCATGAGCGATGAGGCAAGGACCATCGAACGGTACGTCATGCCTGAACGCAGCGGATATTACCTCGGTGCCCGGATGGCAGAGGCTGCATTCTCCACCCGCGGTGCCGACTGGGCTGTGCGGGCCAGTGCTGTCGAGATCGCTGCCATAGCCCAGGCTGCTGCAGCGACTGCATAACGCGATCTCAGCCGCCCGTCATTTGCCGACACAGAACGTCGAGAACACTCGCCCGAGCACATCCTCGATGTTCACAGCGCCGATGAGCTCATCGAGTGCTCCGGCCGCCTGCCGAATGTGAACGGCATTGATCGCCGCTGGTAGGTCATCGCGCTGCCAGTGGTCCACGAACTGAGTCAGTTCGTCCCGCGCGCGTTGAACTGCGCGTCGTTGGCGAATCCGGGTTAGCGCCGGGCGACTGACAGGGACCGTTCCATAACGCGACTCGAGAATGGTGGCCACGCCGTCAGCCAGGGCGGTAAGCCCGGTACGTTCGTGGGCACTTACTTGCAGAATGTTGTCGTCCACCAACCTGGTCATTTCGCCATGCGCTTTGTCGCGCTTCGTCAGCACGTCGAGCACAGGGGCTGACGATATCGACGAAACGAGTTTCGATGTCTCACGCAGTCGGTCAGGATCGTCATCACAGACGATCGTCACGTGCGCATTGGCGAGGTAACGCTCGCTCACCTCGATACCGAGCTGCTCGACGATTTCGTCAGTCGATCGAAGTCCAGCAGTATCGACCACGCGGATTGGCCAACCTCCGAAGTGCACGCGTGCTTCGATTGCGTCTCGAGTCGTCCCCGGAATTGCTGTAACGATCGCGCGTGCTTCGCCCACAATTGCGTTGAATAGCGACGACTTCCCGACGTTCGGACGGCCAGCAATCACTACTAAGGCACCATCGCGAACGAGTTCCACAGCCGGCGCTGTCCCGAGCAGTGCGTCGAGGGTCGCCACGACCGATTCGGCTGCGTTCACTACGCGCGAACGGCTGATTGGCCCATCATCCTCTTCAGGAAAATCGATGTCGTACGCGAGTAACGCTTCGACGTGAAGCACCCCATCACGAAGGGCTTCGATCTGCTTCGAAAGTCCGCCATCGAGCTGGTGGAGCACCACGCGACGCATCGTATCCGAGGAGGCATCAATGAGATCTCCGACCGCTTCGGCCTGCACGAGATCCATCTTGCCATTCAGCACTGCCCGTCGAGTGAATTCGCCAGGGTGCGCTTCGCGTGCCCCTGCCCGCAATAACGCACTCAGAAGCGCGTCAGGCACAGCATGCCCGCCATGTGTCGAGAACTCGACGAGGTTCTCGCCCGTATACGAGCGCGGTCCGATGAAACACGATACGATCAGTTGATCGATGACCGATCCATCTTCCGGGTCGCGTGCGTGACAGAGCGATACTGTTCTGGGAGCGACAGGCCACGGCTGAATGACGCGAGCAGCGATGGTGAAAGCACCGGGACCCGAGAGCCGGATGACTGCAAGCGCACTTCGCCCAGGTGGTGTCGCGAGTGCTACGATGGAATCCTCGGCACCCGGGAGGTGAGCAACGAACGGACCCGTTGATTCAGTCGACAAGATGCTCGAGCATGTGTCCAGGTTCGAGAATACGCACGTCGTTCCGCTTGTTGTAATGCGGCAGCAACGACTTCAGTCGATTGATGGCATCGAACGCACCCGACGTCACGTGCTCGAAAGTGCCCCAGTGGTAAGGCACCAGATACCGCGCGTCCAGCCGATCGAATAGCTGGAGGGCATCATCGGCACTAAGGTGCCCTCGACGGAATCCCGGTTTCCACCAGGGCGCGTGACCGATTGGCAAGAGCGCAATATCGAGTTGGCGGCTGTCCTTGTGCAGGATCTCCGAAACGACTTGATGTGTGTCAGGCGTAAGTGCTGTGTCACCTGCGAAGAAACACGATTCGCCGCCTGCATCCATCAAGTACATGTTCGTCGCGCTTCGCCATCGATCGATCGAGTAGCGGCTGCCATGGTGCCGCGCTGGCGCTGCGTGAATGACGACATCTCCAACACGCGCTT
>Ga0075430_100004306_pt1 | contig 12018 bp, 9 predicted proteins | sample RhiMetdeltSRZDD4_FD_75294 | JGI IMG/M metagenome (GOLD analysis project Ga0075430, IMG submission 75294) | Populus rhizosphere microbial communities from Tennessee, USA - Rhizosphere MetaG P. deltoides SRZDD4 | ecosystem: Host-associated > Plants > Roots > Rhizosphere > Soil | place: USA... | reverse complement strand
CGGGTCGGGCAGCCGCGACAGCAGCATCGAGGCATCCTCCGGATCTGCCGTCCGGAGCTCCGCGAGCGCGTCGGACCGGATGCCGGGGTCGGGGTCCGCGAGTCGCGCCCGCAGGAGCGCGACCGCTTCGGTCCGAGCGTCGTCCGAAACGAGGAGCGCCGCCGCGGCCGCCGTCGCGACCCGAGGGTCGTCGTCGCGCAGCGTCGCGCGCGGGATGCGTTCGGGCGAGGATCGAAGCGCGTCGACCGCCGCGCGGCGGACGGCCGGGTCGTCGTCGGAGAGTGCCCGCTCGAACGCCGTCCGTCCGTCCGGATCGCCGATCTTCGAGAGACCCGTCACCGCGTGCGCCCGCACCACGGGGTCCGCATCGGTGGTCGCGGCGACGAGCGCGTCCCGCGTCGGGGTCCCCGACGCCTCCCCGAGCAGCTCGACCCCCAGCCGTCGGACGCGCACGTCCGGGCTCCGAGCCGCGTCGGCCACGGTGCCGACCGCCTGGGCGTCCGGCTCGACGACGATCGGCACGCCGACGTAGCCGGCGTCCTCGAACACGACCGGCCGTCCGAGGCGGAGCGCGTCGACGAGCGCCCGCGTGTACGAGCGACGGATCCCGCGCGCGACGACGACCGTGACCGCAGCGGCGACCAAGCCGATCAGCGAGAGCTGACTCGCCGAGAGCACCTGCTGCCCGACGAGCTGCAAGACGCCGGCGATGACGGTCCCTACCTGCGTGGGTCCCCCGTTGAGGAACGCGCGGGTCTGGTCGCGCCGGCTCTCCGGCACGACGTTGACGAGGGTCTCCCACGCCGGCGAGGCCACGCCCTGCAACCACACGCTCACGACGAACCGGGTCGTGACGACCGTCGCGAACGTGGTGGTCGCGAGCAGAAGCCCGAACGACCCCGCGTACAGCACCGGGAGGACGAGGATCAGCGTCCCCGCGCCGAGCCATCCGAGCAGCCGGTTCGCGAGGAGCACGGAGACGAGGAAGGCGGCGGCGGTGACGCCGGCCCAGTAGATGCCGAGGAAGCCGGCGAGCTGGTCGGGATCGGGGTACCGGGCCGTCGCCTCCTGGGCGAACGGCAGGTACAGCGAGAAGAACAGCACCGAGAACAGCACGGCGGCCGCGGTCATCCAGACGAGCAGCGGGGACCGCCGGACGTACGAGAACCCGATCGCGATCTGGCGGATCGGCGACGGGCTCGCCGACCGGCGACGCACACCTCGTCGTTGGCCGCGGAGCACCGACGCGCACAGCGCCGCGGTGCCGAGCAACGCGGCGGCCCACACGAACAGGAGGTTCTCGGTGCCGATCCAGCGCGCGAGCGGACCCGTCCCGAGCCCGCCGACGACGGAGCCGAGGATCCCGCCGGCCGCGAACAGCGGGAACAGGCGCTTCGCCCGACGGGTGTCGGTCACGAGCCCCGCGGTCCCCCACAGGAACACGGCCTGCACGAGCATCACGACGGCCATGGTCAGCCACAGGACCTGGTAGATCCCGCCGACGTCGAGGCCGAGCGCCACGCGTTCGAGCAGCACGACCGCGGCGGCGCCCACGGGGATCGCGACGTAGGCGCGACGCGGTTCGGCCCGGCCCATCCAGCCCGTGAGCACGAGCATCGCGGCGATCCCGGTCGCGCCCTGGGCGAGGTAGATCGTCGGCAGGGCGTCGGCGCCGACGTGATCGAAGAAGAGCGCGCCCACGCTGCTCTCGCCGATCGTGTAGCCGGCCGTGCCCACGAACATCGCGGCGACGACGAGCAGCACGATGCGGCCTTCGCCGGGTTCGACGCGCAGAAGGCTCGCGGCGCGCGACACGAAGTGATCAGCCGGCCGGGGTCTGCGCCGGTTCCACCGAGATCACGAGCGCCTCGACGGGGTGTCCCTTGAGCGAGAGGCTCCGCCGTTCGAGGCCGCCGACGTCCAGGCCGGCCGAGGTGGCGGCGTCGTTCGTGACCAGGACCTCGCCGATCGCGGCCTGCGCGGCCAGGTGGGCGGTGACGTTCACGGGGTCCCCGAGCGCGGTGAAGTCGCTCGCGCTGTCCGAGCCCACCAGGCCGACGAACGCGGTCCCGGTATGGACCCCTGCGCCGATCGGGACCCACGGGCCGTCGGGCTCGCCGTGTCCGGTGGCCCGCAGCAGCTGGCGCGCGGCGCGGACGGCGATCTCGGCGTGGCCGGGGCCGGTCAGGAACGGGACGAACAGCGCCGCCACCTCATCGCCCACGAACTTCTCGATGATCGCGTCCGTCTCGAAGAGGACGTCACGAGACACCTTGTAGAAGCGGTTCATCAACTGCGTGAAGTCCCAGACGGGCATCTGGCGGGCGAGCTTGCTCGAGCCGCGGACGTCGGCGAACAGCATCGAGATCTCGACCTCGCCGCCCTTCACCTCCTCGTCCTGTGGACCCCCGGGGCACCGCTTCGCGGCGCTGTCGATGTTCCTGAAGCAGCGGCCGCAGATCCTCGGGTTCTTCTCCCAGGGCTGGAACCCGTACCGGCGAAGGAGCAGGGCGCCGGGGGCTCGGAACGGCGCCTCGCAGAGCTTGCAGCGGGGGCTCGAGGGGATGAACCGGAGGGGCGATCGGTCCTGGAGATGCGGGTGCGTCCCACCCAGGAACGCGCTCCACTCCTCCTGCGGCGTCGCGTACGCGTCGTCGTGCTTCCCCATCCCAGCCAGCCTAGGCCCCGGCACGCCGGCGCGCAGCATCGTCCACCGACTCCGGGCGGTACCTTCGGGGAAGGGACGAGGGAGTGCCTGATGAGCGAGGAGGTCGAGATGTCGGATCAGCTGGTTCCCGGGAGCGTGAAGGAGCTCGGTCACATCGTGCTGTACGTCCGCGATCTCGAGCGGTCGGTCCGGTTCTACCGGGATGTGCTCGGGTGGCGGCAGGCGATCCCGGACGCGACGATGCCGTTCCCGGCCGCGATGTTCTCGGGGGGCCGAACGCACCACGAGCTGCTCTTGATCGAGGTAGGCGAGGACGCGACCCCGATCCCGGCGGGCCGCCGCGTCGGCCTGTACCACTTCGGTCTGAAGGTCGGCGACACCGACGACGAGCTCCGCGCGGCGCTCGCCCGCCTGCAGCAGGCCGGCGTCCCGCTCATGGGGACGGCGGACCACGGCATGACGCACAGCCTGTACCTCGCCGACCCCGACGGGAACGAGATCGAGCTCTACGTCGACGTCCCCGGGGTCGATTGGGACGACCCCGACGTCCTGATGTCGAGGCCGAAGGCGCTTCGCCTGTAGACCTCACGCCTCCAGGCGGAGCAGCAGCTCCTCGATCCCGTCGGCGGCAGGTTCGACCGGTTGGTCCGCGATCTCGAACCCGTTCTTCTCCAGGACGCGGATCGACGCGAGGTTGTGCCTGGCGACGCCCGCGTACAGGGGGCGTTCGGTGACCTCGACGAGGAACGCCGCGAGCGCTCGCGTGGCCACCCGTCGTCCCCAGAACTCCCGGCCGATCCAGTAGCCGATCTCGCGCCTGCCGTCGTGATCGAACGCGAGGATGTTGCCGGCGACACGCCCGCCGACGAGGACCGTCTTGGCCACCCCCGTCTCGTTCTCCAGGATCCGGCTGGTCCAGTGCTCCATGAACGCGTCGAGATCCCGCGACGCGAACGCCGCCATCCGGCTCGCAACGGGGTCGCGCTGGTGCTCGTAGAAGATCGGGAGATCGTCGTGCGTCGCGTCGCGGAGGCGGACGTCGTCCGGGGGTGGCCCGTCCATCGTCCTCCCATCATGGATCACGCTCGCGGATCCGCGTCCACGTCGGCGTTCCGCCGTCGAGCGGATCCGCCTCGGCGCGTCGTCGGGCCGTACTGGACGAGCAGCGCGTCGCCCCGACGTGCCGGGAGCATCTGGATCGTGAACACCTCTGGCGGGAGTCTCGCCCGAGCCGCCGCTGGCCGCCATCGGTCGAGCGGGGTACCGCAGCGTCGATGAGCCGACGGCTCGCTAGCGGGCGGCCGCGATCCGCACGCGGCGACGGGCGGCGTCCGCCGAGACGAAGGACGCGAGGCGGTTGCCCTCCTCCGCGACGGCGTTGCGATCGTCGCGGGAGAGCTTCACGAACGGCTCGATCCGGAGCGTCGTCTCTTCGTCCTCGCGGTCGAGCTTCCACCTCGCGGCGACGAACCCGTCGACGAGCACGGTGCCCCATCCGACCTCGGTCCACGTCGGCACGCCGTTGGGCGGCGAGACGCGGCTGCGGTCCTTGTGCGCGAGCAGGACGTTGTCGTACTCGGGGAGGAATCGCGGCGGCGCCGGTGTGCCGGCCCTCGGCAAGGCACCGTTCGGGACGTCGAAGAGCTCGCGGCGTCGCTCGTCCTGGAACCTTCGCAGGCGGGGGGCGAGGCGCTCGAACGCTCCCCGGAGACCCGACAACCCCGACCACGTCTGCGCGTCGGCGACGGTCGAGGGCCCGTAGGCCGCGAGGTACCGCAGCAGCATCTCGTCCGGCTGGGTGTCCGGTTCGATCGGCCGGCCGAGCCACGACTCCACGGTCGTGAACGCGGAGCGTCCGGTCTGCCCCCAGACGCCGCGCGGGGTGACCTGCACGGTGGGGAGCAGGTACATCGCGTAGCCGAGCGCGGACGCGTCGGCGTCCTGCCACCGCTCGGCGATCGCCTTGACGAGCTCGGCACGGGTGCGCGGCTCCTCCTCGAGCCGATCGCGGATCAGCCGGAGGAGCTCCGCGGCGTCGACGCTCCCGACCGCCGTGCGCAGCGGGCTCGAGCCGTACAGGACCCCCTCGATCACGGGTTGGATCAGCGCGCGGAGGGCGAGCGCGTCGCGAGCGGTCACGAGGTGCAGCGTCCCGCGTAGCAGGGTCATCCGGACGGCCCGCCGATCCGCGATCGGTTCTGCGAGCGCCTCTGGACGGAACGGGTCGAGGCGCGACCAGAGCGCGACGTACGGATCGCGCGGCACCTGTGCCTGCATCGCGACGAGCCGTTCGACTGCGCGCAACGGCGAGAGCCGTTTGCGCCGCAGCAGGACCTGGCGCTCGAGGAGCGCGCGGTTCAGCGTTCGTCGGTCGAGCACGTCGGTCCGGGTCCTCGGCACGGCCCGACGCTATCGAACGGCGTCCGGGGCCGCGACGTCGGCGGCGGAGCGGCGGGATAAGGTCCAGCCATGCCGGCCTGTCCCACGTGCCGCCGGGAGAACCCCGAGGGAGCGAGGTTCTGCAACGCATGCGGCGCCCGGATCGACGCGACTGCGCCGGCCGCCGATGGGTCCTCCCCGATGTCCGGCGAGCGCCGCGTCGTCACGATGCTGTTCTGCGACGTGCGCGGCTCGACGTCGATGGCGGAGCAGCTCGATCCCGAGGAATGGACCGACCTGATGAACGAGGCGTACGCCCACCTCATCGCGCCGATCTACCGGTACGAGGGGACCGTGGCCCGCCTCATGGGCGACGCGATCCTCGCGTTCTTCGGCGCGCCGACAGCGCACGAGGACGACCCGCAGCGCGCGGTGATGGCGGGCCTCGAGATCGTTTCCTCGATCGGTCCGTTCCGCGAGCGGCTCGCGAAGGAGCGCGGGCTCGATCTGAACGTCCGCGTCGGCATCAACACGGGCCCGGTCGTGGTCGGCGACGTCGGATCCGAGCTCAAGCAGGAGTACTCGGCGATGGGCGACGCGGTGAACGTCGCGGCCCGGATGGAGCAGACCGCCGAACCGGGCACGGTCCAGATCACCGAGGACACGTACCGGCTGATCGGTGACCTCTTCGACGTCGAGTCGCTCGGAGCGGTGGAGGTGAAGGGCAAACGCCGACCGGTCTCCTCTTACCGGGTGCTCGGCCGGCTCGCCTCGCCGTGGAAGGTGCGTGCCACGCGCGCGCTCGGGGCCTCGCTCGTCGGCCGCGATCGGGAGACGGCCGTCGTCGGGGCGGCCCTCCAGGATGCCCGCCGAGGGCGCGGATCGGTCGTGCTGATCTCCGGCGAGCCAGGTATCGGGAAGACCCGCCTGCTCGAGGAGGCAAGCGCCTCGTGGGCGGTGCTGGAGCCGGAGGACGACCGGCGATGGGGTCTATGGCAGTGCGTGCCGTACGACTCGATGCAGCCCTACGCACAGTATCGAAGGCTCATGAGGGAGCGTGGAGGCATCGCCGAGACCGATCAGGCCGATGTGGTACGGGCCAAGATCGCGGAGTTGCTCCGTGAAGCCCCGAGCGGCTGGCGCGAGCGTGGTGAACGTGTCGTACGCGCGCTGCTGGGTGTCGAGCTTCGCGACGAGCCGCGCCTCGAAGGGGAGACGTTCCAGCGTGAGCTGACCGACCTGTTGATCGGCGCCATCCTCGCGCAGGGCGGACGCCGTCTGGTTGCGTTCGAGGACTTGCATTGGTGCGATCACGCTTCGCTCGACCTCATCCGAGCGCTCACGCGTCAGGTGGAGCGCGTCCCGCTCGTCTGCCTGATCACGCTCCGACCCGACCGGAGCGCCGCCTCATGGCCATTTCAGGAGCAGATCCGATCCGAGCTCGGCGGCCGGGCGACGCTGCTCGAGCTCGAGCCGCTCACGGACGAGCAGAACGGGGAGCTGCTCGACGAGCTCGTGCCCGTCGGGTCGATCTCCCAGGAGGTCAGGAAGCGGATCCTCGCCAAGACCGAGGGCAATCCGCTCTTCGTCCAGGAGGTCGCGCGGGTATTGATCGACGGCGAAGCCGCCGAGCGGTCCCGGAAGGGTTCTCCGGGCGAGCTCGCGATCCCCGACACCGTCCAGAGCCTGATCACGGTGGGCCTCGATCGCCTTCCCGCGTCCGCACGACAGACGCTCCAGGTCGCCTCGGTGATCGGCCGGACCTTCGAACACGAGCTCCTGAACGAGGTCGCGAAGGGCGACGGGGCCGCGGGTCGCGGCGGCGTCGCGGCCGATCTTCTCGAGCTCGAGCAGCGTGATCTGATCCGCGCCGTGCCCGAGGTCCCGCGCCCCGCCTCCACGTTCCGCCATGCGCTCACGCAGGAGGCCGCGTACGGATCGATGTTGCTGCGGCGCAGGAAGGAGGTGCACCGGCGCGTCGCACAGGTGATCGAATCCACGAACGCGACCGGTCCCGACGACGTCGCCCCGCTGCTCGTTCGGCATTTCGGCGCGGCCGGCGACGACGAGCCAACGCTGAGGTACGCGATGATCGCCGGTGACGCGGCCGCGCGTCTCTACGCGAACGCCGAAGCGGAGGCCAACTACGCCATCGGGCTCGAGATCGCCGAACGGACGGGGGCCGATCCGATGATCGTCCGCTCGCTGTTCGAACGTCGCGGGAACGCGCTCGAGTTGTCGGCGCGCTACGACGACGCGATCGCGAACTACGAGCGGATGCTCGAGCGGGCGCGCGAAACCGGCGACGAGGAGATGGAACTCTCCGCCCGGTCCGCGATCGCGCTCCTGTACTCCACCGTGACGCCGAAGTTCGATCCCGAAAGGGGACGCCGGCTGTCTGAGGAGAATGTGGTGATGGCCCGTCGCCTCGGCCATCGGGCTGCGGAGGCGCGAGGCCTCTGGAACATCGTGGTGGCGAACGTCTACGGCGCGGGCGACGTCGCTCGGGCGGTCGAGGCGGGCGAGGCCTCGCTCGAGATCGCTCGCGAGCTCGCCGACCGAGAGCAGCTCGCGTTCACGCTCAACGACGTCAGCCGCGCTCACATGGCGGCCGGCGACCTCGAGATCGCGGAACTTCGGCTCGAGGAGGCGCGAAACCTGTGGGAGGGACTCGACAACCGACCGATGCTCGCCGAGAACCGCACGATCGCCGGCTCGATCCGCCTGCTCTCCGGGGACCACGCCGCGGCGATGGCGGAGGGCCAACGTGCCCTGGCGATCGCGAGGTCGATCGACAACGCCTGGGGACAGGCGGCCGCATCGATCACCGTGTACCGCTGCAGGCTGGACCAGGGGGACATCGGCCCGGCGATCGAGGAGATCCATCGCACGCTCGAGCTCGGTGAACGAGGGGGGTTCGTGATCGCCGGCGTCCTTGCCCGCGCAGATCTCGCCCGGACGCTCGTGGACCTCGGCGACCTGCGTCGAGCGCTCGAGCTTGCGGACCGTGCGGTCGATCTCGCCCTGCAGAACTCGCCGGTCTTCACGGCGCTCGCGAGCATCCCCAAGGCCGAGGTTCTCCGCGCCATGGGGAGGCATGCGGAAGCGAACGAGGCGCTTCGGGACATCGACGTCCGGGGGTACCCGGAGCCCGACCGGACCTTCTCGATGACCGCTCAGCGACTGACGGCATCTGCCCTGGCGCTCGACGCCGACGACCCGCTCCGGGCTGAGACGATCGCGACCGACCTCGTGGAGGATCTGCGCCGCGGTGGCGTCCGGATCCTGGTCGCCGAGGGCTGCTTGCCCGAGCGAGAGCGCGGATCTCGAGCGGGACGCTCGAGGAGGCGGAGGCCGATCTCGCAGCCGCGGTCGAGGAGGCCGATCGCCTCGGCGAGCGGCGGGTCCTGTGGCGTGCGCTCGCGCTCACCGCCGACCTCCGGGACCGGGTCGGCGCGGCGGGCGCGGACGACCTGCGCCGCCGGGCCGCCGGTATCGTCGACGGGGTCGCCGCCGGCATCTCGGACGAGGATCTCCGCGCGTCGTTCCTCGCACGCGACGACGTCGTCGCGCTCACGGGCGGATCCTGATCGGTTCGGTCAGGCGTCGTTCGCGGCCGCCCACGCGATCGCGTGGTCGCGCTCGGCGACCGGGAAGCGCTTGAACTCGCCGGGCGTCATCCAGCCGAAGAGGGACGTGACGGTGATCATCCAGTCGAGGTCGGTGACGAGCGCGATGCGCTTCCAGCGCCGGAGGTTGTCGACGCCCATCTTGAGGTCCTTCCACACGGCGCCGGAGGACATGCCCTCCCACCGTTCGAACACCAGCACGATCCGCACGTCGTTCCCCCGGTCCCAGAACTCCTGAACCGCGGGCATGAGCACGTCGGTGTAGTCGGACGACCGGATCTCGCCCTCCGCCTCGAACCCGATGACGCCCTGGGGCAGCCCCTCGATCCGCTGCAGCATGGACGCGAGCGTAGCAGCGGCGATCACGACGGGCGGAGCGCGCGAGCGATGAGTTCGGGGAACCTCGCTCGTCTCGTGGACGATGACCACGGATGGACCGCATGGCGGCCTCCCGCCCGACCACGACGCGACGATCCTCGCGCTCGAGGGCGCGATCGACCGCGCCGACATCGCGGCCTTCTGCGAGCGTGCCCGCCGCCTGATCGAGCGGTCCGACGCGGACCCTGTCGTGTGCGATCTCGGCCGTGTCGCCCACGCGGACGCGGTCACGGTCGACGCGCTCGCCCGGCTGCAGCTCGAGGCCAGGCGCCTCGGGCGTCGCCTGGTCTTCCGGGACGCCTGCGGCGAGCTGCGAGAGCTCGTGGCCTTCGTGGGGCTGGACCGGGCGCTGCCCTGCGACCGGTCCCCCTAAGGGTCGAGCCGCGGCGGGAGCCCGAACAGCGGGAAGAGCCGTTCGGTGTCGAGGAAGAAGCTGATCCCGGCGATCCGGCCGTTCGAGATCTCGAGGACCTGGAGCGACCAGGGCGCGAGCCCTCCATCCGGGGCCGGCTTGTACTGGCCGAACCCCGGCGACCCGTTCGCCTCCACCGGGACGAGCCGCGAGCCCTTGCAGCCGATCCCCGGTCCGAGGCACCACGCGACGATGTCGTCGTGCGTCTGCAGCCAGAGGTCGTAGGGCGGCATCGACCAGGTGGCGTCCTCGCGGAGCAGCGCCGTGAGCGAGTCCATGTCGTACCGTTCGAACGCGTCCACGTAGCGGGCGAGCAGCCCACGCTGCTCCTCGTCCATCGGCCGGAGGGTCTCGCTCGTGAGGTCCGCCGACGCGAGCGTCGACCGGGCGCGTTGGAGCGCGCTGTTCACCGACGCTACGGTCGTCTCGAGCAGTTCGGCCACCTCGAAGGCCTTCCAGCGCAAGACCTCTCGCAGGATCAACACCGCTCGTTGCTTCGGCGGCAGGTGCTGGAGCGCGGCGACGAAGGCCAGGCGGACCGACTCCCGCGATTCGGCGAGCTCGGCGGGATCGGCGTCGGCCGGCACGATCCGGTCGTCGGGGAACGGGAGGATCCACGTCGCCTCGGCGAGCGGATCCGGCAGCGGCGTGTCGGCGGACCTCGCCGGCGTGAGTTCCATCGGCCGCGCGCGACGTTCCTTGCCGGTCAGCATGTCGAGGCACACGTTCGTCGCGATGCTGTAGAGCCACGAACGCAGCGACGAACGTGCCTCGAACGACACGTAGCTCCGCCACGCGCGCAGGAACGTCTCCTGGACCGCGTCCTCGGCCTCGAACCCGGTCCCGAGCATCCGGTACGCGTACGCGGTGAGCTCGGTCCGGTAGGGCTCGAGGTCGGGAACCCGCGGTTCGACGGCAACGATCGGCTCGGTGTCCAGCGATCCCTCCGGGGCGGCCTCTGCCCTCACCCTACGACCTCGGCGACGCCGCCGGCCTCAGCCGAGGGCCGGTCCGACCGATACATGAATCGCTCAGGCGGAAAGGTTTTCGAACGATGCGAGCGGGCACCGCGAACCGGTTCCTCTTGCTGATCGTCGGCCTCCTGGGCCTGTCCGCGCTCACGGCGATCGTGCGCGGCGACCCGCAGGGCCGAGAGCTCTTCGGGGGGTTCGTCTTCGTCGCCGCCGTGTTCGGCGGCATGTGGTGGCTCTCGCAGAAGTATCGCGTCGGTCCGCGCCGGGAGTCGTTCGAGGACCAAGCCCGCCGCGCCGGTCTCCGGGCCGAGGCGGGGGACCCGTTCCGGCTCCTGGACGCCCCCTTCGCGTTGTTCGGACGCGCCGCGTCGGTGCGCGACATCGAGAACACCGCGAACGGGATCCGCGGCGGCGAGCGGGTGGTGATCGCGGACTACTGGTACGCGCCTAGCTCGGACCCGCAGCGCGACGACTACCGCCGGTACACGTGCGTGTTGACCGAGACGCCGCCCTGGTGGACCGACGTCTCGGTCATGCCGAAGGGGCTCGCCGACGTGCTGCGATCGATGGTGCCGCTCTCGGATCTCCGGACCGAGTCCGAGGAGTTCAACCGGCGTTTCGACGTTCGTGCGGCCGACCGTCGGTTCGCGAACGCGCTGCTCGACCAGCGGATGATGGCGTGGCTGCTCGAGCAGGCGCCCGACTCCGGCTTCGAGATCGTCGCCGGCCGCCTCATGGTGTTCCGTGCGCGGGTCAGGGCGAGCCTCGACGACGTCGCCCGCGCGCTCGAGCTCGCCGACGGGTTCTCGCAGCGCGTTCCCTCCGTCGTCCGAACCGGCCCATTCTGACGGCCACCGGCCTCGATCCCCGCCGCCCCTTCCGGGTATGTCACACGGGTAGGCCTGATCCGTCTCAAGGGATGAGGCCATCAAGCTGAAGGAGGCGATCGCATCATGCGACGCACGAACCGCGATCCTCTCGACCGGTTCGCCGAGCAGCGCACCGTCCTGCTGTCGAGCTTCCGGCGTGACGGGAGCCCGGTCGGCACACCGGTCAACATCGCCGTCGAGGACGACCACGCCTTCGTCCGCTCGTTCGATGCGGCGTGGAAGGTGAAGCGGATGCGCCGCAACCCGATGGTCGAGGTCGCGCCGAGCACGTTCGGCGGCAAGCCACAGGGTCCGCCCACCCGACTCCGGGCTCGACAGCTCGAGGGCGCGGAGGCGGCGCACGCAGCGGACCTCATCGAGGCGAAGCACCCGATCCTCCAAGGGATCCTCGTGCCGCTCGGTCATCGCGTGAAGCGCGTGCGCACCCTGCACTTCGAGCTCACGCCGGTCGGGACGTAAGGCGACGGCGGAGGGGGCGCCGCCGAAGGCCGGGCCGGCATCCCCCTCCGCGTGGGTCAGATCCGCCGGCGGTACCGGACGATCGCGAGCGGCGCGAACACGGCCACGATCACGACCATCCAGATCACCGCCTTGAGCAGCGGGTCGGCGACGGCGCCACCGAGCATCAGCCCGCGCGCCGTGTCGATCACGGCCGTGATCGGGTTCGCGTTCACGAACGCCTCCAGCC
>Ga0075430_100004304_pt1 | contig 12021 bp, 8 predicted proteins | sample RhiMetdeltSRZDD4_FD_75294 | JGI IMG/M metagenome (GOLD analysis project Ga0075430, IMG submission 75294) | Populus rhizosphere microbial communities from Tennessee, USA - Rhizosphere MetaG P. deltoides SRZDD4 | ecosystem: Host-associated > Plants > Roots > Rhizosphere > Soil | place: USA... | reverse complement strand
GCGCGCGACGGAAGCGCCGACGACGATGACGGGGCGCTCGGCGCGATTCAAAGCATCGGCGCACTCGCGCAGCAGCGCGGGTTCACCGCGAATCGACCTGCTGACACGCCGGGCTGCAATCGGATCGCAGACCCGATCCCAGTCGTCGACTGGCACCGACACAAACGTCGGACCGCACGGCGCCTGCATCGCGACGTAGTAAGCACGCGCGATTGCGGCAGGGACATCCTCAGCACGCGCCGGCTCACAGCTCCACTTCACATAGGGTTTCGGAAATTCCGTCGCTTCCTTCGCGTACAGGAACGGCTCGAACGGCAGGATCGAGCGCGCCTGCTGGCCGGCGACGATCACCAACGGCGTCTGATTCTTGTACGCGGTGAATACATTGCCGAGTGCATGCCCGAGGCCGGCGGCTGAGTGCAGGCTGACGAGCGCGGCATTGCGTGTCGCCTGTGCGTAGCCATCAGCCATGCCGACTGCGATCGACTCCTGCAGCGCTAGCGAGTAGCGGAAGTCGTCGGGAAAGTCGCGGAACATCGGCAACTCGGTCGAACCGGGATTGCCGAACACGGTGGTCATGTCGAAGGCACGGAAGAGATCGAAGACTGCGTCGCGCACGGTCGCCTGTCGCTTCATGCGGCGAGTCTGTGCGCGGGCCTTCGCGGCTGCCTATTGCCAAATTTGGTTCAGGGCATAACATCCTTGCATGGCTTTGGAACCGCGGCAGTTACGGGCTTTTCTGGCCGTCGTGCACACCGGCAGCCTCGGCCGCGCGGCGCAGGAGTTGCACCTGACGCAACCGGCGCTCAGCCGCGTCGTCAAGCAAATGGAGAGCCAGCTGCGCGTTCAGCTGTTCGAGCGCCGCACTACCGGCATGGAGTTGACGACCTTCGGCAAGGCGTTGCTCCCGTATGCCACACACCTGACCGAGGAAGCGGATCTCGCGATCGAAGAGATCAACGTGCGTCTCGGGCTGGGCCGCGGCACCTTGCGCATTGGCACAGTGGCGAGCGCCGCGACCGTGGTGTTGCCTGCGCTGCTCGATCGGTTTCACAGGCAGTGGCCGAATCTGCAGCTGCAGATCACCGAGGCCGTCGAGGACAAACTCGCCGCGGCGCTGGTCAACAACGACGTCGACGTCGTGCTGTCCGGTCCGATCCCCGAAACGGAAGAGATCATGCAGGTGTGCGAGCACCGTTTCGCCGACCGGTCCGTGGTCATTGCCTCTGCTACGCATCCGTTGCACGAGCGGCGCAAAGTGACGCTCGCCGATCTGCTCGAGTACCCATGGGCCATGCCCTCGACCGATGCGGAGCCGCGCAAGCGATTCGACGCGTTGGTGCAACGACTCGGTGGGAAGCCACCGCACGTCACGGTCGAGACGCGCTCGCCGGCGACGATCAAAGCGATCGTCGCGCAGACGAAACTCCTCGGCTGGCTGCCCGAGCCGCTATTCGCTGCCGAGCAGGCCGCAGGACTGATCCGGCCGGTCCGTTGCGACGAGATGGCGCTGCCGCGGCGCTTCTTCGTCTATCGCCGGCGCCGCAATTTCATGGCGCCGCCGCTGCAGCAGTTCCTGCAGGCGCTGCAGAAGTGAAGCGTCGTATCGCTGCTATTTGAATAATTGGATCCAATAATCCATACTCGCCGCCATGCTCACTCAGGCGGTCGTGGAACGCATCAAGGGCGCGATCGAAAGCGGCGCGCTGCGCGCCGGCAGCGCCATCGGCCAGCAGGAGCTGGCGGACCGGCTCGGCGTCAGCAGGCAACCGATCCGTCAGGCGCTGCCGTTGCTGATCGCGGAAGGCTGGATCCAGAGCCTGCCGAATCGGCGGTTGCTGGTGCGGGAGTTGGCGACGGAGGAGGTCGACGAGATCTTCGCCGTGCGGCGCTTGCTCGAACCCGTTGCTCTGGCTGCCTCCATCGAGCGCGCGACACCATCGATGCTCCGCCGCGTGAAGTTTGCGCTCACGGAATACGAGGAAGCAGATACACCAGCAGAGCTCGAAAGCGCCGACGTGGCATTTCACGATGCGCTGTATTCGTGTTGTGAAAACACAGTTCTGCTGCGGCTCATCGAGCAGCTGCGCCGCTCGTTGAAACGCGTGTACGAGTTGAAGCCGACCGGCAGTGCTCTGCGCAACAAGGCGATCGCTGAGCATCGCAAGCTGGCAGCGCTCTGCGAGCAAGGTGATGCGCGCGCCGCTTCGGCAGCGCTATTGGCGCATCTCGATGCAGCACAGACTGCGATGCGCAAGATTCGGCCGGCGGCAGCCGGCAAGGTGACCCGTCGTGGAAAAAATTGAGCTGGCGAGAACGCCCGAGCCGCCGTACTACGCGGTGATCTTCGCTTCCTTGCGTACTCCGCACGACAACGAAGGTTATGCGGACGCTGCGGAGCGAATGGCGCAGCTCGCGAGCGAGCAACCAGGCTATCTGGGCGTGGATAGCGTGCGCGACGCGAATGGCGTGGGCATCACTGTTTCTTATTGGTCGAGCGAAGAGGCGATCGCAGCGTGGCGTCGCAATGCCGAGCACACTGTGGTGCGCGAGAGCGGCCGCAAGAACTGGTACAACGAGTACGAGTTACGCGTGGCGAAAGTCGAGCGCGCTTACGGTTTCAAACGTTGACCGAAAAGCGCGCGCCCGTCAGGCCGACTGCCACTGACCTTCTTGATCGTTGATGAAGCGATTGAGCAGCAAGCGCGCCTTGTCCCAGTCGCGCTGTACAGTGCGCTCCGAGACGTCGCGCAGCTGCGCGATCTCGTTGAACGAGAAGCCGCAGAAGAACTTCAGATCGACGCACTCGGCGAGCCGCGCATCGATCTTCGCCAGCGACTCCAACGCCTCGTTCAACTTCTCGATCTCCACCGACTGCCGATCTTCCTGCACGGCATGCGGCAGCTCGGTCGGCAGCGAGGTGATCTCGAATTCACCGCCGCGCTTCTGCGCGTGGCGGCTGCGCAGATAGTCGACGATCAGCCCGCGCATGGCGCGCGCCGCGTACGACATGAACTGCCCGCAATCGCCGAACGCAAGCGACTCGCGGTGCGAGATGTTGAGGAAGGTTTCGTGCAGCAACGTCGTGGGACTCAGCGTAACTGCAGCTCCCCGCCGCAGCTCGCGTTGCGCCATCCGATGCAGCTCTTCATACAGCATTGCGAACAGGCGATCGCGTGCTTCCACGTCGCCGGTGCCTGCCGCATGCATGATTGCCATGAGCCCGCTGTCCGTCATTGTTTGCAACCCTTGAGTGTCTACTGCCAGGACCTGCTCGGGGCGGGGGCCTGCTGCGGCCGCCCCTTCGGGCCTGTGTCCCTCCCGCAAGCTGCGGGGCTCCTAGGACGCGACCCGAACATCAATGCGCGTATGTGCCGTCGAGAGCGTGCCGGGTTTAATGGTCTGCGTCTAGGAATGTGAAGGACCACTAACGGTCGAACTGCGACTCGACATCGTGGTGCAGCCTCGCGATGTCATGACAACGGCAGCACCTAATGAGCCGTGTGGGGATGCGTCCCCACGTTGCGTCTATCGAAAAGCAGCGGGAATTCCAGACACACAAGGGCTGCGCAGATGTCGTGTCGGGATTGCGTTCATGCATTTCGATTAGGCCCGTAGCACGGAATCTTTCCGTGAGCCCATTGAAGGGGGGGTCATCATGCGCATTGCTTCGATTGCGGCCATGGCATCGTCCATGGGGCTGCTGGTTGCTCATTCGGCTCCTGCCGCCGGCCAGGGAGACAACGAAGCCCTGGAACAGATCGTCGTCACGGGCACGCGTGTCGCGGACCGTTCGGCCTTGGACACTGCAGCGCCGGTCGACGTCGTGTTGGGCGACCAGCTGCAAAACCTCGGCATCACCGAGATCAACCAGGCGCTCGCGGCGAGCTTGCCGTCGTTCAATTTCCCGCGGCCGGGCCTGAGCGACGGCACCGATGCCGTGCGGCCCGCGACGTTGCGCGGCCTAGCGCCCGACCAGACGCTGGTGCTAGTGAACAGCAAGCGCCTGCACTCGGCGGCGCTCGTGAACGTGAACGCCACCATCGGTCGCGGGTCGTCTTCGGCAGATCTGAACACGATTCCGACCGCCATCGTGCAGTCGATCGAAGTGCTGCGCGACGGCGCTTCTGCTCAGTACGGCTCTGATGCCATCGCCGGCGTGGTCAACCTGCGATTGCGTGAAGCACGCGAAGGTGGCGGTAGCGACCTGACCTATGGCTGGCGCGATACCGACTTCGACGTTCGGACCGCGCCGGTCACGCAGGCAGGCGCAACTTGGGCTGCGCCGCCGGTGTTGTCGCGTAGTCGCAGTGACGGTGAAACGCTGACAGCTTCCGTTTGGAAGGGCCTGCCGCTCTCGGACTCGGGCTTCCTGACCGTAGCGGCGGAGTACAAGGATCAGGAGCACACCGAGCGCGGCGGTTGGGACCATCGCACTCAGTACCCGGTCGTGAACGGCGTGCTCGACCCGCGCGAAGCGACGTTCGATCGCTTCAACTCCTGGTACGGCGAGCCGGAGATCGCGCAGAAAACACTGTTCGCGAACGCGGGCTACGACGTGTCCGATGAAGTTCAGTTGTACGGCTGGGCGAGCTGGCAGGACCGGCACTCGGTTGGCGCCGGCTTCTATCGTCCCGCAGGCGACTCGCGCAATGTCCCGTCGATCTACCCGGACGGCTTTCTGCCGTTGATCGCGGCCGATGTCACCGACTACTCCGCGGCTTTCGGCACGCGCTGGGAGCTCGGCGCTTGGCAGATGGATTCGTCGCTGGTCTACGGTCTGAACAAGATGGAGTTCACGATCGATCACTCGCTGAACCGCTCGCTCGGAGCGGACAGCAAGACGAAGTTCGATTCCGGCGGCTTCGACTACGGCCAGCTGGTGCTGAACGTCTCCGGTGTGCGTCCGGTCGAGATCGGTGCTTTTGCTTCGCCGCTCAACGTGGCGGTCGGTCTCGAGGCGCGGCGCGAAACGTACGCGATTCATGCCGGCGAGCCAGACTCCTATCGCCAGGGGCAACCTGGATCGACGCTGCCGCCCGGTGCACAGGTGTTTCCGGGGTTCAGGCCGGCGAATGCGGGCACCCATGACCGTACCGCGGTGGGCGCCTATGTCGATCTCGAAGCGAACCTGACGCAGAACCTGCTCGCCTCGATTGCCGTGCGCGGCGAGAGCTATTCGGACTTCGGCGAGAACCTTTCCGGCAAGGGTTCGCTACGCTATGACTTCAACGAGCACTTCGCGCTGCGCGGCTCCGTGCAGAACGGCTTCCGCGCGCCTTCGCTGCAGCAGCAGTTCTTCCAGACGACCTCGACGAACAACATCCAGGGCGTGGGGCTGGTCGAGGTGACTACCTTCGCAGTGACCGATCCAGTTGCGCGCGCGCTCGGCGCAACGGATCTCGACGCGGAGAAGTCGACCAACTTCTCGGTGGGCACAGTGCTGCGCTTCGGCGGGCTCGACCTCACGATCGATGCTTATCGCATCGATATCGATGACCGCATCGTGCTGTCGGAGAATCTCGTGTCCGCGACGGTCTCGCAGTTCCTGGCCAGCCAGGGCTTTCCCGGCCTCGGCGGCGGCCGTTTCTTCATCAACGGCGTCGACACGCGCACCGAAGGCGTGGACCTGGTGCTGAACTATCCGCTCGAGACGGCTGCGGCCGGGCGCTTCGACTTCACGCTGGCGGCGAACTTCAATTCCACCGATGTCACGAAGGTGCCGCAGCCACGGGCAGCGGGACTGACTCCGCCGCCGGTGCTGTTCGACCACATGAACATCCTGACGTTCGAGGAAGGCACGCCTGAGGACAAGTACACCGCGACCGTGAATTGGACGCTGGCGCGCTTCGGTGTGACCGTGCGTGCGACGCGTTACGGCGACGTGCTGGCGGCGGGCGTGACGCCTGCAGGAGACTTCATGCTGACGGCGAAGACGCTGGTCGATCTCGAGGCGAGGTTCGATATCACCGATCACATCCGTGCCGGGCTCGGCGCCGACAATCTCACGGACGAGTACCCCGACGCGCTCCCCGCGCCGCTGCTCAACACGACCGGCACGACGTCGTTCAGCAACTACTCGCCGTTCGGCCGCTCCGGCCGCTTCGTCTACGGAAAGCTGAACTATCGATTCTGATCGTGAGACAGCTCGCGCGCCTGGACGAGGAGTGGATGCTCCTCGTCCACGGTGTGCGAGAGATGGTCGATGGCGCTCGCAAGCGCGGCCCGCGCCTGCTCCGGTTCGCCCAGTTGCTGCAGGGCTCGTGCGAGCTTCAGGTATGAATTGCCTGTGTTCGTCGAATGGGGCAGGCCACCCTGCATCGCGATGGAGCGCGCGAGCGATCGTCGTGCGCTTTCCTCTGCGCCTTTGGCGTCATGGGTGCGCAGCTGCAGCTCCGCGATTGCAAACGTCGCCGAAGTGATGACTGCCGGATTGCCGTCGGCGATTGCACGGCCAAGCTGGATGCGCGCCGCGCCGAATCGCCCTTGGACGATGTCGAGGCGACCTTGAATGAGAGCGGCAGTGGCCTGCGCAGGCAATCGCGACAGGACCAACGCGCGCGACATGCGCGGCGGATTCTGGCCGGGTGAGCGCGGATCCATCAGGCGCCCTGCCTGGTCGAGATAGTCCGCCGACGCGACATTGTCGTCGGACTCTTGAGCAGTCGCAGCGAGTCCGAGCAGGCAGTAGATCTGTCCCAACACGTTGTGCTGCCGGCCGGCCATATCGAACGCCAGCTGATACGCAGCTGTGGCTTCGCGACGCCGGCCGACGCGCTCGAGCGCCCGTGCGCGGTTGCCGACGAGATACGCGGGCGGTTGACCATCCGGATTGCGCTCCATGAATGCACGCAGCGTCTCGTCGTAGATTTCCAGCGCGCGTCTCGGCACGCCCGCGTCGTCGAACACGACCGCCCAGTTGTTCCGGACTGCAATGGCGTCCGGGCCGCCGTCGCGACCGAGCTCCGTGTACTTTTGCAGCGCGCGGCGATAGTGCTCATCGGCTTCGACATTGCGTTGGTTGAGGTGATATCCGAAACCGACGGCACCGAGGAACAGGCCTTCATCGCCAGCGGCGCTGCGTGGCGCGGCGCGAAACCGGGTCAGCGCTTCGGTTGCATAGTGCAAGGCGTTCGCGGCGTCGCCATCGCTGTCCGCGATGAACGCACGGTAGAGCAGGCAATACGCTGCATTCTCCGGGTCCGATTGCAGGTGACGCAGTTGCTGCTCGATTGCGACGACCGCTTGGCTCACTTGTCCGAGGCTGGCAATGGACAAAGCGCGGGCGCACGTCAGTTTCGATCTCAACGGCTGGTCTGGCGAGGCGGCGATGAGCGCGAGGCCCTTCTCCAGCAAACGCGCCGCTTTGACGTCGTCGCCGAGTGAGGCGTAGCGCGAAGCGATCATTGCGAGCACGGCAGCTCGATTCTCAGGACTGCCGCTCGCGTCGGCGAGCGCAAGTTGCTCGCTACGGGCGAGCATGTCGTTTACGGTGACTGGCTTACCAGCCTCGGCGGCTTCCGTGATCAGCACGCCGAGAAACTCGGTCACGGCGGCGTTGCGAGTAGCGAGCGTAAATGCGCGATCACGTTCGGTCGCGGCCGCGTCCGCCTGTGTGAGGGCGAACACGAGCGTGACGAATAGCGCCACTACTGCTGTCGCGGAGCCTACGACTGCAACCCAATGACGACGGATGAAACGACGCGTCGCGTAGAAGGCGACGCCGCGGCGAGCATCCACGGGCGCGCGGTGCAGGTATCGCACGAGCTCGTCGCGCAAAGCTGTTGCAGTCTGGTATCGATCCGCCGGATTGACGTGCAGAGCGTGCGCGAGGATTGCATCGAGATCGCCGCGCAACTCTCGCTGTAGCGCGCTGCTCGCGGCGAATCGCGACGCGCGCGGTAGGCGTCCATCGAGAGCAGCCTTGATACGCTCGACACGGCTACCGGCGAGGTGCAGCGGATGGCCGCCGGTCAGAAGGACGTACAGCAGCATTCCCAATTGATAGACGTCGGTCGCCGTGGAGGGGACGTCGCCCAGCAGCTGCTCCGGCGCCGCATATTCCGGCGTCAGCACGATCTCCTCGGCGCGCGTCATCGTCGCTTCCTCGGATGCTCGTTCCGGATTCACCAGCTTCGCGATCCCGAAGTCGAGGAGCTTGACGATGCCATCGCGCGTCACGAGAACGTTGGACGGCTTGAGGTCGCGATGGATGATCAGTTGACTATGCGCGTGCGCGACTGCCACGACCGCGTCGAGAAACAATCGTACGCGGGCCTCGACGCCGAGCGAGTGCGAGGTGCAGTAGTGGTCGATGCGCTCGCCGTCGACGTATTCCAATACGAGGAACTGGTGACCGTCGTCGGTCGATCCGGCATCGAGCAGTCGCGCGATATTGGGATGGCCGAGTCGCGCGAGCAGGCGGCCCTCATGGCGGAAACGATCGGCGACTCGCGGTCGAGCGATCAGCCGGTCGAGAAACTTGATGGCGCAGCGGCCCTCGAAGCGTCCATCGCTGCGCGAGGCGAGCCACACCTCGCCCATGCCGCCGCGGCCGATCAGATGATCGAGCGTGTACGCGCCAATCTGCTTGCCGGCGAGCGATGGTCGATGACGCTTCGTGAGATCGGCGATGGCCGAGGGCGGATTCTGCATGAAACCGCAAGCGTTGAGCGCGTCGCGCTCGGCCAGGAGATTGCGCAGCGCTGCCACGATCGACGGCTGCGTGGCGGCCAGATCGTTCAGCCAGCGCTCACGCTGTTCGGGATTCAGGTCGAGCGCCCGATCCAGGTGACTGCTGAGCTCGTGCCACAGCGACGGATCAAGGGGCGTCAAGCTCATTACGGAGGGCGAGTCTACGCGCAGGCTCGCGGCACTTGCCGATGTTTATTAGTGGCGGCGCGTGTCGGGTCTTGCCGGCGAATTGCGATTGGCGCCGTTCGGCGTAGGCACTCGCCGCAGCGATGGCGTAAACCGCCGGCCGTTTGCGATTGATGCAAGCAAGAAAGCAATCGGTCGAAAGGGCCATCGTGGTCTACGCGGTCAGTACATTGCCGGGAATCGTGAGCGCGCTGCTCGTGCCGACGTTGTTCGGCGCGCTGTTCGCCTGCCGGAGTCGACTTGCGCGATTGCTCCAACCGGGAACTGCCACCATGCTCGACGCCGACGAATATTTTCATCTGGCCTTGCACGCCAGCTCGATGGGCGACCATCACGCGTGCATGACATATCTTGAAGAAGTGCTGCAGCGAGAACCGCGCAATGCGCGGGCGATGTACCTGCGGGCAGTCCAGCATGCCGAGCTCGGGCTGACGCAGCGGGCAGTGGCAGGCATCAAGACTGCGCTGTCGATCGAGCCCGACCTCGAGCTTGCGCGCTTTCAGCTCGGCCTGCTGCTGCTGTTCGATATCAATCAACCGGCGGAGGCGAAGGACTACCTGCAGCGACTGTGCCGCAGCCCGAACCTCGCGCTGCGGGCTTACTCCGAGGCCATGATCGCGATCGTCGACAACGACCCGACGCTTGCACGGCAGAAGCTGGCCATCGGACTGGCCGAGTCCCCACCGGATTCGCAATTCGCCCTGCTGATGCGGCGGCTGTTCGAGCGCCTGCTGACCGGTCCCAGTGACGCTACCGGACTGCCGGCGCCGCGCTCGCTCGCTACCTGTCCGCCCTCGCTCTCCTGATCCCAACCACTCACTCAAACGAGAAGAACCCATGATTCGAAACTTCCTGCTGGCGCTGGTCGGCGCCACGGCAGCGCTTGCGTCTGCCACAGCGCCGGCTGCCGATCGCACGATCTTCTACAACGGCAAGGTCTTCACTTCGAACGAGCGGCAGCTATGGGCCGAAGGGGTCGTCGTCGAAGGCAAGCTCGTCCTTGCGGTCGGCACGAACCAGCAGGTACTGGCGCTGCGCGACAGGAAGACGAAGCTCGTCGATCTCGGACGACGCACGCTGCTGCCGGGATTCAACGATGCGCACGTGCATCCCTTCGACACCACGTCGTTTCCGCACGCGGTGCAGTTGAACCTCGCGACGGATTTCCTGCCGAATGCCGGCCCATCGCTGCAGGACATCCTGGCGCTGGTCCGCCGCGGCGTCGCCGAGCATCCGCCGGGAACGTGGCTGATGGCGAGCATCGGCACGAACGTGGTCGACGATGCCGAGACGACTCGATTCACGCTCGACCAGATCGCACCCGATCATCCGGTGCTGCTTGCAGCGTGGTACGGACACGGCACGTACATCAATACCAAAGCCATGCAGATCGTCGGTATCGGCGAGCAGGAGGCCGATCCGTTCGGCGGCTTCTACGAGCGCCTGCCGGACTCGCGCGTCATTACCGGAGCGCTGCACGAGTACGCAGAGCACGGTTTGCGACGCTTCTTCGCGAGCCAGATGAGCGACGCTGAGTTGCGGACGCTGTACGAACGCTTTGCCGTGGCGGCTGCACGCATGGGCTACACCAGCGTGCAGGAATTCTCTGTCGGCGTGCCGCAGCAGCGGCATCTGAACCTGGTGGAGCAGTCGAACATTCCGATTCGCTGGCGAGCCATCGGTTTCCCGCTCACGCTGGATGAGCGGTGCGACGTGCCGTCGCGACTCTCGCCGCTGCGTCCGTTTGCAATGAAGACCGCGGCGGGTTGCAAATACGTCGTCGACGGCACGGACATCGAGCGTCTGGCGTTTCTGCGCCGGGACTATGCGGATGCGCCCGGCGTGCGCGGTCGCTTGAATCTCTCGGCCGAGTCCGTGGAAACGGCGCTGCGGCGGGCGATCAACGGAATTCCTGCTGAAGCGCAGCCGCTCTTCCATACAGTCGGCGACGCGACGGCCGACACAGTCCTGCGGGCAATGGATGCGGTGGCGTCCGACAGCCAGTGGCGCAAGATGCGGGTGCGCATCGAACACGGCACGCTGTTGCGGTCCGACCGCTATGAGAGCGCGCGGCGCAAGGGCGCGTTCGTCGTCCAGAACCCGGTGCACTTCGCGCTGGTTGATATCGCGAACGTGCGCCTCAGCCCCGACCAGCTCGCCGAGATCGATCCGATGCGCAGTCTGCTCGATCGCGGCATCCAGGTGGCGATCGGCTCCGACTCGGTGGTCGCGCCCGGCAATCCGTTCCTCGACCTGTTCTTCGCGTTGATTCAACCGACGCGCCCGTCCGAGGCACTCACGATGGAGCAGGCCGTGATCGCCTATACGCGTACGGCCGCGGCGGCGGAGTTTCAGGAGCAATGGAAAGGCACGCTCGCACCGGGCAAGGCGGCCGACTTGACGGTGCTGTCTCAGGACATCTTCGGCATCCCGGTGACCGAGATTCCGCGCACCGAGGCGGAGCTGACGATGGTCGACGGCCGGGTCGTCTACACCTCGGGACGGCTGCCTTTGCAGTGATTTCGCGATATCCCGCGTGCCGGATGTCTGGTCCGGCACGCAATATTCGATTACCTCAGTGAAATGCTATTACGTTCACTGCCTGATCTTGCCCAGAGCACCGCCGAGTTCCAGAGCTGGTTCCAATCGAAGTGGGGCCGCGAGAATTGCATCATCTGGGGACGCGCGCGCCAGGCGGAGTTCGGGCCGTGCACGCATACGCTGTCGATCCGTGCCGCCTGGGGTGGCGTCGAGCACTGCTACCTCAATGGCCGCACGCTCGCGGTCGACGACGACAATTTCCTGATCCTGAACCACGGCCAGATCTACAGCACCAGCATTCGCGCGGTGCAGCCGGTCGAGTCGCTGTCGATCTGCTTCAAGCCTGAGTTGGCGGAGCAGATCTATGGCGAGGCAGCGGCGTCGATCGAGCAGGCGCTCGCACGCGGCGACACCCCGACGGAGCGCACGCCGGACTTCATGGAGAACCTGCATCCGCACGAGAACACGGTCAGCCCGGTGTTGCGCTTCATTCGTGCGCACATCAGCCGTGGTGTCCTCGATGAGGCGTGGTACGACGAGCAGCTCGTGTTTCTGCTCGCGCGCATGCAGTGTCATCACCAGCGCTTGCTGGAGCAGGTC
>Ga0075430_100004300_pt1 | contig 12023 bp, 5 predicted proteins | sample RhiMetdeltSRZDD4_FD_75294 | JGI IMG/M metagenome (GOLD analysis project Ga0075430, IMG submission 75294) | Populus rhizosphere microbial communities from Tennessee, USA - Rhizosphere MetaG P. deltoides SRZDD4 | ecosystem: Host-associated > Plants > Roots > Rhizosphere > Soil | place: USA... | reverse complement strand
GGACACCGTCGGGGCGCGGTTCGTCGCGCCGAGGTGTCCGGGTCGTGGCGTGAGCAGCCGCCCCTGGGGGCGAGTGACGCCGCGCGCGGGCTGATCCTCCGGCTTCAGCGCCGCGAGCGGCGTGTCGTCGGGGAGCAGGCCGTCGCGGACCAGGCGGGCGCGCTCCACGGCCGCCAGCAGGCGTTCAGTCTCCTGGCGCTGCGCCGCGATCCACTCGGTGGACCAGACTCGGTGGACCTGCCAGCCGAGGCGCTCCAGCACCTCGCGGCGCAAGCGGTCGCGGTCGCGCGCCGTGGGCAAGGAGGCGAAGGTCCGGCCGTCGGACTCGATCGCCAGGAGGTAGCGGCCGTCACGCTCGCGGACGGCCAGGTCGACGGGCTGCTCGCCGACGCCCACGCCCGCGACGACCTCCGGCCCAGCCTCGCCGAGGGCAACCGACAGGGCCGCGCGGACGGCCTCCTCGAACGGCGACGCGGGCCGAGCAGCAGGGGCGCCACGTCCAGAGGTAGCGTCGGCGCCGAACAGTGCGGACGGGCCGTTCTCGGCGTACTCCAGGTACCGCTTCAACTGGCGCACGCCGGCCGGCCGCTCCGGGCTGCCGTCGACCTCGTGCGCGTGGATCGAAGAGACCACGGTGAGGCGACGCCGGGCGCGGGTCACGGCGACGTTCAGCCTCCGCTCGCCGCCCGAGGCGTTGAGCGGCCCGAAGCTCATCGTCAGGCGGCCGTCGGCGTCGCGGCCGTAGCCGATCGAGAAGAGGATGACGTCGCGCTCGTCGCCCTGGACCGATTCGAGGTTCTTGACGAACAGCCCCTCCTCGCCCTCGTCGGAGAGGAGCGGCTCCAGGTCTGGCCGGGTCCGCTTGCGGGCCTCCAGCTCGCCCAGGATCGCCAGCATCTGGGCCTCGGAGAAGGCGATCACGCCCAGGCTCAATCGTTGCTCGGCCGGGACCCCGGCCTGTTGCTCGACGTGCTCGACCACCAGATCGGCGACGCGCACGGCCTCGACGCGGTTGACCCGGGTGCCACCGCGATCGTAGACGCCGTCCGGCACGTGCTCGAAGGCGACCACGCGCTCGTCGGCGTCGGGGCTGGGGAAGGTCCGGAGCCGGCCGTCGTAGAAGGCGGCGTTCGAGAAGGCGATCAGGTGCTCGTGGCGGCTGCGATAGTGCCAGAGCAGCGAGCGCTCCGGCAGGTTCGCGTTCAGGCAGGCGTCCAGGACGCTCTCGGGCGGCTCCTCGTCGGGGTCGTCGCTCAGCGTGTCGAGGGTGGTGACCTGGAAGAAGCGGGTCGGCGGGAGCTGGCGGCGGTCGCCCACGACGACGACCTGGCGAGCGCGTCCGATGGCGCCGATGGCATCGGCCGGGAGGACCTGGCTCGCCTCGTCGAAGACGACAAGGTCGAACGTGACGGCCGAGTCGCCGAGGTGCTGCGCGACCGAGAGCGGGCTCATCAGCAGGCAGGGCTTGAGTCGCGGCAGGAGGTGGGGAAGCTCGGCGAAGAGGCGACGGAGCGGCTTGAAGCGGCGCTGCTTGCGAGCCTCGCGCAACAACAGGCCGACCTCGGAGCCGTTCAGGCCGACGCCGGCCCGGTCCGGATCGATGCCGGCCGTGCCGGGCCGGCGGGCCAGCAGCGTCGCCGCGATGCGCCGGGCGTTCAGCTCCCACTGGCGGCGGTCGAGCCGGCACAGCTCCTCGACGGCCTGCTCGTGCTCCTGGCGGCGGAACCGTGCGAGGGCCGGGGCACGCTCGTAGCGCCAGGTGAGCCAGAGGGTGAAAAGCTGACGCAGGAAAGCGTCGACCCAGAGGGGCGGGGGCGGGGCCTCGCGGCGTAGCCCGTCCACGAAGCCGCGCAGCCCCGCCGAGGCAAGCTCGGCCAGCAGCGCCTGGGTATCGATCCACTCCTGGAGGCGCGGCAGGGCGGCGTGGCGGTCGCGAGCCCAGGCAGCGATGGCCGGCAGCGTCGCGCGGTCCAGGGGCAGCGAGCCGATGCGCGGCCCATCGCCGCGGAACGAGGCGGCAAGCTCCTCGCGCAGCTCCTGGAGCCGGGCGAGCGCGAGGGCCAGCTCGTCGCGCTCGGGGACGGGGCCGGCCGGCTCGGCGTCGAGGGCTTCCAGGAAGCTACTCGGCGGCGGACGATCGAAGCAGGCGCGCAGGCGCTCGGTCCAGGCCAACGCCTCGACGAGGCGGGCCCAATCGGTGCCGAGCCCCTTGAAGAACGGCCCGAGCTCGGCGACGAGCGCGGGCATGACCGCGGCAAGCTCGCGTTCGAAGATCGGGCAGGCGAGCGCGTCGCGAGCCTCGGCGAGGAGGTCGGCGGCGCTGGTTGTGGCCTGGAGACGCCAGGCGTGGAGCGCGTCGGAGGCGGCCCAGAGCGGCGCGAGCGCGGCGAGCCAGGCTTCGACCTCGGCGGCAAGGTCCGGGAGCGGAGCCACCCCCCACCCCCCGACCCCCTCCCCCGCTTGCGGGGGAGGGGGAGACGTTTCGGCTGACTCCCCTCTCCCTCGCAAGGGGGAGGGGTTGGGGGTGGGGGAAATCTCGGCGACCTGGTTGAGGTCGGTCAGGGCGGCGTCAAGCTCGGCGAGGGCCGTGCGCAGGTGCCCGGACGGGCGGTCGAGCGCGGCCGGGCCGCCGGGATCGAGCAGCAGGGCCACGACGCGCGGCCAGCGCCGAAGGTCTCCCAGGAGGTCGGTGAGGCGCCGCACGACGTCGATGGCACCCTGGATGCCGATCCAGTCGGTCGCGGCGCCGAGGTAGTGCCGACCGAGGGCGTCGGCGAGGGTGGTCGCCTGGGCGGCGAGCCAGCTCTCGGCGGCGGTCAGCTCGCGCCACTGGCGGATCGCCTCGGCGGCGGCCGGGTAGTCCAGGCCCTCGGCAGCGCGCTCGGGGCGCAGGTGGCGCCGCAGCAGCGCGAGGTCGGCGTACCAGCCCAGGCGGAGGTGCCGCAGCCAGGAGGTGTAGGTCGTCTCGAAGCGCTCGGCAAGGGCCGGGGTGACGGCGCTGAGCATGCCGTCGTCGAACCGCTCGGCGAGCGCCGCCCGGCTGGCAGAGGCCCGCTCGTACTGGCGCGTCGCCTCGGCGACCAGGTCCGCGAGCAGGCCGAGGCGACCGGGCCCCAGCCAGGCGGCCTCCGGGCGCGGATCGGCCTGGATCAGGTCGGCGACCTGGAGCAGGCGGGCGATCTCGGCCCGGGTGGTGGGAGCGGCGATCCCGAGCTGCTCGGCGAGGCCGGCGGCGCTGGTCAGGGTGGCCGGGATGGCGCGCAGGAGCCGGCCGGCCGCCCGCTCGACGGCCGATCGCAGGATCAGGGCGCGGTCGGCGGCCGGGCCGTCGCCGCGCAGCCGACCGATGGCGCCGACCTCGACGCCCGCCAGCGCCGCGATGATGCCCGGCAGGTCTTCGAGCTGGAAGACGGCCTCGCGGTAGCGTTCGAGGAGGCGCTGTCGTCGCCGGGTGTACCCTTCGCAGCGAACGCTCCAGGTGCGCGCCTGCTCGATCAGGTCGGCGATAGTCGGGCGGGCGAGCCAGCGGGCGAGCGACGGCGGCCGGCCGTCGAGGACGGTCAGCACCCGGAGCAGCCGGTCGGCACCGGCCAGCGAGGGATCCGCCGCGAGGCCCCAGCGGCCGGCCGCCCGGGTCTGGATCTCGGCAAGCTCGTCGGCCGAGCGCGCCAGCCGGCTGAGCGTCGTCTCGAGCTGGGCCTGCACCAGCGGGTTCCAGCGGGCGACGGTGCAGCCGTACCAGGGGTGCTGCTCGGGCGCGGTGACGACGTCGGCGACCGGCACGAGGCGGCGCACCAGGTCGACGAGCCGGATCGTGCGCTCGCCGGTCAGCGCGCCGACGTTCGGGAGGTCGAAGAGGATGCGGGGCGCGGCGGCGCGCTTCGCCAGCTCGCCGTGGATGGCGAACGCCGAGGCGCCGAGCGGATTGTCGGCGTCGTGGAGGGCACGGGCGTAGGCGTTGAGGGCGTCGCGGCGCTCGGCGAGGAGCTGAAGCTCGTCGGCCGGTGGGGAGAGGGGGCGCTGGGGAACGTCCGGCAGAGCTGAGGCGAGCGCCTTGACGATGGCCGCCTTGTCGCCGCCGTGGCCGTGCGCCTCCAGGCAGAACTCGCCGAGGCCGGCCGCGCGCAGGCGCTTCGCGACGACCTGGAGCGCGGCCAGCTTCTCGCTGACGAACAGGACGCTCTTGCCTCGGGCGAGCGCCTCGGCGATGGCGTTGGCGATCGTCTGCGACTTGCCGGTGCCGGGCGGCCCCTGGACTACCAGGTTGCTGCCGGCGCGGATGGCGGCCAGGACGGTCCGCTGGCTGGCGTCGGCGTCGAGCACCTGGAACGTCTCGCGGGGGTGCTCGCGCTCGTCCAGGCGGTCCGGCTCTGGCACGGTGGGGGCGGGCAGGCTGTCGGGCTCGCCGGCCAGCGCCCGCACGACGGGGTGTTCCACCAGGCGGCCGCGGGCCGCCTCCAGATCGGCGTACATCGCCTGCTTGGCGAACGAGAACAGCCCCAGATATGCGCCGTCGCGGACGGACCAGTCCGGCCGGACGGCGAGCTGGTCTCGCAGATGCGCCAGCGCGGCCTCGTAGTCGAGGTCGCCGTCGTCGTCGGCCGGCGGGGGCGTCAGGGTGAGCTGGAACGCCTGCTGGAGCTGGAAGGCGAGGGCGGGGTTGAGGACCGGATGCTCGTCGAGCGGGGTGAGGGTGTACGGGTCGACGGAGCGGGCGCGGTCGAGCCGGACGGGGAGCAGGAGGAGGGGACTGGCGGTACGCTCGGCTGCGGTCCATTCGAGCAGCCCGAAGGCGACGTAGAGGATGTCGATTCCTTGCTCAAGGAGGGCGGAGCGTGCGCGCAGCCGGAGGCGGTAGAGGAGGGGGTCCAGGCGGTCGGCGGTGACGTCGAGCAGGATCTCGTCGCGCTTGAGGCGGACCTCGACGCCAGAAGCCCCCACCCCCGACCCCTCCCCGGTGCGCGGGGGAGAGGAGGAGGTTTCCGTCTCGCCCTCGCCCGCTGGGAGAGGGGCAGGGTGAGGACCGTCCGGCGACTCATCGAGGTCGAGGGGCAGCGTGGTCGCGGCGGGTGGGCGGGCGATGGTCTGGCGCTTCTCGCGGTTCGCCAGGCGGTCGAACAGCTCCGGCGGGGGCGGCTGCGCGATCGGGACGCCGCCCTGCCCACGACGCCCGTGCTGGCCTCGGCCGGCCTGGAAGTAGAGCAGGCGGTTGTTCCGCGAGAGGTCGAGCAGCTCGCGCTGCCAGCGGTCGATGGCCGAATCGACGCGCGCCGACGACCGTGGCGACGGCTCGTCAGCAGGCCCCGAGGGCCATGCGAGCGCCTGATCGGGCCGCTCCTGCTGCTCCACGTCGCCTTCCCGTTTGCGTCTCTATGGTACCGCAAAATCGGCCGCTTTGAGCGGGCTGAGGCAGGGGATCAGGTCGGGCGGAGGACCATCTGGGTCTGGGTGGTCAGCGAAACCAGGCGGCCGGTCTCGTCGGTCACGCGGGTCTGCCAGACCATCGTGCTCCGCCCTTTGTGCAACGGAGTCGCTTCGGCACGGAGGACGCCATCGCGCCCGGCCGCCAGGAAGTTGGTCTTCGACTCCAGGGTGGTCGTCCCGGCGCCGGGCGGCAGGTTGATGACCGTGGCGACCGCCCCGACGGTGTCGGCGAACGCCATCAACGTGCCGCCGTGGGCCCTGCCGCCGCCGGTCCGCAGCTCGTCGCGGATCTCCAGCTCGGCGACGAGGCGGTCGAGGGTGGCTTCGACGAAGCGGATGCCCAGGAGCTTCGGGAGCCCGTTGAGGCGCTCGTTGAGGGCGTTCAGATCGACAGACATGCTCAACCTCTCACAACGTGCGCAGCTGCGCCACGCCGTGAAAGTACCCGATTCAGAGCGCGTAATTCGCCGTTAGTAGAGCCCTTCGGTGGAGCCGCCGTCGACCGGGATGATGGCGCCGTTGATGGCCGCTGTCCGGGGCGAGGTCAGGAACAGCACGACGTCGGCAATCTCCTGGGGCTCGACGGGGCGGCCGATCGGCATGACGGCCGAGGCGCGGGCGCGGGCCTCCTCGCGGGTGATGGCGTGGCGCTCCTGGAGCTCGTCGAGGCGCTGCTCCCACCGCCGCGTCCGGGTGTGGTGCGGATCGACGACGTTGACGGTGATGCCGTGGGCGGCGTTCGCCTTCGCGAGCTGGCGGGCGACGTTCGCGGCGCCGGCGTTGACGGCCCCGCCGACGACGGCCTGCCCGGTCGGGTTGCGGCCGTTCAGCCCGCCGACCATCACGATCCGGCCGAAGCCGCGCTCGCGCATGCCGGGCAGAGCCGCTCGGACCAGGCGGACCGGCCCGAGCAGCTTGACCTGGAGGGTGCTCTCGAAGTCGGCGTCCGTGACGTCGTCGAGGGCGCCGCGCTTCGCGTTGCCGGCGCAGTTGACGAGGACGTCGATCCGCCCGAATCGGGCCTCGGCCTCATGCACGACGGCGGCCGGCCGGGCCGGGTCGAGGAGGTTGCAGGTGAACGCGGCGCTGGCGACGTCGTATGTCTTGAACGTTTCGGCGAGCGACGCCAGCCGGGCGTCGTCGCGCCCGACCAGGGCCAGGCTGGCGCCTTCGGCGGCGAACGCCTCGGCCACGGCGGCCCCGATGCCGCCGGTCGCCCCGACGACCATGACGACTTTGTCCTTGAGCTGGAGATCCATGACCTCACCCCCCAGCCCCCTCTCCGGCGCGGAGAGGGGGAGCAGGAATCCGCGTCAGTCGAGCGGCACGTCGCCGGTGTACTCCAGGACGTAGATGCCGCCGCGCGCTCGGTCGGCGGCGTAGATGTAGCCGCGCGAGTCCATGAAGCAGTCGCTGATGCGACAGCCGCGCTGGCCGGCCGGGGTCTCCGGCAGGAAGACCGCCAGCTCCTCCGGGCGGAACGGGTTGCGGATGTCGTAGACGCGCAGGCCGGCGCTGAACCAGGCCGCCACGACGGTGTTCTTGAGGATCGCGCTGCCGGGCTCCGGATCGTTCTCGTGGATGTTGTGCGCGCCGATCCGCCCGCCGACGCGGTGCAATTCGTCGAAGTCGCTGGGGAACGGCAGCGTCGAGATGATGACCGGGTTGGTCTCCTCCCGGACGTCGACCATCCAGACGAGCTTCGGCCAGTCCGCGCCCTCGTCGCCGGTCGCCTCGTCGGCGACGACCAGGAGGCCGCGATCGAACAGCGGCAGGACGGTGTGGGTGAAGCCGGGGAACGGCGGGTGGTAGTCGACCCGGCTGACAAGCTTCGGCTGGCTCTTGTCTGAGATATCCATGATGAGGATGCCGCCGTCGATGTACCCCATGTAGGCACGGTCCGGCCGCTCCGGGAAGCAGAGGATGTTGTGCGGCCGGTAGCCGAAGTCGTAGCGCGGCTCGTGGCGCTTGAGGGGGCCTTCCGGATCGCCCTTGCGCTGGCCGGGCAGCCACCAGCGGCCGACCTCTTTCGGATTTGACCGGTCCTGCAGGTCCACGATCATGTAGAACTGGTGGTCCTTCGGGTCGTTCGGCTCGAAGTCGGCGGCGCCGGTGGTGATGTGGGCGTAGCGGCCGTCGATCAGCGAGACGTAGTGCACCCCCTGCGAGTGCGGGCCGGAGGTGTCGAAGAAGGCGACCTCGCGCGGCTGGATCGGGTCCGAGAGGTCGAAGACGGTGAAGCCGGCCGGCTGCTGGCCGAAGTTCTTGCACTGGCTGGCGAGCAGGAGGGTGTCGCCGTGGATGGCGAGCGAGTTGCCGCGCACGTCGTTGTGGGGCACCTCGGCCTGGTAGACCAGCTCGGGCTTCGTCGGGTCCGTGACGTCGAGGATCGACATCGCCATCGGCGGGTTCTCGTGGGCGACGTAGAACAGCCAGCGGCCGGAGGGGGTGATCTTCATCGCCAGCCCCTCGCCGGCGTTCGGCCCGGCACCGAGGTCGTTGTGGCCGATCAGCTTGAGGTTGTGCTCGACTCGGACTGGCGGCAACGCCATCGCTCTCACTCCCCGGTGGCGCCTCTGTGCGCCACCGTTTCCGCGCGAACGCGTAGCGGTAGATCGTAGACCAATCCGCGGAGGCCGTCACCGTCTTCGGCGACCCGGCTCGGCGTCGACGGCGTGGGATCGTGGAGCCATCCCGAGCTATCGCTGACCGACAGGTGTTGAAAACTCGGGCGGGGCAGAGTATCGTCAGATCCTGCGAACGAGCGCCTCCACGGGGCGGTGGAGGCGAGGCACCGGGCCCGCCGACGGTGGTCGAGGCAGCGCCCCGTCGGCGAATAGAGGTACACCGTGTGTACCGGGGGTGAGGGCGATGCGGCTCTTTCCACGACCGATCTCGCGCAGGCAGGTGTTGCGGCTCGTGCCGGGGATGATGGCGGCCGGCCTGCTGACCGTGGCGTGCCAGCCCGCCACGACGCCGGCGCCCACCGCGCCCGCCGCCAAGCCGGCCGAGTCGAAGCCGGCGGAGGCCGCGAAGCCCGCCGAGGCGAAGCCGGCCGCCCAGGCGCAGCCCACGCAGGCCCAGCCGGCAGCCCCGGCCGCCCAGCCGGCCGCGACGAAGCCGGCCGCCGATGCCAAGCCGACCAGCGCCCCGGCCGCCGCCGCGAAGCCGGCCGACGCGAAGCCGACGGCGTCCGACAAGGCCGACGTCGAGGCCGCCAAGAAGGAGGGCGCCGTCGTCTGGTACACGTCGACGCCGCTCCGCCAGGCCCAGGTCGTCGCCGAGGCCTTCGAGAAGCAGTACGGCTTCAAGGTCGAGGTGTTCCGGACCGGCGGCGAGCAGGTCATCCAGCGCTTCAACACCGAGCTGGCGGCCGGCAAGACGGTCGTGGACCTGCTGACGGCGTCGGACCCGGCCGCCTTCAACCAGATGGCCCAGAAGAAGCAGCTGGTGCCGTTCCGGCCCGAGTACTTCGACAAGGTGTCGAAGGTGGCCCGCAATGAGGAAGGCTACTGGGTCGCCCAGCGGCTGAACCTGACCACGATGGCGTTCCGCTCCGACAAGGAGAGCGAGGCGGACATGCCGAAGAAGTGGGCGGACGTGGCGGATCCGAAATACAAAGGCAAGCTGGTCCACGCCGACCCGGCCTTCACGGCGATTGCCCAGCAGATCGTCGGGACGTTCGCGCGCGACAAGGGCTGGGGCTTCTACGAGTCGCTCAAGAAGAACGACATGATGATCGTCCAGGGGCACCAGCAGCTGGCGCAGATCCTCTCGCTCGGCGAGCGCACGATCGCGGCCGAGGCCGGTGACTCCGACATGTGGGACCTGCGCCGGCAGGGTGTCCAGGTCAAGTCGATCTACCCCGAGGACGGCGTCTTCGTGATCCCGGCCCCGACCGGGATCGTCGCCAACTCCCCGCACCCGAACGCGGCGAAGCTGCTCGCGGAGTTCATGCTCAGCGACGAGGCCCAGAAGCTGTTTCCGGCCGAGGGGTTCTACGCCGCCCGCAACGACATGCCGGCGCCGGAGGGCAACCCGAAGCTCGAGACGCTGAAGCTGATCGAGATCGACCTGGAGTACGTCGAGAAGAACGCCCAGGACACCAAGCAGCGGTTCGCCGAGATCTTCAGCAACTGAGATGGCCACCGGAGCACTCGCGACTCGCCCGGCGCTCCTCGCCTCGCGGCAAAGCTGGCTGTCCGCCGATCGCGTCGTGATGACCATCGCCGTCGTGGCGCTGCTGGTGCTGGTGATCTACCCGGCGTTGTTCCTGGTCTGGGGCAGCGTGAGCCAGGACGGCGCGTTCACCCTGGAGCATTTCCGCCGGGCGTTCAGCTCGTCGCTCTACTACAACGCTCTGCTCAACACCGTGTACCTCGGCCTCGGGGTGGCGCTGCTGAGCGTCCTCTGGGGCGTGCCGATCGCCTGGGCCATCAGCCGCACGAACATGCCGGCCAAGGGGGCGGTCCGGGCGCTGGTCGGGGTGTCGTACATCACGCCGCCGTTCCTCAGCTCGATCGCCTACGTGGTGCTGCTCGCCCCGAATGCCGGAGCGTTCAACCAGGCGTTCAAGGCGATCGGGTTCGAGCGCGGGCCGTTCAATGCGTTCACGCTGCCGACGATGATCTTCGTCACCAGCCTGCACACGTTCCCGTTCGTGTTCCTGCTGGTGTCGAGCGCCCTCGAATCGATCGACGCCTCGCTGGAGCAGTCCGGGCAGATCCTTGGGGCCGGGCGGCTCAAGAACGCGCTCTCGATCACCCTGCCCCTGGTGATGCCGGCGATCCTGGCCGGTGCGCTGCTGGCGTTCGTCAACGCGATCAGCCTGTTCGGCTCGCAGGCGATCCTCGGGCTGCCGGGCCGGGTCTTCACCCTGCCGACCCGGATCTACGCGCTGTTCAACTACCCGCCCCAGTACGGGCTCGCCTCGGCGCTCTCGATGATGCTGGTGCTTCTGACGCTGGCCGGCCTGTACGCCCAGCACCGATACCTGCGGTCGCGCTCGTACGTGACCGTCGGCGGCAAGGGGGCGCGGCCGGACCTGATCGACCTCGGCCGCTGGCGATGGGTGCCGCTGGTGTACTGCGCCCTGGTGTTCGGCTTCGCGGTCCTGTTGCCGTACCTGTTCCTGGCGATGGCCTCGTTCACGCGCACCTGGTCGCTCGGGCCGACGCTCGCCAACTTCACGCTGGAGAACTACCAGTTCATCCTGTTCGGGTATGAGGCGACCTGGCGGGCGATCGGCAACAGCGTGCTGCTGGCCGGCGTCGCCGCCACCCTGGCGATCCTGATCGGCGCGGTGATCGCCTACATCGACATCCGGACCGAGCTGCCCGGCCGGAGGGTGCTGGACTACCTCTCGCTGGTGCCGTTCGGGCTGCCGGGCATCGTGCTGGCGGTGGCGATCGTCCAGGCCTGGCTCGGGGCGCCGATCAACATCTACGGCACGCTGGTGATCCTGCTGCTGGCGTACATGACGCGATTCATCCCGATGGCCGTGCGCGCGGCCAACGCCTCGCTGCGCCAGGTCGACGGGTCGCTGGAGGAGACGGCGCGGATCACCGGGGCGTCCTGGATGCGGACGTTCGCCGAAGTGACGCTGCCGCTCACCCGCTCGGGCCTGCTGGCCGGCTGGATCCTGGTGTTCGTCGCGACGCTGCACGAGGTCTCCGCCTCGATCCTCCTGTTCACCGGCCCGACGATCACCCTGGCCGTCGCCAGCTTCAACCTGTACGACAACGGCCTGCTGGAGAAGGTCTGCGCGATGGCGGTCCTGACGATGGTCCTGACCACGGTCGTCCTGCTGGGGGCCAGGCGGTTCAGCACCCGCCGTGGCGGGATCCAGGCGCAGGAGCAGCACCAGCAGCCGGCCGTGGCGGGCGGCTAAGACGCCTGTGCGAACAGCTCATCGAAGATTGAAGCAGTTCCGCCTCGGCTCCCCCTCTCCCTCGCAAGGGGGAGGGGGCCGGGGGGTGGGGGCTCCTCCATGGCCGACATCGACCTTCAGCACCTGAGCAAGCGGTACGGCACCCATCTCGCGGTCGACGATCTCTCGCTGGAGATCGAGGCCGGCGAATTCCTGACGCTGCTCGGCCCCTCGGGCTGCGGCAAGACGACGACGCTCCGGATGATCGCCGGCTTCATCACGCCGGACCAGGGGAGCATCGCGGTGGGCGGCGAGACACTCTCGACGCCGGAGGGGGTGGTCCCGCCCGAGCGGCGGCGTATGGGGATGGTCTTCCAGAACTACGCCATCTGGCCACACAAGACGGTGTTCGAGAACGTCTCGTTCGGGCTGGACGTGATGAAAGTCCCGAAGCAGGAGACAGCCAGGCGGGTCGGCGAGATGCTGGAGCTGGTCGGGCTGAGCGGCTTGGAGAAACGGTACCCCGGCCAGCTCTCCGGCGGCCAGCAGCAGCGCGTGGCCCTGGCCCGCTCGCTGGTTGTCGAGCCGCGGATCTTGCTGCTGGACGAGCCGCTTTCGAACCTGGACGCCAAGCTGCGCGAGCGGATGCGCTGGGAGCTGAAGCAGCTCCAGCGGCGGACCGGCATCACGTTCGTGTACGTGACCCACGACCAGACCGAGGCGATGGCGC
>Ga0075430_100004298_pt1 | contig 12026 bp, 7 predicted proteins | sample RhiMetdeltSRZDD4_FD_75294 | JGI IMG/M metagenome (GOLD analysis project Ga0075430, IMG submission 75294) | Populus rhizosphere microbial communities from Tennessee, USA - Rhizosphere MetaG P. deltoides SRZDD4 | ecosystem: Host-associated > Plants > Roots > Rhizosphere > Soil | place: USA... | reverse complement strand
CTCGGCGCCGATGCCCCGATTCCGATCCTGGTTTCCGGGGACTGGCTGGCGGCGCATCTGCGCGACCCCAAGCTCGTCCTACTCCACGTTGCGATGCTGCACTCGGGCGAACCGAAGCGCCTGCTGCCGGGTGCCCGCGTCATCGACTACCACGCGCTGACCGAGGACAAGGGCGACCTTCCGGTCGAGCTTCCGACGATCGCACGGCTGAGCGAAGCCCTGCGCACGGCCGGTGTCTCCGACGACTCGCACGTGATCCTCTACGGCGAAGGCGCGCCGCACATCGCCGCGCGCGCTTTCGTCACGCTCGACTATCTCGGGCACGAACGTGTCTCCGTGCTCGACGGCGGGCTCGAGGCCTGGGTCGCCGAGAAGCGGCCGATCGTGGAGAAGCCCGTCGCGGGCGCCGCCGGAAGGTTCACCGCTCGCCCACGCGAGGATCGTTTCGTTTCGGCCGATTGGATCAAGGCGCACCTGGACGATCCGAAGACGACCTTGATCGACGCCCGGCCCGCCGACGAGTACACCGGCCGGCGCGATCAGCGCGGCCTGCGCGGCGGCCACATTCCCGGCGCCTACAACCTCTATTTCTTGGATCTGGTGAGCTCGTCCGAGATACCCCGGCTCAAGGACCTGGCCTACGTGAAAGGCCGTTTCGCGGAGGCCGGCGCGGCGCCGGGCGGAACGCCGGTCAACTACTGCTTCATCGGGATGCGCGCCAGCTACACCTATCTCGTGGCGCGCCACCTCGGCTACGACGCGCGCTTCTACGATCCTTCCTGGGCGGAATGGGGCCGGCGCGCCGACCTGCCCGCCGTGGCGGGCGACAAGCGGCGCTAGGCAGGGAGGCGCTGCTAGACTCCCGCGCCAGCCGATGACGACCTTCCGCCTCGGCTCGCCGAGGGCTCTGCTCGCCGCCGCCGGGGCGCTGGCCGTCGTGCTGGGCTTTCAAGCACCGAGCTCGATCGATCTCGCCGCGGACGACCTTCTCGGAACGTTCTCGTTCTCCGGCTTCGAGCCCAGCGAACGCGGCTACCGCTGGTCGCACGCGCATTCGGAGGTTCGTTTCCGCGACGCGCCGCCCGGCGCTCCGCTCCGAGTCGAGCTGGACCTGGTGGCGTGGCGGCCTCGCGACTTCCCGCCGCCGCACGTCACGGTCAGGATGCAGCAGCAGGAGCAGGCGCTCGTGCCGGCGCCGGGCATTCAGACGGTCGTTCTGACGGGCTCGGGGCAAGGCGTGTGGCGGTCGGATCTCGTCGTCTCGATCGATTCCGACGTCTTCGTTCGGCCCGGCGAGGACCTGCGTGCCGTCGGCACTCGGCTGTACCGCGCGCGGCTGGCTCCAAACGAGACCGGCTTCCGGATCCGACGGCCGCCTCTGGAGCCGGTCCTTCTCGGCGCCCTGGCCGCGCTGCTCTTCGGAGAGATTGCGGGGCGGTTGGGGGCCAGCCGTCTGCAAGCGCTTCGACTGGGGCTCGGCGTCTGCGTTCTCGGAGCGCTTGCCTGGGCAGCGGCGCGGCCGTGGGCCGCCGCCGCCAGCCGTCCCTTGGCGCTCGCCCTGCTCGCGGCCGTGGCGCTTCAGCGTTTCTTTCCGAGACCCGCGGCGTGGGTCGCCCGCGCGTGCGGTCATTCGCTCGCGGCGCTGCGCGGCGGCTTGCGAACGGTTCTGTCGCCGGCGACTGGCGCGGTGCTGCTGCTGGCGGCGCTCGGTCTCGTGGCGGCTCACCGCAGCCGGCCGCGGCTCGACATTCCGCTCAGCTCGGCGCGCGCGTTCGCGCTGACGCGCGGTTTCGGACCCGCCGTCCGCGCGGAAGACGGCGGCTTTCGCGAGGCGCGCTCGGCCGCCTCTTTGGACCTGCGCGAGTTCGGCGCCGGCGATCCGTGGAGGATCCAGGTGACCGCCGCGCTGGCCGAGACGCCGAGGCAGCTAACCGTGGCGGAGGCCGCAGGCGCGACGCTCGCGCTACCGCTCGGCAGCGAGTGGACGACGGGCAGCCTGGAAGCGATCCCCGCGGCGGGCTGGCGCGCCGGTCTGCGGCTGGATTTTCCGGCGGGAGACCAGGGCGCCGGCCTGCGCGTCCGCCGCGTCCAGGTCGATCGGGGACGCAGTGGCCCGGCGCTCGCCGTGGTCGCGAAGCAGCTCGCCGCCCCGCTGTTGATCGCGCTCGCGCTCGCGACGCTGGGGCTCGGCCTCACCGGCGCCTGGGCGGGAGGCCTCGCGCTGCTGGCGGCGGAGGTGGCTTCGCTCCTGGACGACCCGCTCACCGCGATCCCGTTCGCCGGCACGCTCTGCGGCATCGTCGCGATCGCCTTGCTGCTGGCGGCCGCGATGGCGGGCGTGCGGCGCTCGATTCCGCCCGACAGCGGCAGAGGGATCGACTCTATCGAGCCCCCGGTGCTGGCTGCCGTCTGCCTGGGCTTCGTCGCGTGGTTTGTCGCGCTGAGCTTCCCGCTCTACAGCGGCGGCCACTTCCGGATCCACTCGCTGGTGGCGGAAGAGCTGTGGCGCGGCAACTTCCTCGAGTTCTACCTGCCGGAAGGCGAAAGCGTGATGACGCGGCAGGTCCAGTGGGGCAACATCGTGGTGCCCAATCCTTTCCTGTACCACCTGACGATCGCGCCGCTGGCGACACTTCCGCGCGCGTGGTTTCACTTCGCGGAGAAGGGCGCGCTCGCGCTCATGTTCGCGTCGCTGGTCGGCCTCGCCGCGCTGATCGCCGGACACGTCGGCGGCCGGCGCGCCGCCGTCTATGCCGCGGCGATGGCGGCCTCGTTCGTGACGACCTTCCAATTGCTGGGGCTCGGCCACCTGGCGGCGGTCTTCGGGACCTTCACCTCCAGCTGGGCGTTGGGCTTCGCGATCCTGTTCTTTCGCCGGCTGCCGAGCCGCGCCTGGACGTGGGGCTTGACCGCGCTCGTCACCGCGGCCTTCCTTTCGTATCTGTCGTGCCTGCTGCTCACGGCTCTCGTGATCGGAATCGCGACACCGATCCTGTTCCGGCGAAACCGCAGCGGGGCGCTCGCTTTCTGGAAGGCCGGCGTGATCGCCGCCTGTCTCGCGTTTGCTCTCTACTACGTCCACTGGGCGGTGCCGTTCATCACCGAGTCGATTCCGCGCCTCGCCGGCACGCACGCCGACACCGTCCAATCCGTCGACTTCCCGCTCGCGCAACGGCTGGCCGCGGAGGTCCAGAAGCTGACCTACAGCTACGGGTCCAGCCTGATTCCGCTCGCAGGGCTGCTCGGCCTGTATCTGTTCCGCGGCAGCGACGAGCGCGTGATCCTGCTGGTTTGGGGAGCATTGCTGGTGGTGATCGGCGGCTTCGATCTGACTTTCAATTTCCTTCGCAAGCACCACTATTTCGTGATCGTCCCGCTCGAGGTCGGCTGCGGCCTGCTGCTCGCGCGCGTCCACGAGCGCGCACGCCTCGGACGCCTGCTCGCATGGACGCTCCTCGCCGGCGCGATCGGGCTCGGCATCCGCGCCGCCCTGGAAACCGCGGTCGCGCTTCCCTGATCGCCAACGACTGAAGAGATCTAGTCGGCTCTCGCGAGCAGCGCCTCGATCTCGTGCGGTCTCGGCATCGCGTCCGAGCAGCTCACGCGGCTGACTACGATCGCGGCGGCGGCGTTGCCGCGGCGCAGACAGTCCGAGAGCGGCAGATCTTCGAGGTAGGCGAACAGGAAGCCTTTTTGGGCAGAATGGCCCCGCGCGGCTTTTCCTGCGGTGGCGGGAGAGAAGCGGCGCTGATTCGCGCCGTTTCGAAAATCGAGTGGCCGACGCTAGAGGCCGATTCAGTAGCCCCTTCGGGTGAGATCTCGCGCAGCTAGACCCACGAGTACCTTCAAGATGCGGCCGAGCAATCCTTGCACCCGCATCTCAATCAGCAGCTTCAACGTCGGCGTCAGTTGGGGAGCCGACATACATTCTGCGACGGTGGCCCGGAAGACCGTCTCTGGGGCCTGCTCTTGGGGACTCGTGGACAACCAGCAGATGAGAAAGGCGTCCTCGGGCCGGGAATCCCGGGGCACCTCGACGTGGATCATTCCATGGACCTGGGCCTGAGCCGGAGGAGGTGTTACCAGACTGTATTTGAAGCCGCCATAACCACGGACAGTGCTCCGGAAACCTTCCCCTCCGCTCAACGCGAAGCCTGCTCCCTTGAGATCGTGAGTCTCATACGTAGAAAAATTCGCTTTTGTGGAAGCCTGCTTGAGTTGTTGCGAGAAGGCGTCCTGGAAAGTGCGGAGGAGCGCGTTCGCAGCGTCATCGACGCTTTCGACTTCGTATTTACCCTTCGTTTGATATAAGGACACGATCTCAGATAGTGCCTCATCAAGAGGGTGTTCATGACCGTTGTGGAAGCTGGCTTCCACGAGCCGGAAGGCATCGGTACCGCGCTCGAACACAAAGTCCAACCAAGCTTGCAGATTTCCCTGATCGGCGTCGGCCAAGGCATGAAGATATCGACTCCGATCGTCCAGTAGGACGAGCATGGGAATCGAAGCCTGTTTCACTAGGTACAGGGAAGCGAGGAGTCGCGCTACGCGACCGTTGCCGTCAACGAAAGGGTGGATGACGACCAGCGCGTAGTGCACGAACGCTGCTTGAACAACCGGATGACTGGAGGCGAACTGATCTGAATTCAGCTCGTCTACCAGACGATGCATCTCCGGGCCTGTTTGTTCGACTGGGCAGTGAGCATGAATCTTGCCGTCGATTGTCAGCACGTGATTCGGGCGAGTTTTGTAGGCTCCCTTCTCGTCGAACGGGCGTCGCTCGACGCGATGGCTATGTTCGTCTATCGGAACACGGACCTCGTAGGTCTTCTGGCTGCGGCACAAGGAGCGGTGGAACTCCCGAATTGCCGCCTCAGTAAGGGGCTGTTGGTTATTGAGGAGGTCGACGATTCGGTCGTACGCTTCGATCTGGTCCTCGATGAGCCGTTTGGTTTCGTTTCCGCGCTTCTCAAGTTGTTGTTCCCAAAGATGCGCCTGAGTAGCAACGGTGAACGTAAAGCCCCGATCTGCGGGATACAGACCCTCCAAGGCTCCAGTGTCGACAGCGGCCACGCGCCGCACGATCTGAAGGGAATGGGCGAGGGCCTCCTTCCCTGATTTACGAACCTCCTCCAGGGAGGCAGCGGCTTGTGCCCATCTACGCTCATCGACAGCGCATTTGAGCCATTCCGCCATCGACGGAAACGGGCGGTATCGTCCGTCGGCCTCGCGCACCATTTCGGGCGTCCAGACAGCTGCTGCGGGGTCGAGGTCTTGGGCCGACATGGCTCTGACGATCCTTGGATGAATTGTACTAGTGAGAGCAGGGCTCCCCAGGTCCGAAGCTTGGCGCTGGCACGAACCATCGGCAGATCAACTCCGGGAGAACCCGGACAGGCAAATGGCTCGGAATCAGCCGCCGCCCGCTAGCAACTCCCGAATCTCTTCGGGCCGTGGCATCGCATCCGAGCAGCTCACGCGGCTGACCACGATCGCGGCGGCAGCGTTGCCCCGGCGCAGACAGTCCGAGAGCGGCAAATCCTTCGAGTAGGCCGCCAGGAAACCGGCCGCGAAGCCGTCGCCGGCCCCCACCGTCGACAGCACGGCGACGCGGAGCGGCGGGACTGTCACGACACCCTCGCGGCTGTGCGCCGAGACGCCCGCGGCGCCCAGCTTTCGCACCACCAACCTCGGACCCGCGGCGAGCGCCAATGCCACCGAGCGCATCGGATCGCGCTCGCCGGTGAGGATCGGGATCTCGTCTTCGTTCCCGATCACGACGTCCACCGAGCCGAGCGCGGCGCGGGCGACGCGGCCCGCCTCCGCGGCCGACGGCCACGAGCTCTGCCGATAGTCGACGTCCAGGACCGACGTCACGCCGGCCGCTCGCGCGGCACGTAGCGCTTCGAAGGTGGACTCTCGCGAAGGCTCATCGGACAGGCTGGTTCCATTGGTCACGAAGAGCCGGGCGCGGCGGATGGCGTCGAGCTCCTCGGGCCCGATCTGGAGCTGGGTGTCGGCGGGCTTGTGGCGATAGAAGACCTGCCGGAACGGCGGCCGCACTTCGCCGACGCAGAGCTGGGTTCCGAAACCGGCGACACGCTTCACGAAGCGCGTGTCGATCCGCTCCTCCTTCATGAAGCTCGAGAAGTAGTCGGCGAAAAGATCGTCGCCCACGCAGCCGATCATTCCGACGTCGAGGCCCAAGCGCGCCAGGCCGACGGCGATGTTGGCGCTCGAGCCGCCGACGTGGCGCGAGAAGGTCTTCGCCTCCGGAAGCGGAACGCCGATCTCGGTCGCGAACAGGTCGTACGCGATCCGGCCGAGCACCCAGGCGTCCATCGGCCGCTAGCGCGGCGGCACGGCTTCGCGAACGCCGGGCCGCTCGACCGGCTCCGCGAGGACGGCGAGCGCTCCCTGGTAGCCGACACCGCGGTGCACGAGAGCGGTCAGCGCGCGGCACATCGGCAGCGGGTCGGCGTCGCCCGGGAAGATCAGGTTTCGGCCGATGATCGCGCCGCGCATCTGCGGCCCGGCCGCGAGGCCGTCGGCGAAGTCGCGCAGCGTCTCGTGAGGCGTCTCGCGCGCGGGCCCGCCCAGGAGCAGCAGCGGCAGTGTCGTCGCGCGGCACACGCGAGCCAGGTCCTCGCAGTACGGCACTTTCAGCCAGACGTGCGCCGAGCTCTCACCCAGCGCCGCCGCGATCCCGCAGTTCCGCACCAGCGTGGCCGCGTCCTTGGCCGGCACGTACCCCTCGTGCGAGACCCCGAGCGGCTCGAGGAAGGCCGGCAGACCCGCACGCCGCAGCGCGTCGATTGCCTGCGCGCAGGCTGCGATCGTTCGTCCCGAAGCCGGCTCCTCCGCGTCGAGCCGATACATCATCTTGCCGCCGTCGAAGCGCAGCTCCTTGATCCGCGATGCCGTCATCGCGGTGAACGTGTCTTCCATCTCGAAAACAGTTCCGGCCAGGCCGCCGCGGTTCATGCTGCCGACGAGCACACGACCGTCGAGGAAGCCGTGGCCGGTGCGGCGCCGCTGCAGGTGGCTGAGGATCAGCAGTTCCTCGAGCACGTCGGCGGTGCCCATCACACCGTCGAGCAGCGGGTCGTCGAGGGCGCGCCGCGCGCGCGCCAGGTAGGAGTGGCGATCGCCCATCGCGAGCGCGTCGCCGCGGATGCCGGTGACGCCGCGGCCGGGATGGTCCACGGCCAGGAGCGCGAGCCGGCCGTGGTGCGCGATGTTGCGGCGCCGCTTGCGCAGCTTGGCCTCGCGCACGATCCACTCCGGGTTCAGGACGCGCACGTCGGTGATCGCGTCGAAAACGTCCTTGGGCAGCGCCGAGTACGGCGACCAGGCCGCCATCTCAGTAGTAGAACCGGCGCTTGGCGCGGCCGGTGAGGTACGCCTCGCGCGCCTCGGCTGCGTTCTTCGCGGGCGACACTTCGGCGACCGGCACGTCCCACCACGAATAGCCGGGAAGCCCGGTGCGCGGCTCGATCGGTACGTAGACGAGAGAGGTCCGCGTTTCCCTTCGCGCGTCGGCGAGCGCTTTCACGAGCTCCGCCTCGGTCTTCGCGGTGAAAGCGACGGCGCCGAGGCTCTTGGCGTTGGCGACGAAGTCGATCTCCACGAACGAGCCCTCGAGCCGGCCGCTCTCTTCGCTGCGCTTCCGGAACTCGTTGCCGAAGCTGTCGCCGCCGCAGCCGTTCTGCAGGTTGTGGATGCACTGGAAGCCGTGGTTGTCGACCAGCACGATCGTGATCTTCTGGCCTTCCTGGATCGACGTGACGATCTCGTGGTTCAGCATCAGGTAGCTGCCGTCGCCCAGGAACGCGTAGACCTCGTGGTCGGGCCGCGCCATCTTGATCCCCAGGGCGCCCGCGATCTCGTAGCCCATGCACGAGTAGCCGTACTCGGAGTGATAGTCGCCGGCCGTCCTGCTGTTCCAGAGCTTCATCAGGTCGCCCGGCAGCCCGCCCGCGGCGTGCACCATCGTGGACTTCGCGTCGCACTGGTCGTTCAGGATCCGGATCACGTCGGCCTGATGGAGCGGAAGCCCGGAGCCGTGATCGGGATGGGTGAGCGTCTCGCGGATCTTCCACCACTCGTCCCGCGCGCTTGCGATCGCGCGCGCTTGCGCGTCGGCGACGCGGTGGCCGGCCAGCGCCTTCGTCAGCTCGCCGAGCGCCGCGCGAATGTCGGCGACGACCGGCAGGGCTCCGTGCTTGTGCGCGTCGAACGCGTTCAGGTTGACCGACACGAAGCGGACGCCGGCGGCCTGGAACTGCGTCTTGGAGGCGGTCGTGAAATCGGAGAGCCGAGTACCGAGCGCGATCACCAGGTCGGCCTCGACCGCGATCTTGTTCGCCGCGTGAACGCCGGCCGAGCCGACGGCTCCCAGGCACTGCGGATGCGCGTCGGGTAGCGCCCCCTTGCCCGCCTGCGTCACGCCGACGGGGATCCCGGTCTTCTCCGCGAACTCGCGGAGCGCGGCTTCGGCTTCGGAATAGAGGACGCCGCCGCCGGCGATGATGAACGGCCGCTTCGCCTGCCGGATCATCTCCGCGGCGCGCGCCAGCAGCGAGGCGTCGCCGCTCGGGCGCAGCGCGCGATAGACGCGCTTCTCGAAGAAGTTCCCGGGATAGTCGTAGGCCTCCGCCTGCACGTCCTGCGGCAGCGCCAGCGTCACCGCGCCGAGCGCCGAGAAGTCCGACAGGCAGCGCATCGCCTCGGGCAGCGCGGTCAGGATCTGCTCGGGCCGGTTGATCCGGTCCCAGTAGCGCGAGACAGGCTTGAAGCAGTCGTTCACGCTCATGTCCATCGAGAGCGGCGACTCGAGCTGCTGCAGCACTGGCGCCGGATGGCGGTTCGCGAAGATGTCGCCCGGCAGCAGCAGCACCGGAAGGCGGTTGACCGTGGCGGTCGCAGCGCCGGTCACCATGTTCGTCGCGCCCGGGCCGATCGACGTCGTGCAGGCGAACGTGCCCAGACCGCGCCGCGCCTTGGCATACGCGATCGCGGTGTGCACCATCGCCTGCTCGTTCTTGGGCTGGTAGTAGGGCAGCTCCCGGCCGCCGTAGTCGGCGAGCGCCTGGCCCAGCCCGGCCACGTTGCCGTGGCCGAAGATCCCGAACACGCCGCCGATCAAGCGATGCTCGACGCCGTCACGCTCGACGTACTGCTGCTTCAGGAACTCCACGACCGCCCCGCCCAGCGTGAGTCGCCTCTTGCTCATCTCGTGGTCCTCGGTCTTCTCTTGCGCGGCGTTTCAGGAACTGCGGTAGGCGCCGGCGATCGCCTGGATCCAGCGCGCGTCGCCGAGCGCGTCTTCGATCGACGGCACCGGCGCACGACCCGTGGCGATGCAGTCGTGGAAATGGTGCAGCTCGGTTCGAAACGGCTCTTCGTGGGACACGGTGCGCTCTTCGACGACGAGCTCTTCGCCGGCCGCGCGCTCGATCGAGAGCGGCGTCGCGAGGTGGCGAAGGTACGGCGACGGGAACGTCAACGTGACCCGTTTCTCAGGACTCACGAAGCGCAGCCGCTCCTCGTAGTGGCGCAGGCCGGGCACCGAGATCCAGCTCATCGAAACGCGCACGTCTTTCGGGAAGCGCGTGAGCGAGTGCTGCGCGAATCCGTCTTTCCAGACTGCCGCCGAGACGACGGCTTCGGGCTCGCCGAGGATGCCGCGCACGGCGTTCACGTCGTGGATCAGGCTCTGGAAGAGCAACAGCGTCGCAACCCGATGTGCGGTGGGCGCCCCGGCAGCCACCGTCCCGTCGATGCACTCCTTGAGCGCACCCTCGGTGGCCTCGCGAACCGCGCCCTGGTTCATCTCCGCCTCGGGCGTCGGCGTCCAGGGCTTCCCGGAATGGGGCAGCACCACGTGGTGGGTGCGGTAGGCGCTGTCATCGGGGTGCAGGATCGTGACCTCCACGTAGCGGAGGTCCTTCATCGAGCGAATCTCGTCGCGCGCGGCGAGATAGTGCGGGTCGAAGCGCTTGTGATAGCCGACCATCAAGCGGCCGCTGCTGCGGCGGGCGACCGCCGCGATCGCTTCGGTCTCGGCGAGGCTGAAGCCGAGCGGCTTCTCCACGAACAGGTGCTTGCCCGCCTCGAGCGCGGCGATCGCGGGGCCCTGGTGCGACCCCGAGGCCAGCAGCAGCACGGCGTCCACGTCGTCGCGCGCCGCCAGCTTCCGGTAGTCGCTGGTGATCGCCGCGACGCCGTAGCGGGCGCCGACAGCTCCCAGGGTTTTCTCGCTCACGTCGGCGAGCGCCACCACGGTGAACAGATCGGATCGCTCGGCCAGCGTCGGGAGGTGCATCATCTGGGCGATCCCGCCGCAACCGACGATGCCGACGCGCAGCGGGGCGCTCATACAGCGAGCGCCCGCAGCGAGTAGCCGCACGATTCGCGGATCGTGAGCGAGCTCTTGAGCTGCACCGTCTCGATCGGCCGGTCGCGGGTGGTCAGCCGGTCCACCAGCACGCGCGCGGCCTCGGCGCCCACCTGGTACTTCGGGAAGTTGACGGTCGTCAGCCGCGGCGTGAAGGAGTCGAGCCACGGGTGGTCGTCGCAGGTGACGATCGCGATGTCCTGCGGGCATCGCAGCTGGTACTGCCGGAGCGCTTGCATGAATCCCACCGCCATCAGGTAGTTCGAGATGAAGATCGCCTCAGGCCGCTTCTTGAGCAGGTCGCGGCCCGCCGCGTAGCCCGAGTCGATCCGGAAGTTTCCGACGCCGACGAGCGCCGGGTCGACCGCGACACCCCACTCTTTGTGCGCCTGCCGGTATCCCTCGAGGCGCCGCCGCGAGGTGCTGACCGCGTTCGAGCCCGCGATGACGCCGATCCGCCGGTAGCCCAGTCGCAACAAGTGCGTCACGGCTTCGAACGCGCCTTCCTTGTCGTCGAGCAGGACCGAGTCGCCCGAGAGCCCCTTCTGGACGCGCAGCAGCAGCGTCAGCGGAATGTGCGCCTTCTCGAGCGCCTGCGCGATCTCGGGTTTCATCGGCCGGCCGGGCGCCTTGGTGAGGATGATCCCGTCCACGCGCTTGGCCAGGAACAGCCGCAGGTACAGCTCTTCCTTGGCCGGCGCATCGTCGCCGTTCGAAAGCAGCAGCGTGTAGCCGAGCTCGTGGGCCTTGTCCTCGGCGCCGCGCACCACCTCGGGCCAGAACGGGTTCGCGATGTCCGGCACGATCATCCCGAGCATGTGCGACTTGCGCACGGCCAGGCTGCGCGCCATCAGGTTCGGCTGGTAGCCCAGCTTTTCGATGGCGGCCTCGACCCGCGAGCGGAGCTGCGGGCTCACGTAGGCGCTTTTGTTCACGACCGCGGAAACGGTCGCCACGGACACGCGAGCCGCCTTGGCGACGGAATAGATGTTCGCCACAGCCTTGAATTCCTGTCGGAGCGCGAAGTGTAGCAGTTCGCTCCCCGGCGCTCAAAGCGGTTCGCTGGAGTGGCGTTCCCGGAGTATCCGGATTTCCGACCGCTGGCTTCAGCGGTGACGGTTCGAGCCCGCCACCAAGCGCGCCCGCTTCGCGCTGCGGGGCCCCAGGATTCCGCGGCGGCATCCAATCGGACGTTCCGGCGCATTTCTCGATTCGACACAATGGATTGATGTAAAAGAATTTGGAACGTGCCAGGAGCCCCCTTGACTTGGCTCCGGAGCGGTCCGATACTTCGCGTCTTCGCTCACGTCCAGAGCGGTTTCGCTTGGTCCAGGGAGATCGGTGCCCGATAGCAAACGCAAGCTTCGCGAGCCTGCCCCGCCAGCGAAGCGGTTAGGCGGCACGCGCTCTCCCGGGACTCGCGCGGCACGCACGCGGCGCGACTTCCTGCTCGCGGCCGCCGGACTCGCGACCGTCCACGCTGCGAGCGGCCTGGCCGCGGCTCCCCTTAAGCCGGCGCCGATTCGGCCGTTCAAAGTCGGCTATCAGATCTTCAGCTTCAGCCGCAACTTCCCGAGCGCCTGGTGGCGCGGGGCGGCTGCGGTCGCGAGCGTCGGCTTCAAGGGCA
>Ga0075430_100004295_pt1 | contig 12029 bp, 8 predicted proteins | sample RhiMetdeltSRZDD4_FD_75294 | JGI IMG/M metagenome (GOLD analysis project Ga0075430, IMG submission 75294) | Populus rhizosphere microbial communities from Tennessee, USA - Rhizosphere MetaG P. deltoides SRZDD4 | ecosystem: Host-associated > Plants > Roots > Rhizosphere > Soil | place: USA... | reverse complement strand
GTGGTTTGAAGCCTCCCCCAGCAGGGCGACTCCGAAGGGCCAAACCTTCATCTTCCGTACAGCGTCGCCACAAGACAGAAGTTCCTACATATTCCTGCCTTTCGCGTTCGGGACACAACAGACGCCGCTGAGCTGCGGCACCCCCTCGCCTGCACCATCGTCAGCTGGTCGTGGCCGCAACCTGGTCGAGCATTGAGGCGCGCTCGTCCGAGCGGGCGTGCCCGATGTCCTTCTGGTAGGCCACGGAGGCCCGCAGCAGCGACAGGGCCAGGTCCCGGTCCACCGGGACGAGCAGCCAGCCCAGGTCCCAGCCGCACTCGGCCTCGCCGTACCGGTCGCCCATGGTACGCAGCACGGCGAGCGCCTCCTCGAAGGCCGCCCGGGCCCGTGGCACGTCACCGAGCGCGGCGTAGCCCAGGCCCAGCGCCCGTAGGGCCTTGGCCTCGCCCTGGCGGGCACCGATCTCCCGGGCGACCGCCAGGGCCCGGGTGCCGTGCCCGACGGCCTGCTCGGCCCGGCCCGCTGCTGCCGCGGCCGGCGCCAGGCCAGCCAGGATCTCCATCTCCAGGTGACGGTCGCCGAGGCTGCGGGTGATCGCGTAGGCCGCCTCGTAGTGCGCCATGGCGGCGTCCGCGTCGCCTGTGGCGCCGCAGGCGTCGCCGATGTTGGACCGGATGATGCTCTCCCCGTACGGGTCGCCGAGGTCCTGCGCGATCTCCAGAGCCGGCTCCAGGTGGGCCAGCCCGTCCGCCACCTGGCCCAGGCTCAGCTCGGTACGGCCCAGGTTGCACAGCGCCTGCGCCTCGCCGCGGCGGTCCTGGAGGCGCCGGCAGAGCGCGAGCTGCTCCAGGTGCAGCTGGATCGCCCGCCCGAGCTGGCCGAACTGGGTGTGCGCGATCGCCAGGCCGTTCAGCGCCCGCACCTCGCCGGCCTGGTCGCCGCCGGACCGGACGAGGGCGAGCTGCTGCTCGTGGCAGGCGATCGCCTGCTCGACCTCGCCCAGGTCGATGTGCAGGCGGCCGAGGCGGTTGAGCGCGATCGCCTCGGCTCGCCGGTCCCCGAGCCGCCGTGCGGCGGCGATGGCGCAGTGCGCCTGCGGCGTGATCTCGGCCCGGTGGTCGTACCGCAGGAAGCCGAGGTGGGTCGATGCCTCGGCCTCCGCGACGAGCAGCTGGTCGGCGCGCCCGGTCCCGGCATGGGCCGCCGCCCATCGCCGCGCCGTGTCCAGGTGCGGGCGGTCCAGGTCGAACCGGGCCAGTGCCAGCACGGCCGACTCGCCGCCGGAGAGGAACTGCTCCTGGGTGGCGGCGGCAGCCTGTACGGCGGCCTCGGAGTAGCGCCACATGGTGTCCGGCAGCTCGCCGGCCTCGGTCAGGTGCCCGTGGGCGAGGTCGGCGACCAGGTCATGCAGCCGCCACCGGCGCCGCGCCGGGTCGTAGCCGACCAGGTTGCGGCGCAGCAGAGAGTGCAGCGCGGCGGTGACGTCGACGCCGTCCGTCTGGACCACCGCCACGGCCAGGTCGGTGTCGAAGTCCGTGCTGAGCACGCCGAGCTGGCGCAGCACCGACCGGGTCGGCGGGTCCAGCCCGGCGTAGCTCAGCGCGAGCGAGGCCGCCACGTCGAGCTGGGCATCGTCCGGGTCGCGGAGCAGGGCGAGCCGCTGGCGCCGGTCCGCCAGCGCGGCCACGTAGTCGGACACCGCCAGGGCCGGGTCGTTGAGGAGCACGCTGCCGCTGACCCGCAGGGCCAGCGGCAGGTAGCCGCAGGCCCGCGCCAGCGTCCGGGCCTGCGTCGGGGTCACCCGGTCGCAGATGCTCTTGAGCAGCTCGACCGCCTCCGCCTCGGTAAGCTGCTCCAGGTCCACTGTGGTCATCCCCGGCAGGGAGAACCGTTGCCGGCTGGTCACCAGCAGGGCGCACCCCGGCGGCGGCAGCAGTGGCCGGACCTGGCTCGCGTCGCTGGCGTCATCGGCCAGGATCAGCACCCGCTGCCCGCTCAGGACCGCGCAGTACCGCCGCTGCAACGCGTCGACCTCGTCGGGAAGCTGGGTGTTGGGGCTGAACGTGTGGATCACCTGCCGCAGCGCGTGCGCCGCCGGCAGCGGCGCCGCGCTCACCCCGTGCAGGCTGAGCATCAGGTGGGCGTCCGGGAACTCCTCGCGCAGCCGGTTGGCCGCAAGGACCGCCAGCTCGGTCTTGCCGATGCCGCCCATCCCGCGTACCCCGGAGATCGCCGCCGTGTGGGTGGTGCGTAACGCGGCCAGCAGCGTGGCGAGGACGTCGTCCCGGCCGACGAAGTCGGCGGCGGGTGCGCGGAGCTGGTGTCGCGGCGGCGCCTCCAGCCGGGCCAGCCAGGGGTCGAGGTGCTCCCGGTCGGGATGCCCGGAGGCTAGATCGCCGGCGAGTGCCGCGATGCCCGGGTACCCGGCAGCGGCCAGCAGCGCATCGGCCTCCTCGCGGGACAGCGACAGGACCCGTGCGATGCGGGCCAGCGGTCGCCAGTGCCGCGGCCGGCGTACCGTGCCCTCCCGCCAGTTGTCGATCGCGGTGCGTGGAACGCCGGTCAGCTTGCTCAACGTCTGCGAGCCGATCCCGGCCTGCCGCATTGCGTCTGCCAGTACGTCGCTGAGGGTTTCCATCAGCTCCCTCCCGCCACAACCGGCGCCGCCGTACGGCGCCGGACCTTCTCGATTATCGGCGGCGCGGACCTTCGGAGGCCATCCGGTGCAGATTATGGGGTTGTTTCACCGGAGCATGCGTCCCAACGATTGACATCAATAACCCAGCCACCTGCACAGAGATGGGTGATGGCGCGTGAGATTCATACCTGCCAATCACAACGGTGCCGGCGTGGCCGTCCGGCTGGCGAGCGGCGGCTTGGCGGCCCTCGCGCTGCTCGCCACCCTGGTCGCCACACCTACCGCGAGCCAGGCGGCGGTCGTGGCCCCGGCCCGGGGGACGACCGTCCAAGCCACCACGACCGTCTACATCCGTACCGGTCCGAGCACCTCCTACCCGGTTGAGGCAACGGCCTATGCCGGCGACACCGCGAGCGTGCTCGGCGGGCCGACCGGCGACTTCATCGAGGTCTACTTCCGCGACCACCGGGGGTGGACCCACCGCGCCTACTGGAACCAGGTGCCCGGACTGTGGGTCAACCGGTACCAGCTGACCGCGAACCAGGAGGCGGCGGTGCGCTGGATCGCGGCGAAGACCATCGCGCGGGTGCCCGGCACCCTGAGCGAGAAGCTGACCACCGTCTCCCGGGTTACCTGGTGGTCGCTGAAGGAGAGCATCCTCAACCTCAGCTCGCCCTACGTGCATCGCTACTCCAACTGCCAGAACTCCAACTACGACCCGCTGGTCACGTGCAGCACCAACAACTGGCAGGTCGGCATCGCCGGTGTGCACATGAGCAACGCGGCCACCCAGGCGGCGTACCTCGAGAGCCTGGCCGGCCAGCTCTACGGGTCGACGGCGCAGGCAGTGCTGGACCACACCGCGAACTACGCGGGCTACGCCGACGGCACCAGCGCGCACACCGCGGTCGTCAGCTCCACCGGGCGCTTCCGTACGTCGTGGCTGGCGCGCAACCACGGCGTCGGGTTCGTCTTCAACGAGCCCTACGTGGTGCCCTGCCTCGGCGGCGCCCCTCCGTCGTGGTGCTTCGAGGGCGGCGAGGAGGCCCGCCGGTTCGGGTCCAGCGCCGCTGTGATCATCCGCTCCCTCCAGGACCTGCGGGCGATCTTGTACGCAATCAGACCAATCTGATCTGAAGGAGGTTGTCATGCGCCATCTCACTCGCGTCACCCGGCTGGTAGCGGCGCTCGCCGTCGCTCCGGTCCTCGCACTCACCGCCGCGCCCACCGCCGCGGCCACCCAACCGTCCAACCGGTCCGACACGCTGCATGACGCGGTCGTGGCAAAGGCGCACGCCCGTGCGACCGGTGCGGCCACCGCCTGGACAGACGCCCGGGTGGGCGTGATCCGGGCGCAGAGCGGCTGGGTGCTCGGCATGGCGACGCTGGTGGCGCCGCGCGGGTCCGACGCCTACCCGGACAGCCGGCTGTTCCTCGCCGAGCGCCGGAACGGCTCGTGGGAGGTCGGGCTCGACGGCGAGCCCGCGTTCGCCGCGATCTCCGCCCGGGCGCCGATGCTCTCCGCCCACGAGCGGGAGGTCTTCGCCTCGCACGGCGGCAACGTGGGCACAGCCGCCAACGGCGACTACCGCACGGGCATGCGCCTGCCGTACGGGGTCGGCCAGGAGTGGCGGCTCAGCGGCGGACCGCACGCCTGGGACGCGGGGAGCGGCCCGTGGAGCTCGATCGACCTCGCCGGTGGCGACGGGCGGGTGCTGGCCGTGCGGGCCGGCACAGCCTACGAGAACCCCGGCTGCCGGGGCGAGATCGTCATCGCGCACGACCGCGGGTACACCACGAAGTACTACCACCTCGTCAACCGCACTGTGCCGCCGAGCGTCAGCGTCGGCGTGGGCCACTACCTCGGCAACATCGGCACGGCCATCCCGTGCGGCGGCGCCGCGAGCTACCCGCACGTGCACTTCACGCTCATGCAGCACGGCCAGTACGTCAACATCGCGTACCACATCATCGGCAAGTGGGTCTTCATCAACGGTCCTCAGCAGTACTCCGGTGGCTACGCGCTGCACGGCAGCAAGGTCGCCGCCGCCGGCAGCGGCCTGATGAACAACTACGGCGCGCTCGGCTTCGACTCGGGCATCGTCGACGCCAACGGCGGCGGCTGGGTCTACCGGCGGACCGGTCCCGGCACCAGCTACTCCGTGGCCGGCCAGGTCACCGACGGCAGTACGGTCAAAATCTCCTGCTCCCGCAACGGCACCACGCACACCGGCCGGTGGGGAGCCACCGCGCTGTGGAACAAGCTCACCGACGGCACGTGGGTGAGTGACGCGTTCGTCTACACAGGAGTCGACGGACCCGTCAGCGGCTGGTGCTGACGGCCAGCCGTCCCGGGCCGGCACGGGTGGGTCATGCCCGTGCCGGTTCGGGGCTGCCCGGCAGCTGATCAACGGATGACCGCCAGCGAGCCGGCCGAGGTAGTCTGGCTGGATACGGCTGACAGCTGACCGTCACGTGGAGGCAGGTCGTCCGGACGGGTCGGTACGTTGACGCCGTGGCCGACATCGACAAGGTTCCAGTCTTCGACTTCATGGTCGTACGAGCGCCGGACACCGTGGACCCACTGGCGCTGAAGCACCACTATATCCAGGACACCCATCTGCACCAGTCTCCCGTGCTCAGCACGGTGTGGCAGAAGGTCTTCTGTGGCGAGCAGCCCAGCAGCGAGCGCATGCTGGATCTCCGGGACGGGCTGCTGTCGATGTTGAGGCCCTATACCGTGCACTGCCCGGACAGCGACCCGAGCGACACGCGCGAGCAGCTGCCGTTCGGTGCGCTGGAGAAGAACGCCTACCTGAGTGTCGGCGACACGTACTACCTCCTGCCGGACCGTCTCGAGTCGCTCGATGGCGTGCCGGTCGCCCCGCGACTGGGCCGCGTCCTCGCCGTGCTGGCCCAGTACCGGACCGCCGACCCGCTGTCAGTCCATCACCTGCAGGCCGAGCTGGACAAGGTCTTCGACGGGACGCGCCCGTCCACAAAGGACATGATGCGCTGCCGGCGCGGCCTGTTCGACGCGCTGTACCTGCTCTACATGCTGCGACGGTGGACCAGCGTCAGCTTCGAGCACATCATCACCGGCCTGCGGGCGGCCAACGCCATGGACGCCGTGGCCGCGGGTGACGTCACCACCGCGGCGGTGCTGGACGCGTACCTGTCCGCGACCCCGGTCATCCACCCGATCTTCGCCCGGCTCTTCCACTACGCCCGGCCGTTCAACGACATCAAGCCGATCGGCATCGGGGACCTCAAGGTCGTCAAGCAGTGGCTGGTGGCCTACCTGCCGGGCGAGATCTCGGACATCCACAACGTGATGGCCGGGGAGACCAAGGAGCGCGACCACCGCCGGCTGGAGAAGACCGAGGAGACCTTCTCCTTCAGCTCCGAGCAGCAGGAGGAGACCAGCAAGGACCAGCAGTCCACCGACCGCTTCGAGCTCAAGCGCGAGGCGGAGCAGGTGATCAAGCAGGACATCAACGTCAACGCCAACCTGGTCGGCCGCTACTCGCCCAACCCGGCGGTGCTGATCCAGGTCACGGCCGGGTTCGCATTCAACCGCAACGAGTACCGGCAGGACAAGACGGCGCAGAACTTCGCCCACGAGGTGCTCAGCAAGGCGGTCAGCCGGGTGCAGAGCCGCGCGGTCACCCAGCGGTCGGTCACCAAGGTCTTCGAGACCGAGGAGACCAACAAGCACAAGTTCACCGCCGGCAACGACCACATCTCCGGCATCTACCGGTGGGTCGACAAGCGGTACAAGGCCCAGCTGTTCAACTACGGCAAGCGGATGATGTTCGAGTTCCTGGTGCCCGAGCCCGCCGCCTTCCTGGTCGAGTCGCGGCTGCGCGCCTTCCAGACCAACCTCGACGTCCCGCAGCTGCCGGACCTGCCGACGTTCGAGGAGGTGTCGCTGCCGTTCCCGGCCACAGACATCGACCAGGCAAAGTACAACGAGCTGGCGCTGCGGTACGACCTGAAGGACGTCCCGTACCCGGCGACCGACCGCACGATCGCCTTCATCAACCAGGAGAGCGGCCAGGCGTTCTTCGAGGAACGCGGCATGCAGGCCGACGACCTGTGGTGGAGCAAGACGTACGAGTGCCGGGTCGGCGCGGTGGGCTACCAGATCACCCGCATCCGGATGAACGGCAGCATCTACTTCATCGACGCGGGACCGGCCAACCCCAACTGGCGCGACCGCAACCTGTTCAGCATCGCGGTCGACGGCGCCACGCTCGTCCAGTACGACCTCACCCCGGTCGGCTACAAGGCGATGTACGACTTCTCGGGGGACCACGTGTACCCGAACGGGGGGCCGCACGTCCTGGCGTCCGAGTCGGTCCACCTCACGCTGGGCTTCCAGGAGATCAAGTGGTACGCCCTGGAGATCTTCGCGGACCTGGAGCTGAGCCCGGCCGCGTTCGCCGACTGGCAGCGCGCCGTCTACAAGAAGGTCTGGGACTCCGAGCGGATGCGGGTTGACCATATCAACCAGGAAAGGCAGCTCGCGTACGACGTCCGGATGACGACCTACCACAACCGGCTCGACGAGCTGCGGGCGACGACCATCAACGACCTGCTGCAAGGCCAGTCCGAGGCGGCGAACCGGCAGATGATCCTCACCGAGCTGAAGCGGCAGTGCATCGCCCTCGTCGCAAAGGAGTTCGACGCGGACGCCTCCGACGACCTCCTCGCCGACTGGGAGACGATGACACCGCGGGAGGTCCAGGCCAACGTCGCCCGGTTCCGTGTGCAGGCGGGCGTCTCGGCGGACCCGAACACCGGCCGGCCGGCATCGCCGACGGTCGCGGAGTTCCAGCACAGCACCGAGCTGATGAGGTACCCGTCGATGATGCTGCAACCGGCGCGGGAGAAGGGCCGCTACGTCCAGTTCCTCGAGCAGGCGTTCGACTGGCAGCAGCTGTCGTACCTCTGCTACCCGTACTTCTGGGCGACCATGCCGAAGTGGGTGCAGCTGCTCGACCGTGCGGACGCGACGGACCCGTTCCTGACCGACTTCCTCCGGGCCGGGTACGCCCGCGTGCTGCTGGCGGTCATGCCGACGTACGACGATGCCGTGCTGCACTTCCTCGCCACCCGGGAGCCGTGGGAGGGCGGCCCGGCCCCGGTCATCGGCGACCCGCTCTTCATCCCCCTCTACGAGGAGCTGCGCCGGCAGCAGGACGACCGGTTCAACGCGGTGCCCGAGAGTGAGCCGTGGACGTTCACGCTGCCGACCTCGCTGGTGTACCTCGAAGGCAGCACGACGCCGCTGCCCGAGCTCCCCGACGACGAGCCGTGACGATCCTGGTCGAGGCCGTTGCCGAACCCGAGCCCAACCAGGCCGAGATCGGTGACGCCGAGCCGGCGCCGGAGAGCATCACCGTCGCGGACCGGCTGCGCCTGGTGTACGTCGGTCGGGTCGACGCGTACCGGCGCGAGCTGGCCACGGCGCTGAACGTGCAGGCGCACGAGGGGGCTGGGCTGCCCGTCTCGGCGTACCCGAGCCTGCCGGTCCTCCTCGACGGCGAGGAGACCCTGGTCATCGACGACGACCTGTTCACCAGCCTCATCGACGTGTACGTCGTGCACGGCTGGTCGGGTGTCGCGACCATCGGCGAAGCACTGGAGCACAAGGTCAGGTCGGGCAACGCGCAGCCTGCGGGCGGCACCACCGTCACGGTCTGGCGGGCGGCGTGGAGCTTCTTCGTCTACACGTACAACCTGCTGGCGCTGCTGGTCCGGGACGGTCTCATGGAGATCGAGCGGAAGGCCGCCATCCGGATCATCAGTCGCCTCTCGATCTGCGCCGCCGCGCTCGCCCGGGCATGGCGGGCGGAGCTGCAGCTCGTCCGGACGATGAAGACGGTCAGCGGCGGCCGGGCCGGTGCGGTCCAGGTCCCGACCTACACCATGAGCAACGTCGGGCTCGCCGAGGCGCTGTTCAAGGCGCTGACCGAGGCCGTGCACCAGCGGGCCAGGTTCGACCAGCTGGTTCAGGAGATCACCAACGTGCGGGAGCGGATCCGCCTCACCAGGCCGAAGACGAAGCCCACCCTCAACCACCCCCGCCCGAGGAAGAAGTACACCCAGCAGCTGAGGCGGCTGCAGGCGACCGAGGCCCAGCTCGTCAGCGTCCGGGAGGCCACGAAGGGCTTCTACGCCAGCATGGCGGCGGTGATCCACATGAGCTGCCCGCTGGCCCTGCTCATCATCGACGGGCTGAGACCCGGCTTCGCCAAGGAGGAGATGGAGCAGCTGCTCGGCGAGGCACTGTGGACGATGTACTCGCGGCTCGACGAGCTCGGCGCGGGCATCGACCCGCAGGCCAGCCGTACCCGGGCCGACCTGCCGTTCGCCTACCCGCCGGACCGGTTCGACAGGTTGGCTGTCGGCCGGGAGGGCCCCGAGGGAGCGCTGGTCGACGTCGCGTTGGCGCGGCTGGCCGAGGACCCGGCGTACTTCGCGCTGCTGCACGAGACGACGCTGCACGAGATGGCGCAGTCCGGTGAGATCGAGAAGGACAGCCTGGCCGGCGTCGTGTACCACCACTACACGCTCACGCTCGTCGACAAGCTGGAGGCGCGGCGGCAGCAGGAGGAGGGCGCCAAGGCGTTCTGGACGGCGTTCAGCAAGGGCGCGGCGGCGCTGTCGCTGGCCACGCTCTTCACCCCGGCGGCCGAGCTCGCGCCGCTGGTCCGCGGCGCCGCGTTCATCGCGGACCTGGTGCTGATCTCGCACACGGTCTCGTCAGCGGTCGAGCAGCTGGCCCACCTCGAGGAGGTGCTCGGCGACCGGCTGATCGGACCGGACGTGTTCGCGCTGGAGAACCTGGCGCGCGTGGGCGAGCTGTGCGCGCTGCGCCGGGACTTTATCGCGGAGCTGAGCGAACAGGTGTTCCTGGAGCTGGTGCTCATCGCCGCCGGCGCCCGGTTCCTGCCGGTGAAGAAGCTGCTGATGGCGCGCGGCTACCTCCTCGACATCGAGACGCTGTTCGGCGATGGCTAACCGCTGGCTCACCGCCGCCGAGCGGGTCCAGGCCGCGAAGGCCCGTACCTTCGCCGACCTTGCGGCGGAGATCAGGGCGCCGCTCCCACCCGGCAAGGCCGTCACCCCGGCCTTCGCCGCCGGGGTCCTGCGCTCGCTGCGGCTGCTCGGGTCGGTGCTGAAGCTGCCGGCCAAGGAGGCGCAGGTCCTGCGCAGGCGGATGCACGCGGGGCTGGCGCAGGTGTTCGCATCGATGAGGTACAGACCCAAGGACCTCGGCGGCCGTACGCCGGAGGAGCTGGCCGAGGTGTTCCTCCAGATGGTCGAGCGGACCCACTACGGCGGGTATACGGCGCGCGAGCTTCGCGCCAAGGCGAAGGGGCTGCGCGGGGTCTTCTTCGGTGAGCTGCTCGAACGGCTGGTGATCCACCTCGAGGAGCTGCAGAAGGACCTCATGGACATGGCGCAGGCCCAGCTCGCCGAGCTCCGCGCCTTGCTACGGCAGAGGTCGCCGCTGCTGGTCAACGCCTACGGCGAGCCGGTCACCCTGACCGGGCAGTGGGGCAGGGTACGGCGAGCCACCGACGTCTGGGTCTGGCAGCGCAACGCCGCCGGCACGCTCGAGCGGAAGAAGTCCGTCGACCTGCTGCACGTCAGCGTGCTCGACGCCGACGGCCCGCCGGCCATCGGGATGCTCGTCGAGACCGAGATCAAAGGAAAGGCCGCCGCGAAGAAGCTGGGCCCGCAGATCGGCGAGGCGCAGTCCCGGTTCGAGCGCGGCGAGATGGTCGAGATGCTCCTCGATGGAGACAGCGAGCCGATCTTCGTCAACCCCGAGCGGCTCGTCTTCAGCCAGCGCAGCATCCAGCGGACCGGCGTGACCCTGACCTCGCGCAGCACCGACCAGTACCGGTTCAGCACATCCCGGAACACCGGCGAGGTCTACCTCCGCACCTCCCTGGCGATCAAGGCCGACATCCTCTACAAGATGCTCCGGCTCATCTTCCCCACGTAGGTACCTGGCTCACCCACATCCGCCGGCATGGCCCTGGTCAGCACTGGCCCGGATCTCCGTCTCGAGCGGAGGCGCACCGTCCACAGGCGACGGCGGTGGCTCGCCGGTCACCGACCGGACGAACGCCGCCAGGCGGTCGACACCCCAGAACTTGTGCCGGCCGTGCACGAAGAACGGCACGCCGAACACCCCGTCGCGGTCGACCTCCAGCAGGGCCTTCACCCCGCGGCCACGCATCTCGTCGTCGTCGGCCGCGCCGACGACCTGCTTCTCGGGCAGGCCGAGCTCGCCGGCGACCGCCGCCATGGTCGCCGCGGCGCAGATGTCCCGGCCCTGCGACCACCGGGCCTGGTACACCCGGTCGATGAACTGTGCCCCGAGGCCGGCGTCGGCGGCGACGAGGTAGGCCAGGTGCGGCACCTCCCACACCGGCTCCCGGTCAACCGGCCAGGTGATCGACAGCCCCCGTTCCCGCCGGAGCCGGTCCACATCGACCAGCACGTAGAAGTGCTTGGCCCGGGACATGTCGACGTACGGGAAGGAGCCGCCCGCCGCGTGCAGCATCGCCTCGGTCCGCGGGTCCGGCTCCCAGAACGGCCGCCACTGCGCCTCCGTGGCGACCTGGGGATACCGGTCGACCAGATCGCGGTAGGCCAACCACGAATAGGGGCTGCGGAAGGAGAAGTAGATCCGCGGCCTGTTCCGCATCGTCGACATGGGACAGTCCCTCCGGTCAGGCGGCGCTACCGCCGTCGATGGTCAGCACGGCGCTCCGGGTGATCATCACGCTCCCCACCTCCATCACGACCGCCCCCGCGACGAGGCTCTCCCCGGTCAGGACGGTGGTGCCCGCCATTGCCCGGACCTGGCGGGCCCGGTGGTCGACCACGTCGCCGGGGCGTACCCGTCCGGTGAAGCGCACGCCCGACATCCGCCCGAACATGAGCACCACGCCCGCCGGGCACGGCTCCCCCGCGACGGCCAGGATCCCGGCCGACTGGCACCAGGACTCCAGCAGCAACATCGACGGGTAGTCGTACCGGGACTCGGGTGCGTCGTCCGGCAGGCTCTGGTAGCAGGGCTCGGCGCAGGTGACGGCCTTCTGGGCGGTGAGCCGCTCGCCCGCCACCAGGTCCACCACCCGGTCGACCAGCAGCATCGGGTACCGGTGCGGCAGCCAGCCCTTGATCGCCGTGAGGCCGGTCATCGCCCGGTCACCGCCGCCAACGCGAACCGGAGCCGCATCCGGGCCGCCGGCCCCCGCCCGGTGGAGACAACGGCGGCGCAGCTGAGGCCGTCACCGTCGCGCCGCCAGGAGATGTCGATGGCGAGCCGGTCGCCCGGAGCCACCGGGTCCAGGAACCGGGC
>Ga0075430_100004294_pt1 | contig 12032 bp, 8 predicted proteins | sample RhiMetdeltSRZDD4_FD_75294 | JGI IMG/M metagenome (GOLD analysis project Ga0075430, IMG submission 75294) | Populus rhizosphere microbial communities from Tennessee, USA - Rhizosphere MetaG P. deltoides SRZDD4 | ecosystem: Host-associated > Plants > Roots > Rhizosphere > Soil | place: USA... | reverse complement strand
GCTCGGGCTCCCACCGGAGATCGCCGAGCTGCGGATCCGCCCCGGAGTTGGCGCGGTCGGTCTGGCCGTACGTGACCTGAAGGGCACCATCGTCGATGCCTGGAGCACCCCATCGGTCCCGAGCATCGTGCGGCAGGCCGGGCAGGTCCGCTGGATCGTCGCGCAGCCGGTGCTCTACGGCGATCGGCTGGTTGGCGCACTCGCCGTCGGCCGCCCCGAGGACGTCCCGTTCGCCGACGAGGATCTCGACGTCCTGCGGCTGTTCGCGGACCAGGTTGCGATCTCGCTGGAGAACGCGGAGGCTCACCACGCGGCGGTGCGGCGGGCCGACGAGCTTGCCGCCCTGCTCCGGGCGACCCGCGTCGTGATGAGCGGCCTCGACCTCCAGGAGACGCTGGCCCGCATCGCCGAGGAGGCAGCCCAGATCGCCGGTACCGAGCACGTCAAGATCCTGGTCGTCGATCGGGAGGCCGGCGTGCTGCGGATGGGCGCCTGCCTCGGCGGGCCGGTCCCGCCGGACTTCGCGGTGCCGATCGGCCACAGCTACTCGGGCGAGGTGGCCGCCTCCGGCGAGCCGCTGTTCGTACCGGACGCGCCGAACGACCCGACCAACCTGCTGGCGGCCTGCGACCGCGAACACGGCATCCGCACCTACCTCGGGCTGCCGATCAAGATCCGCGATACCGTCCTGGGCGTCCTGAGCTTGAACACCACGACGCCATGCACCTACACCGCGGAGCGGCTGGCGTACCTCTCGGCGTTCGCCGACCAGGCCGGCGCCGCGATCGAAAACGCTCGCCTGTTCGATGCCGCCCAGGCCGAGATCGCCGAACGGCGCCGAGCCGAAGCGGCGCTCGCGCGGACGAATCGCCAGCTCCAGGTCGCCCTCCAGCGGGCCAACGAGCTGGCCGGCGCCGCCCGCGCCGCCGACCGCGCGAAGGGCGAGTTCCTGGCGACGATCAGCCACGAGATCCGAACGCCGATGAACGGCATCCTGGGCGTCTCCGAGCTGTTGCTCGACGGAGATCTTGCGGACGGCCAGCGGGCCGACGTCGAGACGATCCGCAACAGCGCCCAGTCGTTGCGGACGATCATCGACGACGTGCTCGACTACTCGAAGATCGAGGCCGGCAAGCTAGAGCTGGAGATCGGCGACTGCCAGCTCGGCAGCCTGATCGAGCAGGTCGTGGCGCTCGTCGCGCCCGCCGCCCAGGCCAGAGGGCTCGAGCTGACCGCCTCGATCGATCCCGAGGTCCCATCGGCGATCCGCACGGACTGCGGGCGACTCCGCCAGGTGGTGCTCAACCTGCTCGGGAACGCCGTCAAGTTCACCCAGACCGGCAGCGTGCGGGTCGTGGTCAGGCGTGGCCGGCGCGGCGACGGGACCTCGATGCTGCGGATCGCCGTCCACGACACCGGCATCGGCATCGAACCGAACGCGCTGAGCACGCTGTTCCGACCGTTCACGCAGGCGGACAGCTCCACGACCCGGCGCTTCGGCGGCACCGGCCTCGGCCTCGCGATCTCGAAGCGGCTGGCCGAGCTGCTCGGCGGGACGATCGGCGTCGAGAGCCAGCCGGACCACGGCAGCACCTTCCAGGTGATCCTGCCGCTGGTGGAAGCACAGCCGGCGCCGGCCGAACGCCCGACCATAGAGCGCGCGGCGGTGATCCCACGGCCGTCGGACGCCGGCGAGGGCACCATCCTGATCGTCGAGGACAACCCGGTCAATCAGCGCGTCGCCGCTCGGCTGGTGGAGCGGATGGGGTTCAAGACCGAGGTCGCGGGCGACGGCGAGATCGCGCTCGAACGGTGGGCGCCGGGACGGTTCGCCGCGATCCTGATGGACTGCCAGATGCCCAGGCTCGACGGCTTTGGCGCGACGGCCGAGATCCGCCGGCGCGAGGGCACGGGCGCGCGGACGCCGATTGTCGCGATGACCGCCGACGCCCGACCCTCCACTCGCGAGGCATGCTACGCCGCCGGCATGGACGACTATGTCTCCAAGCCGTTCTCGCCGGCCGAGCTGGGCGCGGCGATCCGGCGCTTCGTGAGCGTCAGCTCGACCGCGCGCTGACGCCCGGGGCGAGCCGGCGCCGTACGGTCCAGAGCAAACCTACCGCCAGTACTGTCATCCAGGCCTTGCCGACGACCTGGCCAGCCAGGAACTCCAGGCTTCCGAAAGCCAGGGACAGGAAGAGCACGCTGTCCGCGACGAGGCCGACCGTGTTCGAGAGCGCCACGGCCGCCAGCCAGTTGCGCCGCCGGAGCGGCGTGTAGACGGCGAAGTCGGCCAGCTCCGAGAGGAGGAACGCCACACCGCTCGCCACCGCGAACTGCGGCGAGATCAGCGCCGAGACCGCCGCCCCGATCACGATGGCGGCGACGGTCCAGAGCCGGCCCAGCTCCTCCTGGACGAGGTCCCGCAGGGTGAACGCCAGCCCCGCGAAGTAGACGCCGGCCGGTGCCAGCAGCCCGAACCCGACCGGCACGACGCCAAACGCCTGGATCGCCCAGTTCGCCAGGACGATGGTGGCGATGTAGCCGACGAGCGGCACGACGCGCCTGAGCATGCAGCGGACCCTCCACCTCGTCACGATCGAGTAGCTGGCAGGCCAGGCGTCGTCGGCGGCACCGTCATCCTGCCCCGGATCGTAACGAAGCTCGGCGGCCGACGGCTCGCGGCCCTGGCGATTCCGACCGCGCCTGCTGCCGGGCCGCCCGGCCGCCACCGACGCCGCGTTCACCCGCGCCCCGGGGCTGCGCGTGACGATCGAGGCGCGCTACCGCCGGTCCTCGTACGCGATGCCGGAGTGGTCCGCGAAGCGGCGCTGCATGACGGCGAACGCCTCGGGGTTGTCGTCCACCAGCAGGAAACGGCGGCCCAGCTCCAGGCATGCCGCCCCCGTCGTGCCGCTGCCGGCGAAGAAGTCGGCGACCAGCCCGTCGGGCGGCGCGGACGCCTGCACAATCCGCCGCAGGATGCCGAGCGGCTTCTGCGTCGGGTAGCCGGTTCGCTCCTTGCCACCCGGCGGCACGATCGTGTGCCACCAGGTGTCGGTCGGCAGCTTGCCTCTAGCCGCCTTCTCCGGCCCCACCAGGCCGGGGGCCATGTACGGGATCCGCTCGACGGCCTCGGCGTCGAAGTAGTGTCGGGTCGGATCCTTGACGTAGACCAGGATCGTGTCGTGCTTGGCCGGCCAGCGGCGGGGCGCCCGGCCGCCGAAGTCGTACGCCCAGATGATCTCGTTCAGGAAGCAGTCGCGCCCGAAGACGAGGTCGAGCAGGATCTTGCAGTAGTGGGCCTCGCGGTAGTCGATGTGGAAGTAGAGGGTGCCGTGCGGCTGCAAGACCCGCCGAAACTCCACGATGCGCGGCTCGACGAACTCCAGATAGTCGTCGTAGACGTCGACGTAGCGCGAGCGCCCGAGCCGCAGCGTCCGGTACCGCCGGCCCTGGAACCCGATCCGGTCGCCGTCGGCGTCCTGGGTCGCCTTGATCTGCTGGAGCACCCGTGCCTGCCCGGTGTTGAATGGCGGATCGACGTAAATGAGGTCCACCGAAGCGTCCGGCAGCTCGCGCAAGACGGCCAGATTGTCGGCCAACACCACGCGACCGCTCGTCGGCCGGGTCGGTTGCACCATCAGGGCGACTCCTGCACAGTCCGCCTCCTGCCCGAATCGTGGCGATCGGCTGCCGGCCAGTTCACCGGGACCCCTGAGCCGAGCCGAGGTCCGCGCTAGTGGGCCGGCACCGGCTGGGCTTGCCGTCCCGGCTCGCCGAGGGCCGCCAGGATCGCGTCGCCGACCTCGCGGGTGGTGCAGGTCCCGCCGAGGTCGGGCGTGAGCTGGCCGGCCGCGGCGACCGCCTCGACCGCCGCCATGATCGCGGCCGATTCGCCGGGCAGGCCCAGGTGGTCGAGCATCAACGCCGCGCTCCAGATCGCCGCGATCGGGTTCGCGATCCCCTGCCCCGCGATGTCCGGAGCCGACCCGTGGACCGGCTCGAACATGCTCGGATACCGGCGCTCCGGATCGAGGTTGGCGCTCGCGGCGATCCCGAGGCTGCCGGCCAGCGCGCTGCCCAGATCAGACAGGATGTCGGCGAACAGGTTGGAGGCGACGACCACTTCCAGCGTCTCGGGCCGCAGCACGAACCGGGTGGCCATCGCGTCGACCAGCCACTGCTCGGTCTCGACGCCCGGGAACTCCTGGCTGACCCGCCGGAACACCTCGTCCCAGAGCACCATGCCATACTGCTGGGCGTTCGACTTGGTGACGCTGGTGACCTTCCGCCGCTTGCGGGTCAGCGCCAGGTTGAAGGCGTAGCGGATCACCCGCTCGCACCCCTCCTCGGTGAAGAGGCCGGCCTGGATCGCGACCTCCTTGCCACGCCCACGCCCGCCGAGGTCGCGCCCGCCGATCCCGGCGTACTCGCCCTCGCTGTTCTCGCGCACCACCACCCAGTCGATCGTCTCGCGGGTGGCGTTGCGCAGCGGGCTCTCGATGCCCGGCAGGAGCTGGACGGGGCGGATGTTGACGTACTGGTCGAACCCCTGGCAGATCGCCAGCCGCAGGCCCCAGAGGCTGACGTGGTCCGGCACGCCCGGCCAGCCGACGGCGCTGAAGTAGATCGCGTCGAATTGCTTGAGCGTCTCCAGCGCCGCCTCGTCGATCATCCGGCCCGTCTGCTGATAATACGGACAGCCCCAGGGAAACTCCTCGTAGGCGAACGAGAAGCGCCCGCCCGACAGCTCGGCGAGTCGGTCGAGCACGCGGACGCCCTCCGGCACGACCTCCTGGCCGATGCCGTCGCCCGGGATGACGGCGATCTTGTGCTCGGTATGCGCGGGCTGGCTCATCCGATGGCTCCCTCATCCAGACGCTCGCGTTCCCTGGGCGACCCAGGCGCCAGAGTGTACCCGCTGTCGCCCCTATACTGACTCCGTGCGCACCCTGATGTTCGACTTCTACGGCACCGTCGTGGACATGCAGGCCGGCCTGACCGAGGCGATCCGGCCGTACCTCCGCGCCAAGGGCTCGACGCTCGAGCCCGGCCGGGTGGTCACCTGGTGGCGCCGGACCCACTTCGAGGCCTCGATGATCGACGCGCTGCTCGGCCGCGACCACACGCCGTACCGCGAGATCGGCCAGCAGGCCGTCGACTACACCCTCGAGCGGGCCGGCATCGCCCACACCGCCGACGAAGTCGCGGACCTGGTCGGGGCGATCGAGCGGCTGCGCCCGTTCCCCGACGCGATCGAGGCGCTGGCGGCGCTCAAGGACCACGGCCACTCGCTGGTCATCCTCTCGAACGGCGATCCGGACATGCTCGCGCGCGGCGTCGCGTACTCCGGCACGGCCCACCTCTTCGACCGGGTGATCTCGGTGTCCGAGGCCGGCGCGTTCAAGCCCCACGCGGCCACGTATCGGACCGCCTGCTCCCTGGTCGGCGTCGAGCCGGAGCAGGTCGTGTTCGTCGCCAACCACGCCTTCGACTGCGTCGGCGCGAAGGCGGCGGGGATGCGGACCGCCTTCGTCGATCGGCGGCGCCGGCCGTTCGGCAACGCGAAGTACCCGCCGGACCTGGTGGTGCGCGACTTCCGCGAGCTTGCCGAGATGCTGACGCCGGGGCCGCGCTGATCCTGGCTGCACGCCCGGCCGATCCGCGCCGCACTCAATGAGCGTCCCCAGAGTGTCGGCTATTTGGCTGACGATCGGGTGAGACAGACGGCATAATCAGCCAGCATCCACCGAACCGCCCGCCCGCCAGGGGGTTGCGCGGCGGTCGTCAGCGCGAAGGGGCTCCTGCATGACCGGCTTGCCGGCCGGAACGGTCACGCTGCTGTTCACCGACATCGAGGGCTCCACTCGCCTGCTGCTGCGACTGGGGACCGCCTACCCCGGCGTCCTCGACACCCACCGTCGGCTGCTCACCGAGTCGGTCGAGGCGGTCGGTGGCCGCGTCATCGACACCCAGGGCGATGCCTGCTTCTGCGCGTTCAGCCGCGCGAGCGAGGCCGTCACCGCCGCCGCGATGATCCAGCGTTCGCTGGCGGCCCAGACCTGGCCGGACGACGTGCGCGTGCGCGTGCGCCTGGGGCTCCACACCGGCGAGCCGACGCTGACGCCGGGCGGGTACGCCGGCCTGGACGTCCACCGGGCGGCACGGATCTGCTCGGCGGGGCACGGCGGCCAGATCCTGGTCTCCAGCACCACCGCCGACCTGGTCGAGGCGAGCCTGCCGGCCGACCTCTCGCTGGTGGAGCTCGGCTCGTACCGCTTCAAGGATTTCACCTTTGCCGAGCGCGTCTATCAGCTCGACGTGGAGGGCCTGCCGTCGAGCTTCCCGCCGCCCCGCACCCTCGACGTCGGCAACCGGCTGCCGGGGCAGCACCGGTCCCTGGTGGGGCGGGAGCGCGAGGTCGACCAGTGCCGCCGCCTGATCCTCGAGCCGTCGACCCGCCTCGTGACGCTGACCGGGCCGGGCGGTTGCGGCAAGACGCGCCTGGCGGTGGCCGTCGCCGAGGGCCTGTACGACGCCTTCGACGACGGCGTCTGCTTCGTGCCACTGGCCCACCTGAGCGACGCCGCGCTGGTCGCCCCGAGCATCGCGCAGGCGCTCGGGGTCCGCGACGTGTCGAGCCGCCCGGCCGAGGAGATCCTCGTCGACGTGCTCGGCGGGCGCGATCAGCTGCTGGTGCTCGACAATTTCGAGCAGGTGCTGGACGCCGCGCCGCTGATCGCCGAGATCCTGCTCGCCTGCCCCCGCCTGACGGTGCTCGCGACCAGTCGCGAGCCGCTCCACCTGACGGGCGAGCGCGAGGTCTCGGTGCCGCCGCTGGAGCTGCCGCCGGAGTCGCTGACCTCGGCGCGGCGCATCTACGAGCTGGCTGCGCCGAAGCTGTTCGTCGAGCGGGCGACCGAGGCGAAGCGCGACTTCGTCGCCGCCGATGCCGACGCGCCGGCCATCGCCGAGATCTGCCGCCGTCTGGACGGCCTGCCGCTCGCGATCGAGCTGGCGGCGGCCCGGATCCGCTTCCTCTCGCCGGCGGCCCTCCTGGCGCGGCTCGACCGCCGCCTGGCCGTGCTCACGGGCGGACCGAGAGACCTGCCGGCCCGCCAGCAGACGCTCCGCGCGACGATCGCCTGGAGCCACGACCTGCTCGACGAGCGCGACCGGATCGTTTTCCGGCGGGCGAGCGTCTTCGTCGACGGCTGGACGCTCGAGGCGGCCGAGGCCGTCTGCGGCATCGACGACGACCCGCTGGGCGCGATCGACGCGCTCTCCTCGCTGGTCGACAAGAACCTGCTCCGGCGCGAGGAGTTGCCGGACGGCGAGGCCCGCTTCGGGATGTTCGAGACGATCCGCGAGCTGGCCCAGGAGAAGCTGGAAGAGGCCGGCGAGGTCGAAGCGATCCGTCGTCGTCACGCCGAGCACTTCCTGGCCGTCGCCGAGGAGGCCGAGCCGCACCTGGCCCTCGACGCCAGTCAGCTCGAATGGATCGCGCGGCTCGACGCCGAGCAGGCGAACCTCCAGGCGGCGTTCGACTGGAGCCGGGCCGCGCCCGAAGACGCCGAGCGCTCTGAGATCGGGCTGCGGCTCGGCGCCGCGCTCTGGCCGTACTGGGCGGTCCGGAGCAGCGCGGCCGAGGCACGCTCTCGCATCGAGGCGATCCTGGCGCTGGCGGTGGCCGCTCGGCCGTCGTCGGCGCGGGGGCGGGCGCTCCACGGCGCGAGCGTCCTGGCCCGCGAGCTGTCGGATTACGCGGCGGCGGAGCGGCTGCTCGGCGAGAGCCTGGCCATCGCCCGCCAGCTCGACGAGCCCCGCCAGATCGCCGACATCCTCCACAGCCTCGGCTGGCTCAGCGTCCTGCGCGGCGACTCGACCGGAGCTCGAGGGCTGCTCGAAGAGAGCATGCGGTTGTTCCAGCGGCTCGGCGACGCCGGCTCGAAGTCCCGGGTGATGACCCGCCTCGGGTACGTCTGCTTCATGGAGGGCGACTACGCACGCTCGATGATGCTCGCGGCCGAGGGCGCCACGATCGCCCGGGTGATCGGCGACGAGCGGGTGCTGGCCGACGCGCTGGTCTACCTCGGCCTGGCCGAGCAGTACGCCGGCGACCTCTCGTCGGCCCGGCGCCGGTTCGAGGAGTGCCTGCCGGTCGCGCGGCGCTTCGGCGACCGCCACACGATCGCGATGACGCTGAACATGCTCGGCCAGCTCGCCGTGTTCCAGGGCGAGCACGACGAGGCCCGTCGGCTGCTGCGCGAGACGCTGCGGCTAGCGCGCGAGGCCGGCAACGTCCGGCGGCAGTCGCTCTGCCTCTCGGCCGTCGCCACGCTGGCGAAGGGGCAGGGCGAATTCGAGCTCGCTCTCAAGCTCGACGCGGCGGCCCAGGCGGCGGCCCGCTCGGTCGGGACGATGCGGGCCGCGCCAGCGCGGGCGAGAACGGATCGCGAGTTGGCGGAGGCCCGCGCGACGCTCGGCGAGCCGGCCGCGACAGAGGTGTCCGAGGCCGGCCGGCGGATGTCGCTCGATCGCGCCGTCAACGAGGCGCTGGCCTGGCTTGGCGACGACGAGGAGGAGCGCCGCGAGGCTGCGGATGCGGCGCGCTGGCAGGAGTCGCCCTGGACGGTCTTCGGCTGGGCCCCGGACGAGGACCCCGACGCGACGGGCGTCGAGATGTCAGGCTTGCCGACCCGAGCGGGGAACGGCGGCAACGCCGGCGGGGCGTCGCGCGTCTTCGGCGAAGGCGGCGCCCTCCCCCCACGCTGACCTGGAGTGCGCGCCTTTCGCCCGTCGCCCGGCGACAAGAATTGGGGCATGGGTGCAGCGGCATCGTGCCGACTCAGTTGGGGACGCGCTCCAGGAATCGACGCGACATCCAGCCGACCGTTCCGTCGTCCGCCCGAACCTGGTGCCACTCGATATCGTCGGCCGTCACCCTGGAGTCGTCGACCTCGGTGACGACGGCGTTCATCGGCAGCGTCGCCAGCGTCGTGCTCGACAGGCCCGGCTGATCGCGGAGTCGCAGCGCATCTGCCGTGACCCGGAACCGCCGCTGTTGCGGGGGCGGCGGCGGAGGCGGCGGTGCGGCGTCGATCTGCTCGAGGAAGTCGGCGGCGGCCCACCCGACCGTGCCGTTCGCGGCCCGAACGTGACGCCACCGGTTGTTGTCCTGCTCGACCAGTTGATCGTCGACGGCGGTCACCGTCGCGCCCTGGCCCAGGTCGCGGATGAGAATCTGCGCACTCGTGCTCGGCGCCGCCCGCAGCCGGAGCCCGGCCGACGTCACCCGGAAGCGCGGCCCGGTCGGATCGCCGAGCGGGATCCGGTCCATCGTGTCGCCGTCGTCGAGGCCCACCAGGGCGGGCGCCCGCCGAACCTCGAAGAGCAACGGCTCCCAGAAGAACGGATTGATGTTCGTGATCCCGACGCCCGGGAGATCGGTGTTGTCGTTCGAGGCATGGCAATCCCACATCTGCGTGGGCGTCGCGTCGAGCGCGATCCCGACGTGGGTTGCCAGCTTGCCATCGGGTCCGGGCTGCTGGCCCGAATCGAAGGTCTTCTCGAAGAACAGGAGGTCTCCCGGCTGCAGCTCTGAGCGATCGATCCTGTGGCAGAACTGGCGAATCTGTTCGGCCGTTCGCACGCCCGGGTCGAATCCGAGGCCGGCGTCTCGGAAGGTCAGCACCACGAAGAGCGAGCAGTCCAGATTGGCGGAACCGTCAGGAGGATCCGGCGGCATGCGGTACCGGATGCCACGGCGTAGCGCCGCAACGTCGAAGATCGTCTCGCGAACCGTCGTCGGCATGTCGTCGCCTCCCCGCCGTGCCGCGCGTCCGTTGCCCGTTGGGGGCGCGGCCGGTACACTGCCTACGTGGTATCCAACGGATCAAAGCGTGCGCGGAGCCAGGTCCAGAGGGAGTTCAGAGGGCCGATGGGCGGTGTGGTCGAGGGCATCTACATCGTCGAGCGATCGGGACAGCCGATGCACGCCGTCACGGAGGTCGTCGGTCTGGCTGGCCGGGGGCTGCTGGGCGACCGCCACTGCCGCCCCGACCCCGACACGACGCTCGAACCGTCCTGTGGGGCGGACGCCCCGCCACATCACGAAGTCCAGGATCTCTCGCTCGTCGAGGCCGAGGTGCTCGACGCGCTGCGCGTCGAGCACGGCATCGACCTGGCGGGCGCTGAGACCCGCCGCAACCTGGTGACGCGCGGCATCCGCCTCAACGATCTGGTCGGGCGCACGTTCGCAATCGGTGGCGTCCTCTGCGAGGGCGTCGAGCTGTGCGAGCCGTGCGTCAGCATCCAGCGGCAGACTGGCAAGCCGGTCCTCAAGCCGCTGGTGCATCGCGGCGGCCTCTACGCGCGCATCGTCGCAAGCGGCACGATCCGCCTCGGCGACACCATCGCCATCGTCGAGGCCAAGGCCCGCGCGTAGGAAGCGTTCCCGGGCGTCACCGGCCGGCGCCCCCTCTCCCGCGCACTGGAGAGGGGGCGGGGGGTGGGGGCCTCCCGGTCAGTACGGGATCCCCTGCTCCAGGTAATCGGCGCGCGGCTCGTGCCCGAGTCCCGGCCGCTCCGAGACGTGGAAGTAGCCGTCGTGGACGTCGAACGGCGGGTCCATGATCTGCTGGTACTTCCGCAGCTCCGAGTACGCAATCTCCAGCCGGAAGAAGCTCGATGTCGACATCATCGTCTGCGCGCCGGCGATCAGCGTGATCGGCCCCGTCGCGTCATGCGGCGAGATCGGCACGAAGAACGTCTCGGCCATCGTCGCGATCTTCTTCATCTCCGAGATGCCGCCGGTCCGGATGATGTCCGGCATGATGTAGTCGGTCAGCTTCTGCTCCAGGACCGGGCGGAACTGCCAGCGCGTGTAGAGCCGCTCGCCGACGCAGATCGGCACGTCCGTCTGGTCGCGGAACTGCTTGAGGGCGTCCCAGTTCTCCGGCGGGACCGGCTCCTCGAACCAGCCGATCCGATACGGCCGCAGATGGTTGGCGAGGCGGACCGCCGTCGGCATGTTAAAGCGGCCGTGCGCGTCGATGAAGATCTCGACGTTGTTGCCGATCTCCTTGCGGATCGCCTCGATGATGTCGACGGCCGCGTAATCCTCCTGCGAGGGGTAGTTCGCCGCGTAGCCGGCCAGGTACGCCGCACCCCGCTTGAATGGGTCGAGCTTGATCGCCGTGTGGCCCTCGTCCACGGTCGCCCGTGCCGCGCGGGCGTACTGCTCCGGCGTCTCGCAGCCGTCGAACCAGCCGTTGCTGTACAGGATCAGCCGATCGTGGAACTTGCCGCCGAGCAGCTCGTAGATCGGCAGGCCGAGCATCTTGCCCCGGATGTCCCAGAGCGCGATGTCGATGCCCGAGATCAGCGCCGAGACGAACCCCAGCGAGCCGAGCGAGTTGAAGCTGGCGTACAGCTTGTGCCAGATCCACTCGATCCGCGTCGGGTCCTCGCCGATCAGGATCGGGGCCAGCCGGCTCGCCGCCGCCGCCACGACCGTGCTGTGCGGGCCGCTGGACGCCTGCCCCCAGCCGGAGACGCCCTCGTCCGTGTCGACTCGGAGGAAGACCCACGGATACCGTGTGCCGGGCAGGTGGAAACTGGTGACGTTGGTGATCTTCACCATGAAGCTCCTGGTTGACGTCTGCCGAGATGACGCGATGCGCGTCCACGGTTTATCGCATACGTTGGGCATACTGTACGGACCGCGCGCCCGCCCATGACGACGTCAGACGGGCGCCGGCCCGCTGTCGGCCAGACCGGCTCGTTGGAGGGGAGCGTTCGGTCGTCCGGCAGGCCGCACCACGCCGAGGACTCTCGGCAGAAGAACAGGAGATCGTTCATGTATCAGCCGCGTCGCGCTCGGAGATGGCTGTCGCTTGGCGCCACCTCGCTGGCCCTGGCGCTCTTGCTGTCACTCTCTGTGTCCCCGTTCATGGTGCCCCACGGCGACGGGATCGCCATCGCGCAGACCGGGGACGACGACGACTCGACCGGCAACGACAACAACA
>Ga0075430_100004291_pt1 | contig 12033 bp, 10 predicted proteins | sample RhiMetdeltSRZDD4_FD_75294 | JGI IMG/M metagenome (GOLD analysis project Ga0075430, IMG submission 75294) | Populus rhizosphere microbial communities from Tennessee, USA - Rhizosphere MetaG P. deltoides SRZDD4 | ecosystem: Host-associated > Plants > Roots > Rhizosphere > Soil | place: USA... | reverse complement strand
CCGCCCCGCCGGCGTCCAGACCTGCGGTCGCCGCGCCGGTGGCTCCCGTCCCGCTGCCTTCGCTCCTGGCGCGCGAGCGGGGAGCGCTCGTGGGACGCGATGCCGAGCTCGAGCGGCTGCAACGGGTCTGGCAGGAGGCGCACGGGGGCGAGCGGCAGCTTGCCGTCCTGGCCGGTGGCCCGGGAATCGGCAAGACGCGCCTGGCCGCCGAGCTCGCCCGCATCGCCGGCACGGACGGCACGGTGCTCTACGGCGCCTGCCAGGAAGAGGCGCTCGTCGCCTACGAGCCCTTCGTCGAGGCGCTTCGCCACTACGCCCGCGCCCGGCCCCCCGGCGCCGCGCCGGACCGGCTTGGACCCGGCCAGACGGAGCTCGCGCGGCTGATTCCCGAGCTGGCCGGAGAGCTTGCCGAGGATGGCCGGCCGGCGCCCGACGACCCGGAGACGCGCCGCTACCTGATGTTCGAAGCCGTAGCCGCGCTGCTCGACGAGGCGAGCGAGCGGGCAGCGGTCCTGCTCGTTCTCGACGACCTTCACTGGGCCGACCGCTCAACCGTCCAGCTGCTGGGGCACCTCGCTCGCGCCCAGCACGACACCCGGTTGCTGATACTCGTCTCCTACCGCGACTCCGAGATCTCCCCCGGGCATCCGCTCTTCGAGCTGCTCGCCGACCTGCGGCGCGTCGGCCCCTTCGAGCGACTCGTGCTCGATGGCCTCGACCAGCCTGCTGTCGAGGCGCTCATCGAGTCGCAGGCCGGGGAGGCGGCGTCCTCCTCGCTCGTCCACGCCCTCCATTCGCGGACCGAGGGAAACCCCTTCTTCGTCGAGGAGACGGTGCGACACCTGATCGAGAGCGGGCTGCTGTTCGAGCGCGACGGCCCGGCCCGGCGCCTGGACGAGATCGGCGTGCCGGAGGGCGTGAAGGAGGTGCTCGCCCGCCGCCTCGCGCGCCTGTCGCAGCGCTGTCACAGCGTGCTCTCGCACGCCGCGGTGCTCGGCTACGAGTTCCGCTTCGATCTGCTCCCAGCGATGGTCGAGCTGGACGAGGACGCCGTGATCGGGGCGCTCGAGGAAGCGCTCGGCGCACGCCTCGTGCTCGAAGCGCGGGAGGGATCGCTGTTCGCCTTCACGCATGCGCTCGTGCGCGAGACGCTCTACCGCGAGCTGAGCGCGCCGCGCCGGCAACGCATCCACGCCCGAGCGGCACGGACCATCGAGGAGTCGGCGACCTTCGAAGGCGATTCTCGGGCTGCCGCGCTGGCGCTGCACTATCGGCTGGCGGGCACGGCAGCCGATCCGGCAAAGGGAATCGCCTACTCGCTCGAGGCGGGCGAGGGCGCCCGCCAGCTGTTCGCCTGGGACGAGACCGCCGCGCACTGGGCCGGCGCACTCGAGCTGATGGATCGCGCCGGCGCGCCGCCCGCGGAGCGGGCTCGCCTACTCGTGGCGCTGGCGGTGATCTGCGCCGTGACGGGCGACCTCGCCCGCCAGATCCGTTACCTGGAGCGGGCGCTCGAGCTCTACTCCGAGCTCGGCGACGACGAGCAGGCGGCTCGAACTCACTCGCGCCTGGGCCAGGCGCACTCGCTTATCGACTCGATCTACGCCGAGCACCTCGACATCGAACGAGCCTTCCGCCACTTCGACGCCGCCCGCTCGACCCTCGAGCGCGGGCCGGTGCGGACCGCGCGCGGCCACATGGAGACGGGGGTCGCCACGGCGCTCACCTACCGCCTCGAGATCGGAGCCGGGATCGAGGCCGCGGCCCGTGCGATGGAGATCGCGGAGCAGCTCGGCGACGAGGCGCTCTGGGCCGGCGCGATCGAGGCGTACGGCTGGCACAAGATCGTGGGCGGCGAGCTGGCCGAGGGCTTCGACGCGGAGGGACGCGCGTTCGAATCAGCGGACCGCGGGCGCCGTCCGTTCCTCGCCTGGATGGCCTCGAACATCCGCGGTCAGATGGCGTGGGGGCTGGGCGACCCCGACGCCGCCCAGGCGTTCTTCGAGTCCCTGCTCGAGCTGTCCTACGTGGGCCAGACGGCCTACGCGCAGCAGCTGGCGGACGGGATCGGCCGCTGCCACCTCTCGCGCGGCGAGCTCGCGCCCGCGCGCGCCCTGCTCCCAGACGCCAAGTCGAGCTGGATCAGCCACTCTCTTCCGCCGCTGGTCGATCTGTGGGACGGTGCTTGGGATCGAATCGAGGCCCTCACCGGCCGGGTGCTCGAGACGAGCAGGCGGACGGGCAACCGTTGGGACGAATGGGCCTCGCTCCACCTGGCTGGGCGCGTCGAGCTCCTGCGCGGCCAGCCCGAGCGTGCCGTCGAGGTGCTCGAGCAAGCTCGCCGGATCGTCCGCGACGGCGGCGCGCGCTACTTCGAGCTGTGGGTGCTTCCCGACCTCGCGCGCGCCTCGGCCGAATCCCGACGGCTGGAGGAGGCAGGCGGGCATTTGGCGCGCTGCCACGAGATCATCGAGATAGGTGAGGACTGGCGTGGACGGCGAGCGATGGTCGAGGTAGCCGACGCCGTGCTGCTGAGCTTCGAGGATCGTCCTGACGAGGCCGAGGCCCGCTTCCGCACGGCGCTCGAGACGTTGCGTGATTTCAAGCTGGTGGCCGAGCAGGCCGACGCTCTGCGTCAGTGGGGCTTGGCCCTGGACAGGGCGGGGGACGGCGAGGCGGCAGCGCAGCGGCGTGAGGCGGCGGCAGACCTGTACCGCGGTCACGGAGCCACGCTGCCATGAGGGTCGGAGTCGGGGTCACGCCTTTCCATACCGACGCTGAGGCCACTATCCGCCTCGCCGTCCGCGCGGAGGAGCTGGGCTACGCGCGCTTCGGGAGCGCCGAGGGCTGGACTCAGGACGCCGTCGTGCTGCTCACGCAGATAGCCGACAGGACGTCGCGGATCGGTCTCGCCACCGCGGTCCTGCCGGTCTGGAGCCGCACGCCGGCGGCGATCGCGATGGCTGCAGCCGGCCTGCAGCGCGCGTCCGGCGGGCGCTTCTCCCTCGGCCTGGGTGCCAGCAGTCCGCCGCTCGTGGAGGGGCTGCACGGGCTCCCCTTCGAGCGGCCGGCGGAGCGGATGCGCGAGACGCTCGTGACGGTCAGGGCGCTCCTCGACGGAGGGCGGCTGCCGCACGGGCGCGAGGGCGTGCGGCCGCTGCGGCTCGGCGCGCCGCCCGAGCAGCGGGTCCCGCTCATCGTCGCCGCCCTGGCGCCCGCGTCGATCCGCCTCGCGGGCGAGCTGGCCGATCAGTGGCTGCCATTCTTGTGGGCGCGCTCGCGCCTCCCGGAGGGCCGCGAGCTCCTGGCGCAAGGCGAGGAGCTCGCCGAAGCTGCGAGCGCGACCGAGGCGGCGGCGAGCGTGCCGCTCGCGATCGCCGCCGACGAGGAGACCGCAGGCCAGATCGCCGCCGCCTGGCTGCTCGCCTACCTGACGCGTATGGGCCCTATCTACCCGCGGACCCTCCGCGACCGGTTCGGGTACGCCGCCGAGATCGACGCGCTCCTCGATGCCAACGCGGACGGGGGAATGCCCACCCTGCCCGCGGCCGCCGAGCCGCTCGCCCGCGACGTGACCCTGATGGCTACGTACGACGAGGCACCCGCCGCGATCCGCGCCTGGCTCGACGCCGGGGCCGACGCGGTGGACCTGGTGCTGCCGCTCGGGCTGCCCGAGGAGCGGCTCGGCGAGATGCTCGAGGCCGCCGCGCCGGCCGTCAGCCCGCGCTCCTGACGCGCAGCGTGCGGACGACGGTGTTGCCGGCGGCATCGCGCGCCCGTGCGGTGAGCTTGAACACGGGCCGCCGGCCGGCCGCGAGGGCCGCGCGGAGCGCCCGCTGCTGGGGGCGGCTGAGCGCCAGGCGCACGCCGCGGGTGCTGGCGGCCGCCACGCTCGCCGTGAGCGTCCGGAGCCGGATCGGGCGGCCGCCGCGCCGCAGGACGGCGGTGGCCGTCACCGTGACCGTGCTGGGCTCGTCCGGAGAGCTCAGTCGCATGCGGATCCCGCGCTGGCGCAGCACGCGCTGGGTGCGGGCGGCCGACAGCGTGAAGCTGAGCGCGGTGTCGGCGGCCCCGCCGAGCGGGCCTTGGCCGCCGCCGCCGGCCGGCTCGGGCAGCGCGTCCACCGTCTCGCAGTCCGCGTCCAGCGCATCGAGCGAGCGCCGATCAGAGAGCGCGGAGTCCGCGTCGGCGCCGCAGCTCACGCGGTCGCCTTCGCCGTCGCGCACCTGCACGGTGTCCGCGCCGGCGCCGGCGGCCACCACATCCGCCCCGGCGCCGCCGTCGATCCGGTTGGCAGCGAGGTTGCCCGTGAGCGTGTCGGCGAACGGCGAGCCGATCAGCGACTCCATCGTATGGAAGCGGTCGCCCTCGCCGGGCTGGGTCGTCTGCGCCAGGTCGGCCGTCACGCCCGCGGGCGCGCTAGCGTAGGAGGCTGTGTCGGAACCGCCCTCGCCCTGGAAGTCGTCGGCGCCGCCGCGACCGTCGAACACATCGTCCCCGTCGTTGCCGTCGAACGAGTTGGCGCCGTCGTCGCCGAAGAGCGTGTCGGCGTACTCGGAGCCGATCACGCCCTCGATCCCCGACACCGAGTCGACGCCCTCCCCGGTGTCCTGAGCCGCGACGGTCGCCAGGTCGACCCGCACGCCGTTCGGGGCGTCGTCGTAGTCGGCCCTGTCCGCCCCCAAGCCACCCTGCATCGTGTCGTCGCCCGCCCGCGGCTCCAGGTCGTCGGGGCCGCCGTAGCCGACCATGGTGTCGTTGCCGGCGCCGCCGTTGAGAGCGTCGCCGATCGGCGCGTTGCCGCCAGAGAGAAAGTCGTTCGCCTGGCCACCGTAGGCATCGAGCGCCGTCGTCGAGAGTGGGTCGCCCGTCCCGTTACCTCCCTGGCCGCTCAGGTGGTCACCCTGCGGACCGCCGCTCAGCACGAGCTGGTCGAAGGGCATGCCCACTACATCGGCGTCGTTGTCGCCCGTCCATGCGACGCCGCCGTTGCCGGCCACCAGGTCGAGTCGAGCTTCGCTACCGATGTCGAGCTCGTCCCGGCCGGCCTTCGGATCCACGAGAAACTCGATCTCGCTCACACCGCTGGCCTCGCCGGTCTTGCCCGGCCCGAAGCTCGACGGCTCGTTGATCGAGACGTACGTGTCGCCGTCGTTCGTGGCCGGGGTGGCGGGATTGTCCGAATCGTCAACGACCAGGATCGTGTCGACGCTGGTGGTCGTGGCCGGCGCGCCGGCGCACGTGACCGTGGCCACGCGAGCGCCCACCCTGATCGCACCGCCGGCCGTGCTCACGATGGCAAAATCGCCTTGGGAGCTCGTGTGCACTTCCAGCAGGCCCGGCACTGAGTGGTCGCAGGTCGTGGCCGCCTGGGCGCCCGGCGCAGCAAGGCCGGCCAGCACGGCGATCACAGCGGCCGCGGCCGCGAGGGTACGAGAGATCATCGGGGTCCTCCAGGGAGTTGTCGGAGCAGTCATGACCCCGAGCCTGCACGCGGCGGGCTGGCAAAACCTTGCGAAAACCCTGGCGCTCGTTCAGCGCTAGTCGCGTGTGGCGCCGTGACCTCGTCTCCGTCGGCCCCGAAACGCTCGAGCGGACGATCAGGGCGTACCGCGGGATCCTGGTGCCGGCGGGCGCCCAAGTGGTGTAAGTCCGATTCGAGGGCGGGCGCCTAGATCCGGCCACGGAGCCCGAGCTCCTTCGGATACGGCTTGAGGTAGCTCTGCGACCGCGCCCAGTCCGCCTCGGTCGCGCGCAGGTGCCGCGAGAGCAGCGCGAGCGGCACGGCCACCGGCACGAGGCCGGCGCGGTAGTCCTCGATGGCGTCGCGGAGCTCGCGGCGGTCGTCGGAGCCGAGCGTGTCCTTGAGGTGCCCGGCCAGGTGCATGAGCGCATTCGCCTGACGCCCCCGGGTGGCGCGGCGGGCAAACGCGGCGGCGTGCAGCTCGCGATAGCGGACCGCCAGGGCCTCGGGCGCGAGCTCGCGCTGCGCCGCCACGAGCCGGCCGAGCTCGCGGGCGATCTCGGGGTCGTGGGCCAGCACCGCCACCTTCTCGGCGGCGTGGAAGTGCAGGAGATCGTCGGCGCTCCAGCCGGCCGCGAAGAAGTCCCGCACCCGGGCGTGACCGAACACGCGGTCGACGAAGTGCTCGCGCAGGCCCGCGTCGTTCAGCCGCCCTTCCTCCTCGAGCGCCAGCCCGGGCAGCTCGTCGGCCAGCACCCGGGCGAACATGCCCCGGCCCTCCGGTGATGGGCGCTCGGAGCGCTCGTGCCACACCTTCACGCGCTCGAGCCCGCAGCTCGGCGAGCCCTTCTTCAGCACGAAGCCGGACAGGTCGCGCTCGCGCAGGTCCGTCGCGGTGGCGGCCGCCCAGGTGCGCATCGCGTGGGTGTGGTCGGCGCCCGACTCGCCCACCAGGCGCTCCTCGCCGTCGCGGCGCACGAGCCGGATCGGCTCGCGCGGCACGCCGAGCCCAATGCCCACCTCGGGACACACCGGCAGGAAGCGCACGTGACGGGCCAGCTCCTCGAGGAGGAAGACGTTGCGCTTGTGGCCGCCGTCGTAGCGCACCTGCTCGCCGAGCAGGCAGGCGGAGACGCCGATCAGGATCTCGCCCATCTCAGCTCAACCCTACGGCCGCGCCGCCCGTACAGGAGGGAGATGCGCGTTCTGGTAACGGGAGCAACAGGGGTTCGCCGGGCGGCGGCTCACCGCCCGCTTGGCCGAGGCAGGCGCGAGCGTTCGCGCCCTTGTACGCGACCGCCGCCGCGCGGAGGACCTCGAGCGGCTCGGGCCTCGTGACCCCCGTGGACACCGGCGTCTTGCGCCCGCTGATCAAGAGCCTGCCGTTCGCCGAAACGCTGCGCTCCACGCTTGCCGAGGAGCGCAGCGCCTAGCGAACCGGACGTGGCTCAGCGCGCCTGCGCCTCCACCGTGGCGGTCCCCACGAGGAACCCCTCGGTGAACGCGGTCGTGCCGAACGCCTGGTTGAGCGCCGCGGCGGCCGCCGCCGTGAGCGTCGCCCGCGCGCCGGAGAGGGTGATCTGGCGCCCCGAGACCTGCGAATCCAGCTGGTGAACGGCGAGCGCGCGGCGCGCGCGAGCCTGCTGGGTCAAGTCCAGGTTGAGGATCGAGACCCGCGAGCCGCCGACGAGCGCGGTCAGATCGGGATCCGCATCCACAGTGATCGTGAACGACGCGAGATCCACCACCGTCGAGCCCCTCGAGAGCCGGAGCCCGCCGGAGTGGCTGATGCTGCCGGCGAACGTGGCCGTGTTGACCTTGCCGCCGGTGATCGGGAACAACAGTCCCGCGCCGGTGGCGCTCGCCGGGTCGATGGGCGCCGCCGTGATGCCGAGCGACTGCAGCGCCGTCCCCGCGCCCGAGTCGAGCGCCAGGATGGTGTCGCCGCCCGCCAGCTCGGCCTGGGCCGGCACGGCCCGCACCACGACCCGGCCGATCGGCAACCCGCGCGAGAACAGCCGCGTACCGAACGCGGCGTTCAGCGCCTTCGCCGCCTGGCCGCTGAGCGAGGCGCGCACGCCCTTCACGGTCGTGCCCAGGCCGTTGCGCACGACCTTGGCGTTCGCGACCGAGAGCGAGAGCACGGTGAGCCTGGCGGAGCCCGCCCTCGCCGTCAGGATCGCCCGCCGCGAGCCGACGTGCACGCGGAAGCTCCGCAGCGGCACGCGCGTGCTTCCCGCCCGGAAGACGAGGCCTCCCGAATGGGCGATGGCGCCGGCGCCGCTCCTCGGATCGATCGAGCCGCCGGTGATCGGGAACGCAACCCCGCCGCCGCGGACCTTCGCCGGCCTAAGCGGCCTGACGCTGATTCCATTCGCCGTGAGCGCCGCCGCCGTGCCCTTCGCGAGCGTCAACGTCGTGGAGCCGCCCGCAAGCTGGACCTTCGCGCTCGCTGCAGCCGGGAGTGCGGCGAGCACGGCTACGATCGCCACGAGCGCAAGGATGCTGAACCGTCTCACTTCATACCTCCGAGGTCGTTTGGGCCTTCGCGAGCTATTCGGACGCCGGCCCGCCTTCGGTTGGGCAACCGACCACGGCGCCTTCCTCGTACCACCGGACATGGGTGCCGCTGTGCTCGCCACGCCGGCCGCCCGCTCGAGCCGCTCGCTCGCTCGCCGCGCCCTGGGCCTCGGAGGCGGGCGGGCCGACCGTTTCGCTTCCGCGCTCCAGCGCCGCGAGCGCGCCGCGCTCGAGGATCTCTACGGCGAGTACGCCTCCACGGTGCTCGGCTACCTGATCAACGTCCTGGGCGACCACGCCACGGCTGAGGACGTGCACCAGCAGGTCTTCCTCGAGGTCTGGCAGCGGGCCCCGACGTACGACCCCGAGCGCGCCGGCCTGCTCACCTGGATCATGACCATCGCGCGCAGCCGCGCAATCGACGAGCTGCGCCGGCGCGTGCCCGAGCCGCACGATCCGGGCGAGAGCTCGGCGCTCGCCCTCGCGGCTGACGACGACCCCGAGCGCTCGCCCGAGGCGCTCGTCGAGCGCTGGCGCGTGGCCCATCTGCTCTCGCGCCTGCGGCCGGACGAGGCGCGCCTGCTCCGCATGCGCTTCTACGAGGGCCTCAGCCAGCAGCAGATCGCGGACCGCACTGACATCCCGCTCGGCACCGTGAAGATGCGGATGGCGGGCGCGCTCGAGCGGCTGCGCGAGCTCGTGGACGGGGACGACCGATGAGCGGGATGTCGAGGGAGGACCTCGAGCGGCATCTCAGCCGGCTGCCGCGCGAGGCGTGGGAGCGGCCCGAGCCGCCGCCCGCCCCGTGGCCCGCCGAGGATGAGGCGGGTCCGGCGCCCGCGCGCCGCCGGCTCAGCCTGCGACCGGTCGTTGCGGCGCTCGCCGCGGTCGTCCTGTTGGCGGCCGGCGTGGGCGCCGGCCTCCTGATCGCGGGCGGCGACGACGCTACGGACGGCGGGCCCGTCCAGGTCGATCTCGCCCCCGTCGACGACGGCGGCGGAGCCTCCGGGGTTGCGCGGCTGCGCCCCGAGGCCGGCGGGCGCGCCAGCGTGAGCCTGAGTGGGTTGGAGCCGAGCCGCGGCGGCGACTACTACGAGCTGTGGCTGCTCGGGAAGGACGGCGAGCTCGTCGCGCTTGGATCGGTGCGTGTGCCGGAGTCGGGCGAGGCGGAGCTCGACGTGGACCTGCCGGTCGACCCGCGCGACTTCCAGTTCCTCGACGTGTCGCGCGAGCCGGGCGACGGCGACCCGTCGCACTCCGGCGACTCGGTGCTACGCGGCCCGGCGGCCTGAGCCGGCTCCGAAGCGAGCCGCAACCTCCTCACGCCGGAAGTCGAAGATGCGATCGAGGTCGCGGCGCACGAGCGCCGTCCGCGCGGCCCACCCGAGCGGCCCGAGCGGCAGCGCGTAGCGCACCCGGTCACGCATCAGCGTGCCGTCGCCGTGCGGCGTGAAGGTGTGAGTGTGGTGCCAGAGCCGGTAGGGGCCGCGCAGTTGCACGTCGACGAAGCGCCGCCCGGGCTCCCAGGCCTCGATTCGGGTGAGCCAGCGGATCGGCAGACCGTGCAGGCGCAGGCGGTACTCGAGCAGCGTCCCCGCGTCCATCGCGATCGGCGTCGGCGTGACCACGCGGAAGTGCAGCCAGGGCGGGGTGATCGCCTCGAGGTTGTGCGCGTCGCCGAAGAACTCGAAGGTCTCGCCGGGCGGCAGCGGGAGCAGCTGCTCGCGCTCGAGCGTGTAGACCCAGGCGCGGGCGCCCATCAGCCGAGCTGCCTCAGCGTCCTCGTGGTGATCGTGGCGGCGAGGCGAAGCTGCTCCTCGACCGCCTGCGGCGGATTCGGCCTCGCGTCACGGCCGTCGATCGCGGAGGCCAGCTCAGAGCTCGTGCGCCGGGCCAGGCGCAGGCACAGGTCGCTCGCGACCCGCACAGCGTCGGGCTCGACGCTCCAGATCACCTCGAACTCACGCCCGAGGTCGGGCCGCGGCCGGGCCGATGGCAGCTCCACGCCCGCGAGGCAGGTCGCGTGGCCGCGCGCCTCGCAGACCACCGCCCACTCGCGCCGGAGCGGCCCGGAGCGGTCGATCGGCAGCTCGGCCGGCGCGCCGGCGGGGAACCGCGGCCGGGCGAAGTCCGCGAACACGCAGGTCAGCTCGGCGGTGCGGGCGAAGTCGCGCCAGCGGCGCTCGGACTGGCGGTAGAAGCGCTCGCGCTGGAACGAGCCGAACAGGAGCGGGCGCTCGGCGCGCGCGCAGCTTTCGTCCTCGATGGCGCGACTGAGCGCGAGGAGCGCCCCCTTGCGCAGGACGAACGGCTCCAGATCGGGCCGGTGCCGGCGCAGGCCGCCGAAGATTGACGGCTCGTGCTCGGCCTCCGCCGCCCGCGCCCGGGCGGTGGCGGCGGCAAGCGACAGCCCGCTGTCCCGCTCTCGCACCACCCGCAGCACCAGCTCCACGTCGCTCTCCCGGTAGCGCCTGTGGCCACTCGGTAGGCGCTCCGGCAGGGGAACGCCGTGGCGTCGCTCCCACATCCGCAGAGTGCCCTCGCTCACGCCGGTCCGCGCGACGAGCTCTCCGATGGCGAGGCCAGGTCCCTCGCCGACGACGCTCACGCCGCTTCGGCCAGGTGGGCGCGCGCCCGTTCGAGGCCGAGGCGGATGCGGCTCTTCGCCGTGCCCACCGGCAGCCGTTCCTCGTGCGCGATCTCGGGCGCGGTCAGGCCGCGCCCGTACGCGAGCAGGATCGCGTCGCGCTGCTCGCGCGGCAGCCGGGCCACGACCGTGAGCAGCTCGCGCCGGCGCTCGCGCCCGAGGGCCGCGTGATCCGCGCCCTCGACGCTCTGCCGCCGCGCGAGCCCGACCTCGTTCGCCAGCCGGGCGCGGGCCGACTCACCGGCCGCGCGCGTGCGCCAGCGGTCCAGCGAGCGGCTCCTGGCCAGCACCGTCACGTAGGCGCGCAGCGAGCCGCGCGCTGGGTCGAAGGAGTCCGGATCTCTCCACAGTTGCAGGAAGAGGTCCTGCACCACGTCCTCGGCCGCCGGCCTGTCGCCGAGCACGCGCTGGGCAACCCGCAGGGCCACCGGGGCGAGGTGGCGGTAGGCCGCGTCGAACTGGCGTCGATCGGAGAGATCAAACATCGCAAACCTGAACATAGCATGCAGAAATAACTACACATATATTGGAGTATGCGCACCGCGTCGGGGTATGCAGGTCTGACAGCTAGCGGGCTGACCCGCCCGCGGGCGTCGCGTGAGTGCGTAGTGCGCCACGCCGGCGAGGAAGATCCCGGAGGTGGCCGGCCACGTGGGCGGACCATCCCGAGGTGCCGCGCGAGCGGATCGTGGCGACCGCCCTCGACGTGCTGTGGATCGATCTGGAGCGGGTCCGGGTGGGCGAGAGCTGGGCGCCCTAGCCGCGCGAGCGCCCCGCCACGCGACGCGCCGTCGGCGTTGTGGGCTCGACCCGCGACACCGCCGGCTCCACCTCGGGCGGGCCCAGCTCGGCGGCGTCCGCGCGCAGTTGCTCGAGCGACTCGCGCAGGCGCGCCTGGGACGACAGCCGCCTGCGCACGCGGTCGCGTACCTGCCGCACTCCGGCGAGCACGCGCAGCCGCGCGCCGGACAGCAGCAGCAGGATCCCGAAGGCGGCGATCCGCAGCGCCTCGAGCCCGGTCCGCGGAAGGGCGCCCTCAACGCCCGTGCCCGGGGGCTCGACCCCCGGCTCGGGCGGGTCACCCGGCTCCGGCTCGTCGGGACCGTTTGGCTGCGGCTGGCCGGTCGGCTCGTCGGGCGGCTGGGCCGTGGGGGCGGGGCCCTGGGCGAGAACGGCGGGCGTCGCCAAGAGCAGCGCAGCGAGGAGAACAGGCGCGACCACGGCGAGACGAAGCATGGAGGGCGCTTTCGCCTCCCCGGGCGCCCTGCCCTCCTGGCTGCACGCGATCCTGCGCGCGGGCGCAGACGCTGCCAGACGAACGCGCCGAGCGCGAGGACCGTCGCCACGGTCGGTCGACAGGGGCCGGGGGTACTCCCTTGTCAACCATCGGTCAACAGTCTCG
>Ga0075430_100004290_pt1 | contig 12035 bp, 17 predicted proteins | sample RhiMetdeltSRZDD4_FD_75294 | JGI IMG/M metagenome (GOLD analysis project Ga0075430, IMG submission 75294) | Populus rhizosphere microbial communities from Tennessee, USA - Rhizosphere MetaG P. deltoides SRZDD4 | ecosystem: Host-associated > Plants > Roots > Rhizosphere > Soil | place: USA... | reverse complement strand
CCAGCCTCTCTCAATCCCTGACCATCAGAAACAACAATATCGGCACCAAGTTTATGCACCAACTCCTCTTTATCCTTTGAATGGGTTATTGCAATTGTTTCAAACCCAGCAGCCTTTGAGTACTGTAATGCCAGATGCCCCAACCCACCTATTCCAACTACTGCAATTCTTTCATGCGGCTTTGGATTTGCCCATCTCAAACCACTCCAAACAGTATAACCAGCGCAAAATACGGGAGCTGCTTGTTCATATGTCAAGCCATCTGGTAAGAGCATTGTGGCGTCAGCGTATGCGACCATATACTCAGCGTGGCTTCCTTGGATTCCGATACCTGTGCCAATCATTTGTGCACAGAACATCGGCTTCCCGCGCAGACAACATTCGCACCTTCCGCATGACGCCTGAAACCATGGTACTCCTACTCTGTCACCAATTTTGCGACTGGTAACACCCTCACCTACCTCGACAATTTCTCCTGCCGGTTCATGACCAATAGTACGAGGAAAAGCTCCGGTAGGCACATGACCTTCTGTGATATGAACATCAGTATAACACAAACCACTTGCATGCATCTTTATTAAAACCTGATTAGTAGCTGGATGTGGGGTTGGAACCTCTTTTACTTCCCATTTACCACCTATTTTAGGAACGACTGCAGCTTTCATTATGAAGAACTACTCCTTCCTCTGAAGGCTAGTAATTGGGATTTAGCCCAGTCTTTGAAACTAAGCCAATTGACTTCTGGATACTGTTGATGCAGACTTGGAATATCTATACCGGTTCCTACTCTTTCAAACCAGTCAAACATGCGCGCCAGATCTTCGCTTGCCTGACGGATTTGCTCCAATGGAACATGTACATACCTAATCTTTCGTCCTAAACCTTCAGATAAAACTTTAGCAGCTTGCTCTCCTGTAAGCTCATCAGAGGCAATATCTATCCGCTTACCTAAAAATGAATTACGATGTTCCAGTACGAGGGCAGAGAACTCCGCAATATTTTCAAGCGCGATCTGTTGCAGGATACGAGAGGGAGATAAAGGTAATGCAAGTTGACCCTGTTGTAATCCTGGACCTAGTAAGTTTTCCATAAAAGCTGTGGGACCAATAATAGTATAAGGAATTCCAAGATTTTGGATATGTTGTTCAACTTTATATTTGCTTTCAAAATGAGGAATACCAGTATTTTTATCAGCATTTACGACTGAACTATAGACTAGATGCTTGACATTTTTCTCTTTAGCTATGTCAGCCATCATTTTTCCTCTGCGAGTTTCACCTTCGATTCCGTCCTCAAGCGGTGTTCCCATTAGAAATATCGAATCTACATCATTTACCGCCTGCTCTAATGAGTCTAAATTGTTAAGGTCGCCCTTTACCAAATTGGCTCCTTCCTTTTTAAGTTCTTGTGCTGCAGGTGATTGAATATTTCGAACAAGTGCATACACTTTATGGTTTTTTTGAAGCAGTAATTTGGCTAAAGTACCGCCCTGCTTACCTGTAGCACCTGTTACCAGAATCTTTTCTAAAGGACCAGTAGGTTTAGAAACTTGAGTCGAACTCATAAGTACAATATATTACTGGATTGATTTAGGTATTATGTAAGTCAAGGTACGCTTTTGGAATACTTCTTGTAATGTCTGTCTCATTTTTTATTGTGTAGGTATGAAAATGGTAATTGTTTATTATCTATATTTTAACACAATGAAAGCAGCAGCGCTTGCAACAAAAGATGATAAAAACGAATTGGCATGCGAGATATTGTTTCCTGACTCTCCAGAAAATGCATATACGAAATGTCTATCCGAAGCATTGTTTAATGATGATAATATTGCAGCATTGAAATGTGCCAAACTTCTACCTCAGTCAACGCAGCAAACACTCTGACCAATACAACAGCAGGAGTAGCAGCCGCACCATCTGGTAACACGTCAGCACCAATACAACCTACTAACACATCAATTCCAACAACACCATCAGGAGTGAGCGATGAAAGAGAGACGTAATCTATTTGCTTCGAAGGGAAAAAAGGATCCAAATTGGGTATTTAGTTATCTTGTGCAGAAGAGATTATGAGAAGACAGCAATAACTATAAGTTGTCTCGAAACATAAAAAAATAATCCAAGGGGGACTCCTGATCAGGTCAATTAATCCTAGACCCTATATTTTTCCAACTCACTTATTGTAAGTTTTAAGAGAACTTCTGCACCATTATATCCATCGACCTGTGACTTGGGAATTTTGTATTCTTCCCTTGCACCTTCGGTTATAATTATTACAGAATCTGCATCTGTCGCATCGACATTTCCAGCATCCTGTCCGTCCTTTGACCTCACATTCTTGTGTACGATACTATCCCAATCCAATATTCCTGGCTCAGTCATGTGTAGCATCTACCCTCCTGTGTATATAAAATTTTTTTATAACCAAGCCGGATTGATATTGTCTGGTTTTTAGATAAAAATAGTGCGATAGTCTCGCACTTGTTACGATATAAGGATGTAAAGACAAAATTTACAATCATTTAAGTGATCCCTGATGAATATAGATTGTGAATGAAGTGTCCGAATTGTAACGATAGTTTTCACCCACAAATGTCGAGTCACCGTATAGGAAGAAATTCAAGGGATAAGTGGGTTCACGTTTATTATCAGTTATGTCCAACATGTCTAGACCCTGTCATAGGTTACAGAGAAACAGATAATTTAATTGAATTTGGTTCTGATGTTCACGATTTGATGTTATTAACGAAACAGAGTGGTTGATAGAAAAACTACCTGCTTCATAACCAAAAAAGGGGGACTTCTAATCAGATCAATTAATCCTAAACCCTATATTTTTCCAACTCTCCGATTGTGAGTTTTAAGGAAACTTCCACACCATTAGATCCATCGACCTGTGACTTCAACTACACGAGGTTTTTTGGATTTGATATCTTTCTCATGATAAAGGTAACAAGTGCCACAGATACTAGTGACATGATAATAGCAGTAAGAAAGATCAAACTGTACGATTCTAATGAAGGAAATAAGCCGACAATTCCGTTTAAAGTGGTTTGATACATTTGCATAAATATCCCTGCAATCACAGGTCCAACAGAGGTTCCGATTAAATAGAGAAGAACAGTCATAGCAAGCGACACCCCACTTGACTGCTTTGGAGTTGATACTAGAACTATATTTATTGCCCCGATCTGTGTTAAGGATAAGCCTGTCGCTAGTATTGCAAGACCGATCGTTATCGAAAATTCTGTAGTGTGAATTATAAAAAGAAAAATGAATCCTGCAAGCGAGATCGTTATTCCTATTAATGTAGGTCTCAGATTACCGAATTTGGATACTACAAGTCCAGAGCCAATAGCCATTATTAACGATATGATCATGTAAGGGAGTTGGATTCTTGCAATATCAAGTGCATCCCCTCCGAATCCTAGTGGGGAAGGAGTACGGATCAATATGGGTATGGTCTGGTAAACTACCATTAATGCGGTAATGCCAACGACCATGTTTATTATGTTTGCAGGAAGCAATGTCTTATCCTTCAAAAGTTTGAGATCGATTAATGGCGAATCTGTTCTTTTCTCTACCCTTACAAACAATATCAGACTGACAACTGCTGCTGCTCCAAGGGCGACAATAATTGGAATGGAGTAAGATGTATCGGAGACTGCCTGTGTAAATTGAAGTGCGACTAGAAACGAGACAACTGTTGCAGATAGTGTGATTGCACCCTTAATATCTACGACAGATTTGGTCCTGTTGACGTTATTGATGTCACCACCATCAATGAGTTCAGATAGTAGAATATCTTTTCTCACATGTACAAATCTACTGCAAAATTCTGCATTTTTATCACAAATAGTAGCCGGGATAACTTGATCTTTTCTAGCAGGAACGATTACGCTGATTACTGCGAATAAAATTATCCCCACCGGAATAACAACTAGGAATGTGGCATGCCATCCCCAATTATTTATTATTGTACCGCCTATTGCAACCCCTATTACTGCTCCTGCTGAAAATAACGAGCTAAAAATTCCCTGTGCTATGGCAAGTCGTTCTTGAGGAAAGGTATCCCTTATGATGCTGAAAGCTATCGGAAATACTGAAACACCAATACCTTGTATTATCCTTGCCGTAAGCAAGGTTGCAAAGTCATATGAAAAAGCAGCTAGCGTAATGCCAACAATATAGATTCCTAATATTATCAGCAATACCTTCTTCTTGCCATAAATGTCAGATAGCTTTCCTGCAACAGGCGTCATTACAGCGCCCGTGATTAGGAACGAGGCAAGTATCCAAGAAGACGTGCTATAGGATATATTAAAGTCCCTGATAAAATCGGGAATCGCTGGAAGTATCATGGTGTCTGCGAACGTTGAAATGAGTCCCACGCAACTTAATACTGCAAGAATTAACCATGGCGAACCAGAGATTTTTTTAAACGTTTGACTACTTCTAATTGGTCTGTCCATGATGCCTCTATCTTATTGTTAGCATATCGTAATCGAGTAATTCCATATCCATACAACTATGTAACCAGATGCAATCATTATTGTAGATAAAAGACTGAACGACAGTATGATCTGTTGAATGGCAACGTTCAATCGTATGTTTATTCTTAGGAACAGTATCTCGTATGATCACGATAACACACAAAACATGGCATACAAATTCTCCCACTGTAAGGCAGATCAATTGCAATGGGTTATGCAATTGAGCTAACTGCCAAAGAATTTGGCTAGTTGGTCAATGACAAACTGTGGCTGCTCTTCTGGAATCCAGTGACCTGACAAAGGAACCTTAATGCCAGTAACATTTTGAGCCATTGCCTTTACCGCATTGACTACAGGAATGCCTTGTACAGCTCCTCCGAATACTGGATAGAAGTCGGCTTCCAATATAAGAACTGGAACGGGAAGCTTGGATTGGTTTACTAATGCTTTGTTTTGTACTGCATCTAGAGGGAAGGCTCTGTAGTATTCAAATCCATCTCGCATTGCACCTGGGACAGAGTATTTTTCGGCATATATATCTAGATCTCCTTCTGTGATTGCAGATGGGTTATAAGCTAGCATTTTGACGAACGATGATATGTATTCTCGCTCTTGACCTTCTATGAGAAATTCTGGTAGGTTAGGGACTTGATGAAAGGTAAACCACCAAGGGCCATTCTGACCAAACTGTGGAGGTAAAAAACCTGGGAAAATAAAATCCATTATTACTAATTTGCTTATATTGTTTGGATGAGTTTTAGCATACGAAAAAGCTGTTTGCGCTCCTATGTCATGAGCTACCAGTAGGATTTTTTTAAAGCCCAATTGAGATATCAACTGATTTAGATCTTCTGCAGTAGTCTTCCCGTCATATCCTGTGGGTGGTTTTGAAGAGTCTCCAAGTCCCCTAAGATCAGGTACTATAACAGTATAATTTTTAGCTAAAGCTGGCATTACATGACGCCATTCATACCATGTTTCTGGAAATCCGTGCAGCAAGACTAGTGGATTTCCTTGACCACCAATTACGTAGTGCATTTGAATACCATTTACGGTTGCCATACGGTGCGAAAATGTCACATTATTGATATGAAACGTTGTGCCGTCTAAAGCATGGACTCGTTGTTGTTGTAGTGGCAGTTGTGCTATTGCAGTGTTGCTTGAGTTTAACATTGATTTGCTTGAGTTTAACATTAATGAGCTAATAATAAATATACCAATCACGGCAAAGGTAAAGCCCACTTTTACCATCATTTTTTTAGTTTTAGCATTACTAGTCATTATACACGAATTTGTTAATGATTGATTTAAGTCTGGTGACGGAAGATCTGTACTTTTAGTATACTTTTTGTTATTACTTGTCTGATTTTTACTGTGGAGATGTAAAAAACAGTCAGTTTAAAATCCTCTAAATTGTGCGTTTTTGACCTAATGCTTTCGAGTCTTCTTGTAATAATTATATGATACCTCTAAACACAAAACAATGGATCTTTTCTTAAAATACAGGAGATATATATTATGCCTCTTTTATTATTACCGCTGCTGATGATGATAAGTACTGTTGACTGATTCTTTTGTCAATCTCACTCCTTAACCAGTCCCTGATAAATTGTTAAACCAGTTGTTATAAATGACTCGACTTTGTTAACTCCATCATAAGATTCTAAGTCTCCTCAATATCAAGTTGACTTATCAATGTCATTGATTAGGTACTTTCTGAATTTTACCTCTATGGTTGTATATACGTGTAAGAAATGCGGTGAACCGAATCTTCTTACTCCACATGCTTTTTGGAATATGTGAAACCTGCAAGCATTTCTACAAGGTCGTATTGAGAAAGCGATTGAAGGCCTAAAGTATGTGTAAACTCAGTCTAATTCTCCTCTCTTACAGGCCTTCTTTCCTTCCTCATTTAGAGTAAAATTATAATTTTCATCAATATCAACAAACCTTGACTGTGTCCATGTTTCCTTAATGTTTAGATCAACATATCCAGGGCCCAGTCCTCGAAGGCCCTCACTAATTTCGTCAGAATTAAAAGTTGGATCGCCTTTTTCCTTATACTTTTTACAAACTTCTCTCAATATGAATTTCATGGTTTTGATCTTTAGGTCTGTGTCTGAATCGGCATTTGATATCCTATCGAATTCCAAGATAAGTAAAATTAATCGAAAGATCATTTAAAAGTACTACGGAACAATGCATGAATCCCCAGGAGACCCAACCTGATCTCAATGGTGGTCATGGAGGCGTTGAATCTCCTGCAGAATTCATTATGTCATATGGACAAAGGAAATATAATTTCGTCTAGACTCATATTAAAGACATGATTAACCTTGTTAATCTCAGTTCATTGACGCCAAGTACTGACCTTTATTTCTCTTGGACTATTCCAAGTATGGTTTTGCATTGTTTGCATGAGACTAAATAACCAGTCACATCATTAGGGAGTTTCAATTCTTCTGTTTCGTATCCAGTCACCGTAACATCAGCTCCACATTTTGTACAATTAGCCATTATATTGACTAATGAATCCAAAGACATACAATATCAATCTTTTCTATCAGAAGCCCTAACTAACCCCAGATCAATGTAGAATTCGTCTGCTGAGTCTAGGGGCCGGCCGCCCTGCAGCAATGCCTACAGAATTGACCTTCGGACCTATTGTAAAATATACTATTTAGATATAACAAAGAAAGAATTATCGACAGAAAAGATTGTTACTGCCCCTTTTTTATACCATAAAATCCACAGGGATTGAGCTATGGCTAAAGCCGAATACCTCGAGAAAAAAGAACATCCAAAAATGCCTTCAGGTTTTCAATGTTTTGTATGTGGGAAGAAATTCTCTACAAATGAGGAAAGGATACAGCATCTAGAAGAAGAATCACATGGTAGTATGCATGATACTGCTACACCTCAAGAGACAGAGGATACTAGACGACTTAAGTGAATAATCAGCGAGAAGTTACTTTGGCAATGTTCGAATACTAAACTCAAAGGATTATAAAATACAATAACAAGGATGCATAAACAATTGGAACACTTTTTGGAATATAACTGACTTTGGCGCAAAATGTGAGAAATGTGAAATGTGAAACGATTAATACGATAACATTGGAAAAGGGAGAACTTAAGAAACAAATTTGAAATCATGCGTCATTAACAATTTTAAACATGTTACTGTAGTATTACGATAGTGTCAAACCGATTCATGGCTCCATTTTTCAAAGTACGATACACTACGCAAACTGCATTTTAGTATTTGATTATTGATTCCATATACATATGACTCAGTTCGAGATTATGGTCGTGGGTATATACATATTCCCTACGCATAGAAGCATCTTCTTGATGTATGCACTTATGCAATTACATAGAATACAGAGTCCCAAGTAATTAGAGTCCCAGTTAATTATGGATTATGTATATGCTCTATGGATTTGAAATCAGAGGTTTTTTGAAGGCCACAAGAAGAGTTAATGGAGTATGGAGAAAGCATCAATTTGAAAGGTTGGAAAAGTACAGATATTGTAACAGTAAATGTTCATCCTCTCCGGATTTGTCATCAAATATCAAGTATAACAATAATTCCCTCGCTGTGCTAGGTTCTCTGATTCTTACATCCGTGATTGCGGCTCCTCTATTAAACCAACCTGCACAGGCTGAGACAGGAAAAGGAGATGATATATTTAAGGTTATTATGACAATATTTGATGTACATGAGTCTAAGGGCGATGTAGTTGCAATAGTTACTGCAAATAATGATGTAGCAAAAGTGAAGCTATTTGATGCATTAGGACCTGAGGTTGTTCCAATAAATTCAAGTGAAGGGGCAGGTCATTTTATAGAATATGTTGCGACATTTCCAAATGTCACTGTGAATACAGGTGACGAGTACAAAGCATGTGTCGCCACAGTCAAGAACTTAGAATTAGTATGCAAGATAGGTAATAATTCTCCTGCCCCCAGACCTGAATTTGTAGACTTGTCATTGAGTACAAGTAGTAGCAGCAGTTCTGAACAAATAACGACAGAAGAAGGCGATAGCGGGAACGACGAGAATGCAGATACAATAGATAAAGCATCAGAGGAAGATAATCTATCTCAAGGCGTATCACCTTTATACGGTAATATCCTACCAGGAAACCTATCTCAAGCAGAAATAGATGCAATAGATAGAATGCATTAACTACGGTTAGTAGAGTCACGAAATAATTTTAGAGCAGGCGGGGTGACACGTACTGTACAATATCGCAACAAATTTACCAATCAGGTTGTAGCAGAGAATAGATCTGAAGGTATCTGCATATCATGCGTGCTTGATATGCTGGAAAGAAACAACAACAGCGATAATCAGACTTGGTATCTCAGCAGAACAATAGAAAATATGATATTTAGAAGTATCAATTTTTGTAAGAGGATCAATCCGGCCGCGTGTAAACCATGCTCTTGTCCTCCTTCTTTGAGTCAGGCTTATCACATACTTCTGTATTATGCGTTATAACAGAGTCTAAACAGTATTAAGGGACTCTAGGCGCGCCAACAGCCAATACGGAATTAGTATCACTTATACAGAAGTTCAACTATCTCTTTCTGCCAATCTACCTTTGCATGATCTTTTAAGATTTTCCTAGCATTGTCTGTTATCTTTGTAGTATCTAATTTTTTATTTTGAGCTAATTCTGCTAACTCTTTTGCGTTGTCGACAACAAGACAATTATAATCTGGCCTGAAGATGTTGTCTTTTTTATTTTCGAGAATCCATTTAGAGTGTAGTATAAGCGCGCATCCATAATGAATTGCTTCTAGAAACGTGTATTGAGTCCCGCCGCCGTCATTTTTAATCATAGACATGTCAATGACAAATTTATAATGTGATAATGTTTTTTTTAGAAACTCGAATGATTTGACTAATGGTTTAATGTAGAATGGATAATTCTTATGGAACGGCTTTTGTTTCTCAGGTAGAATTCTGTTCAAGGTGCGATAGGAATAAATCTGGTCTACTTGTCCGTAGATCTGTATTTTATCTTTATCATCTTTTATGAGTTTGTTTGCCTGTATCATTATTTCAGTATGTTTGTCGAAGTGTATTCGGGAGATGCTAGTTGCTCCTCGTCTCCTGCTTCTGTTTGTAAATTTTGGTGGATGAAAAGGATGCTTGATGAACTTGCTAGGTATGTCGTATTTTTGCTTTAAGAAGTTAGATATTTGTCGACGTATCGCTATCACCTTCCATTTGTCTGACCGGATTAATTCGATAGCCTCCTTTTTTAGTTCGACTGTATCATGTGTGATGAGTATGATATTTTTATTTTTTATTTTGTCAAAGAAATGATAATGACTCTTTTCTAGAGCACTTATTACATAGTTGTCATCATTAGCAATAGAGTCTGGGGAAACATTCTGATAATATTTACCCCAGCCTAACGATCTTACTTTATCCTCGGACTTATCCGATACCTTCAGAACAACGTTCCGCTTTAAATTATAAAGAAGATGTGCATTAAATGTAACATACCCGCCATGAACCGGATTTCCAAGATAGTATATATTGAACAATAATAGTCACGCTACCATCTGAGGTTTTTCATACCCGCCATTTCATTAGAAATTTCGACGTCTCCAGAGGATACTAGATTTCCTATGACGCTCTATCTGTCTGTCTTATTGTAATTCCGTAATTTAATTCCGGTTATAACGATGCTAGGTAAACTGACCTACCAATCTAACCATCGTCGGCGCTCTCTTCTTTCAATATCGTGTTTTTCAAAATCATGAATTATGTCTCTAGCCACGTTCTTCACTATAGTATTGGCCGTCATATACAGTACCCCTGCGGTCCCTAGCCAGAATAATGTCTCAATTGGTTTCATTGTGTTATTATAAATATTCTTTATTTTATTTATAGCTGTGCTTTATTTTTGATTCCGATTAAATGATCCAAATGGTTATATTCTCTAATACCGTCTAGGGTTGTGACTAATGTTTATACATGATAGATCCCAAGAATGTATATGACATGCTCATGGGTAACCAAGGGGCTAAGTGATTTTTCGAGAGAATTCTATGAATTTTGTATGCCTGCTATAGATATGTTCGAAGACGATGACACAAACGAGTTAATAGTTAAAATCGATCTGCCAGGTTACGCGAAGAAAGATATCAGGTTAAGTATTGACGAAGATATTTTACGTATTAGGGCAAACAGGGACCGGGGTGAAGAGTTGCAGAAGGGATCTGTTTATTATAAACTTAGGCCTAGGCAGATAGATAAAAAAATTATACTCCCCATATCTCCCCCAGACAGCGAAAATATCGTTGGAGCGGCAACCTATGTCGACGGTGTCCTTACAGTAAGGATTCCATCTGTACAACCCAAAAATATTCAGATTCTGTAAGTACCTTAGCAGAAAATCGTGGTATCATTTCAGATGGTGTTGCGCATTATGAAGTGAAGGTCCTAAGTCTAGTACTTCCTATGTCTTATGTAGTTCGGTAGTCCATACAATCTTTCCATTTACTATCCATTTGGCACCGCCTAGATCTCTACCGTCAGGGCCCCGTGCTTTTGGAACATCAATTTCTATGTTCTGTAATTCCATAGTGGCTGTCATATTTTTGTCTGTTAGGCTTTCTAAAAACTGCCCTGCCATTTGCGACCATACGCTCATTGATTGTTGTATTTTTTGCTCTTGTTGTTGATTCTCATAATTTTCTTGAATCATACCTATATTACGGACAACTTTGGATTTATATGATGTAGGATATCATCTTTCTAGGAAAACAACCTGCAGAGTTGTTAGTGCTTCTCAATATCATTCATATTAATTTCTTGCTAGATACGACAGGAAAAAAAAGTAAAGATAGGGTATTTTGCTATCTATAAGGTCATACGATATTGACCGTTACCACATTACTCTTCCGTTAGTACATCATCTGTTAATTTAGCGGCCTCTTTTGGGGATTTAATCTGTACATCATCACTTTTTGTTAATAGTTTTGAAAGTGTCGGCTTCGCTTCTTTTCCTATTGTTATTGCTTCTTTGCCTTTCCTTGAAAATGAAAGCGTAACATCATTATCGGTCAAATATTGAGCAAACTTTTTTGAAAACGACAGGACCTTTTCATCCTTATCAAGTATCATTTTAGTTATGTTGAATGCATTTTTCAGTTTATCGAAGAAGCCTCTATTGTCTTCCACTTCATCTTTGGCTATGTCTATATTAAAAAGTTCAGGCTCTAGAAAATTGATATTTATTTTTTTATTTTTATCATTATTATTCATGACTTTCATTTTTAAAGCAGGTTTGTCAGAAGCATAAAGTTCAACCGAACCACTAGTAACTGATTTAAGAGATTTTGCTAACCAAAAGGATATCTCATTCTCCATTTCAGTAGCAACATCAGGGGCATGCGATGTTTTATTTTTTTTCAAACTTTTCTATTCACCAAGTTATGAATAGTGAACTGGTTTTATCGTCTCATCTAAACTTAGTTTACTTTTCTTCTTTTTTTGGACCCACTTCTACCTTGG
>Ga0075430_100004289_pt1 | contig 12043 bp, 11 predicted proteins | sample RhiMetdeltSRZDD4_FD_75294 | JGI IMG/M metagenome (GOLD analysis project Ga0075430, IMG submission 75294) | Populus rhizosphere microbial communities from Tennessee, USA - Rhizosphere MetaG P. deltoides SRZDD4 | ecosystem: Host-associated > Plants > Roots > Rhizosphere > Soil | place: USA... | reverse complement strand
GCCGAAGCTGAACAGGACCGAGCGCCAGTTCAGGTTGGCGTCCGCGCACTGCGAGAACTGGATGCCCGTCGGATGGCCCTTCGGCTTCAGCGTGCGGGCCGCGACGCGCGCGAGCTCCCATGTGTCCGGCGCCTTGAGCCCGTTGGCGTCGAAGAGATCCTTGCGGTAGGTCATCGGCAGCAAGATGTAGAAGAGCGGGATGCCGTACTGGCGTCCCTCGGCCTCGACGAGCGCCTTGGCCGTCGGGATCCAACCGCCGTGCTTCTTGCCCGCGACCTCGTAGATGTCGCTCAGATCGGCGAGGCTCTTGTAGTAGAGCCGCGTCAGGATCGACGAGCCGTTCATGATGATGTCGTGGCCGGCGCCCGCCGCGTATTCGGCAGCCATGCGCGCCGGCAGCTCGAGGTGCGGGATGTGATCGACGCGCACCTTGACGCCGTTCTGATCGCCCCACTCCTTCGTCAGCTTGGTGTCGAACCAGGTGTCGTAGGCGGGGATGAAGTGGCTCCACTGCAGGATGCGAAGGGTCGTGCCTTTGATCTGCGCCGGCGCCTGCTTGGCGTCCAGCATCGTCAGTAGGGAGCTGCCCGCGACGCCGGCGCCGGCCGTCGCGAGGAATTTCCTACGGTTCAGGGTTGACGGCGAGGACGTGTCCGGCTGCGGGTCCGTCATCTGAAGCCTCCTTAAGGGTCCTGGCGCCTATAGCGGGTTGGCAGGTGTCAACCCTCGTAAAGAATTAAGTTCTTTATGCTGGCTAACCGTCCGTTGTCAAGTGGTCTCCAACTCCCCGGTGCTATTCTCGCCGCAATGCGCCGACCGGTCCTGGTATTGGTCGTCGTTCTGGCCGCGATCGGCGCCTTCACGGGCGGGCTCGCGATGCTCCTGGACACCCCGCGACCCCGGGCGGGCGCAACGAAGGGGGAGGCGCTCTACCTCGCGCTGTGCGCGACCTGCCACGGCGCGGACGGGAAAGGGTCGTGGCGCGCGGCGCTCTTCCTGGTCAGGCCCGGCGATCTGGCGAATCCCGTGACTATGGGCCAGCGTTCCGACAAATACCTCTTCGATCTGATCAAGCACGGCGGGGCGCCGATCGGCAGGCCGGGCATGCCGGCGTTCGGCTCGACCTTGACGGACGAGGAGATCGCCGAGGTCGTCCGCTACGCTCGCGGGCTCGCGCGCCCGCGCTGAGTCAGGGAAGCTTCTCGATACGGATCAGGACGAGCTGATCGTTGACCTGCCGCACGGCGAGCCTCACGCGGTCGCCCGGCTTGGGAGCGACAGGGTCGAGGAGCGTCGGGCTCGCCGAGACCGCCATCAGATCCATCGCGTTCATGCCGAGCGCCGACACCGCCTCGTGTCGGACCAGGATCATGTCCGCGGCCGGACGCGCGACGACGGTTCCGCGCACTTCGTAGGCCGCGGGGCGAATGACCGTGCCCCAGATGCCGGCGGCGAACGCCGCCAGCAGGACGACGAACAGCAGGACGGCGAGCGGGCGATGCGAGAGCGACCTAGTATCGGGTCGCGTCGCGCTCCCAGTCGAAGGCCCTGACGTCTGCGTCAGGCCGGAGATCGTCGCCGGTGAGAATCCACTTGCCACCGCAACCCTCGCGCGCGAAGTACGCGGCCGGTCTCGGCGCAGAGCCGAGGCTGATGATCAAGATGAAGATACCGACCGCCCCACCGACGCCGCACAGGAGACCTTTGCCGGGGATGTAGAACACGTTGGCAATGCCGGCGCCCACGTTGTACGCGGCCGATTCGGCCAGATGGGATTCCTGCTCCGGGATGTCCGTCGGCTGCTGCACCATGGGCTGCGGTGCGGGCACGGGCGCGGGCGGCGGCGGAGCCGGCTGCTGGGCCAATGCGAGCGGCGCGAACGGGCCGGTGGCGAGCACGGCGAGGGCGACCACGACGGCGAGGATCCGAGCTCCGGTCTTCGTCAAGGGAACCTCCTCCCTAATAGCCTCAGGGAGTCATTGTCAGCCCCCAAGGGGCCGCCGCCAACATTTCCGGCAGACTTCGATCATAGCAAACGGTACGCGCGGCGCGGAAACTCGACAAACGCTATAATCGGCGGCACATTTTCTCCCAGGGAGGCACGTCACCCATGAAGCTCGTGCGCTTCTCCACCAATGGCCAGACCCCACGGCTCGGCGTCCTCCAGGGCGACCGTATCGCCGATCTGCAAGCGAGCCTCATGGCATCTCTGACGCGTCGCGGCGTAAGCCGTGCCTCCGAGATCGCCGCGGCCCTCGTGCCGAACAGCACGCGCGCCTTCCTCGAGGGCGGCCCCGTCGCCGAAGAAGCTGTTGCGGGAATCAAGGAATGGGTCACGGTTCCTGCCTCGTCGGCCCGGCTGCACGCGCCGATCACGGATCCGGGAAAGTTCATCTGCATCGGGCTCAACTACCGCGACCACGCCGAGGAAGCCAATCAGCCGATCCCGAAGGAGCCGCCGATCTTCGCGAAGTGGTCGAACGCGATCATCGATCCGAACGAGCCGATCCTGAGACCGCGCGGCTCGAATCAGCTCGACTGGGAAGTGGAGCTCGGCGTCGTGATCGGAAAGACCGCGCGCTTCGTCAGCAAGGAGAAGGCGCTCGACTACGTCTGGGGCTACACGATCATCAACGACGTGAGCGCGCGCGACTTCCAGTTCATCGGCAGCCAGTGGATGGCCGGCAAGATTCCCGAGACGTTCGCGCCGGTCGGACCCTACATCGCCGACCGCAGCGACATTCCCGACCCGCACGTGCTCGAGCTGAAGCTCTGGGTCAACGGTAAGCAGATGCAGGGTGGGAACACGAAGACGTTCATTTTCGACGTTCGCTACATCGTGAGCTACCTTTCGGGGCTGATGACGCTATCGCCCGGTGATCTCATCGCCACCGGCACGCCGCCCGGCGTCGGGTTCGCGCGTAAGCCGCCCGTCTTCTTGCAGCCCGGCGACACGTGCCGGCTCGAGATCACTGGTCTGGGTCAGATCGAGAACCCCGTGAAGGAGGCCTGAGGAGACCGGACGATGCTAGACGTCATCGCGCCGCTCGTCGTCCCGAACACGACGAAGATCGTGCTCCTCTCGTCCGATGGCCTCGGCGGGCTGCCGCGCCCCGAGACGGGACGCTCGGAGCTCGAGACCGCTCACCTGCCGAACCTGTCGCAGCTCGCGAGCGAAGCGGCCTGCGGGCTTATCCGTCATGTCGCGCCCGGCATCACTCCGGGCAGCGGCCCGGGCCATCTCGGGCTGTTCGGCTACGATCCCCTGCACTTCCAGGTCGGCCGCGGCGTGCTCGAGGCGCTCGGCATCGAGTTCGACCTGCGCGCGGGCGACGTCGCGGCGCGCGGGAATTTCTGCTCGGTCGATGCGGCCGGCCGCATCACGGATCGACGGGCCGGGCGCCTGGCGACCGAGATCAACCTGAAGCTCACGGAGCGGCTGCGTCGGATCAAGCTGCCCGGCGTCGAGGTGTTCGTCGAATCGGTAAAGGAGCACCGCTTCGTCCTCGTGCTGCGCGCCCGCGCGCGCGGCGCTCGCCTGGCCGCGGGGCTGTCGGAGACCGATCCACAAGCCGTCGGCCAACCGCCGCTCCCGGTGAAGGCGCTGAATCCTCGCGCGAAGGCAACGGCCGCGCTCGTCAACAAGTTCGTCGCCGAGGCCAAGCGCCTGCTCGCCGACGCGGCGCCGGCGAACATGATCCTCCTTCGCGGCTTCGACCAGCTTCCGAAGCTTCCGCGGTTCCCCGAGGTCTTCGGGCTCCGGAGCGCGGCGATCGCCGCCTATCCGATGTACCGCGGCCTCGCCAAGCTGGTCGGCATGGAAGTCCTGAAGACCGGCACCTCGTTCGACGACGAGCTGGCGACCTTGCGCGAGCACTGGGACACGCACGACTTCTTCTTCCTGCACTACAAGGACACGGACAAGGCGGGCGAAGACGGCGACTTCGACGCGAAGGTGCGCGCGCTCGAGCGCCTGGACCGCGCGATCCCGGAGATCCGCGCGCTCAAGCCCGACGTCATGATCGTCTCGGGCGACCATGCCACCCCATCGGTGCTCGCCGGCCACGGTTGGCAGCCGGTGCCGGTGCTGATCTGGAGCCGTTATTGCGGCGCCGATGCGGTCACCACGTTCACGGAGCGCGCCTGCGGCGCCGGGAGCCTCGGTGTGATGCCCTCCCAGCACCTCATGCCGGTCGTGATGGCCAACGCGCTCAGGCTCACCAAGTTCGGCGCCTGACGGCCAAAATTCACTTGCCCGGAGTCCGGGCGGCGTCATACTCCGTAGTGAGGTGATGCGTGCATCGCGCCGTCGAGACGTGTCGACGGCCGAGGTGCCGCTGACCAAGCATGGAAGAGCTCGAGCGCCTCCGGGAATCGATCAAACAGCTGCTCGTCGAAGGCCGGGACGAGCGGCTCTCCGACCTCGTCGAGGACGCCCACCCCGCCGACGTGTCGCGCGTGATCCGTGAGCTGCCGCGCGACGATCAAGTGCGTCTGTTCCGTCTGCTGAGCCCGCAGCACGCCGGCGAGGTGCTCGCCGAGCTCGACGATCCGACCTTGCGCGAGCTGGTCGGCTCGCTGCCCGAGGTCGAAGTCTCGCGTGTCCTCGATCGCATGCCGTCCGAGCAGGTCGTCGACGTCGTCGAGGAGCTGCCCAAGGAGCGCGCCGACGAAATCCTCGAGCTCATGGAGGAAGAGAAGTCCGAGGAGGTCCAGGAGCTCCTCGAGTATCGCGAGGGCACGGCGGGCCGGCTCATGTCTCCCGAGTTCGTCGCGGTCCGGGAGGACGCGACCGTGGCGGAGGCGATCGAGCACATCCGCAAAGCGGCCTCCGGCGAGGGCGCCTTCTATCTGTATGTCGTCGACGATCACGATCACCTCGTTGGCGTCGTCCCGCTCCATCGGCTCCTGGCCGCCGACGCCGCGACGCCGATCCGCGCGATCCGTACCGACGAGGTCGAGAGCGTGCGGGTCGACACCGACCAGGAAGAGGTCGCCCGGCGGGTCCAGCACTACAACCTGATCCAGATCCCCGTGGTCGACGTCAATCGCCGGCTGCTCGGGACGATCGGCGTCGACAACGTCATCGACGTCATCCGCGAGGAGGCCACGGAGGACATCCAGCGCCTTGGCGGCGCCGGCGGCGACGAGACCGTGCTCGATTCGCCCCGCGCGGTCTTTCCCAAGCGCAACCTGTGGCGGCTGATCAACCTCGGCACGGCCGTGCTGGCGGCGTCGGTCATTGGCCTCTTTGAGTCCTCGATCCAGACCCTGGCGACCCTGGCGGTCTTCATGCCCATCGTGGCCTCGATGGGTGGTATCGCGACCACCCAGACCGCCACGGTGGTCGTGCGCGGCATCGCGCTCGGTGACATGTCCAGCAGCGTGCTGCGGCGCGTGCTGTGGAAGGAGATGTGGCTCGGGTTTACAACCGGGGCGGTCAACGGGCTGGTGATCGCGGCGATCGCCTACCTCTGGAAGGGGCAGCTACTCCTCTCGCTGATCCTCGCGGTCGCGCTCCTGTTCAACATGCTCATCGCCGCCGTCGTGGGAACCTTGATTCCGATCGCGCTCAAGACCTCGCGCGTCGATCCCGCGATCGCGTCGAGCGTGATTATTACGACCTTCACCGATGTGTTCGGATTCTTTTCCTTTCTGGGGCTGGCGACTCTCCTGATCAGGTTTCTCCTCTAAAGGGCGTCAGGCGGGAAATCCGGAAAAGTCACTTGGCAACGGCGGCCGGCCGTGAGTAAAATACGCCCGGCTCTCGGCTTCGACCGACACACCCCCAAATCGACACCGCCGGAGGGCTCTGAGTGGATGTAGCGTTAGAAAAGCGGCAGGTGGAGCGGGCGTACGAGCTGTTAGCTCCGGTTTACGACTTTGTCTTCGACTGGATCTTCGCTCCGGGCCGCTCCGCCGCAATCCACGAGCTGGCGCTGCAGCGCAGCGACTCGGTGCTCGAAGTCGGCATCGGCACCGGGCTGAATCTGCCGCTGTATCCGTGGTCCTGCCACCTCACGGGCATCGATCTGTCCCAGGAGATGCTCGACAAGGCCGTTGAGCGCGTCCAGAACCTGGCCATGCCCAACGTGGTCCTCAAGGTCATGGACGCGACGTCGATGGACTTCGGCGAGAACGAGTTCGACAAGGCCGTCGCCACCTACACGATCTCGGCGGTGCCCGATCCGGTCGCGGTCCTCAGGGAGATGCGCCGGGTGGTCAAGCCCGACGGGATCATCGTGATCCTGAACCACTTCAGGAGCCAGCGGCGGGTCACCGGCTGGGCCGAGGATCTCTTGGCGCCGGTCTGTACGCGCCTGGGCTGGAAATCGAACCTCGTGATGGCGCCGCTGCTCGAGCAGGTCGGGCTCGTTCCCGAGTCGGTCACCCACGTCAACATGTTCAAAGGGTGGCGCCTCGTGAAGTGCATCAACCGGAAGTAGCCCGGCTCGCCGCTCTTCTCCTCGCCCTCGTCGTCGTCGCGCCGGTCGCGCGCACCGGATGGTCCGGTCTCCTCGCGGGGGCGTTTCTCGTCGAGTTCCTGACCCACGGACACCCGCCCGCGCTCTCGGCGCTGACGGATCCGCCCGACCGTCGGCCGCTCGATCTCCCCGGGCCGCCGGCCGACTTGTACGTCCGCATGGGCCTCGTCCGAGGCCGCCCGCTGGTCTTCGTTCACGGACTTTCCACGGACGGTAAAGACGACCCCCGGGTCCGGGAGGCGGCGGCGCTCCTGGCCCGAGCTGGGTTCGACGTCGCGGTGCCGACGATACCCGGCCTCACGCGCGGTCGGCTCGGGCCCGAGGACGTCGAGCCAGTCGTCCGCACGTTGGCTGCGCGCGCCGAGAAAACCGTCGTCGTGGCGGTGAGCGTGGGCGCCGGCCCCGCCCTCCTCGCGGCCGCCGACCCGCGCGTTCGCGACCGGGTGAGCGCGGTGCTGAGCCTCGGAGGCTACGCGTCGGCTCGCGAGGTCGTGCGCTTCTGGCTCACTGGAGCCTACTCGTACCAGGGTATCAGCGGCCGCGTGGAGCACGACCCCGAGGTCGTGAAGGCGTTCGTACGCGCCAGTGCCGACCGTCTCGAGCCTGGCTCGCGCGCCATTCTCGAGGCCGCCGACCCGCAGGCAGTCGGGCGTCTGCTCGACGCGCCTCCCGAGGATCTCGACCGCTATCTCGAGAGTCTCTCGCCGCTCCGCGTGGCGCCGGCGATCGGCGCGCGCCTGTTCCTGGTTCACGGGCGAGCCGACCGCGCGGTGCCGTACACCGAGAGCGTGAGGCTCGCGGCCGCGCGGCCCGATAGGACAACCCTGGTGCTGGTCGGGCTCGTGGGCCACGTCGAGGGCTCCGGAAGGCGTGGCTGGCAAGACCTCCGCGACCTGTTCGCGCTGTGGCGTGTGATGTACGCCCTGCTCGGCGCGTGAGCCGAGGCTGCCACGCGTCCAAATTTCTTGGTGACGCCGGGAGCGCCCTGCTAGGCTGCGCGCATGAAAACTAAAATCTTCTCGACCGTCGTGATCATGATCTTCGCCACTGGATGCACCACCACGACGACGGCTCGCCGCCACTTCGACGACATCACCGTGCCCTCGGGAATGGCGTACCAGGCCGACGACTCCATCCTGATCGAGTCGCCGAATCTGAAGGCGGCGCATCTCGTCTATCGCGGCCGCCTCGAGCCGGTCACGGTCAGCGACGCGATGCGCACGCGGCTCGAGGCAGGCGGCTGGCGTCAAGTCTCGCGCACGAACACCATCAAGGACGGGATGCGGCAGGTCTACGAGAAGGACGGCAACGCGATGGAGCTCCACGTCTACGAGGGGCTCTGGTACACCTACCTCGCGATCAACGCCTCCGAGGTGGTCCAGCAGGCGCCGGTCCAGACCGGCAGCGACACCCCGCCGGCGTCGGTGACGACGGGCATCGATCCCAAGGCGGTCGGTCAGGCCGGCCCGGTGCTGAGCGACGCTACCGGGACGCCGGGCGCGCCGCCGGCGGACCGCCCGGCCAAGGAGCCGACGTTCACCCAGCGCGTGAAGGAGTTCTTCACGAACCTCTTCACGTGGTGAGCTGAGGGCTCGGCCAGCACGACCGGTTAACGACGGCTGCAGTGAGGTACCGATCGGTTGGTTGGCTTTGGGCGGCGAGCCCAATCCAACACCGTTTGCATCGCAGCCGTCCGGCGTGCCGCTTCCCAGTCCTCATCGATGTGGCGCCGCTCCTTGCGCGTAAGGTGCCACGAAAGCGGCCCCACGTGCTCAGGAACGAACACTGCTTCCTTCACCGAGAGCCCGCGCCGTTCGATGACCTCCCGAATAAGCCGCAGTTCCAAGTCGCCCCGCGCGACCTGGCTTGCTGATCGAACGTTCATCATAGCCACGAGGGGCCCGATGGCCTCGTAGAGCCAACCCTGGCTCGGCCGTCCGCGACGATCAGCCGCTGAGGCAACACCGCCTCTGGGGCTCTTGGTCAGATCGGCGGCGGGAAAGGGTTCGATGCGAACGACCAGGATGCGGCGCGGACCCTTAGCGCCCAAGTCTTTCAACTGCAGCATCCAGTCGACCAGCGTCACAACCCCAAGGCTGTCGTAGTAGCCGCCGTCACCCAGATGATCTCCAGGCAACTCCGACGCGCTCGTGACGAACTCGGACCAGAGTGCGCGCGCCATCGGTGAAACATATGGAAATGTAGCCGCCAGACGCACTGCCCGTAACACTGGGACATCGGCAGCTTTGTATCGATCCCAAAAACTACTCGCTCCGGACATGGAGAATGCTGCCGTCGTCAGGATAAGACGCTGACCTGTCTCCGCGACCGTCGTGTTAAAGGCAGTGGCTGGACGCCATCCCATCGCGGCGCTTTGTCGCCACTCACCCAAGGTAGCTTTTGGATTCAGAAGAAATCGCGCCCAGGACTGTTCCAGAGCCCAACCCCGATCCACTTCGCGTGCAATTGGTAGTGGCCACAGCACCCGCAATAAATCTGGATACGCCAACCCCCAGGCGACAGCGCCCAGACTTGAGGTGCAGGCTGCGTAGACGGCCATGTCGAGATCGCTGGCCGACGGCGGTCCATTTGGTGTGTAGGCGTCGACAAAAAACATAGCGCCGACTGCACCACCCGAGACAGCACTGATGAATCGTATCTGCCGCGCGAATTCTGGCCCGAGGTCTTCCTGGAGGCCTGCTAAGACTCGCGCAGTCCATGCCGCCGCTTGGATTCCGCCGCCGGCCGCACTCACCACTACGACATCACCTTCAGGCACCACTGGCTCAAGGTCGCCCACCTGAGGGGCGGTCGCCGCAGCGGTCTTCTCCGGCGAAATCACGAAATGGTGATCGGTGTCGCCCAACGCGTAGATGAGAAATGAAACGCCGATGACGGCGAGTCCGACCGGTATTCGCGGTCGGTCTAGCACAAATGCGGCCCCAGCCAAGCCTAGAACCACGGGAATCAGCAGAAACTCGACGAAGGCGAGCGCCGGGATAACATCGAAAAATAGGCCCGCTGGGGCCAACATCCAATACCCAGCCCAGTACAGTATGGCCACCACAGCGAGAAACGACACGATTGCAACATGTCCAGGCCAAATCTGGCCCCGCCTGTTCACAACGCCGGGTCCGAGAATTCGAGCAAGCGGATGCTCAGGGCCATCGGTCGCTGCCTCTGGTGGAAGGTCCCATCCTTTCGTTCCGTGAAAGAGATCGAACGCTTGCAGGCGCGTCGGCAACAGCCGGTGAAAGATCCACAGTGCGCTGCGCAGCACCACGCAAGCCAAGAGGAACCCCATGACAGTGCTGAGTGCTCTTACCCAGCGTTGCGCGTGTGACTGATCGATCACGGTGTAAAGAATGGGCAGCGTCACTAGGCTCGCCAGAGGCGTGCGCAGGGTCTTCACCCAAGACGGCGGATTGAGGAAAACCGTTCCGAATTGACGGGGGCCATACACAAAGGTGACAACGACGGCTCCGAGGATGGCCCATGATGTGATGAATGCGAACGCCGTGACACAAGCAATTCCGCGTGCTGAATCGATGACCATCAGACCCTGCAAAAGCGATGATCGTGTGGCAATCGACGGAAAGAAGAAGAGAACGCCAGCCGCAAACAGGTGAAACCTGAAAAACACAAACGCCGAGATGTAGGCCGTCAGCGTGCTGCGTCTGTAGGCAAACAGCGCGCCCACCAACGCAAGAAAGAGAAACAACAGAGGTACGACAACAAGTGGATCCAGGCTCAAGCGATCTCCTTCACGACAAACGACTAGACGGTAATCCGCGAGTTGAGAGTGTCAGTGGGGAACATCGCGGCTCGCGCGCCTCTCACGCATGTTGATCTCGTGCTCCGTTGGCAGACCCTCTACGATGGGTTGCTGCGCGTCAAGTCATAGGACTGCTGCCAATCGGGACGAATCTGCAACCGTGCAATCCCATGTGTTACGAGGATTCAGGAACGGGAGGCCGATAGTTGGGTCTTACAAGGAGACAGGCAAGTGTGGACGAGAGTTACCCAATACGGCAAAAGCCGACGTCGTAGATTGCGGCCCAGTTCTATTCGTTGCTCATTGCGATCCTTCGCCACCCGCTACACGGTTCGACCGAATGACCGTCTCGCCGCCCGTCAATCGGTGAGCTGACGGCTCAGCCCAGGAAGTCGCGGCAAAGCGCCTCCCACATCATCGCCGAGAGCTTCAGGCTCTCGGTGTCCACGCGCTCGTTGTTGCCGTGGAACATCACCGGATACTCGGTGTACGGGATGCGCAGCGAGTGTAGGCCGAAGCCGTAGGCCGGAATCCCCTTCCAGCGGAAGAACTTCGCGTCGGTACCGCCGGTCGTGATGGCAGGCACCACCGTGCTGTCCGGCATCATTCGCTTGGTCACGCGCCGCATAGCCGCGATCAGCGGCGTGTCGGTCGGCGAGATGCTGCCGCCGCGCCGGCGGTCCGACGGCGACTGCACCGTCACCCGTGAGGCGAGCGGGCCCAGCGCCTCCTGGATCATCGCCTCGACCTCGTGCTGTTCGACTCCCGGCAGCGACCGGATGTCGACGTCGATGTCGACGCGATCCGGGATCACGTTCACCTTCGTGCCACCGTGGGCGATGTTGGGCGAGAACGTGGTGTGCGTGCACGCGTGGGCCTCGCGGGCCAGCGCGAGGTTCTCGAGATCATTCACGGCGCCGTAGACCCGATCAGGATCAGTGAGCGCTTCCGCGAGGCCGGGCTCGAGGTGCAGCGACTCGACGTAGCCCCGCCAGGCGTCGAGGATGCGCGCCTTCGGCCGGTACTCGGCGAGCCGCTGCACGACCTTCGCGGCCGTCACCAGCGCGTTGTCGGTCTTGAACGGCCGCGAGCCGTGGCCGGGCGTACCGTGCACGACCAGCCGACGCCAGTTGCCGCCCTTCTCGCCCACCGTCACCTTCAACGTGTGGCCGGCCTTGGTCGGGATCGGCACGCCGCCGCTCTCGGTGATGACGTAGTCGCACTTCACCGCGTCGGCATGATGCTCGACCAGATGCCCGGCGCCGAGAAACCCGCCCGCCTCTTCGTCGGCCACGGCCAGATAGATGAGCGTGCCGCGCGGGCGCCAGCCGCTCTTGGCGAGCCGATGCATCGCAACCGCCATCGTGGAGGTGAGGTTCAGCATGTCGATCGCGCCGCGGCCCCACACGATGCCGTCGACCAGCTCGGCACCGAATGGATCGCGCTGCCAGCCAGACGGCGTCACCGGCACGACGTCGGTGTGTCCCATCAGCAGCAACGTCGGCGCCTTCGGGTCGCGCCCTTCGATCCGGGTGATCAGACTCATGCGCCCCGGCTCCGAGGTGTAGCGCTCGCAGGAGAGGCCGGTGCCGGCAAAGAAATCCTCTAGCGCGGCGACGCTCCGCTCCTCGTGGCCGGAGGCGGCCTCACCGGTGTTGACGCAGCCGTTCTTGATCAGCGTGCGGAGTAGCTCGGTCGCCTGGGTCTCGATCGCGGTTTCCTCGGGCATCTCGACGCCTCCTTGACTGAAGGGATGGTAGCAGAAGCCCGAGTGGTGGCCGAT
>Ga0075430_100004288_pt1 | contig 12043 bp, 10 predicted proteins | sample RhiMetdeltSRZDD4_FD_75294 | JGI IMG/M metagenome (GOLD analysis project Ga0075430, IMG submission 75294) | Populus rhizosphere microbial communities from Tennessee, USA - Rhizosphere MetaG P. deltoides SRZDD4 | ecosystem: Host-associated > Plants > Roots > Rhizosphere > Soil | place: USA... | reverse complement strand
AGTTGCGTGCGCTGCTGATGAAGACCGAACCGTAAGGATTCGCCTCGCCGGAGCTCGAAGCGCGGAGGCGAAGGAGTGGGGCGAAGCCCCACGTGAATATGACCTGCGCAAACTACAGAGAGGCGATCCAGGAGCTGGTCGACGGCACGCTGGGAGCGATCCGTCGCGCGGAGCTGGAGCAGCATCTCAGCCAGTGCGAGGCGTGTCAGCAGTTCGAAGCGGACATGCGGCGGATTCGTGATCTCGCCGGATCGCTCGACACGATGGCCCCGCCCGACGGTGTCTGGCTTCAGGTCGCCGGCCGGCTGCGGCAGGAAGGGCGTGTACAGGCGCCGTCGCCACTCGTGCGGCCGGCGCCCCATCGGCGCTACGCGATCCTGGCGATCGCTGCGTCGCTCATCGTCGCCGTCGGGGCCTCGCTGATGTTCCTGTTACCGTCGTTCGGGGCGCGCAACGCGCGGGACGCGGCCAACCAGACGGGCACTGAAGCGACGGCGGACACCGTGAGGGGCGTCGAAGACGACTTTCGGCTGGCAGAACAGCACCTCCAGAGCGGCATCGCCAAGCTGCAGGAGGCCGCGCGCACGGACGAGTCGACGATCGATCCACAGACCGCCGCTACGCTGAAGAAGAACCTCGACGTGATCGATCAGGCGATTGCCGAGAGCCGGGCCGCGCTCAATTCCGAGCCGCAGAGCACCATCGCCCGAGACAGCCTGTTCCAGGCGCTGCGCCGCAAGGTCGATCTGCTGCAGGACACGATCGCGCTGATGAACGAGATGCGGAAGGGTGACGCCGCGGGCGCCGCATCGATCGTGGACGGGCTGAACAAGTCATAGGAGGGCGCGGCTTTAGCCGCGCCGCTGGAGAGCGATGAGAAGACTCAGAGTCCAGACGGGCATGATGGCGCTGGCGGCGATCCTCGCGCTGGCCGGCCAGGCTGACGCGCAGGTCTATCCTGAACGCGCCCGCTCCGTCACCCGCACGGTCGTCAAGCCGAAAGATTCGGTTCGCACCGAGGTCTACCAGCGAAACCAGCAGCGCGAGGAGCAGACGGATCGCACGATGCGCACCCTGCGCATCGGCGCAAACGGCGAGCTGTACCTCGAAAACATCGCCGGCGACATCGTCATCACCCGTGGCGGCGATAACGACGCCACGGTCGAAATCGTCAAGGTCGCGCGCGGACGAACCGCCGACGAGGCGCGCGAGAGCCTGCAGCTCGTCCAGGTCGACGTCGCCGAGCGCGGATCGCGTGCAGAGATCAACGTGCGCTATCCCCGTCGCGAAGAGCGCAGCCGCGAGCGCCGGAACTTCAACGTGTCGGTGGCGTTCAACGTCACCGCTCCCGAGCGGGCACGCATCACCGTCAAAACCATTTCCGGAAACATCTCGGTCCGCGACATCAAAGGCGACCTCGGGCTCGAAACGATCAGCGGCAACATCCGGATCGCCAACGCAGGGCGCATCCCGCTCGCCAAGACGATTTCCGGAAACGTCGAGATCGCCGACACGAGCATCGAAGGCACGATGGACGCATCCACCGTCAGCGGAACGCTCCTCCTCCACAAGCTCACCGCGCGCCGTCTCGATCTGCACTCGATCAGCGGGAACGTCGAACTGCAGGACGTCACCTGCGATCGCATCGATGCTCAGTCGGTCAGCGGCAACATCAACCTGACCGGCGCCCTCGTGCGCGGCGGCCGATACGATCTCGGATCGCACTCAGGAGAGGTGAAGGTCCTGGTGTCGGGCAACGTCGGATTCGAGCTCTCGGCCACTTCCTTCAGCGGATCCATCAGAGCCGACATGCCAGTCACCATGCAGGGCTCGACGCGCGAAGGCCGCGGCCGTCAACAGGACATGCGCGGCACCTACGGCGATGGCGGGGCCGTCCTCGATCTCACGTCGTTCTCCGGCAGCATCGTGATCGGCAAGCGGTAATCGTCGACACGACTGTCTGTTTTTCCAACGTTCCCCGCCCCGATCCTGGCCGCCCCCACCCGCGCGTGAAGCCCCCGCCGCCTTGGCACCTTCCTTGCTCATGAATAAGAGACATCGCTCACTGTAAGGATGTCTATATAATGTTGAGCTGAGCCGAGATCCTGTTGTGATCGCCGGTTCGACTAACGACGCACAGGAGAGTGCCGTTATGAAGAAGCAGTGGGTTCTGGTTGGTGTGTTGGGGCTGTCGCTGGCCATGTCCACCAACGCGCTGGCTCAGCATCAGGCGCCGAACCAGCAGCCGATGACCGCTCCCGATCCGACACTGGCGGCGGGCGAAATGGCGCTTGGCAGCGTTCGGATCACCCAGCCCGTCAAAGCCGATGGCAAACCGCTGCCGGCTGGCACCTATCAGGTACGCCTCACGGCGCAGACCGCGAAGCCGGAAGCTGTCGGCACCAGCGAGTCGCTCGAGCGCTGGATCGAGTTCACGCAGGGCGGCCAGGTCAAGGGCCGCGAGGTCGTCACGATCGTCCCGCAAGCCGAAATCAAGATGGTCGTGAAGGACGCGCCACCCGCATCAGGCAGCGCCAAGGTCCAGATGCTCAAGGGAAACGAATACACGCGAGTCTGGATCAACCGCGGCGGAAATCACTATCTGATTCACCTGCCGGTCGGCGGATAGAGCACTGCAGGTGCAAGGTGCAGAGTGCACAGTGCAGAGTGCTGTCGGTGCAGGTGCACGGCACAGCACTCTGCACCCCTGCACTTTGCACTTTGCACTGCTCTGTTAGGTGGCCATCACGTCGAACTGCTCGTGATGGAGGTGCAAATCCGGTTTGATCGTGACCGGTTTGCCGATTGAGTCTTCTATTCCCCGCAGCACCGCCACTTCCTCTTCCTTCAGCGCCCGCGCGATGTCCGGGTTGACTCGCAGAATGACGCCGTGGCCATCGAGCTCGGGGCCAATCTTCTTCAGCTCCGTCAGAATCTCGTAGCAGATCGTCGAGCTCGATTTGATCGATCCCGAACCCGAGCAGTACGGGCACGGCTCGGTGAGCTGACGTTCGAGGCTCTGCTTGACGCGCTTGCGCGTGACGATGACCAGGCCGAAGTCCGAGACCTGAACGGCCTTCGACGGCGAGCGGTCCTTGCGCAGCTCCTTCTCGACTTCCTGAAAGACCTTCTGCCGGTTCTTCTTCTCCTCCATGTCGATCAGGTCGAGCACGATGATGCCGCCCAGATCGCGAAGCCGGAGCTGGCGCACGATCTCCTTGACCGCTTCCAGGTTGGTCTTGACGATCGTGTCCTCGAGGCGCCCGGTGCGCTTGCCGACGTAACGCCCGGTGTTGACGTCGATGGCGACGAGCGCTTCCGTCTGATTGATGACGAGGTAGCCGCCTGACTTCAGCCAGACCTTGCTGCGCAGCGCCTTGTCGATCTCGCCCTGGACCCCGTATTCCTCGAAGATCGGGTAATCCTTCGCGTACAGCTTCACCCGCGGCAGCAGGTTCGGCATGATGCGCTCGACGAGCGAAATCACGCGCCGGTGCTCCTGCTCGTTGTCGATGCGGATGGCCGAATAATCGTCGGTGAGCAGGTCGCGGAGGAGCTTGGTGACGAGGCTCTGCTCCTGGAACAGCAGCGCCGGCGGACGACGGTTCTCCATCCGCTGACGGATCTCGGTCCAGACCTGGTGAAAGTACGACAGGTCGCTGACGATGTCGTCTTTCGAACGGCCGGAGGCGGCCGTGCGGATGATGACGCCGCCGGTGAAGCCGTGCTGTTCGCGGAACTCGCGGACGATGCCGCGGAGCCGGCCCCGCTCTTCGCGTGAATCGATCTTGCGGGAGACACCGACGTGGTCGACCGTCGGCATGAACACCAGGAACCGGCCGGGCATCGTCACGTGGGACGTGAGCCGCGCGCCCTTCGTGCCGAGCGGTTCCTTGACGACCTGCACCAGGACTTCCTGGCCTTCCTTGAGCAGGTCTTCGATCTTCGGCTGCGGGCGCTCGCGATCCCGATCCCGATCGCGGTCGCGCCCGCGGCGTTCGACACGGCCATTCAGGACCGCTGTTACGCCAGAGTCGTCTGGCGACAGGGCACCGACCGGCGCGGCAACTGGCGCCGGTATCTGCTCGCCGTTCTCGTCGTCCTCGTCCTCGTCGCCCGACTCGAGGCGTTCGAATTCCTCGACGGTGTTGACGACCTCCGAGACGTACAGAAACGCGTCGCGCTCGAGGCCGACGTCAACGAAGGAGGACTGCATGCCCGGCAGGACCTTGGACACGCGCCCCTTGTAGATATTGCCGACAACGCCGCGCTGCCGTTCGCGCTCGATGAAGAGTTCGACGACCTGGTCGTCCTCGAGGATGGCGACCCGTGTTTCCAGGTCGCTGGAGGAGATGATCATCTCCTTGTTCATGGACAAAACTCCGAACTCGTGCGGCCGCCCGCCGCATCACCGCGCGCGCGCGTACGCCCGGCCCGGCTGCCGCAACAACGGCAGGTGACAGGAGGAAGAGCGCGACGAGCAGGATGAAGATCATGCGACCCGTTATTCGTTGCGTCCGGCTTCCGCCGGACCATCTAGTGGCGTCCGGCTCTAGCCGGACCATTTTCGTGGAGTCCGGCTTTAGCCGGACCCGATCCGCCTTCGGACCTAATTCGTGAATCGCCTCATCCTCACGTTGAGGATGAGACCGAACGCTGCCAGCGACGCGATGAGCGAGGAGCCCCCATAGCTCATCAGCGGCAGCGTGATGCCCTTCACGGGCGCCAGCCCTGCGGACATCGCGATGTTGTAGATCACCTGGAACGTGAACCCGGCAATGATGCCTGCGACGAGGTACGCGCCCAGCCGATCTTTGGCCAGGCGTGACGCTTCGAGGGATCGCAGAATGACGAACAGATACAACCCCAGCACGCCGAGCACCCCGATGAACCCTCGCTCTTCGGCCAGGACCGAGAAAATGAAATCGTTGTGGGCGACCGGCAGGAACTTGTAGAGCCCCTGGGTGCCGTTCATGAATCCTTTGCCTGTCAAACCGCCCGATCCGACCGTGATGCGCGCCTGAATCTGCTGATAGCCGTCGCCGCGCGGATCCTGTTCGGGATCGAGGAAGGTGGTGATACGCGTTTTCTGGTAGTCCTTGAGGGCAAACTGCCACGCCAGCGGCGCCATCAGGACGGCGATGAGGGCAATCACGCCCAGGAGCCGCAGACGCATGCCGGCGAGATACGCCACGCCGAAAAACACAGGAATGAGGGTGACCGCCGTCCCGAGATCCGGCTGCTTGGCGATGAGGAGGATGGGCACGGCCGTGAACATGCCGCCGATCGCCAGATCGGTGAGGTTGCGCGCACCGCGCCGGTTCTCGCCGAAGAACATGGCCAGCAGCAACGCCAGCGTCATCCGCGCGAACTCCGACGGCTGCAGGTTGAACGGGCCGACCTCGATCCAGCGGGTGGCGTTGAACTGCGTCGATCCCTTGAACAGCACGAAGAGGAGCAGCGCGATCAGGCCGCCAAAGATCACGAGCGAGTGTTCGGCCAGCACGCGATAGTCGATGGCGAGGCAGATCGCGAGCGCGATCAGCCCGAGCACCAGCGCATAGGCCTGCGTCTTGACCTGCGGCCCGGCGTGTCCGCCGTCGCCAACGATCACGTACGTGGTGCTGTAAATCATCGCGATGCCGATGCCAACGACCATCAGCAGCGCTGCGATGAGCAGCCAGTCCACGTGGAAGATCAGGCGGCGTTCGAACATGACACTTTACTGGCGGACCTGACGCGCCGCTGAAGCGGCGCGCTCCTGGGCCTCGGGCTGATTCGCGGCGGCGATGGCCACCGGCGGCCCTGCCGGCTTGTCGATGCTCGGCAGCGGACGGCCTTCCTTCTTCGCGAAATATGTTTCCATCGCAAACTTGGCAATGGGCGCGCCGAGGTAGCCGTGCTCGGCGTGCTCGGCAAAGATGACGCCCGCGATCTCCGGCTTGTCGTGCGGTGCGAAGAACACGAACCAGCCGTGGTCGCGCACGTCCATGCCGCTACGCGCCGCTCCTGCCTTGCCCTGGTTCGACACGACCTGCGCGGTGCCTGTTTTCCCCGCGACGTTATAGCCGACGATCTTGCCCCGGCCGCCGGTTCCCGCGGCATTGATGACCATCCACAGCCCCTCGTGCAGCGCGTCGATGGTCGATGGCTTCATCCTCGCGACCGACTGTGGCGGTGGTGGCGGCACCGGCTTCCATTCCTGGTTGCCCTCTTTGGTCGCCTTCAACACGTGCGGCGTGTACCTCGTGCCGCCGTTCGCGACGGTCATCATCATGATCGCCAGCGACAGCGGCGTCACGCTCACCTGCCCCTGGCCGATGGACACGGAGATCGTCTCGCCCGCATACCATTTCTCGCCGGTCGTCCGCAGCTTCCACTCGGTCGAGGGCATGATTCCCCGGATCTCGTTGGGCAGGTCGATGCCGCTGCGCTCGCCGAGCCCCAGTGCTGACGCCCACTTGTGAATCCTGTCCACGCCGAGCATGTTGCCGACGGTGTAGAAGTAGGTGTTGCACGACTTCTCGATCGCGTGGCGCATGTCCACAGTGCCGTGGCCGCCGGCGAGGTGACACTTGAAGAACCGCCCGTAGAAGTTCGCGCCGCCAGGACAGAACACCGTCGTGTTCGGCGTCACCACGCCTTCTTCGAGACCGGCGACCGCGACCGCGATTTTGAAGGTCGACCCAGGTGAATATCGACCCTGGAGCGCGCGGTTCTGAAGCGGTTTGAGCTTGTCTTCGTTCAGCGATCGCCACGTCGCCAGATCGATCCCCATCGCGAACTTGTTGGGATCGTACGCCGGCAGGCTGACCAGGGAGAGCACTTCGCCTGAATTCGGATCCAGGATGACCGCCGCGCCGTTGTAACCAAAGTGCCGGAATCCTTCTTCGGTCGCGCGCTGCACATCTTTGTCGATCGTCAACTGCAGGCGTTTCCCTTCAATGGGATCGGTCAGGCCGTCGGGGACCTCTTGAATCTCGCGACCGACGCTGTTGACGACCACGGCGCGGTCGCCATCGGTGCCCATGAGCAGCCGGTTATACGCCTGCTCGACGCCGGCCTGCCCGACCTTGGCGCCCGCTTCGAGCCCTTCGTACTCGGGCCTGGCGAGCTGCGCCTCGTTCACCTCGGAGACGTAGCCGAACAGGTGCGCCGCCATGTCGTCAGACAGGTACTTCCGCGTGGGCACTTGCTGGGAGAACACGCCGGGCAGCTCCCATTGACGGGCCCGCGCTGCGACCACCTGTTCGAACGTGGCGTTCTCGATCAACACCATCGGGCGGTACTTGGGCTCGCCCCGGCGGCGACTCATCGTTTCGTGCAGCTGCGGTTCGGGCACGCCGGTCGCTTCCGACAGGACTCGCAGCGTGGTATCGAGATTGCCCGTTTGTTCGCGCACCACCGCGATGTTGAACATGCTCTGGTTGTCGACCAGCAGGTCGCCGTGACGGTCGAAGAGCACGCCGCGCGGCGCGGGCAGCGGCAGGCGGCGCAAGTGGTTGTTGTCCGCCATCACGCTGAACTTCTGGTGTTGCGCGACCTGGAACACCCAGAACCCGATCGCCAGCAGCGCAAAGATGCCGGCGATGAAGTACTGCATCACCGACAGGCGTGTCCCCAGGTGTCGGCGATCGTCAGGCTGGATGATGGAGGCCATAAGTAACCTGTCACGTGCGACGTGCGACGTGCGACGTGCTGACGTGCTCACGGGCGACGTGCTCACGGGCGACGTGCTCACGGACGACGTGCTCACGGGCGACGTGCTCGCGTGCGGACGTGCTCGTTGCTAGGTCCGAGCACATGGGACGTCGCACGTCCCGCACGTCGCACGTCAGCACGTCAGCACGTCGCACGTTAATATCGCCTTCGGCTCACGCTTGCGCCCCGGGCGCGCCGTCTCTGCAAAAGCCCAGGACCGACCTCGACCAGCTGGAACGCCACGATGCCGATGACCCCGTTTATCACCGCCTGCGTGAGAAGCGCAGAATACTGCAGCCGTATCCCGCGTGTCTCGGCCATTGCCACCAGCGCCTGAAAGCAGAGCTCGTGCACGATGGTGGCCCCGACGAACATCACGAATCGCGGGAGTGGCTGGGCGACGATGAACTGCGCGCCGAGCACCCCCACGAGGAAGCCCACCAGCGTCTTGGAGAATCCGCCAATCCCTATAATCCCACCGGCGAGGGCATCCTGCACGAGGCCGCCGACGCTTCCAGCGAACAGGCCCATGACCGGGCCGAAAGCCAGGCCGACGTAGACCACCGCCACCAGGACGAGGTTGACCAGCGTCGCGCCACCGTGCGACAGCCCGGCGAGCGTTGTCTGGACCGCGAGCGCCGCGGCCAACGCCAGGAGCACGCCTGCCGTCCTCATTTTCCTGACCCGCCAGGTGCGGCCGGCTTCTCGAACGGGGTGGCGCCCCGGGCCGGCACCATCACCACCAGGACCTGCTCAATGCTGGAAAAGTCGACCGCCGGACGAACCGTGATCACCCGGTGCAGTCGCGTCCCGGCCGCTGACGACTCGACGGTCCCGACGGCGAACCCCTTCGGATAGATCCCGTCGACACCGGAAGCGACGATCGCATCGCCCTGCTGCACGTCCGCGAGGTTCGACACCAGGTCCATCCGCAACGGACGATCGGCGTCGTCGCCAATCACCATTCCACCGCTGCGCGATCGCTCGGCCTGCGCGCCGATCGCTGCATCGCGATCGATCAGCAGCTGGACGCGCGCCGCATTCGACGCGACCGGCCCCACGATGCGCCCCACAATCCCCTTCGGCGCGATGACCGCCATGTTGGGCAGCACGCCGTCTGCCGTGCCCCGGTCGATCGTCACGGTCTGCATGCCCGGAATCGGATTCCCCGCGATGACCTCAGCCGCGAGCGTAGGAAGGGTGGTGATCTTCTGGAGTTTCAGCAGCTCGCGCAGACGCTCGGCCTCCGACGCCAGCGCGCGCTGCTGCTGCATCGCCACTTCGAGATCGCCGAGCTGCTTCTGCAGCGCCTCGTTCTCCGCGCGCACGTCGCGAAGATCGACGTAGTTGTCCCAGCCGCCGCGGGCAGACCCGACGAGCGATGCGGTCGCGCCCTGCACGCGCGAGAAGACGCCGAACGTCACGCTTTCGAGCACCGGCACACCAGCCCTCGACTGCACCTGCGCCGAGATGAGGATCAGATGACCCAGCATCACGGAGAGGAACAGGTAGCCGGTGCGTTGACGGATGTCGAGCATCGTGAATTTCGCGTTCTGTCAGCGTCGGCCGTGCCCGCTCGCAAGCCGATTACGCCCAGTCGTCGATTCGGGCAGCGCCTGCGGCCCGCGCGAGGCGACGGACTGAAGCCGGCCGCAGGCCGGCCGCCGAGCGCGAGCGAGCGGGGGTGGGGCCCCGCGAGCACTAATCAATTGATATCTTGCGCAGCAGGTTGAAGTCCGACAGCATCTTTCCGGCGCCGAGCACGACCGACGACAGCGGATCCTCCGCCATCGCCAACGGCAGGCCCGTTTCCTCGCGCAGGCGCTTGTCGAGGTTCTTCAACAACGATCCGCCGCCGGTCAGCACGATGCCGCGATCGACGATGTCGGCCGACAGCTCGGGGGGCGTACGTTCGAGCGCGACGCGCACGGCATCCACGATGACGTTGACGGTTTCCGCAAGCGCTTCCCTGATTTCTTCGTCCGTGATGGTGATCGTCTTCGGCACGCCTTCGATCAGATGCCGCCCCTTGATCTCCATCGTCATGCGCTCTTCCAGCGGGTATGCCGACCCGACCTCCATCTTGATCGCTTCGGCCGTCCGCTCCCCGATGAGCAAGTTGTACGTTTTCTTGATGTACTGGATGATTGCCTCATCCATTTCGTTCCCGGCGACCCGGACCGCCTTGCTGTACACGATGCCAGCCAGCGAAATGACCGCGATGTCCGTCGTCCCTCCGCCGATGTCGACGATCATGTTGCCCGACGGCTCCGTGATCGGCATTCCGGCGCCAATCGCCGCCGCCATCGCCTCTTCCACGAGGTGGACTTCGCTGGCCTTCGCCCGGTAGGCGCTGTCCTTGACTGCCCGCTTCTCGACCTGGGTGATCTCGGACGGCACCCCGATCACAATCCGGGGGCGTACCCATACGTTTCTGTTATGGGCCTTCTTGATGAAGTAGGTCAGCATCTTCTCGGTGACTTCGAAATCCGCGATGACGCCGTCCTTCATCGGCTTGATTGCCACAATGTTGCCAGGCGTCCGGCCCAGCATGTCTTTCGCGTCCTTTCCCACCGCTTCAATCCGGCCGTTGACCTTGTTGATCGCCACGATCGACGGCTCGTTCACGACGATGCCTTTCCCGCGTGCATAGACGCAGGTGTTGGCCGTGCCGAGATCGATCGCCAGATCGCTCGAAAACAACGAAAAAAGAGAACGCAGACTCAATGACGACTCACTTTCAACTCACGGCGACCCGGATGCCGTTCTTTCCTCGGTCCTTGACCCAGTACATCGCCTGATCGGCCGCCTGAATCAGACCTTCGGCAGTCGTAGCCACGTCGGGCAGCGTCGAAACGCCGACCGAAGCGGTGAGCGAGATGCTCAGGCCGTCCCGCTCCAGAAATCTATGTGCCGCAAGCCGTTCCCGTATGCGCTCGCCCACGTAGACGGCGCCGTCTGCCCCGGTATCGGGCAGAACCAGTGCAAACTCGTCGCCCCCGAACCGCGCGACCACGTCTGTTTCACGCGCGCTTGCGCGGATGACACCGGCTGCCTCCACGAGCGCCCGGCTCCCGAAGAGGTGACCGTAGGTGTCGTTGATCGATTTGAAGCCGTCCAAATCGATGAAGAGCAGCGAGAGCGGCCGGTTGCTACGCGTCGCGCGCTTCGTTTCACGCCGCAGTACCTGTGAGAGATATCGCTGGTTGTAAAGCTGCGTCAGGTCGTCGGTGACCGAGAGCGCCTCGGCCCGCTGCACGCGCAACGCGTTGTCGAGGGCAATCGCGCCGGGCTCCAGAATCGACCTCAGCGCCGACAGGGTCGCCGGGGCGAACCGCGGCTGCCGCGTGGCTGGATGACGATCGATGGCGACGATGGCGCCGACCGTCCGCCCACGGCAACTCAAAGGCAGCCCGATAGCCGCCGCCGGCTCGACGTCCAGGCGCACTACGCGTGTATCAGACGCAAGATCAGCACTCGCAAACACTTCCGCGCTCTGGAGAACCCAGTCACCAACCGCCTGGCCTGACCGTTCCAGGTTGGGGGTCAGGCCTTTCGTCGCCATCGTGCGGATACGGCCGCCATCGTCGATGGCCAGGACGAGCCAGCCCGACGCAGGCACCCACTCGGACACCCGGGCCGTCAACGTCTCAGCCACTCGCTCCGGTTCCAGGCTGGCATTTACGGCGCGAACCATATCGGCGAAGACGTCGGCACGTGCCAGCGTGCGCCGGAGCGGCGTCTGCAACGGCCGGAGCCTGGCGGCGAGATCGGTCCGCGGGGCTTGCAGACCTTTCCTGCTCGATCGACGACGGACGCGAGTCTGCCGACCGGTCCCGGTCAATCGGCTCTGGGTTCCGTTAGGAATGGCGGATCCTTCTTCAGCGCAGGGGTCCATACCCCCGACTCGCCGCCCCCGATCGCACGGCTCGTGCCGTGCTCCCGATGGACGTTTGGTCCCTCGACGAGCTCTGGAAGACTCGAGCCGAGCCGAAGGGGTCGGGCAGGCCACGGGCGCCCCTAAGTGCTTCTAATGAACGTAAATATTACCACATCCGAGCCATAAACCCGGCTCCGGAGCGGCTGAAACAGCGCCATTTCGGGCACCGTGCCGACACATCGTCGGCTCGTCGGGGTTATCGGACAAAGTCGGTGGTTGCTTGCGGGGTAGTCGGGACTCGGGGGGTCGGCGGTCGGCCGAGGACTCCAGGAGTCCGCGGTCGGCCGAGAGCACCAGCAGCACGGCTCTTCAGAGCCGCGTCACGGTCACAGACGCTGACGCGCGGCTGAAGCCGCGCGCTGCTGGAGCAAAAAGTGCGATAATTATCGTTTCCAGTTTTTC
>Ga0075430_100004286_pt1 | contig 12044 bp, 11 predicted proteins | sample RhiMetdeltSRZDD4_FD_75294 | JGI IMG/M metagenome (GOLD analysis project Ga0075430, IMG submission 75294) | Populus rhizosphere microbial communities from Tennessee, USA - Rhizosphere MetaG P. deltoides SRZDD4 | ecosystem: Host-associated > Plants > Roots > Rhizosphere > Soil | place: USA... | reverse complement strand
GATGGTGTGCCGAACGATCTCGCCAACGACGTTGCGCTCGCCCTGTTTCGCGTGATGCAGGAAGCGCTCACCAACGCGATGACGCATTCGGCTGCGCGTCAGGTGTCGGTCTCACTCGATGGTCACGATGATGAGATTCGACTCGACGTATCGGACGACGGCGTCGGCTTCGATCCTGACGTCGCGACGAAGGGTCACGGCCTCGGATTGATTGGCATGCGCGAGCGGCTGATGGCTGTCGGCGGCGATTGTACGATCAGTTCACGGCGCGGCGCTGGCACTCGGATCCTCGCCCGTGTACCGATTCATCGGCGCGATCGAACGCCCACCTAGCGGTTCGGTCAGGCGCGAGCGGTTCGCGGATAGGAATGGAGAATCCGGAGGGTACTTCGTATGCGAACCGCGATTGCCTTTGCCGCGGCCGGCGTGTTGGCGATCCAGTCCCTTGGGGCCGAGCAACCCAGCTTGCCGGCGGCGAGTTCAGCTCTCAGAATCGTCCCCGTTCCCAGCGAATCGCTCGGCGGAACCATCCCTGTCGCCGTCCTTCTGCCGTCGACGTATCCGCAATCAGAACGACGGTACCCAGTCCTGTATCTCCTTCATGGTGGCGGCCAGGACCATATGGTGTTCACGACGCGTCCGTGGTTTGTCGAACAAGCCTCGCACGAAATAATCATTGTCACGCCAAGTGCTGGTGAGAGCTGGTACGTGAACAGCGTCGCAGATCCGAAGGCAAGGTATGAGGATTTCGTCGTCAAAGACCTGGTGGCGTACGTGGACAAGCAGTACCGCACTATGGCGTTACGGCAGGGGCGCGCGGTCGCCGGCGTCTCAATGGGCGGATGGGGTGCGATGCTACTTGGCCTGAAGCACCATCAGCTCTTTGGGACGGTCGGGGCCATGAGTGCACCATTTCTCATCTCGCGACAATCCCCGAATATGGACATGACGTCGCGAGAACAGCAGGGCTTTGGCGCGCCCGGTACGCGCGAACGCCTGGAGCGCGATCCCGCGACACTGGTGGATGCAATCCCCCTCGAGTCGGTGCCCCGCCTGTATCTGGCCTGCGGGAACCAAGACCTATTTGTGACCGATAGCCGCAGGTTTGTTGAACGACTCACGAAACGCAAGATCCCGTACGAGTACCGCGAAATATCGCCACTGGGGCATTCGTGGGAAGTGTGGGACGATCAGATTGTCAACTTCATTCAGATCGTGTCAGCCTCGTGGCGCACCGACAGGAAGTAGTGTGCCAGCGGGGTAACCGTAGGAGCCAGGCGACCGGACAGGTCACTCGACTGTGCATTCGCAGTGGGATAATCGGATTTTGAGCTCCGCATGGATCACTATTTTCCCGACGTTCCCGGGCTGGGCAATGTGGCGGTGAGCAGGCACGCGCAGGCACGTATGGTCGAAGACGGGATTTCGGAGCACGACTTCAAAGAGGCGTTACTCAACGGCAGCACCACCCCCGATGGGCAAGACGTTCTCTGGCGAGAAAAGGATGGCGTCAGGGTGGTCATTCTTCGGCAACCAACGCCATTCAAGGGAGCGATGCTGGCAAAGACCGTGTATCGTGTGCAACCAGCCGCGCGCGCTACGAAGTGATCCGTCTCCCTTCCCGGGTCCGAAGTCGAGGCCCGGTCCGAGAGAGCAGTCAGAACCTGAACACCAGCCCGGCCTGCGCGTTGACGATGACTGGATCGAACTCAATTGGCGCAAGGATGCCGAGCACGTCGTCGAGCTCGCCTGGGGCGTTGTCCACGCCGAATCGCAGTCGATAATCCTGGAAGTAGAACACGCGGACTTCACCCATGACGGCCAGGCGGCTGCCGCCTATTCGAAGTCCCGCTCCAGCATTCAGCCCGAACCGGTGGTCGGATTCGCCGGGAGCGACGCTCAGTCGTACGCGCGGCGCGACCTCGGGCAGCGAAATTCCACCCACCTCCACCGACAATGGAACCGAGCCAGTGATGTCAAAGTCAGGCAGATAACTGAGTCCGCCCGATGCCACGATGCCCATGGGACCCGGTGTCCGCAGCCGGGCGTTGAGGGACAGCAGGTAGAGCCGGTCGACGGCCAGGGTGCCACTGCCGATGGTGATGCTGCCTGCCAGCTCTTCGATCGGCGGCGCGCTGCCTCGCAGGTCGTATCGTGCTCCCGTGAGATCGAACGCGATATCCGTCGCGTCGAGCCGACCCTCGATTCCGAGTATCCCGAACTCGAATGCCAACGCCCCGCCGAAGACGAGGCCGCCGTTCGCGCGCACCTCGGGAGTGCCGGTGACCGACACGTCCACGCCGGGCAGTGAGGGCACCGATGGCCTGAGCGTCAGACGCTCGTCATAAATCGGATATGCGCTCCCCACGAAGAATGTGACGTCCGCGCCCTGCGCCGACGCCACGGTGGACGTCGCGAGCGCAACAATCAAGACCGCAACGCATGCGAGCAGTCGATGCACGGCCAGGGCCCTCCGCCGTGCAGCTTAACAGGTCTGCACCATTCGCGGTCATTCCAGCCATTCGGACGCCGTCTCCTTGACGAAATCGTCGAATCGACGCGGCGGATGCTTCAGGATGCGTGCCTGCTGCCGGAGATCCTCGTCGCTCGCGCGCAGCCCGTTCCGCTGGAAGTAGCGGTACATGATGACCCAGTCGTCGACCGCCCAATCGGGCATGAATTTGCGCGTTTGGGCCTCCCAGGCGTCGAGGTCGTCGCCGGCGTAGCGAACGTCGCGCCCGAGATGGCGACTCCATGTTGCTGCCGTAGATTCGCCGGTCACCACGTCGGGTCCGGCCAGCGGATACGACTGACCCTCGTGGCCCTCATCAAGTATCGCGGTAGCGAGGGCCTCCGCAATGTCACGGGTGTCGACACGACTCATTCCGGCGCCGCCATACGGCTGAGGGTAGACGCCCTCATCGACGATGGCCTGCTTGAACCAGAAATCGTTTTGGAAAAAGTTGTTGGGCTTGATGAAGGTCCACGGAATGCCCGACTCGCGGATGGCATGCTCAATCGCGATCTTCGCGCTGAAATGCGGCGCTTCGGGAACCTTCTCAACATCGTGAATGGACAGGAACGCGATGCGGCGCACGCCGGCTTCGCGCGCCAGCCGGACGACCCTGAGGCCCTCGATCGCCTCGCTGGGTGTCAGGGGGGTAATCAGGATGACTCGTTCAGTCCCTCGAAGGGCGGCGGAGAGCGTTTCCGGCTGAGAGAGGTCGCCGACGACACCACGAACGCCGGCGGGCAGCTCTCGAACTTTCTCGGCCGAGCGCGTCAAGACGCTCGGCTGCACGTTGCGGCCGAGGAGCTCCCGCACCGTCTGGCTGCCGACGGTCCCGGTTCCGCCAATAAGTAGGATGTTCATGTCACGGTCTTCGATTATCGCTGACGGATCTGGTCCCGGATCGAGACAGCGACTCCATAGGCTAGGAATAATGTCGCTGGATGAGATTCGCGTCAATCCGCGTCCCGTATACCCCGCGCCCGGATCCGCGGTATTGACCGCCCGCCGAGCCGCATAGTACCTTTCTCTGGTTATACTGATTGATTTCCACGGCCCAGACGAGGGCTCGCGCCACTATCATCGCTCCAGACAAATTGATGCGCTCGGCTGTTTCAGGCTGGCATCCGCCTGAGCCGCCGGGGCTGCCAAAACACCGAATGTCTCAGGCTCCGTCCGGAACACTCAAGCAGACCTCGCTCAACGCGCGACACCGATCGCTCGGGGCGCGCATGATCGACTTCGGTGGCTGGGACATGCCGGTCGAGTACTCCGGCATCGCCGACGAGCACATGGCGGTCCGCACGCGCGGCGGGCTCTTCGACGTCAGCCACATGGGCCAGGTCGAGATCGCCGGTGCGGACGCGCTCAAGGCGGTCCAGCACATCACCTCGAACGATGCGAGCCGGTTGTCGATCGGCCAGGCGCACTACTCGGCGCTCACCACGCCGCAGGGCACATTCGTAGACGACGTGCTGACGTACCGGCTGGCGGACGATCACTACATGATGGTCGTCAACGCGTCGAACATTCCCAAGGACGTCGCCTGGATCACCGCGAACATCGCGGGCATTGGCGACGTCGTGGCGGTGAACACCAGCTCTCGCTACGCGCTGATTGCGCTCCAGGGCCCCGCCGCACGAGACGTGCTGCAGTCGCTGACCGGCGTCAGCCTCGCCGACATCAAGTACTACTGGTTCACGACGGGGGAAGTGGCGGGCGTCCGCGTGACGATCTCGCGCACCGGGTACACGGGCGAGGATGGCTTCGAAGTCTTCACGCCGCCGGCATCGGCTGACCGTGTGTGGACGTCGATTCTCGAGGCCGGCAAGTCCGCGGGAGTTGTTCCGGCTGGCCTTGGCGCGCGGGATACGTTGCGGCTCGAAGCGGCAATGCGTCTCTACGGCAACGACATCGACGAGACGACGAGCGTGCTCGAGGCCGATCTTGGATGGATCGTCGGCTGGAAGAAAGACGCGTTTCTGGGGGCTGACGTGCTGCGCCGGCAGAAGGCCGACGGCGTGTCCCGGAAGCTCGTCGGATTCGAGATGCTCGAGCGGGCGATCGCGCGGCACGGGTACGATGCCTACGTGGACGGCCGCAAGGCTGGCGTCGTGACGAGCGGGACGCAGACCCCATATCTGAAGAAGGCCATCGGCATGGCGTATCTGCCAGCGGATCGCACAGCCCCAGGCACGGAATTCGAGGTCGACGTTCGTGGCAGGCGGGTTCGCGCGCAGGTCGTCCCGATGCCGTTCTACAAGCGAGCGAAGGCGTAGAGAAGAACTGGAAGAGGAGCTGAAAGAATGTATCCCGCGGACCTGAAGTACACGAAAGATCACGAGTGGGTGAAGATCTCGGGCGCCGACGCGAAGGTCGGCATAACCGACTACGCGCAGAAGCAGCTCGGCGACGTCGTGTATCTCGAGCTCCCCGAAGTGGGGAGGACCTTCAGCAAGGGCGACGTCTTCGGCACGATCGAGTCGGTGAAGGCCGTTTCGGAGCTCTATAGCCCGGTCACCGGCGAGGTTACCGAGGTGAACAAGTCGCTCGTCGAGAAGCCGGAAACGGTCAATAGCGATCCGCACGGGTCGTGGATGATCGCGATGAAGGTGACCGGCGGCACGGACGACCTGCTCGATGCGTCAAAATACTCAGAGCTCACGCGGTGAGACAGTTGCCGTAGTTCGTGGTCCGTTGCTCGTCGCTCGAAAGGCGAACTCCAGGGCAACAGGCTCTTCGAGCTACGAGCGACGGACCACGAACCACAGCAGATACGCAGAATGACCAATCAGTACCCCGACGCATTTCAGAACCGGCACATCGGCCCGAACCCGAGCGAACGCGACGAGATGCTCCGCGCCATCGGGGTTCCGTCACTCGACACCCTGATCGATCAGACGATTCCTCCAGGCATTCGATCGACGAAGCCGCTCGACCTGCCTCCAGGCGACAGCGAGCACGATTACCTGCGGCGGCTCGGATCGATTGCCTCGCACAACGTCGCCTCGCGGTCGTTCATCGGCCTCGGCTATTCGGACTGCGTGACCCCGAGCGTCATCCTGCGCAACGTGTTCGAGAACCCGGGCTGGTATACGCCCTATACGCCGTACCAGGCGGAAATCGCGCAGGGGAGGCTCGAGTCACTGCTGAACTTCCAGACCGTGGTCAAGGATCTGACCGGAATGGACATCGCGACGGCGTCACTGCTCGACGAGGGCACCGCGGCGGCAGAGGCAATGACGATGTTCTACCGGCTGCAGGCGAAGAAGACGGCCGGGCCTGGCAGCCTGTTTCTGGTCTCGAATCGCGTGTTCCCGCAGACGCTGGATGTCCTCCGGGGCCGCGCCGAACCGCTGAACATCACGCTCGAAGTCGGCGATCCGTCGTCTTTTTCTCAGGACACGCTCGGTCGGGCGTTCGGCATGCTGCTGCAGTATCCGGACGATCGGGGCGCACTCGTCGATCCGCGTCAGGTTATCGAGAACGCGCACAAGGGAGGGCTGCTCGTCGCGCTTGCCACCGACCTGCTCGCGTTGACGCTGTTCACGCCTCCCGGCGAAATGGGTGCCGACGCGGTCGTCGGCAACTCGCAGCGGTTCGGCGTGCCTCTGGGCTACGGCGGCCCGCACGCCGCGTTCCTGGCCACGCGTGAGGCGTTCGTCCGTCAGGCGCCCGGTCGCATCATCGGCCTGTCGATCGATGCGCGCGGCCGTCAGGCCTACCGCATGGCGCTGCAGACGCGCGAGCAGCACATCCGCCGCGAGAAAGCCACGTCGAACATCTGCACCGCGCAGGCGCTGCTCGCGAACATCGCGGCGATGTACGCCGTGTATCACGGGCCCGAGGGGCTCCGGGCGATCGCAAACCGCATCCACGGGTTTGCGCAGGTCGTCGATCGCGCGCTCACCGGCATCGGGTACAAGCAAGCCAACGCCGCCTACTTCGATACGTTGTGGATCGAAGGTGCTGATGCCGCGGCCGTCCGCAGCGAAGCAGAGCGTCGGCACATCAACTTCCGGTACACCGAGCAGGGAATCGGCATCGCCCTCGACGAAACGGTCTCGCTCGAAGATGTGCAGGACGTCGTGTCGATCTTTGCCATGGCGCGGGAGGCTGCCGTACCGGCGGTCACTGCGGCGTCAGGCGGGCGCCTGGTGGCGCCGGCGGCGTTGCAGCGCACATCACCGTACCTGACGCACCCGGTTTTCAACACGCATCATTCGGAAACGAAGATGATGCGCTACATCCGGAACCTGGAGCGGAAAGACGTCGGCCTGGACACCTCGATGATCCCGCTCGGCTCCTGCACGATGAAGCTGAACGCGGCGTCCGAGATGATTCCGGTGACCTGGCCGAAGTTCTCGCGCATACATCCGTTCGTGCCGGTGGAGCAGGCGGCGGGCTACGGCGAGGTCTTCCGCGAGCTGGAAACCGCCCTGTGCCGGATCACCGGCTTCGCGGCCGTCTCGTTGCAGCCGAATTCGGGCGCTCAGGGCGAGTTCGCCGGTCTGATGACCATTCGCGCCTATCACCGCGATCGCGGCCAGGCCCAGCGCACCGTCGTCCTGATCCCGTCATCCGCGCACGGGACGAATCCGGCGAGCGCGGCGATGGCCGGACTGAAGGTGGTCGTGGTCGCCTGCGATCGCAACGGCAACGTCGATCTGACGGATCTGCGGGCGAAGGCGGAACAGCATCGGGACGCGCTGTCGGCGCTGATGGTCACCTATCCGTCAACGCACGGCGTGTTCGAGGAGGACATCCGCGAGATCTGCGCGACCATCCACGAGCACGGCGGCCAGGTGTACATGGACGGCGCGAACATGAACGCGCAGGTCGGGCTGACCAGCCCGGCCGCGATAGGCGCCGACGTCTGTCACTTGAACCTGCACAAGACCTTTGCGATCCCGCACGGCGGCGGCGGCCCGGGTATGGGACCGATTGCGGTCGCGAAGCATCTCGCGCCGTATCTGCCTGGCCACCCTATTGTTCGCGTCGGCGGCGAGAAAGCCATTCCCGCCGTGTCTGCGGCTCCGTGGGGAAGCGCGAGTATTCTGCTGATCTCGTACGGATACATCCGCATGCTCGGCGCGGAGGGAGTCACCGACGCCACACGCTACGCCATCCTGAACGCGAACTACATCAAGGCGCGGCTGCAGGGGCACTACGACGTGCTCTACGCGAACCACAACGGCCGTGTCGCCCACGAGATGATTTTCGATCTGCGCCCGTTCAAGCACGGGTCAGGGCCGTCCGTGGACGAGCAGGACGTCGCGAAGCGGTTGATGGATTACGGCTTCCACGCGCCGACGGTCTCGTTCCCGGTTCCCGGCACGATGATGATCGAGCCAACGGAAAGCGAATCGCAGGACGAGCTGGACCGGTTCTGCGATGCCCTGATCGCGATTCGCGACGAGATTCAGGCGGTCGTGGACGGCAGCGCCGACGCCCGCGACAACGTCCTCAAGAACGCGCCGCACACGGCCGACGAGGTCACTTCAGACGAGTGGACTCACCCCTACACGCGCGAACAGGCGGCGTACCCGCTACCGTTCGTGCGGGCCAGCAAGCGCTGGCCTGCGGTCGCGCGGATCGACAATCCGTACGGAGATCGCAATCTGATTTGCTCGTGTCCGCCGATTGAAGCGTATCAAGAAGCGGACGACACTGCGCGGGTCATCTCGACCGCGCGTGCGCGGTAACCATCGAGCAGCTTCTTCGTGATGGGCCCAGGCTTGCCAGTGCCGACGGTCTTGCCGTCGATCCGCACGACAGGGCTGAGCTCGCGAGTCGTGCTGGTGATGAAGACCTCTTCAGCCGTCTCGAGGTCCTTCGGATAGAGCGTCTCGTCCCGGACTTCCACGCCCACGTCGCGTCCGACGTCGAACAGAAAAGCGCGCGTCACGCCCTCGAGCAATCCCGCAGCTGACTTCGGCGTCAGCGCGACGCCGTTGCGCACCATGAAGAAATTCGACTGCGAGCACTCCGACAACTCGCCCCGGTAGTTGCACATCAGCGCTTCCTCGCCGCCGCGGCGATGCGCCTCCTGCATGGCGAGCGCGTTGTTGAGCAGGTTGTTCGACTTGATGATCGGGTTCACCGATCCGGGATGATTCCGGAGAATCGACACGAGCGAGATTTCGATGCCGTTGTCCGTGATCCGGCCCGACGGCTCGTCGGCCGGCTTCACGATGATGATCAGAGAGGAGACCGGGGTGGCGGTGACGTCGTAGGTCAGCTCGCCGACGCCGCGTGTAACCAGCACGCGGATGTAGGCCTCCTTCAGGTCACCCGCCGCAGCCACCGTCTTGTCGATCGAGGCCATCATCGTGTCGTTGTCGACGGGGACGTCGAGATGAAGGTGTTTCGCGGACGCGCGCAGGCGGCTCATGTGCCGCTCGTACAGAAAAGGCACACGGTTGTAGGTTCTCAGCGTCTCGTAGATGCCCTCGCCATACAGAAACCCATGGTCGTAGACAGGGACGACCGCGTCCGCCGCCTTTGAAATCGTTCCGTTCACATAAACTGCGCCGCGCAGCGCCATTCTGCTCTCCATCCAAGTCCGTCGCCAAGGCACGTGAACCAACCAAAAAGACTCCGTTCCTCCGCGTCTCTGAGTTGAAGCTCGTTCCGTGCCCTCCGTCCGCTCCGTTCACGGAGCTCCCGCGTCCGTTGACCGCAGTCTAGCACAAGCAGTACGCTCGACTCGTCGATGCGGGTGCTGAACACGGAACAGATGCGCGAGGCGGACCGGCGGACGATCGAGGAGATCGGGATCCCGTCCGTCGTCCTTATGGAGAACGCCGGACGTCAGGCAGTGGCGGCGATGGAGGCGGCGTACGAAGATCTCACGTCGAGTCGCGTCGGCGTCATTTGCGGCCGCGGCAACAACGGCGGCGACGGGTTCGTGGTGGCGCGTACGCTCGTCCAGCGCGGCGTCGACGCGATCGTCTTTCTCCTGGGGAGCGTCGCCGAGGTTCGCGGTGACGCGCGGACCAATCTCGAAGTGCTCGGCCAGATCGGCCTCACGGTCGTCGAAATAACGGACGCGCAGGAATGGGAGCTGCATTCCACTGAGCTCTCCGAATGCGATCTGATCGTGGATGCGATCCTCGGGACCGGGTTTCGCGGAAGGCTGTCGGGACTGCTCGAGACGGTCGTCGCAGACATCAACAGCCTCGGGTTGCCGGTCATCGCGATCGATCTGCCGACGGGACTCTCCGCCGATAGCGCCGTGGTCGAGTCAAAAGCGATCGAAGCGTCGATGACAGTCACGCTCGGCGCGCCGAAGATCCCTCTCGTGTTTCCACCGGCCGATACGCTTGCTGGAGATCTCGTCATTGCCGACATCGGGATTCCGTACCCGGTGTTCGACGAGCTCGAGGGGCCGTATCTCGAGCTGCTCACGCGAGAGCGGATGCGCGAGCTGGTCCCGGCGCGGGCGCCGGATTCCCACAAGGGAGACTTCGGTCGCGTGCTCGTGGTGGCCGGCTCGATGGGACGCACGGGCGCGGCTCATCTGGCAGCGCTCGGAGCGTTGAAGTCGGGAGCAGGTCTGGTCACCGTTGCCACGCCCCGGTCGTGCGTGCCGATCGTTGCCGCCATGGCTCCCGAGTACATGACGGAAGCGCTCGACGAGACGCCGACGGGCGGGATCGATTTCGCCGCGGTCGATCGTGTCCTCGATTTGAAAGCGGACGTCATCGCGATCGGGCCGGGGCTCGGTCAGGCGCCGGGCACACTGGCCTTCGTGCACGCCATCGTCGAACGTGCAGGCGTGCCTCTGGTGCTCGACGCCGATGCGCTGAACGCGTTGGCCGGCGAACCCGAACGGCTCACGGGCCGTGACGGCGTCGACATGATCATCACCCCGCATCCGGGCGAGATGGCACGGCTCCTCAACACGTCGATCGAAGACATTCAGTACGATCGACTCCGGCACGCCCGGGAATTCGCCGCCGCCCGCCGCGTGCACGTCGTTCTCAAAGGGCATCGCACGGTGATTGCCGGGCCCGACGGCCGATCCTTCGTGAACCTCACCGGCAATGCGGGGATGGCGACCGGCGGGACCGGCGACGTGCTGACCGGCATGATCGCCGCGTGGTTTGCGCAGCTCCTCGACGCCGAGGCAGCGTCGAAGCTCGCGGTCTACCTGCACGGCACCGCCGGCGATCTCGCCGAGGCCGACGAAGGGGAAACGGCGCTGACGGCTGGCGACGTGGCGGGACGCCTGGGCGACGCGGTGTTGGAACTGACGGCCCGCCGCCGTGTGAAACGCGAGCAGTGACCAGCGAGCAGCGGAGCTGCGAGCATTGAACAGAGAGCCGTGAGCTGCGAGCTGTGAGCACTGACCTCGAGGTCGTCACCGCCAGCGAGGCAGAAACCTCCACCATCGGTGAGCGCATCGCCTCTCAACTCACGGCAGGTGACGTCGTGCTCCTCTACGGCGAGCTCGGAGCAGGGAAGACGGCCTTCGTTCGCGGCCTGGCGCGCGGACTCGGTGCGCCTGCAGACGATGTCTCGAGCCCCACGTTCACGATCGTGCAGGAATACTCAGGCGGGCGGCTCGTGCTTCAGCACGTCGATCTCTACCGGTTGACGCCAGTCGAAGCAACCGATCTCGGACTCGACGAGATGATCAGCGGCGAGGCGGTCGTCGCCATCGAATGGCCGGAACGGTGGCACGACCGGCCGACGGCCGCCATAGACGTGCGCATCTCTTTTGTGTCGGACCCGCACGAGTCCGACACCACCCGCCGGATCCGGATCAAACGGACAGGCTGAGCCGACGGTCAGAATCGCTGGCTCGGATTGACCTTCACATTGAAGTCGACGTGCTCCGTCGTTCCTTCGTGACGAACCGTCCGGACGGATCCGAACTCGCCCTGCTTCTTCGAGTTTTCTCGCTCCTGCGCGCCGATGAATTTGTCATCAGCAAACTGCACCTCGCCCGCGTGATAGCGCGAGTTGCCCGAGAAGATGGTGAAGTGCACGTGTGCGGGGTTCTTCGACGCCGGATACGATCCGGGCTTGATCGTGCGGAACTCGAATGCGCCCTTCGCGTCCGTCTTTGCCCAGCCACGGAGCCGCCACGAATGCGGGGGCGCCCCCGGCTTGTCGTAAACGCCTTCCTTGTCCGTGTGATACGCAAAGATGACCGCGTTGGCGAGCGGTGTCTTGCCATCTTCCGCGAACGCGGTGCCGTGAATGACGAGCGGTGTGCCCGGCTCCGACTCCGGTGCAATCCGCGCCGTCGCTGTCAGCGTCGCAGGCCGCGATTCTTGCGCCTTCTCGAGAGCCCGTATGAATTCGGTGTCCTGGGCCGCGCGGACGGAGTCCGCGGACGCGTAGATGCAGGGAGTGACGAACAGTGTGACGAGCAGTAGGCGAAGGGGGAGTCTCATAACGACTGAGACGATAACGCGTCTAGAAATGTTAACCGTCCGTGGTGCGTGGGTCGTCGCTCGTGGTTCGTAAAACCCAAATCCACATAAGGGCTCTACGAGCTACGAGCGACGGACCACGAACCACG
>Ga0075430_100004283_pt1 | contig 12046 bp, 6 predicted proteins | sample RhiMetdeltSRZDD4_FD_75294 | JGI IMG/M metagenome (GOLD analysis project Ga0075430, IMG submission 75294) | Populus rhizosphere microbial communities from Tennessee, USA - Rhizosphere MetaG P. deltoides SRZDD4 | ecosystem: Host-associated > Plants > Roots > Rhizosphere > Soil | place: USA... | reverse complement strand
ATGGGAGAGGACGCCGTTCCGAAATCCAGGTAGATCGGCTGCGGCGGCCAGGTGTGCTTCCAGATCAAGGTGCCTTCGAGCGAGTACGCGAAGATTCCGACGTTGCCGCCGAACGAGGCGTAAACCCGCTCGCCGTCCGTTGCCGGCGTTTCGGACGCATACGTGTTCTTGCGGTGGCGTCCGCCGAACGGCGTGCCCTTGTGCGCTTCCTGTTTCCAGAGAATCTTGCCGGTCCGCCGATCGAGCGCGAACACCATGTAGCTCAACTCGCCGGTCTCGCTGGTCAGCTCGATGTCGCGGGCGACCACGCGCTTGACCACTTCCTCCTCAGAAAGGCCCTGCTTGGCGAGCTCGGCGGCATAGTCGTTCCCGTAGATTCCAGTGGAGGGCGCCTTGAAGGTGCCCGGGCTCACCGCGGAGGTGACGAACACGCGATCGCCGGCCACGATCGGGGACGACCAACCGCGACCCGGCAACTCGGCGACCCACGCGACGTTCTCGGTCGCCGACCAGCGCTCGGGCAACGCCGCCTGATCGGCCACGCCAGCACCGCCAGGACCGCGGAACTGGGGCCAGCCAGGCTCCTCGGCGTGCCCCGCCTGCGACGCACACAGGGCGACCGAGATTGCGCAAATACCGATCACGCGAACGACGATTTTCATTGTCGAGTCCTCAGAGCGTTACATACGGGAGCACGCGATTATAGTTCGCGGGAGGTATGTCTAGTGATTTGCTGCCCCTAGTCGTCGAGCAGCGAACCTGCAGACAGGGGACGGCCGGCGAGGGCGACGTAGAAGGCGTAGCATGCCAGGGCAACGACGCATGCGGCGGCAAACCATCCGAAGGGTGCAAACCAGACCGAAAGCCCGAGCGGAAGCGGTTGGTCGTCAAGTGCGGGAGCGCTGATCAGGCTCACGATCAGTGGCAGCACGCCCACCCGCGACAACATCACCACCGCCGCCGTGATCACCGCGACGCCGACGACGATGGTTGCGACGGGGAGCCGTCCGCCAATCAGCTGCGGCCCGAGAAACACAGCGACGACGATAGCCATCGCGAGCTTGCGGCTGCGGACGAAGAGCGTCGTCACGAGCAGCAGGAGAAGCAGCGCGAACGAGATCAACACGGCGTCGATCGGCCTGTCCAGCAGACCGCCGATCAGGAAGCGCCAGCCATCGAGCATTTCCGGCGTGGTCACCGACAGCGATGACATCAGCCCCAGCCGGATGTTGATTTGATCGGCAGCCTCGATGCACAGGAGGATAGCGACCCCCGTGGTCACGCCAATCAGTACGTCACGGCCGACGCGCGGATCGCGCCATCGGCCCGAGATCAGCCGGGCCCATGAAATCAGCGCCTCGGGCCACCGGCGTCGCACGTGCGGCTCGAGCGCTGCATAGCCGACCCAGACCAGGGCCGAGAGGAACAACGCCTCGGCGATCAGCAACGTGACGAGCGTGATCAATTCAGATCCGCCATACGGGTAATCGGCCGTCAGCGCGCTCGCCATCACGTGCAACAGGAAGAGGACGGTCGCCAGACGCGTCGCGCCGGCGAGATCGACTCTCCCGAGCCGCAGGTTGCGGATGGCGAGCAGCGCGCCCGTAATGCCGAGCAGGAGGAACATCAGCATCGCCCACACGGCGCCCTGCACGGTCGGCATGTCGGTCGGCATCAGGCCTGAAGCTGTCCACGGCTCTCGCAGGGAGAAATAGACGGGACGGCCGAAGGCCGAAGCCGCATCGAGCCGTATGCGTACCGATGGATTCTCCGGGTACACGCCCTCCCATGCCGCCCGTCGGTCGGCAAAAACCGGCGGCGTCACATCCGGCTCGACGCTGGTGAACTGCTTCTCGTCCAGTCCCGCCGCTGTGAACAACCGATGCCATGGGATCTCGTCAGGCTTCGTCGGCGGCTGTTCGCGATCGGGGACCGCGACGAACGTCTGCAGGCGGCCGTGCGCATCGAGCTGCAGGGCGATCATCCCGGATACCGGCGGCAGCGGATCGCCTGCGTCGATGCGGCCGCCGCTCCAGAATCGCGTCGCGGTGAGCGGAGCCGGGCTCTGCCGGTACCAGAAGAGCACCGCCGATGGCCGCCCGGCGGCCGCGTCGCTCCAGGGCCATCCTGCCTTCGCCTGCTCAATCATGTGCATCACGAAATTGGACAGCATGAATCCTGACGCTGAATCGATTGGCGGCGTGCCATAACCCAGATCACGCACGACTGCGTTGGCGCGGTCGCGCAGGACGTCGGGCGACCGCGGCAGCGGCGCCACGCTCAGCAGGTGCGTAAACGCGCTGGCCCATGCGAATACCACGATCCCCGCAATCACGAAGAGCAGCGACGCGATGAGCACCGGCGGGGCGACCATCCCCTCCCCGCCTGCGGACGCGACCAGCGCCGGCGAAGGCGTCTCTCCGCGCGCCAGCGCCGCCGCGAGCGGATCGCCGCCCGGCAGGGCGGCCGCGACCGCAAGCGCAGACGAGGGGCGCGCGTCCGGGTCCTTCGACAGGCATCGCTGAATCACCGTGTCGATCGAGCTGTCGATGTCCGGCACGACTTGGCTCGCGCTCGATGGCGGACGCTCGCGATGGTCCCGCGCCAGCTCGGCGAACGACCGGCTCGTAAACATGCGCTGGCCGGTGAAGATCTCGTAGATCACGAGACCGAGCGCATAGATGTCGGCGCGAATGCCGCCCGCGCGGCCATCGAAGAGCTCCGGCGCCATGTAAGCAGGCGTGCCGGCGATCCCCTTGCCGGGTCGATCCGCGGCACCGGCCAGCCCGAAATCGGCGAGGCGGACGTCGCCGCGCTCGTCGATCATCACGTTCTCGGGCTTCAGGTCGCGATGGGCCACGCCGCGTTCGTGCGCGGCGTGCAAGCCGGCGCAGATTTGCCGCGCGATCTCGATCCCCTTGTCGCGAGGCAACCGGCCGATTCGCCGCAGGAGTGACGCGAGATCCTCCCCGGTTACGTACTCCATCGAGAGGAATTGCAGGCCGTCGGCTTCGCCGATGTCGTAGACCCTGCACACGTTGGGATGCGCCACCTCGCGCGCGGTGCGCACCTCGTTGCGAAACCGCGTCAGGCGATCCGCATCGGCCGCGAGGTCGCCGGGCAGGAACTTGAGCGCGACGGTCTGCCCGAGCGTCAGATCGTCCGCGCGATACACCTCGCCCATTCCGCCGCGCCCGAGCAACGCCACGATGCGATAGCGGCTCGCGAGTACGGTACCGGGCACGAAGTGCCCTGACGTGCCATCTGCGGGCGTCGTCGCACGCGTGGCTGGCGCGGGTGACGGCGAGGTTTTCGTGACATCAATCCGCGCCGCCGCCAAAGGTGGCGCGGGTACTGGTTCAGTTATGTTGTCCTGGGTACTCGTGACGGTGGGGTCAGCGGGCTGCGACGTGAGCGCAGCGCCGCAGGCGGGACAGTACCGCGAATTTGCCGCAACCTGGCTCGAGCAGGCGGGACAGTTGGGCACGGCGGCATCGTATCAAACCAGCTCGAACGAAGATCCGTGGTTCGTGGTCCGTCGCTCGTAGCTCGTAAAACCCCTACCGTTCTAGAGGCATTCCGAGGCACGAGCGACGCACGACGACCACGGCGTCAATCAGTAGTTAGGTTTTCGCCTTCGTCCGCACGCGCACCTCGTGTGCGGTTTTCGCACCCGCGTTGTCGCGGTAGGTGACGAGGATGGTGTCGCCTTTGCCGACAAAGTCCGACAGCACCGGTTTTTTACCTGCGGCGCGCATCGCGCTCGTCTTCGTGCTTCCACCGACCGCGACGACTTCGGTCTTGTCGTCGACCACAAACGTCATCTCACCCGACGCTGCTTTGATCGTGATCGAGTTGCCGGTCACCGCAGTCACGACGCCACTCGCAGTCTGAGGCGGCGGCTGTGACGGCGAGGCGGCGCCAGCGGGCGGCGCGGGTGCGGGGGGCGACGACAGCGTGCGAATGGTCGCCGCGTGCATCCCCTGCTCGTGGTAATCCACGACGACGCCCTGGCCAACCGTCAGCAGGTCGCCAATCTTCACGCCTTCCTTGCCTTGCGCCTGCGCCGCACGCGTTTTCGACGAGCCGCCAGGCGTGGTGATGTCGGTCTTCGCGTCGACGTTGAACACCATGTCTTTCCCGTCGACGGACACGGTCACCGACGCCGGCCCGATCGTCTTGATAATCCCCCGAACGGACCGGGTACTCTGGGCCACGGCCACCGTTGCCGTCAGCGCCAGTATGGTGAAAACACCCATGATCAATGAAAATGGTGACGATATCCGCCTCATAACAACCTCCTCAGCCTCCGCCATGGCCTCGCCGGGCTTGCGGGGCGTCAGATTATTTCACTGTTTCGTCCCGGACGGCTGATCAAACTCGCTTGGTCTTCCAGTGCCCGCGCCTGAAGATCACGATACTGACGAGGGCGAGCGTCGAGTAGGCCACTGCCAGGGCCACGAAAACCCCCCGAGCACCCATCCCGCCCCGCGACGACAGGAACCAGGCCAGCGGGATCTCCCAGAGCCAGAACACGAACAGGTTGATGACGGTCGGCGTCCAAGTGTCCCCCGCGCCGTTGAACGCCTGAGTCAGCACCATCCCGCATGCGTAGAACACGAAGCCGAGGCTGACAATGCGCAGGCAGCTGATCGCATAGGACAGCACGACGGTATCCTGTGAAAAGAGCCCGGCGATCTGCGGCGCGGCGAGCAGAAACACCACGCCGACGGATCCGAGAAACAGCATGTTGTAGCGGGCAGCGGTCCAGGCCGACTGTTCGGCGCGATCCGGCCGTCCCGCCCCCAGGTTCTGCCCGACCATCGTTGCCGACGCGTTGCTGATGCCGAAGGCCGGCAGCAGCGCGAAGACGATTACGCGAATGCCGATTGTGTAGCCGGCGAGTGCGGAACTGCCAAACCCCGACAGGATGCGGACGAGGCCGACGTAGCTGGCGGTGCCGATCAGTATCTGGAACGTCCCGGAACCCGACAGCCGCAGCACGCTGCGCATGATCGAGAAATCGAGCCGGAGATCGCGGGCGGTGACCCGGATGCGCCCGTTGCCGCGCGCGAGGACGAACACCTGATAGAGGACCGCCGTGCCGCGGCCGGTGTTCGTCGCCACCGCCGCGCCGGTCACCCCGAGCTCGGGAAACGGCCCGAGCCCGAAGATGAAGCATGGGCCGAGCACGAGATTCAGGAAGTTACCGAGCCACAGGACGCGCATGGCGATCGCCGCGTCGCCGGATCCGCGAAAGACGGCGTTGATGAGGAACAGGAGCACGACAGTCGCGTTGCCGCCCATCATCACGCGCGTGAAGCCACTGCCGGTCTGAATGACGTCCGGTGTGGCGCCCATCAGGCCGAGGAGCGCCTCTGCGCGCGGCGCGGCAATCAGGGCGATCAGCATCGAGACGACGACGCCGAGGACGATCGCCTGGCCGGCGACGCGGGCAGCGCCGGCCGGATCGTGCTCGCCGGTGCGCCGTGCGACGAGCGCCGTCGCACCGATCGACAGGCCCATCGCCGCCGTGTAGATGATGGTGAGCATCGACTCCGTCAACCCGACCGTGGCGACGGCATTCGCGCCGAGATGCGCGACCCAGAACACGTCCACGATGGCGAAGATCGATTCCATCGCCATCTCCATCACCATCGGCACCGCCAGCATGATCACGGCCCGGCCGATGGGCGCCGTCGTGTAATCGATCCGCGATCCGCGGACGGCTTCACGAATCGTGGCCCAGACCCCGGCGTTGTTATCTGAAGCAACTTCCATATCTGTCATGACGAACGACTGAGTCCGTGATCCGTGGTTCGTGGTTCGTCGCTCGTGGCTCGAAGAGCCAAGCGGCGACGGGGGCACTCCGAGCGACGAGCGACGAGCCACGGACCACGGCACTGAAGCGATTGTTGACAAGGAACCGCAGACGTGGGATTCGCGTTTAGCGATTATAGTGATGTAGTCATGCCCGGCCGGTGCGACGTCCTGTTGACCAACGCGACCGTGCTCACGATGGACGAGCAGTGGACGATCCATCGCAACAGCGGCGTGGCGATTCGGGGCGACGCCATCGAAGCGGTTGGGCCACCGGCCCTGACGCTCGAAGCTGCCGAGTCAATCGACTGCGGCGGGCGCGTCATCATGCCGGGCCTCGTCAACGCCCATACCCACGCCGCCATGACGCTCCTGCGCGGACTGGCGGACGATCTCCGGCTCGACGTCTGGCTGATGGGCTACATGATGCCGGTCGAGCGCGAGTTCGTCAGCGCCGACTTCGTGCGGCTCGGCACCAGCCTCGCCTGTGCCGAGATGATCCGCTCTGGTGTCACGTGCTTCGCGGACATGTATTACTTCGAGGAGGCGGTCGCGCAGGCGACCGCCGACGCGGGGATGCGCGCGTTGTGCGGCCAGACGGTATTGCGATTCCCGGCGCCGGACGCGGCCAGCTACGAAGACGCGCTCGCGCGCACGCGCGATTTCGTCTCCCGCTGGCGCTCGCACCCGCTGATCGTGCCCTCCCCGGCCCCACATGCGCCGTACACGTGCACGCCCGAGATCCTGCGCGCCTGCGCGGAGCTGGCGGCGGAATTCGATGTGCCGCTGCACACGCACCTGTCGGAGACGCTGCTCGAGGTCGAACAATCCCGGCGGCTCAACGGCATGCCGGTGATCCCGTGGGCGAAGAAGCAGGGACTGTTCGGCGCGAAGGTGCTGGCCGCGCACTGCGTGCACGTCGACGAGGGGGAAATCCGGGCGCTGAAAAACGCCGGCGCAGGCATCGCGCACAACCCGACCAGCAATCTCAAGCTCGCGGCAGGCGTCGCTCCGGTCGCGAAGATGCTGGAGCTCGGGGTGAACGTCGGGATCGGCACCGACGGCGCCGCGTCCAACAACGACCTCGACATGTTCGAAGAGACACGGCTCGCTGCCCTGCTGGCGAAAGGCACGAGCGGGGATCCGACCACGCTCCCGGCGCGGCAGGCGCTGACGATGGCAACGCGCCTTGGCGCGGCCGCGCTGCACATCGATCGCCTCACCGGCTCGTTGCAGCCGGGAAAACGCGCCGATCTGATCGTCGTCGACGTGAGCGCCTTGCACAACGTTCCGTCGTTCCACCGCGATCCCAACAGCGTCTACGCTCATATCGTCTACGCAGCGAAGTCGACCGACGTCAGCGACGTCATGTGCAACGGCCGGTGGCTGATGCGCGACCGCCGGCTGCTGACGCTGAACGAAGCCGAGCTGCGGCGCGAAGCGCAGGAATGCGCGCGGCGGATCGACGCGTTTCTCGGGAGCCGCGAGGTCAGCGTCCTGCAGAAGCTGGTCGCCGTCGGCGGCGCGATTGAACAGGAAAGCTTCGAGGTCCAGGTGAAGGCGCGGATCCCGTCAGCCGAACAGGTCCAGCGGGTGATCGACAGCGACGAGCTGACGGTGATCCGCAGCAGCCGGTACCGTCAGCACGACACGTACTGGTCGTTCGACGATCTGGAACAGGGGCGGCTCAGGTATCGTCAGGACGAGTTCCTCGACAGGTCGGGCCAGGTGACCGGCGAGCGCTCGCGGCTGACGCTGACCGGCCGCACGCGCGAAGAAGATCGGTTCGGCTCGGTGCTGCTGTCGCGGTCGCGCTACCTGGCGCCAGCGGCGCACTCGCAGCGCTTCTACCGCGAGTACTTCCGACCTGCCGGCGAGCGCGTGGTCGAAAAGGAAAGGCTTCGCTGGCTGGTGGCCTATCGGGGTGTGGAGTTCTACGTTCACCTCGATCGCCTGGTCAGCCCACCGACGCCAGGCTATTTCGTGGAAGTGAAATCACGGACATGGTCGCGACGCGATGCTCGCGACAAGGCGGCGGTCATCTCCGAGCTGCTGGCGCTGTTCGGCGCGAAGCCTGACGACACCATCAGCGACGGGTATGTGGAGCTGACCGCAAAATCTCAGTGATTGGGAGGTGGCCATCATGACCATCGTGACGATGAGAGGACTCGCAGTTCTGTTGCTGGGTCTCGCAATAGGTGTCGGCTCTGCCCGGACCGCCGAGGCTCAACATCAGCACGAATCCGGCGCTGCAGCTCAAGGGCTCGGGAAAGTTCACTTCGACACCTCCTGCTCGAAGGAGGTCACAGCCGACTTCGACCGAGGCGTGGCCCTGCTTCACTCGTTCTGGTTCTCGGCCGCCATCGAGACGTTCGACAAGGTCGTGGCGAAAGATCCGGGCTGCGCAATGGCCCATTGGGGCATTGCGATGAGCTGGTGGGGGAATCCGTTCGCTGGATTCCGAAGCACGAAGGCGATCGCGCTCGGGCAGGCAGCCGTGGACAAGGCCCGCAATGCGGCGCCGAAGACCCCGCGCGAGCGTGACTACATCGAGGCCGTTGCGCTTCTCTACAAGGACGCGGGCACCGTCGACACCCGCACCCGAACCGTCGCCTACGAGAAGGCGATGGAAAAACTGGCTGACACCTATAGGGACGACCCGGAGGCGCGGATCTTCTATGCGCTCGCGCTCGATCAGACGGCACTCCCCACCGACCGGACCTACGGCAACCTGCTGAAGGCGGGCGCCATCCTCGAACGCGAGCTGCCGGCCCAGCCTCAACATCCCGGGATCGCTCACTACATCATCCACAGCTATGACGTGCCGCCGCTCGCGCCCAAGGCACTCGAGGCCGCGCGCCGCTATTCGAAGATCGCGCCGGATGCCCCGCACGCGCTGCACATGCCGTCCCACACGTTCACGCGGCTCGGCTACTGGAACGAGTCGATCGAGACCAACCTCGCGTCGGCCGCTGCCGCGCGCAAGGACAATGCAGCGACCGAGGAGCTGCATGCGCTCGATTACCAGGTCTACGCGTACCTGCAAACAGCGCAGGACGCCGCGGCACGAAAAGTCGTCGAAGCGGCGCCCGCAATTGGCGTCCGCATTCAAGGTGATGCGGCTGGCAACGCCGCGCCGGCGCCAGCAGGGTTCTACGCCCTTGCCGCAATCCCCGCCCGCCAGGCGTTGGAACGCAACGCCTGGAAGGAGGCCGCGGCGCTTCCCGCTCGCGAAACCGCGTTCCCCTGGGCCGATGCGATCACCCACTACGCGCGAGCGCTCGGTGCGGCCCGAAGCGGTGATCCGAAAGCCGCTGGCGCTGCCATCGAGAAGCTCGCATCGCTGGGAGCTGTGCTGAAGGACAAGAACGAAGCCTATTGGGCCAACCAGGTCGAGATTCAGCGTCGCGCCGCCACAGCATGGATGATGTTTGCGGAAGGGCGCAAAGAGGAGGCGGTGACCACGCTGAGCGAGGCGGCCACCATGGAGGATGCGACGGAAAAGTCCGCGGTGACGCCGGGACCGATCAAGCCCGCGCGCGAGTTGCTCGGTGAGATGTTCCTCGAGGTGGGACGCCCGGCTGAGGCGCTGGCGGCGTTCGAGGAGACGATGACGCGTGAGCCGAATCGCTTTCGAAGCATCGAAGGCGCAGCACGTGCGGCGCAGGCATCTGGTGACGCAGCGAAGGCACGCAGCTATTACGCGAAGCTGATTGAGCTGTGTCCGCGCGGCGATCGTCCGGACCTGGAGGCGGCACGAAAAGCCTCCAGCCAGCGATAGACGCCGCTCTGTGCCGTTTCCGCATCCGGCGGTCGTTCTCTCTGCGGTGTGGCTCTCGTTGCTCGCCGGCGACTCTGTGCGTCGGCGAGCCGGCTGGTCGAGCACAGGCTCGCTGCGTGTACGGATCGCGTCTTGAAGCCGTCGAGCTGTATTTGATTGCGAACTACCGCAGCCATCGAGGACGGTACAACCCTGCGCCACACGATCGGACCATCTGCGAGTCGCCCCAGTCCCACAAGCGCGCGTGGGCGTGGTCCACGTCCACCGGCGATCCGTTCCAATCTCCGTTCGGATAGCAGAAGACGCCGACCGCTTGTGCCCCGATCGACCAGACGAGCGCGGTCACGACAACGACGGTCGCACCGCGTGTTCGACTCGACAGCAGGCGGCCCCAGCCGCACGCGATGATCATGGCGACGGGCACCACCAGATCGGCCGCATAACGCGGACCGTAGGAGTGACCGCCCCACCAGACCGCGTACTTCGACCAGATCAGCACGAACAGAAAGCTCGGAACAATCAGCGCCCAGCGGAAAAACGGACTGTTGGTCCAGACCGCACGTGCCGCGGGCCACACGAGCCAGACGATCGGCACAAAAGTCAAAATGCCTCTGCTCGGGCTGATCAGAATCCCTGTTAGCCCGACGAACGGGTTTCCCGACCATGCTCCGTCAACACGATGCGTCTGCTGATGGACCCACGACGACTCGAGAGACGCCTGTCCACCGAGCAGCGCACCGAACGACGCCAAGTGATATATCCCGAGCGCCGCGAGAACCATGGCGCATCCCGCGACCAGCCACAACGAATGACGGTGGTCGCGTTCGACCAATAACAAGCCGACGAGTGCGCCAACCGGAAACACGGCCAGGAGCGGACGGCACGCAACGGCCAGCCCGAATGCCACACCTGCGATGACTGCCCGTGATGACGTCAAAGGCCTATCGATGATCCACATTAGCGCGAGAGCGAGAAAGCACGCGGCCGGAGCATGGCTCCAGAATGCCTGGGATGCCGACGACCACAGCGGCGTTGCAAGTCCGGCGGCCAGCATGAATGGGACGGCAGGCGCAGTCGTCCCCATTTTCCCAATGAGCAACCCAAGGGCTATGCACGCCAGCGAGGTCCAGACGCTGGCGGCCAGCTTCCCTACGGCTTCGATCTGAATCGAATGGGGGTGCTCGGGATCAAGCAGACCAAAACGAATCGCACCCCAGAAGAAGGGCACCGCCGCCAGCGAAGTGACCACCGGATACGTCGCCCGCACATGACCATCAACGCGGATGGTGGCCCCGCTGGGATCTGTCAGGTGCTCCGCCGGATGCAGCGCGGGGAATTCGTTGAGGTCGGCGTCAACGCGCGCAGCGATGCTCAGCGCGACGTGCTCGATCGTCCTCGTGTCTCGAGACTCGATCGCGCGGAGATTCAGATTGTACACAAGAAACAAGCTGACACCGGCGACGAGGACCTGACCACGGCGCGTCACGGGCCAGAGACCGTGCCCGAGCGTTCGACAAGGAACAGGAACCCGGTTCCCGATCGGCCGAGAAGCGTGATTTCGACGCGTGCCTCGATCAGATGGCCCAGTAGGCACTCCCAACGTCGTTCACTCCAACACGAGCGAAATGTGGGTTGTCGATCGGGGAAAGCGAAATTGCGGAAGCCGAATCGGCGCGACATCCAGCGTCGAGACCTGCGGTCTCGGAACCGCCGATTGACCAGGCCCACCTCGAAGCAGCACAAGGGTCGATGACAAAGATTATATGCCCGGAACGCGGCGCGAAGCGGCTGATCTGCCGCGATCCTGGACGCGGTCCGTGATTGGGCGCGCGCGGGATGCCCGGACGCTCCAGAATCTCACACCGCAGCTCGGCAACCCGCGTCGTACAATGATGCCGACTATGACATCAGCGAGGTCAGCTGTATTCGCGCTGTTGCTGTTGACAACGGCGAATGCTGCGATGTTTGCGCAGAGGCCTACGGCCGCGGAGCTCGATAAATCGGGCTGGGCCGCCGTTCGTGCGAACAGGCTGCAGGAAGCGGCGGATGCCTTCCGCGAGGGCCTTCGCCTCGAGCCGCGAAACGTGCGGCTGATGCTCGGGGCCGCGGTGACTGCACACTTGATGGGCCGTGCGGAGGAGGCCCGCCAGCAGCTGGTGGCCGTCCTGCAACTGCAGCCGTCCCTGACCGACGCCTCCATTCTGCTCGGACAGATCCTCTATCGCGATGGCGATCTCTCCGGCGCTATCCAAACCTACGAGCAAGCGCTGGTTCACGCGCCGGACAATCAGGTGCTGACCGCGAATCTGGAGACGTGGCGGAAAGAGATCGCGCTGCACGACACGTTCACGCAGCGCTTCGGCGATCACTTCACTGCGATGTTCGAGGGGCCGAAAGAAGAAGCGCTCGCGGCCAAGATCATCGAGATGCTGGAAGCGTCCTATT
>Ga0075430_100004280_pt1 | contig 12053 bp, 6 predicted proteins | sample RhiMetdeltSRZDD4_FD_75294 | JGI IMG/M metagenome (GOLD analysis project Ga0075430, IMG submission 75294) | Populus rhizosphere microbial communities from Tennessee, USA - Rhizosphere MetaG P. deltoides SRZDD4 | ecosystem: Host-associated > Plants > Roots > Rhizosphere > Soil | place: USA... | reverse complement strand
GTCCGTCGCGTCGAACAGCACGCGCGACGATGCCTCGCCGTCAGCGCCCTGCCCCATCATGCGAACCTGTCGCATCGAGATATACGCCAGCTGGCTCCCGGCTCGCGACCACCGCGCACCGAATCCACTGCGACGGGTCACCTGACGCTCCGGACCCCATGTCGAGTCGCCGCTGCGCGTGAGCTCGAAGATCTGATCGAGCCCGCCTACATACCTGTGGTAGAGCACTCGTCGCATGTCCGGCGACCAGACGGGCGTATGCTGCTCGTCCCGCCCACCGCGCTGGAGCTCTCGCGGTTGCCCGCCGTCGGCCGCGACGACGAAGGCACGCCGGACGCCGTCCACGAAGCTGTAGAACAGAAGCGAGCGTCCATCGGGCGCCCAGGTCGGACGGTGGTCGCCCGTCGGGCTCTCGACGATGCGTTCGACGTCCCCGCCCTCGAGCGGCAGGCGGTAGATGTCCTGACTGCCGCCGCCGTCAGCATCGAACGCGAGCCAGCGGCCATCCGGCGAAACGTCCAGTCCTTCCACCGTCTGGGTGCCGCGCGTGATCGGCACGGCGCCGCTCGTCCCGATCGCTCCGGCGGTCGCGATCGGAAGCGCCCACACGTTCGAGCTCTGCGTGAACACGGAGTAGGCGATCGCGCGACCGTCGCGCTGCGCGGATACCGTATGGGCACCGAGCCCGGTCGTCAGCCGCGTCGGGTTGCCGATCGCCCCGCCGGTGTCCCCGATCGTCGCGACGAACAGGTCCCGTGCCCCATCGCGGTCGGACACGAACACCAGCCGGTTGCGTCCGACCCACTCGGGGCTCGTGTTGAGATAGTCGCCGCCAGCAACACGAACCGGCGCCCCTCCAGCGGCCGGAACGACCCATATGCTGCTTGGCGCGAGGTTCCCCACGTTCGTGAAGCCGACCGCCATCGTCGCTGCGCCAGCGCCGTAGACGAACGCCCCGTTGCCGACGACCGCCGCGACCCACCGGCCATCGGGCGACCAGGCGAGCGAATGCGCGCCGGGAAGCATCCCGAGCACGCGCACCGGGCCACCACGCTGGGCGCGCGCGACGATGCTGTCGCCCTGCACCCACGCGAGCGTTTGGCCGTCGGGCGCCCAATCCGCGTAGAGGGCGCGCGAGTCGCCTCCCGGCGCGGCGATCACCGGGCGCGACGGGCCGCCTAACGCCGGCACGAGCCAGATGCCGCCGTCCGCCTGGTAGACGAGGTGTGATCCGTCGGGAGACCATCGAGGCCGCCGGTGATCCCCTGCCATATCACCCGACACCCGCACAGCGCGACCACCGTCAACGCGCCGAACGTAGACGCGCATTGCCCCTTCCGGCCCGGCCGCGTACGCGAGCAGCCGGCCATCGGGCGCGAGCGCCGGATCGACTTCCAGGCCGGCATCGAAGGTGATCTTCCGCGACGCGCCGAGTGATGGCGATGTCGCGTCGTCACGCCACGATCGCATGACCGCGAAGAGAGCGGCGGCCGCTGCAATGACCACAGCCGCGACCAGCCAACCGTGCATTCGCCGACCGCCGGCGACGGTAGTGGGCGTCGGTGCGGGGACCGCAGGCGGAACGGGAACGATCGGCGCCTTCTCGGTCGCGGGCGGCGCGGCGACGGTGGGAGTGAACGTCGCCGAAGCGACGCGGTCGAACCCGGCGTGCGTTGGTGCCTCGGCCCCGGTGGTCGCGGTCGCTACCGGTGCCGCCGTCACTGCGGCTTCGGCGACCGGCTGCCCGGCTACGACGACCGGAGCGGTCGTGGCCGAGACCATCGATGCGGGCTGGGCGTCGGTCACCGGCGCGCTGACGGCAGCCAAGCCCGGCGACGATTCCATCTGCCGAATCCGCTCGGCGAGCGCCAGGACCTCGCGATCCGGGGGAAGCTCGAGCTCCTCGGACAACAGCACTTCATAGATGCGCGCCTGCTTCATTGCGCCGACACGATCGCCCGCCCGCACGAGCGCTTCCATGAGCCTCAGCGTCGTCTTGCCGTCCAGCGGGTCGAGCGCGGCCAGGCGTCGCCACCAGGACACCGCACCTTCGAGATCCCGCTGTTCCTCCGAACGTCGCGCCAGTCGCTCGAGAACCGACGTGTGGTCGCGAGCGAGGGATGTCCGTTCGGTTTCCATCCAGCGCTCGAACTCCCCGAGCCCCGGGAGGTGGAATCCGTCGAGGAATTGACCCTGGTATGAGGCGGCTGCACGCTCGAGGTCGCCGGAACTCACGGCCGACGTGAACTCGCCGATGTCGCTCCGAACGAACTCTGGAACGAGCACGAGATCGCGGGTGCCGGAGATGGCGTCGTCGTTTCCTATCTCGCGGCGGACGGCGTAGAGGGCCTGGTTGAGCCCTTTTCGCGCGCGCTCTTCCTCGGTGTCGGTCCAGAGGAGAGCGAGCAGTCGGTCGCGCGAGACGCCTCTCGAGCCCGCGGCGGCGAGTACCGCGAGCAACGCGAGACGTCGAGGCTGGGCGGCCGTGCCGGCGACACGGGCGCCGTCACGTTCCAGGTAAACCTGACCCAACGTATGGAGGCGCAACACGATAGCGCTCTCGGGTCCGCGGCGTGGTGATTTCTTGATGATCGGGCCGACGGATTGTACCGGTGGCGTACACCATCAACAAGACCCGACCCCGGAGGCGGTATGATGACGCCGGAGCGCGAACGCCTGGTCCAGGAGACGTGGAGCAAGTTCGCCCCGGTCGCGGCAGAGCATGCACGGTACTTCTACGACAAGCTCTACGAGCTCGACCCGGAGTCGCGCACGCTGTTCGCGAGAACCGACATGGACGAGCAGCGTCACCGGCTGATGGAGACGATCGGGCAACTGATCAGCGAGATCGGCGATACCGAGCGGTTCGTGACCGACCTGGTCGCGCTGGGGCGCCGCCACGCCGGGTATGGCGTCCGCGACAGCGACTACGACGCAGCCGGGATCGCGCTTCTGTGGACGCTGGAGCGAGCGTTGGGGTCTGCCTTCACCCCTGAGATCCGCGACGCCTGGACCGAGGCGTACCACGCCATGGCGTCGATCATGCGGCGGGTATCCACCGTCGTCACCGGCTCGCACACGGCGCCCAGCTGACCGCACGCCCAGCCCTGTCGAGTTGCGGGTGACTGCGGCGACGGCGAGAATACCGCTGCTCGTCCCGCACGAAACAACAGCCTGTCGGAGGTGCGCATGGCGGCGCGTCGTGGAGTCTCCCGTCGCGGATTCGTGGGCGGTGTAGCCACTGCGTTAGGCACCATTGGCCTGGGGCCCACCGCCGAAGCCTGGGCGCGGCGTTCCCGAGGGTCGGGCTACCCGTTCGAGACGGGTCCGGAGGACGAGTACGACGCCATGGCGAAGCTGGCGAACAACGAGAACCCGTACGGTCCGCCCGAGTCGGTCGTGAAAGCGATCACGCGGGCGATGAAGTATTCGAACCGCTACGGCTATCCGGACTCCGGGCTCACCGAGGAGCTGACGAAGCACCACGGCGTGAAGGCCGAGCAGGTTCTGCTCGCCGCCGGGTCCGGGGAGATCCTGAACATGACGTGCACGACCTTCCTGCGGGACGGCAAGCTGCTCGTCGGGTCGGATCCGTCGTACAACATTCTTTACTCGCGCGCGACGAATCTCAAATCGGACGTCGTCCGCGTGCCGCTCCTCCCGGATTTCCGCCAGGACATTCCCGCGCTGATTCGCGCGACGCGTCAGAACTACCGTGACGTCGGCGTCGTGTATCTGTGCAACCCGAATAACCCCACGGGCCGGCTCGTGACGAAGGACGAGGTGCGCCAGCTGCTCGACGGCATACCGGAAGACATCCCGGTGCTGATCGACGAGGCGTACCATCACTTCGTCGACGACCCGAGCTACGCGACGTCGGTGCCGTACGTGATCGAGGGGCGGCAGGTGATCGTGGCGCGCACCTTCTCGAAGATCTCCGGGCTCGCGGGGATGCGCCTGGGCTACGCGCTCGCGCCGCGGAATCTCGTGCAGCGCATGCGTCCGTGGGGGACGGGGACCATCAACGCGCTGGTGCGGTACGGTGGGGTCGCTGCGCTGCGCGATACGGACGCGCAGGCATGGGTGAAGAAGGTGACGATCGAGCAGCGCGGGAAGGCGACGCAGGCGCTCCGCGCGTCAGGCTACGAGACGATCCCGTCGGACGCGAACTTCTTCATGGTGAACCTCAGGCGGCCGGTGGCGCCGCTCATCGACGAGTTCGAGAAGAAGGGTGTGCTCGTCGGTCGCCCATTCCCGCCGCTCAACGACCATCTGCGCGTCTCGGTGGGAACACCTGACGAGATGGACAGGTTCATGGTCGCGTTGAAAGCGGTCATGGCAACGAGGCCGTCGGCCAGGGCAGGCTAGTACACCGGGTCGAACAGCGCTGGGGGTCAGAGTCGGACGTCCACAATCCACTGCAGGTGCAGTGGCACGATGGACGTCCGACTCTGACCCCTTGGCGCAGATCCAGCTGACTGCAGGCAGCGTTTTGCTGTCGTCACCGGCGTCGTACTCCGGCTACGACCAGGACGGTGACGTTGTCGGTCCCGCCGTCGGCGAGCGCGTCGTCAACGAGCGCGCGCGCCGCGTGCTCGGCCGACGTCCGTTCGCGGAGTCGTTTCGCGATGCGATCCTCGGAGACGTGCTTCGTCAGGCCGTCCGTACACAGCAGGAGGGCGTCGCCTCGGCGAAGCTCCGTGCGTGACACCTCGGGCATCGCCGCCGTACCGCCGATCGCGCTCGTCAGGACGTGCGCGAGCGGACTCCGCGCGGCGACGTCGGGCGGAAACGCACCGGCATCCACGAGGTCCTGGGCAATGGTCTGATCGCGGGTGAGCTGCCTGAGCGTGCCGTCGCGATAGAGGTAGAACCGACTGTCGCCAACGTGGAGGACGTAGAGCGATGGCCACACGGCGAGATACAGCGTGAGCGTCGTCGCTGCTGCCGGCTGGCCTGACGCGCGGCCGCGCTCCATCACCGCCGCGTGAGTCGCGTGCGCCGCCTCCGCGAGTGCGGTGAGGAACGCGCGTGCGTTGTGCTCGTCGGCGGTATAGAACGCGTTCATCGTTTCCTTCACGTACTCGGCGATCGTTTCGACCGCCGCGCGGCTCGCGGTCTCACCGCCACTCGAGCCCCCAACACCGTCGGCGACCATCCCGAACGACGCAATGCGCTGGCTGGGGAGCTCGAACAGCTCCGGGTTCGGGAGACTCGTCGCGCGAACGCGCGCGGTCTTGTGGAGCGTCGAGACGAGGAAATGGTCCTGGTTGTCCTTGCGGACCTTCCCCGGGTGCGTGATCCCGAAGAAGTCGAGCTCTTCGTCGCGTGGCTTCGACGATGACGACCCTGGGTTCGCTGCGCCAGCTTGCTGGGTGCGAGACGAATGAATCACAAACGCGAAGCTAGCTTGGGATGAAGGTCCCGCAAGTCATGTAAGGGGCACCAGCCGAATGACGCACATCGCGACGAGCGCGCAGCCCGAACCGCACCCAAACGGCACACCACCAACAACCAACGGAAACCATCAGCGCTCGGATTACAGAAACCCTTCTTCACGCAGCCCGAGCCGCTGCTCCGGCGTCGGCAGGACATCAGGGCAGTAAATGACCCGGCCCATGTGGAGTTTTACTTCCGCGATGTGCACGCGACAGGGCCCACGCACGGCCGAGTATACGCTCCGCCGAGCCGAGCGTTCAAGGCATGTCATTCTACCGGGCGGACAGTTCCTGATGCAGGATGCGCAGAAAGCGCTCGCGCCCGCCCGGCCACTCCTTGTCGTACTCGGCCGTGATGTTCGACGCCAGCACCTGCTCGATCGTCCGGCGCGCGGAAACCTCGCGCCGCATGCGGTCGCGCATCGTCACGAGCATGTCGTGGTACGCCTGCAATCGCCCGCGATCGGCGAGCGGGCCGTGGCCGGGAATGACCTTCGTCTGCGCGCTCGTCATGCCTAACACTTTCGCGGCCGCGCCGATGACCCCATCGATCGAGCCTCCGCTCGAACGATCGACGAACGGAAACCCGGCACTCAAGAACAGGTCGCCCATATGGACGACGTTCGCGCGAGTGAAGAACACGATGGCATCACCGTCGGTGTGGCCCGGCGGGACGTGGATGGCAACGACGGAATCGCCATTCAGGTGGAACGTCACAGCGTCCGTGAACGTGACGACCGGGAGCGCCGCGCGCGGCGACGCCGGCTCGCGACGGTTCAGCGCCTCGATGAACTGATCGGTCGACATCCGCCGCCTGACGTTGTCGTGAGCGACGATCAGGGCACCAACTTTCCCGATGTTCTCGTTGCCTCCTGTGTGGTCGAAGTGCCAGTGCGTGTTCAGCACGAACTTGACCGGCGCCGGCGTGATCGACCGGATCGCCGCGAGAATCTTCGGCGTGAGCGGCGCGAACTGATCGTCCACGACGAACACGGCGTCGTCGCCGACGACGAGCCCGATGTTGCCCCCCGCCCCCGTCAGCATGTGAACGCCACCGGCCAGATGCTGAGACCGCACCTGGACGGAGTCGAAGTTCTGCGCGAGCGCAGCGGATGAAACGACGAGCAGAGCAGTGAGCGCCGAGAGCACTTTCATTTGTCGGAACCCCGGACGACGCGGGCGAGCAATGGGTTGAGATGCATGAACATGTTGTACTCCGACCATCCGGCACGCGCCGCGACCTCGTTCGGATGCACGGCGGGATCATCGGGCCCGACGAGCGTCGCGACGTCGCCGACCTCGACCTCGGTCTCGGTGCCTAACGAAACGATCGTGTGACTCGCGCTGACGGTTCCGACGACCGGATACAGGCGTCCCCCGATGAGCACTTCACCGCCCTTCACCGATCCGCTCGGGTAGCCGTCCACATGGCCAATCGGGAGTGTCGCGATCCACGTCGGCGCGCTCGCCGTCCAGCGTCGGTGGTAGCTGACGCCTTCGAACTGCTCGAGCCGCTCGACGCGCACGACCGGCGCCTGCATTCGATACGCGGCGCGAAGCTCGCCCTGCTTCCGCGCATCGGCGGAGACATACCCACCGTATACCGCGAGCCCGGGGCGGACGGCATCGAGGTGCGCTTCAGGGATGTGCCACACCGCGTGCGACGAGGCCGCGTGCAACGGCCCGAGCGTGATGCCTCGCCGACGGGCGTCTTCGGCAATCGCGCGCAACCGTCCCACCTGCGCACGGTCGAAGTCGACGTCCTCGGTCAGCTCCGTGAACACACCATGGACTCGGACGCTGCGGTCGCCCGCGAGCGCGGCCAGCATCGCCGGCGCTCCTCCCAACGGGACACCGAGTCGGTGCATTCCGGTGTCGACGTACAGATGGATGCCTGCGGGCCGCCCGCGACGTCGCGCCACGCGCGAGATCTCGGGGATGAGCGAGCCGTCGAGCGGCGTGACGTGAATGTCGCGCGCGATCAGATCGCCGAGCTCGCTCGCCGTGATTCCGGCCATCAGGAGCACGGGCTTACGCACGCCCGCGTCTCGCAGGGCGAATGCTTCGTCCGTACGCACGACGCCGAGCCCCAGGACTTCGTTCATGCGGTCGAAGATCGGCCCGACGACGGCGAGTCCGAGGCCGTACGCGTTGTTCTTCGCAGCGACGAGCACGGGCTTCCCGCCGGTGAGCCGCGCGATGGTTTGCACGTTATGGCGGAGCGCGGCGGCGTCGACGTCGAGCCACGGCTCGGACGGCCGCGGCGCGCGCACGCCGGTCGGCTGCGACACCGGTCGGGCCGCCGATTGCGCGCGGCCGAGCCGTGTGTCGAGCGTGCCTGCTGCGACGGCGGATGCGGCGAGAAAGCGGCGCCGTGAGAACGTCATGCGGAGAATCTGCAGCGAGGGGCGCGGTCTGACGAGGGCGGCCGTACTGCTCAGCGCCGCTTGCGGGACCGTCACGGGAGTGCCACCTTCGGTCGCCCGTGTCGCGGGACGCGGCCGTCGTTAGGGCGGCGCGTGCGTCGGGACCCGCGAGCGGTCCAGCAGGAGCTGTCGACATGAGACGTTCCCTCTTCGCCTTCGGCGCAGCGCTGGCCCTTGCCGCGTGCACCGACCCCGTCGCTCCTCCACCTCCACCGGACGGCCCCTCGCCCGAGAACGCGGCTCCGAGCGTCACGGTCGCGGCAACCGCGCAGACGCTCCTCGCCCGGTTCGTCTCGCTCGGCACGAGCAACAGTCAGGGCGTTCAATCGGCGGGGATCTTCGCCACGGCACAGCGCGCCGCGTGGCCGGCAGAGCTGGCGCGACGAGCCGGCGTGCCCTATGCGCTCCCGCTGATTCAGGATCCGGGATGCGGGCCCCCGCTCCTCCCTCCGCTCGCCGTGAATCTCGCGCTCGTCGCCGCGTTCCAGGATGACCTGGTCACCGGAGTGATGAACTTCTGCATGCCGCTTCGCGACGGCGTGACGTTGCCGACGAACAACGTGGCGATCTCGGGCGCGAAGGTGCGTGACGCGCTGCGGACGACGCCGGAGATCGAAGCGGCGCGCGTGCCGCGCAAGGGAGAGCTGTACCGGCGGGTCCTCCTGCCGGGACAGACGCAGGTCACGGCGATGGTCGCCCAGAAGCCAACGTTCGTCTCCGTCGAGCTGGTGGCGAACGAGGTGTTACCGGCAAGCACGGGGCGCATCGAGGCGATGACGCCGTACGCCGAGTGGGAGCGCGACTACGACGAGGTGCTCGCGGCGGTCAAGTCCACGGGCGCGGGAGCGGTGCTGGTCGGAGTGCCTAACGACGCGGCGAAGTTCCCGAGCATTCGGCGCGCGCGTGAGTTCTTCAACGAGTGGCCCGCCTTGCTCGGGCTCGGCATCTCGGTGAGCCTCAACTGCTACTTCAGCTCGAATCACCTGTTCATCCCGGGCTACCTGCTGACGCTCGTGTCCAAGGCGCCAACGACGGCAACGTGCGCGAACGTCCCGGGCGCGGTGGACTATGTGCTCACCGCGAGCGACATCAGCGCGATCAACGCTCGGCTCGCGCAGCTGAATGCGCGCGTGCAGGCGAAGGCGGCGGAAAACGGCTATGCGTATTTCAGTCTCGAGTCGGTGTATGGCTTGCCGAAGCCGAAGCTGAACGTGATCGATCTGCTGTTCTCGAACAATCCGTTCGGGCCGAACATCAGCCTCGACGGCGTGCATCCGAGCTCCGCCGGACAGGCCATTCTCGCGACGGCGGCGGCGCAGGCGATCAATGCCAGGTATGGTGTTGCGATTCCGTAGCCTACAATAGAAATCGGCTGGCCGCTTGGGGCTGCTAGCAGGTGCTTGGGGCTGCGGGCTGCTGCCAGCAGCTTGGGGCTGGCAGCTGGCAGCCATGCTCGGTATGCGCAGTGGAGGGGCATACTCGTGGGGAGAGTTGCGGCACCACTCTCCCCGCGAGTATGAGCCGGCGCGCGGTACGCAGCGCGGCTGCCAGCGCCCAGCCCCAAGCCGCCTGAAGCAGCCCGCAGCCCCAGCTCGTGCTACCAGCCCCCAGCGGCCAGCTGAACGCTGTTTCGATCAACGCCGCGAGAGCTGAGTGCCGCCAGGGTGAGCGCTGCCTACGATATCGTCGATTTCGCCAACGTGACTTCCGGCAACCCGATTCGCTTGAGCTCCCCGTTGAGCCGGATCAGATCATCAGCCAGCACCTTCGCGAGCCGGTCGGTTTCGACCTTGAGCTCCGCCGACAGATCGTTGAAGATCGGCCGCGCCGCGCCGATCGGTTTCCCATCACCCGTCGTCACCGTACGCAGCAGCGTCGCGAGCCGGTTATTGATCTTGATCGGGAAGTTGAGCGGGTCCTGCCCGCTCTGATTCCGCACCTGGTAGATCGCCTCCTCGACCTGCGTCAAATGCCGGGTGAGCGAATCGGCCGCGGTCTTGAGCGCCGGATCCTGCGACTTCGTCACTCGGTCGGCAGCCTGACGTTTCAGGTCACGGATGTTGATCACGGCCTGATTCGCCTCGCTCACCTTGTCGCGAATCTGAATCGCGAGCTCGAACTGCTCACGGAGATCCGCCAGCGTGACGTCGGTATAGAGCGGATGCTTCCGCACCGTGACCGGCTGCGTGAGCGTCTTGCCGTCCACCGTTAGGCGGATGCGGTACGTGCCCGGCACCGCGAGCGGGCCGTTCGTCGTCGCGCCCCAGAGGATCATCCCCGGGAACGTCGTCGCCGGGGCGTAGCGGAGGTCCCACATCTGTGTGTTGAGCCCCGCGGCCATCGACGGACGGGGTGGCGGGCGATTCCGCGGACTCTCGTCCTCGGCCTCGCCGCCACCACCGCCCGCGGCTGCGCGCCTCGCGCTATCCGGACGCGCCCCCTCGTACGTGCGAATGACCTTCCCCGCGCCATCGAGGACGTCGATCCTGAGCGTCCGCGCCGGTTCCCTGAGCCAGTAACGGATCGCGACCTGCGTCACCGGCCGCGTGGCGGTCGCCGGCGCGAACAGGTACGGCTCCGCGGACGACGCGATCGCCGGCGTGTACTGGCGCAGCGCCTCGAGGTTGTCGAGCACATAGAAGCTCCGGCCATGGGTGCCGAGCGCGATTGCGTTCGGCTCGACGATGAGGTCGGAGATAGGGACGTCGGGCAGGTTGAGCGAGAACGGCTGCCAGCTGTCGCCGTCGTCGTACGAGATGTAGACGCCGTGCTGCGTGCCGGCATACAGGAGGCCGCGCCGCGTGGGATCCTCGCGGACGACGTGAACGTAGTCGTTAGGCCGGATGCCGGCGACGATCCTCGTCCACGTCCGGCCGAAGTCGGCTGTCCGGTAGATGTACGGCGCCACGTCGTTCAACAGCGGACGCTTCACGGCCACATAGGCTCGGCCATCATCGAACGACGACGCGTCGATCTGACTCACCCGACCGAAGTCGGGCATGTCCCTCGGCGTCACGTTCGTCCACGTCTGGCCGCCGTTCCGCGTCACGTGAATGAGCCCGTCGTCCGAGCCCGCCCAGATGACGCTCGCGTTCTTCTTGCCCGGGCCTAACGCGAACACGACGCCGTAGATCTCGGGGCCGTTCATGTCGCCGGTGATCGGACCACCCGAGTGCCCCATCGTCTTCGGGTCGTGACGCGTGAGGTCGCCCGAGATCTTCGTCCACGTCTGCCCGCCGTTCGTCGTCTTCCACACGTGCTGCGACGACGTGTAGAGCACGTTCGGGTCGACCGGCGAGAAGATGATGGGATACGTCCACTGCCAGCGCTCCTTCACCTCGCTGGACGGCTCACCCTGGAACATGCGCGGGTATGGGTTCACCTCGCGCAGTTGCCCGGTACGCCGGTTGAAGCGCGTGAGGAAGCCGCCGTTGTTCGTGCCGCCATAGAAGACGTCCACGTCCCTCGGATCGGGCGCGATGTAGCCCGGCTCGCCACCGCCCACGACGTAGAGCGGGTTACCACCGCCGCCACCTCCTCCGCCACCGCCGCCACCGAACTGCAGCGCGCTCGACACACACGCGGTGCTGTTGTCCTGCTGTGAGCCGCAGACATGGAACGGGACGTGTTTCGTCGTCACGGCGTGATAGAACTGCGCGGTCGCAAAGTCCTGCGGGCTCCAGCCGCGTCCGCCCGCGGTGGAAATCGCGCCGCCGCCGTCGTTCCCGTTCACGAGGTGCTGTGGGTCGTCCGGATCGATCCAGAGATCGTGGTGATCGCCATGCGTCCCCTGCCCCACGTTCGTCAGGGTCTTCCCTGCGTCCGTGGACTTGAACAGCGACGTATTGAGCGCGTAGACGACGTCCTTGTTCTTGGGATCGGCAGTGATGTGCGTGTAGTAGAACGCGCGCTGCCGGATGCGCCGGTCACCGTTCACGAGCCGCCACGTCGCACCTGCGTCGTCCGAGCTGAAGAGCCCTCCGTTCTCGTTCTCGATGAGCGCGTACACACGGTTCGCGTCGGCACCCGACACCGCCACGCCGATGCGTCCCACGACTCCGCTCGGCAACCCGGGGCGCCGTGTGATCTCGGTCCACGTCTCGCCGCCGTCGGTGGATTTGAACAGCCCACTTCCCGGGCCGCCGCTCGACATCTGGTACTCCACGCGGTAGGCCTCCCATAACGCCGC
>Ga0075430_100004279_pt1 | contig 12053 bp, 12 predicted proteins | sample RhiMetdeltSRZDD4_FD_75294 | JGI IMG/M metagenome (GOLD analysis project Ga0075430, IMG submission 75294) | Populus rhizosphere microbial communities from Tennessee, USA - Rhizosphere MetaG P. deltoides SRZDD4 | ecosystem: Host-associated > Plants > Roots > Rhizosphere > Soil | place: USA... | reverse complement strand
CTACGTCCTCGACGAGTGCGGCACCGACTTCATCGCGCTGTCGGGGATCGAGCTGCTCTGCTACCCGATGCTCTGCCTCGGCGGCGTCGGCCACCTGAGCTGCATCGGCAACTTCGCGCCGGAGCCGGTCGCCGAGCTCTACGACGCATTCGTCGCCGGCGACCACACGCGCGCGCGGCAGCTGCACTACGACCTGCATCCGCTCGTCGAGGTCGGCTTCATCGAGACGAACCCGGTTCCGACGAAGTGGGTCATGCATCAGATGGGCATCCTGCCCTCGGCGCATGCGCGGATCCCGCTGTCGCCGCTGTCGGAGGCCAACCAGCAGCGGGTCGTCGCGCTGCTCGAGGACACGAACACCGCGCCACTGGCGATCAACGCCGGCTGATCCGCGGAGGGCGCAGTAGCGTGCGCCCATGACCTCCGCCTGGCCCGCTCTCCCCTATGAGGCCTGGAGCGCGACGTGCGACACGCTGCACGCGCACACCCAGGTCCTCGGCAAGCTGGCGGCAACGCTGGCGCCGCCGGAGCCGCAGCTCCAGCACGCCGCGCTGCGGCTGACGGCGCGCGGCTGGGAGACGCTGCCGCTGCCGGCTCCTGATGGCTCGGGGGTGTTCGTCGTCGCGCTCGATCTGCATCGCCACGAGGCCGTCTGCGAACACAGCGATGGCCGCAGCGCGCGCGTCGCGCTTGGGCCTGACCGCGCCGTCGGCGCCGTGACGCGCGAGCTGCTCGATGTCGTCCGCGGCCTCGCCGGCACGGTCACGATCGACCCGGCGCCGCAGGAGGTTCCCTGGACCGTGCCACTCGACGAGGACCAGGAGCACGCGAGCTACGACGCCGGCCAGGTCGCCACCTACCACGCCGCCGCGACGCGAGCGGCCCTCGTGCTGGCCCGCCTGCGAGCGTCGTATCGCGGACGCTCGACGCCGGTCAACGCGTGGTGGGGGTCGTTCGACCTCGCCGTCAACCTGTTCTCGGGCGCTCCCGCCGATCCGCCGTCGGACGATTTCATCATGCGCAACGCGATGAACGCCCAGGAGGTCGCGTTCGGCTGGTGGCCGGGCGACCCGCGCTACCCGCGGGCGGCGTTCTACGCCTATGCCTACCCGGCTCCGGACGGGTTCGCCGAGGCGGCGCTGTCACCGGCCGCCGCGCGCTGGGACGCGGCGCTCGGCGAGTACGTGCTCGACTGGGACGACGTCCGCGCCGCCGCCGACCCACTCGCGGCCGCGCTCGAGTTCGGCCACTCGGCCGTCCGTCACGCGTGCACCGTCTGCGACTGGGACCCGTCGCTCGCGGCGAGCGTCGAGGGCACGCCGCCGCCGGTCGCCTGACGGCCGGGCGGCCGGCCGGCCGCCCGGCCGGTGAACGGCGCACTGCAGTTGACGGTGCGAGCGCGACTTCTGCGGCTTTGCCGCGTTGGGTCAACGATGGCTCGACCGATTTCGCGCGTTGCGCGCGCTCTCTGCCCCGCCCTCGTCCTCGCCGCGTTGTGCGCACCGCCCGCTTCCGCCGACTGTCCGGGCGGCTCGCCCGCGTGCGTCTACACGACGTCGTCGCAGATCGGACAGCGCACAGGCGGCGTGCTGCGCTTCCCGCAGGCAGTGTCGGTCGGCCCCGACGGATCGATCTTCGTCGGCGACCAGGGCTCGCACGTCGTTCAGGTCTTCGCGCCCGACGGCAGCTTCCGCCGCGAGATCGGCATCGCCGGCAACCGCCGGGGCGAGATGACGAGCGTCGGCGCGGTCGCCGCCGTCAGCGACGGGTCCGTCGTCGTCGCCGACGGCTCGAACCGGATCCAGCGCTTCGGCGCCGACGGCGGCGTGCTCAGCTCCTGGGGCGCACCGGGCAACGGCATCGGCCAGTTCCATTTCGGTGCCGGCGGCGGCAACGACGCCGGTGCCGGTGGCGGCCTCGCCGTCGGTGACGGCATGCTCTACGTCGCCGACAGCGGCAACGACCGGATCCAGCGCTTCACGCTCGACGGCGCGCGCGGATCGGTGATCGTCCCGCCCGGCCAGCTCGCTTTCCCGAAGGGGTTGTCGGTCCGCCGCACGCGGCTCGCCGTCGCCGACGATCAGAACCACCGGATCGTCGTCTACGACACCGGCGGCAAGGTGCTCAAGGTCGTTGGCACCGGCCCCGGCCCGAAGCCGGGCCAGCTCAACGCCCCGTACGGCGTCGCGCTCGACCCCGCCGGGCGGCTGTTCGTCGCCGACGACCTCAACCACCGCGTCGTCCGCTTCAGCGGCGCACCGGACTACCCCTACAAGGGCCGCTGGGGCTCGTACGGGACCGGGTCCGGCCAGCTCGCGTACCCGCGCAGCCTGGCGACGGACACGGCCGGCAACGTCTACGTCGCCAACACCGGCAACGACCGCATCGACGTCTTCGACCGCGGCGGCACGCTGCTGCGGTCGTTCGGCACGTCGGGCCGCGCGACCGGGCAGTTCGACAAGCCGACCGGCGTCGCCGCCGACGCCAGCGGCTATCGCGTCGTCGCCGACTCGATCAACGGCCGCATCCAGTTCCTCAACCCCGACGGCTCGATCGCCACCGTCTGGGGCTCCCCGGCGCCCGGGCCGACGATCCTGCCCAACCCGGTCGCGACCGCATTCGACGCCGCCGGCAACGCCTACGTGCTCGATCAGCGCAAGGCGCGGATCGTCGTCTTCGCGCGCGCGAACGGGAAGCCGGTCCGCACAATCGGGTCCCCCGGCAGCGGGCCCGGGCAGCTGCTGCAGCCGGCGGCGCTGGCGATCTCCGGCACGACGATCTCGGTCGCCGACGGCGGCAACGGCCGGATCGCGCGCTTCTCGATCGCCGGCAACTACCTCGGGGCGACGACGGGCGTCGACACCGGTCGCGGCATCGCCGTGACCCCGGACGGCTCCCGCACCTACTTGGCGACGACGAACAACCGGATCGCCGTCTACGGCCCGAGCGGCAACCAGCTCACCGAGTTCGGCGGTCAGGGCTCGAAGCTCGGCAAGCTCAACGCCCCAGGACAGATCGCGCTCGACGCCGCCGGCAACCTCTGGGTCGCCGACCGTGGCAACAACCGCGTCCAGCAGTTCGGGCCCAACGGCGAGCGGCTGGCGACGTTCGGGCAGCGCGGGACCGGCCCCGGCCAGTTCATCCACCCGACCGGGGTCAGTGTCGACTGCCACGGCGTCGTCACCGTGAGCGACACCGACAACAACCGCGTCCAGCAGTTCGCGCTCGCCGCGCCGGCCGCGACGCTCTGCGCCCCGCTCGCCCCACTCGGGACGCCGGCACCGCCGAAGCTGCCGACGCTGCCGGCGCCGGACGGCCCCGTGATCAGCTTCCGCGCCCTGCGCTTGTCCGGTGTGCTCGACACCCGCACCGTGCCGGTGCGCGTGGGCTGCGACACCGCCTGCAGCATCGTCGCCGGCGGCAGCGTGACCCAGGCCGGCAAGCCCGCCAAGGGCCGCAAGCGTGCGACGGCGGCACTGACGACGCAGAAGCTCCAGATCGCCGCGGGAGACACGAAGCTCGTCCGCCTGACGCTGACGCGCGCCCAGGCGGCGACGCTGCGGCGCGCGCTGCACGGGCTGCGCGGGCTGTCGCTGACGCTGCAGGCGACCGCGACCGCCTCAGTTGGCCAGCCGACCGAGAAGACCCTGCGGCTGAAGGCGACCTAGCGGGCCACTAACCAGCCTTGCGCTCGTCGCCGCCGCGTCTGCGGCCGGCGACCAGACCGAGCGCGATCCCGACGGCTAGACAGGCGACGATCACGATGATCAGCGGCGCCCGCGTCTTCGTGACGATGAAGTTGACCTTGACGTCGTCGAGGTTCAGCAGCGCGAAGAGCACCGCCAGGGCGCCGAGCGAGATCATCACGATCTGCCGCGTCTGCTCACGCTTGCTGCGCGGCGTGTCGCCGCTCGAAACGATCGGGCCCTTGGAGCTCTCCATGCGCGTGAGTATGGCGCACGAAAGCGAGAGCTTCGCGCTCCGGCAATCGCTCGGCGACCACCTTCGTGCGACGTCACCGACAACGCGTAAGGTCCGCGTCCGTGCCCGAACGCAGGAACCTCGCCGGGCGGATGATCGTCGTGCTCGCGGCGGTCCTGGTCATCGGCGCCACGGTGACCGGATACGTGCGCTACGAGCTGCTCGACGGCAGCCGCTTCACCGATCGCGCCGTCCAGACGCTGCACGACAACGACGTCCGCGAGCTGCTCGGGCGCGAGCTCACCGACCGCGTCGTGCTGCGCGCCGATCCCGACCTGCTCGCGGCACGACCGCTGATCGAATCGCTCACCGCCGGCATCGTCGGCACGAGCCCGTTCGTCTCGCTGTACGGGTCGGCGGTCCGTCGCGCGCACGACTCGCTGCTTTCGGGCCACAGCTCGCGACTGCAGCTCGACCTGCGCGACGCCGGCGTCCTCGTCCGCTCGGCGATGTCGCGATTGCGCCCCTCGCTCGCCGGCGAGCTGCCGGCCGGCGACCTCCAGCTGCGGCCGGCTCCCGATGCCGTGCAGCGGGTCGCGACGACCGCGCGCGACCTGCGGCGACTGTCGTGGCTGCTGTTGGCGCTCGCGGCGATCGCGATCGCCGCCGGCCTGGCGATCGTGCCGGATCGCCGCGGCGGCCTGCGCCTGCTCGGCATCGCGACCGCCGTCGTCGCGATCGCCGGCGTCGTCGCGCTGCGGATCGGCCGGAGCGCGCTGGCGGCAGGCGTCGGCGACGACGCCACCAGCCGCCGCGCGCTCGAAGCCGCCTACGGGGCGTTCCTCGGCGACCTCAGCACGCTGCTGCTCGTCGTCGGCGCGGCCGGGGCGATCACCGCCGCGGTCGCCTCGACGCGCGGGGAGCTGCCGGCGCTGGCACCGTTCCTCGAGCGGGCCTGGGCGTTCGCGGGCGCGACGCCGCGCAGCGGCCGGCTGCGCCTCGGGCGCGCGCTGCTGGTGCTGGCCGCGGGCATCGGCACGCTCGCCGACCCCGGCGCGGCGGTCAAGCTCGTCGCGTCGGCAGTCGGGCTCGTGCTCGTCTACGTCGGCACCGCCGAGCTCGTTCGCCTGTTGCAGGCACAGCTCGGCGCGGCACCCCCGCCTGGCGAGGCGATGCCGCGAGGGCTGGCGCTGCGCCGTGCGCTGCCCGCCGTCGCGGTGGCGCTGCTGGCGCTCGTCGCGATCGGCCTGTTCGCCCGCTCGGGCGGCGTCAGCCCGCCGCCGGCGCACGCGAGCGGGCTCTGCAACGGCCGCGCCGAATTGTGCGACAGGACACTCGACGACGTCGTCCTGCCGGCGACCCACAACGCGATGTCGGCCGCCGATCAGCCCGGCTGGTTCTCTGCCGAGCAGGAGACGTCGATCCCTCGCCAGCTCGACGCCGGGGTTCGTGGCCTGCTGATCGACGTCCACTACGGGATCAAGGTCTCCGACGGCGTCCGCACCGACCTCTCGCGCAGCGCCGAGCGCGCCGGGGACAAGGATCGCGAGCTCTACCTGAAGAAGCTCGGCCCCGCGGGCTTCGCCGCGATTCAGCGGATCCGCGACCGCGCGATCCCCGGCGAGGGGACCTCGCGGCCGTTCCTCTGCCACCGCTTCTGTGAGTTGGGCGCGACGCGCTTCGACACGACGCTGACGGCAATCCGCGACTTCCTGCTGCTGCATCCTGGCGAGGTGCTCGTGATCGTGATCGAGGACTACGTGACGCCGGCAGACGTCGTCGCGGCGTTCAAGAGCACGGGCCTCGACCAGCTCGTCTACACCGGCCCAGCCGCGGGCCCGTTCCCGACGCTGCGGGAGATGATCGACAGCAACCAACGCGTCGTCGTCTACGCCGAGAACAACGGCGGAGCCGCCCCGTGGTACACGCAGGCCTACAAGGGCGCGCTGCAGGAGACACCATTCGACTTCGGGACGATCAAGAAGCTGACCGCGCCGAGCGAGCTGGCTGCCAGCTGCCGCCCGAACCGCGGGACCGCGACGGCGCCGCTGATGCTGATGAACCACTGGGTCGCGACCGCGCCGCTGTCGAGGCCTTCGAACGGGCGGGCCGTCAACGTCCGCTCGGCGATCGTCGATCGCGCACGGGAGTGCACGCGGATCCGCGGCCAGATGCCGAACCTGATCGCTGTCGACTTCTACCGCCAGGGCGACGTGTTCGGTGCTGTGGACGAGCTGAACGGCCTGTGACGTCGCGCGAAGGCAATCGCTTGCGATCGCCGGAGCGCGAAACCAGTTACCTGGCGTTCGCCGCAACCCACGCCGCAAGCTTGCGCAGCTCGGCGTCGGACAGCTTGTCCTTGAACGACGGCATCGCGCCGCCGCCGGTGCGCAACTGCCGCACGACCGTCGCCGTGTCCGGCTTCAGCGTGTCGAGGTTCGGGCCCGTCCGCCCGTGCGCGTCGGCGGCCTTGAGCGTGTGACACGAGGCGCAGCCGAGGCTGACGAACTTCCCCGCCTCGCCGCTCGCGCCTCCTCCACCACAGCCGGCGAGCGCGATGACGATCGCCGCCGTCACGATCGCCATGGGCACGAGACGCAGCGTTCCGCCGGACACCCCGAGCAGCTTAGGCAAGGGGCCGAGGCGGCCGCGCGCGACGCCGGGCCGGGCGTGGCAGTCTGTGGGCATGTCCGGCCCCGACGACGCACCGCCCGACGCCGGCGAACAGGCGCCCGCGTTCTCGCTCGAGCTGAGCGACGAGCACCGCGACCTGCGCGCGTGGGCCCACGGCTTCGCCGAAACCGTCATCCGCCCCGCCGGAGCCGAGTACGACGAGCGCGAAGAGACGCCGTGGCCGATCATCCAAGAGGCGGCAAAGATCGGCCTCTACGGCTTCGAGGCGATCAGCCAGTTCTTCGCCGATCCGGCCGGGCTGCTGCTTCCGATCGTCAGCGAGGAGCTGTTCTGGGGCGACGCGGGGATCGGCATGGCGATCATGGGAACCGCGCTCCCGGTGACCGCGATCCGCGGCCAGGGGACGCCGGAGCAGGCGCGTGAGTGGATCCCTCGCTGCTACGGCAGCACCGACGAGCCGAAGGTCGCCGCCTACTGCGCGTCGGAGCCCAACGCCGGCTCCGACGTCTCGGCGATCCGCACGACCGCCAAGCGCGACGAGGCGACCGGCGACTGGGTCCTCAACGGGCAGAAGGCGTGGGCGACCAACGGCGGCATCGCCGACGTCCACATTGTCGTCGCGACCGTCGACCCGGCGCTCGGGGCGCGCGGGCACGCCGCGTTCCTGATCTCCAAGGACGAGACGAGCGGGATCGAGCAGGGCGCGAAGGTCCGCAAGCACGGCCTGCGCGCGTCGCACACCGCCGACGTGCTGCTCGACGACTGCCGCGTGCCCGCGAGTGCGGTGCTCGGGGGCACCGAGCAGCTCGACGAGCGGATCGCCCGCGCACGCGAGGGCACCAGGACCGGCGGCCAGACGGCGCTGCGGACGTTCGAGGCGACCCGTCCGACCGTGGCCGCGCAGGCCGTCGGCATCGCCCGCGCCGCGTACGAGTACGCGCTCGAGTACGCGCTCCAGCGCGAGCAGTTCGGGCGCCGGATCATCGAGAACCAGTCGATCGCGTTCACGCTGGCCCGGATGAAGATGGAGATCGACGCGGCGCGGCTGCTCGTCTGGCGAGCTTCGTGGATGGCCCGCACCGGCGTGCCGTTCGCCAGCGCCGAGGGCTCGATGAGCAAGCTCAAGGCCGGCGAGGTCGCCGTCTGGGGGACCGAGCGGGCGATGCAGATCCTCGGCGGCAACGGCTACGCCCGAGAGTTCCCGGTCGAGCGCTGGCACCGCGACGCGAAGATCTACGACATCTTCGAGGGCACCGCCGAGATCCAGCAGCTGGTGATCGCGCGCGCCATCTCCGGCGTGCAGATCCACTGACAGGCGCGTCATCGCCACAGCACCACCAGCTGAGAGCCTGGTCGCGGCGCCGCGAGCGGGCTCTCAGGCGGGGGCGAGCTCGCCGGGGGCGCCGAACGGGGTGAGCGCGGCCGGCAGCGCGACGGAACCGTCCTCGCGCTGGCCGTTCTCGAGCAGTGCGATCAGGTGGCGCCAGGTGACGGCGGTCCCGTTGAGCGTGTTGACCAGCTCCGGCTTCTTCGCGCCCTGTGGGCGATGGCGGATGTCGAGCCGTCGCGCCTGGAAGTCGGTCGTGTTCGACGTCGACGTGACCTCGCGGTAGCGGCCCTGGCTCGGCAACCACGCCTCGCAGTCGAACTTGCGCGCGGCGCTCGAGCCGAGGTCGTCGACGGCGATGTCGACGACGCGGTACGGCAGCTCGAGCTCCTGGAGGATCTCCTCCTCGATCGCCAGCAAACGCTCGTGCTCGGCGACCGCCTCCTCGGCGGCAACGAAGCTGAACATCTCGACCTTGTCGAACTGATGCACGCGGAAGATCCCGCGCGTGTCCTTGCCGGCAGCGCCGGCCTCGCGGCGAAAGCAGCTCGAGACGCCGGCGTAGCGACGCGGCAGCTCGGTCAGGATCTCGTCGGCATGCAGTGACGCCAGCGCGACCTCGCTCGTCCCGACGAGATAGAGGTCGTCGTCGGCGAGGCGGTAGATCTGCTGCTCGGTGTCGGGCAGGAAGCCGGTGCCGTAGAGCGCCCGCTCGCGGACGAGCACCGGGGGGATCACGGGCTCGAAACCGTGGCCGCGAAGCTTCGTCAGCGCCCATTGGACGAGCGCCAGCTCGAGCATCACCAGGTCGCCGCGGAGGTAGGCGAAGCGCGCGCCGCTGAGCCGCGCCGCGCGCTCGACATCGATCCGCTCCGAGCCCGCGAGCTCGAGGTGGTCGCGGGCGCGCGCCGGATCGGCGACCGCCTCGCCGACTTCGCGCAGCACCGTGTCCGCGTCCGGGGCTCCCGGGTCGGCGAGGTTCGGCAGCCCCGCGAGTGCCTCGTCGAGCTCGCGCTCGACGCCGGCCAGCTCCTCCTCGAGCTGTTTGGCGCGCGCGGCCACCTCCTGCATCGCGGCGATCGCGTCCGCCGCGTCCTCGCCGGCGCCGCGCGCAGCAGCGATCGAGCGCGAAGCCTCGTTCTGGCGCCCGCGCAGCGCCTCCAGCTCGGGCAAGATCGCGCGACGGCGCTCGTCGAGCGCGAGGACCCCGTCGACGGCTGCGGCAGCGTCGCCGCCACGTCGCGCGAGCGACGCACGAACCGCGTCGGGGTCGTTCCGGATCAGCCTGACGTCGAGCACGGGCGCGGGCGAGCCGCCGTTAGATGACGTGTTCCACGGCGGCGTGAGGCTGTGGAGTTCGGAGATCAAGCCGGGCAAGGACGCAGGGCGAAGCCGATACCGGTGGTATCGGCGAGTCCGAGGACGCCGATCCGGCGCAGATCAACCGGATTCCACAGACACGCGAGGCCGTGGAACGGCTCATCTAGCTCGGGCCCTTAGGCGCCTTGCCTTGCGTGCCGGCGTACTTCGCGAGGAACTCCGCGACGTGCTGTGCGTCCTCGCCGACGACGATGTTCTCGGGCATGATCGCGCCGGAGAAGCCGCCGTTGCGGATCGCATAGAGAACCTGGTCCTTGGTCTCCTTGCGAGTGTTGAAGTTCGGGCCGTCGGTGCGCTCGCGATCGCGGACCTTCGTCGCCGAGCCCTGCGTGCCGGCGACGTCGAGCGTGTGGCAGCCCGAGCAGCGTGCGGCGAACAGTTCCGCGCCGGCGCGGACGTTGGCGTCGGACTTGGGCACGCTGACCTCCTCCGATCCGCACGCCGAGACGGCGCCGGAGAGGGCGAGCAGGCCGATGACTGAGAGGACGGCACGACGACGAGGCATTGGCGGCCGGGATCATACGAGAAGATGCCCCGACTGATGCCCCGTCGCGCCGCCGGCCTGCTCGCGCTGTCCCTGTCGGCCCTCGCCGGCGCCGGGTGTGGCGGCGCGCACACGACCGCCGCGAGCGACCGCACGATCGACGTCACGCTCGACGAGTACCGGATCGTGCCGCAGCGGATCAGCGCCCCTGCGGGCACCCTGCGGGTCGTTGCCCGCAACACCGGCCTGCTGACGCACAACCTCGTGATCGAGACGATCCCGAAGAACCCCGACAACCCGCCGCGGCGACTGCGTCAGCTGCGGACCCTGCATGCGGGCGAGCGAACCGCGCGGAGCGTCACGTTGCGACCGGGGACGTACCGGCTCGTCTGCTCGATCGCCAACCACGAGACGCTCGGCCAGTACGGCACCTTGATCGTCAGGTAGGAACCGCCGCGGCGATGGCGAAGATGACGTCCATCCCGGCGTCGGCCAAGACGACGTGCCGCTGCCTCACCAAATATCGCGGCCGTCTCCGGCGGCAACCGATGGCCGACGCTGGGATATCTAACGTCGCGCGCAGCTCGGCCGACAGGACGAGCGGAGCGCGAAACCGTCATCCGCGCAGCTCGGCCGACAGGACGAGCGGAGCGCGAAACCGTCATCCGCGGACCCGCACCAGGCTCGTGCCTACACCCCCGCGGCGGTGCCGAGCGCGCGCAGCGCCAGAAAACACAGCGCGACCATCGCGAGCGCCATCACGCCCATCTCGCGGCGCACGATCGCGAGCACGATCGAGTCCTGCTCGGCGGGCGGCAGCTCACCGACCTCCTGCGCAGAGGCGATGTCGCGCGCGTCGAGGATCGTCGACGCCGATGCCAGCCGCAGCTGCTCGGCGACGAAGCTGAGCACGACCGGCACGAGCGTGTAGACCCAGAACAGCCCGGAGTCGGGGTGATCGCCGGTCGCGGCGGCGACGCCGGCGGCGAGGGCGAGAGCGATCGCGATCGCCTGAGCGGTGCGGGCGAGGATCCAGAAGGCCCGGCTGGCCTGCACCTGCCACCAGTACCAGGCCCCCACGAGCGCCGCCGAAGCGCTGGTTGCCGCAAGCGCGGCGGCAATCACATCGATCAGCGCGCGCACAAGCGCTCAATGTCACTAAGTATCACGGACGCACAAAGGTGCTAGAAGTAGCGAAGGAATGCTTCGAACCTACCTCCCGGCCATCGTGTTCGTTGTTCTTGGCGGCGTCGTGGGCGGCGTGTTCTGCACCGTCAATTCGCTGATCGGCCCGAAGGGTCGCGAGCGCGTGCGCTCGAAGGCGGACCCCTACGAGTGCGGCCTGCCGTCCGAGGTTCGCCAGGGCTTCCGCTTCGGGATCAGCTTCTACCTCGTCGCGATGCTGTTCATCCTCTTCGACATCGAGGTCGTCTTCCTCTACCCGATCGCGGTGCAGCTGCGGGCGTTCGGGACCTTCGCGCTGATCGAGACCGGGGTCTTCGTCTCGCTGCTGATGGTCGCGCTCGTCTACGTCTGGCGACGAGGAGCACTCGAATGGAGATAGTCCGCCACGGTGCCGGCTCCGGTTCGCCCGGCGAGCTGTCCGACTTCCGCATCCGCCAGCTCCGCTCCCGTGACCTGCTCTCCGGCGACCTCGACGGTGCCGAGCTGCAGAAGCACGTCGAGGAGTCGATCATCACGACGACGCTCGACAAGGCCGTCGACTGGGCGCGCGGCAACGCGATGTTCCCGGCGACGTTCGGGCTCGCCTGCTGCGCGATCGAGATGATGTCGATCGTCGCCAGCCGCGTCGACGTCGCGCGGTTCGGCTTCGAGGCCTTCCGCGCCTCGCCGCGCCAGGCCGACCTGCTGATCCTGTCTGGCCGCGTCAGCATCAAGATGGCCCCCGTCGTGCGCCGCATCTGGGACCAGATGCTGGAGCCGAAGTGGGCGATCGCGATGGGCGCCTGCTCGTCGTCGATGGGCGTCTTCAACAACTACGCGATCGTGCCGGCCGACAAGTTCATGCCCGTCGCCGTCCACGTCCCCGGCTGTCCGCCGCGTCCCGAGGCGCTGATGCACGGGATCCTCAAGCTGCGCCAGCAGATCGTCTCCGGCCCCGACGACGGCTGGCGCGAGCGCTACCACGCCGTCGGCACCGAGGAGATCGTTTCGATCACCGCGGGCGACGCAAGCGAGAACCTGTCCCTCGACCACCCTGGGGGTGCCGTAAGCGGCCACGTGGCCGCCGGAGGCGGGGCCCCCAATCGCAATCGTGCCTGACGCGACCGGCCTCGAGCTGCTCGC
>Ga0075430_100004278_pt1 | contig 12053 bp, 10 predicted proteins | sample RhiMetdeltSRZDD4_FD_75294 | JGI IMG/M metagenome (GOLD analysis project Ga0075430, IMG submission 75294) | Populus rhizosphere microbial communities from Tennessee, USA - Rhizosphere MetaG P. deltoides SRZDD4 | ecosystem: Host-associated > Plants > Roots > Rhizosphere > Soil | place: USA... | reverse complement strand
CGACTCGCCGTGATCAACTCGCAGCCTGGCGCGGAAGCGGTATCGGATGCACCCATGCCGAAATGGAGCTGGGGAGTCCCCGGAGGTCCGTACCAGGGATAGCTCCTCGCAGCTCAGGGACACCGCTGGTTACTGGAAGGCGGAAGTGGTTGCTGCGGGTAACGGCCTCGAGCAGCGTTTCGATGATCTAGAGGCTGATGGTGTACATGATGCACTCCGACTCCGCTCCGCCGAGCGCCTGGTAAAGCCCGCGTGCCGGCGTGTTGTCTTGTTCGGTGAGAACCCAGGCCTCGGTGCAGCCTAACGAGCGACCGCGGTGCAGCATCGCCGCGAGCACGGCACGGCCGATCCCGCGCCGGTGATAGGCCGGCGCGACGCCCACCTCGTTGATCCAGAGCTGTGGCGCCTTGTCGGGGTGGACGTAATGCACCGCCGACGCGAAGCCGACGACCGTGTCTTCGTCGATCGCCACCACCAGATGGTGCCGAGGGTCCGCGAGGAACTCGCGCGCCCAGGCCGCGTTGACGGCTTCGTCGAACACCTGGTCCGCGACCCGGTCGAGCACCGATGCGTCTCCGGGCGCGAGCACGCGGATCTCATGGGTCATCGGCTTGCGACCTCCCGCATGACAGGCAGCGTGTAGTCGAGCAGACCGCGCGCGCTCAACAGGTGAGCCGTCGCGTTGCCGACTCGTCCCCCGTCGTTGCCCATTGTGGCCAGGTAGCCATCGACCAGATCGGCGAAAAACGTCGGCGGCCAGTTCACGTGCACGCCCGTGGACGTATCGAACTCCGCCATCTCGCGCCACACCCGGACACCGTTCTGCATCACAGGCACCCGGAACCGCGTCACCCGCTTGTCGGGGATGTCGACAATGTGCTCCGCGTAGTGCAGAAACGTCGTGTTGTCGTGGTCCGATCCCAGGAGCAGGATCTTGCCGTCGAGGGCGACGAATCGATCGAGGAGCGAGCCAGCGCCGAACGCGAAGTCCCACGGCTGGTTGGAGAGCAGGTAGTCCGCCTGCGCGCCCCAGACCACGAACCGCGCCGGATGGTCGTTCACTCGCGAGCCGGGATACGTCCGAAACAGCTCGACGAGCGCGCCGTTGTCCCGTGCGGATCGCGCGGTCTGGGCGTCGAACGGAGGCAGCTTCTCCAGCACCTCCGCCTCCTGCTCGGCGGTCAGGTTGCCGCGGCCGATCTCGTCCACATATCGGGGGCAGCTCGCGTACATGAACATCGTGCCGGACGGCGTGATCGCCTCCTTGATCGCGAGATGGATCTCGTCGGGACCCCCTGCGACCTCGCCAACCGCACGCACGGAAGCGTGGACCATGACGACGTCGCCCGGCGTGAGTCCGAGGGCCCGAAGGTCGGTAGCAAGCTTCGCTCGCGAGTGCATCGGCGCAGCACCGTGTATGACGTCCTTGAAGTCTTCACCTGCAGCGGAGTTGTACGCGCTCGACGGGAGAAGCGTCCAACTGCCGCGTCAGCCAGCGGTAACAGTAACCGGCGGCGCTTCGGAGCCCACGGGGCAAACGTGAGTCAGCCTGGACCTGACGGTCTGCCGGTTGCTGCGACCTCTCGACTAGAGTTCGGTGTATCACGACTGGACCGCAGGTTGGGCCCGAATGGCCGGACCGGTCCGCACGCGGCCGTTTCGTTAGAGTAGAATCCAGGCCTGCACCAACAACGCTTCGCCGGCGGCCTCGACCGTACCGGGGAGAGCCCTCTCATGTCGACATCACGAATTGGCGCGTTCGGCGCGATTCTGCTCGCTACGGCACTGGCCGCGGCATGCGGCGGCTCCCGGAGCCGCGCGGTTCAGAGTGTTCCGCCCACGCCCGTCCGCATTCTCGGCGATTCCGCCGCGATCGCGAACGCGAAACCCGACGCAACGCGATTCCCGCACACCCAGGCTGACGTTCACTTCATCTCGGGAATGATCGGGCATCACGCCCAGGCCATCACGATGGCGCAACTCGCGCCCACGCACGGGGCGAGTCAGCAGATCCAGACGCTCGCCGCCCGCGTCATCAATGCCCAGCAGGACGAGATCGCGCTGATGCAGCAGTGGCTCCGCGAACGTGGCCAGCCGGTTCCCGAGCCGACTCGGACCGGCGTGAAGATGAAAATGGGCGGGATGACGCACGACACGAGCATGCCCGGCATGCTCACCGAAGACCAGCTCCAGCAGCTCGACAAAGCACGAGGGAAGCAGTTCGACGAGCTGTTTCTCACGTTGATGATCCAGCACCATCAGGGCGCCGTGACGATGGTGAAGGAGCTGTTCAGCACGCGCGGCGCCGGTCTCGACGAGACCGTCTTCAAGCTCGCATCCGACGTGAACGTCGATCAAACCACCGAGATCACGCGGATGCAGAAGATGCTGTTCGCCCTGAAGACCGGGACCAACATCCCATGAGTTCTCCCACGTCGACAAATCGACTCGGATCCTTCGCCCCTTCACAGGAAACCGCCATGGCTTTATCGCTACAGTCCCGCCAGCCGGCCGCGCGCGCTCGCGCGTCGTTCGTCTGGCCCGTCGCCCTAGCGCTGCTCGCGCTCAACGCGTGCTCGAGCTCCACGCCGAGCGTGACGACAGTGCCAACGCCCACTGTGGATCCGCGCGAGGGGCTCCGCGCCGGCCGGTTCGATGCTGCCGAGGCGTCGTGGAACCTGAAGGTCGTGTCGAAGACTCAGCCGCCCGAGCGCTTCGTCGGATCGATGAACTCCGACATCGCGTTCACGGGCAAGTACGCGATCCAGGGGAACTTCAACGGTTTTCAGATCTGGGACATCTCGACCCCGAGCAAGCCGGTGCTGACGACGGCGTTCTACTGCCCGGCATCGCAGAGCGACGTCTCGGTCTACAAGAACCTGCTGTTCGTTTCGGGTGAAGGGTTCGGCGGTCGCGTCGACTGCGGCGGCCAGGGCGTGCAGGACACGGTCAGCAAGGACCGCCTGCGCGGCATCCGCATCTTCGACATCACGGACATCGCGAACCCGAAGTACATCGCGAACGTCCAGACGTGCCGCGGCTCGCACACGCACACCGTGCTCGAGCACCCGGCCGACAAGGAGAACATCTACGTCTACGTCTCCGGTTCGGCTCCGGTTCGTTCGCCAAGCGAGCTTCCGGGCTGCGTGAACGCGACGCCTGACAAGGATCCGAACTCGGCGCTCTTTCGCATCGAGGTCATTCAGGTCCCACTCGCGAACCCCGCGGCCGCGAAGATCGTGACGTCTCCGCGCATCTTCAACGAGCTCACGGCTCCGCCGCGTCACGGCGAGACGCAGCAGGACATCGAGGCGGCGAAGAAGGCGGCTGAGGCGGCGAGGGCCCGCGGCGCCTACGTCGTCACGGTGTTCGGGCAGGAAGCGGTGCTCCCCGACCAGATGATCCGCCCGATGCTCGACAGCGTCGTGAAGGCGCGCGGCGGCAGCGGAACTCCGACCGGCGCTGACAGCACCGCGCTCCGTGGGGCGATCCAGGGGATCGTGAACAGGATGATCGGCGCGCAGCCGACTCCTGGCTCCGGCCCGCGTCCGGGACCGACGCAGTGCCACGACATCACGGTCTACCCAGGCGTCGGTCTCGCCGGCGGCGCTTGCGAAGGCTACGGACTGCTGCTCGACATTCGGAACCCGACGAACCCTGTCCGCATCGGCGCCGTCTCCGACTCGAACTTCGCCTACTGGCACTCGGCGACGTTCAACAACGACGGAACGAAGATCCTGTTCTCGGACGAATGGGGCGGCGGTGGTGCGCCGAAGTGCCGCGCGACCGATCCGAAGGAGTGGGGTGCGAACGCGATCTTCACGATCGAGAACGGCAAGATGGTGTTCCAGAGCTACTACAAGCTGCCCGCCAAGCAGACCGCGCAGGAGAACTGCGTCGCTCACAACGGCTCGCTCATTCCGATTCCCGGGCGTGACGTGATGGTGCAGGCGTGGTATCAGGGCGGGATCTCGATCTTCGACTGGACGGACGCGAAGAACCCGAAGGAGATCGCGTTCTTCGATCGCGGCCCGGCCGACTCCACGCGTATGGCGATGGGGGGTTCGTGGTCCGTGTACTGGTACAACGGCAGTATCGTGAGCTCGGAGATCGATCGCGGGCTCGACATCGCCGAGCTGACGCCGAGCGAGTTCATCTCGCAGAACGAGATCGACGCGGCGAAGACGGTGCACCTCGACTACCTGAACGCGCAGGGCCAGCCGAAGTTCGTCTGGCCGCCGAGCTTCGCGCTCGCGCGCTCGTTCGTGGACCAGCTCGAGCGCACCAAGTGCCTGAGCGGCGCCCGCATCTCGGCGGTGCGTCAGGCACTGACGAACGCCGAGCGGGCGGCGGCCTCGGCGCGCCGCGATGCACTCACCACGTTGGCGACGTCGCTGGACTCCGACGCGAGCAGCTCCTGCGACGGCCCGAAGGTGAAGAAGCTGCAGCAGGCGGTTCGTGACCTGTCGCAGGTTGCGACCTGATCATAGGTCCCTCTACCGGTACGCTTGCTGAAAGGCCTTTTTAGACGCAGAGAGGCCCGCCCAGCAGGGAGATTGGGGTCAGATTCGATTTTCATCGGCAACGTCGTCCCGTGATGATGCCTACGAAAATCGAGTCTGACCCCAATTCCGATCTCGAACGATAGAGGGGAACCGCCGCTCGGGACGCTACCGTCCCTTCAGGCTGTTCCCCTCGAATCGATCCGACAGACTCTGTCGAGCCGCGGGCGGCGCAGCCGCCCTCTGCGACCCTCGGTGAGCGTGCCTCTCTGTTCTCCTCTGCGTTCAAGGCTTTTCACGCAACTCTCCCGACACAGCGGCCTAGGTAGCGGCGGCGCGGGCCTCCAGCGTCGCGACGCGTGTCGTTAGGCGCGGGTCGGCGATCCGCTCAGCCACTCCGGCAAACGCCGGCGTCGGGCCGCGCCAACGGAGCTCGTCGACGTCGGCAAAGAGCGGAGCGTCCGTGCGGAGCGTCGCGAGCCGCTTGAAGAGCAGCGCCAGCTCCTTATTCGCTCCGAGCACGTCTGGCGGAAAGCTCTCGATCGGACCGTAGCGATTGACGAGCGACGCCGCCGTCTTCGGGCCAAGGCCAGGAATTCCGGGATACCCGTCCGCGGAGTCGCCAACGAGCGCGAGGTAGTCGGGAATGAGTGACGGCACGACGCCGTACTTCTCACGAACGCCGTCGAGGTTCCGAATAGCCCCGCTCCGGCGGTCGGCCTGCACGACGCGATCACCGTCCACACACTGCGCGAGGTCCTTGTCGGGCGTCCAGATGCTCACCTTCTCGACGCGCTGGTCGCGCGCGGCGAGGAACGCCGCCGACGCGAGGCCATCATCTGCCTCGAGCTCGATCATCGGCCACACCGCGACGCCCATCGCGGCGAGCGCTTCCTCGAGCGGATGGAACTGCGCCCAGAGCGCGGGCTCGATGCCGTCGCCGGTTTTGTACCCGCCCCAGAGCTCATTGCGGAACGACTCGATGACGTGATCCGTCGCGACGCCAATGTGTGTCGCGCCCTTCTCGATCATCTCGAGCGTGGTGTGCAGCACACCCGCGACGGCGCCGAGCGGCGGGTCGGTCTTCTTGAACCGCCGAATGCCGTAGAAGTGGCGGAAGAGCTCGTAGGTGCCGTCGATGAGGTGAACGATCATCTCGTATCAGTCGCCAGTCGGAACGATTGCCGCCGTCTCCACCATGAGGATGACGGAGCGCTCGGGTGCGCGGGTGCGGTGCACGACGCCTTTCGGTACGACGAACCCTTCGCGTGGTCTCAGGTCGATCACCCGCCCGGGCGTGACGCCGTCAGCGCCGGGCTCGAGATCGATGAGGAAGCGTCCTTCGACTACATAGAAGAACTCGTCATCGTCGTCGTGCTTGTGCCAGTGATACTCGCCCTGCATGACGCCGAGGCGAACGACGGAGTCGTTCACGCGGACGAGCGTCTGATTGTACCACGGGTCGCGGACATCGGCGACGAGCGGGTCGAGCGCAACCTTCTCGAGGGCGGGGAAGAGGACGTTGAGATGCGTCGCGTAAGGGTAGGGGGCGTCGGCCATCGAGGCTCCAGTCGAGTCGTGATTGGAAGCTAACAACCCCAGCCCTTGGCCACGCCGTTCTTCAGTCGTAGCGCAACGCCTGAACAGGATCGATGCGCAATGCTCGACGAGCCGGCAGCCAGCTCGCGACAAGCGCCGCCACGAGGAGTACCACCACCACCGACACGAACGTCATCGGATCCGTCGCCTGCACCTCGTACAGCACCGAGGCCATGAGCCGCGTCAGCGCGAATGCGCCCGCAATCCCCGCGATGACGCCCACGACGGCCAGCCCCATCCCCTGACCGACGATCAGCCGGAGCACCGAGCGCGGGCTCGCGCCGAGCGCGACGCGCACGCCGATCTCCCGCCGACGCTGGCTTACCGCGTACGCCAACACACCGTAGATCCCCAGCGCGCCGAGCGTGAGTCCCATGACGCCGAACAGCAAGAGCAGTGTCGCCAGCAGGCGCGGCCGGCTCACGTTGCCGCCGACGATCGCGGACATCGTCTCGACACTGGTGATCGTCTGGTCACGATCCACCGACCAGATCGCCTCTCGAATCGCGTTGGCGTATCGGCCTGGCTCGCCGGTCGTGCGCACGACGAGGCTCAACCCCGAGCGCATGTTCTGGAGATAGTGGACGTGCGCCATGGGCTCCGGCGGCTCCGTGAGACTGCGCTGCCGGGTATCTCCGACCACGCCGACGATCTGCACCGGCGTGTTCCCGAGCCGGATCGTCTTGCCCACGGCGTTCTCGTTAGGCCAGTACCGCCGCGCGAATGCTTCGTTCACGACCCACACGAACGGCGTCCCGCGACGATCGGCGGAGGTGAACACCCGACCCGAGCGCAGCGGAATGCCCAACGCGCGGAAATAGTCGGCGCTCGTATGGAGCACCGGGACGCGGATCTCACGATCGCCCGTCCCCGCTTCGCCGCCTGGAACGATCGCCGTCCAGGATTCACCCATGCCGCGGAGCGGGAAGTTTTTCGCCGAACCGACCGCTTCGACGCCCGGAACGGTGGCGATGCGCGCGAGCAGCGCCTCGTAGTATCCCGGCATGCGTTCCTCGCCGAGCCGCTCGAACGCCATCCCGAGCCGAAGCGCCAGCACGTTGGCAGGCTGAAACCCGGGGCTCACGGAGAGCAGTCGCGCGAAGCTCTTCGCCGCAAGGCCGGCTCCCACCACGAGGACGACCGCGAGCGCCACCTCGGCGACGACGAGCGCACTGCGCAGCCGTTGGCCGGTACTGCCGACCATGCCTCGTGCTCCCGCGCGAAGCACACCCTGCAAGTTCCGCGATGTGGCTCGGAGCGCTGGCAGGAGCCCGAACAGGAGCCCCGACACCGTCGAGAGCGCGAGCGCAAAGGCGAGCACGGTGCCGTCGATGCGGATGGCCTGTGCCCGCGGCAGCTCGGCCGCGCCGAGCGCGCCTAACGCTCGAACGCCGGCGTAGGCCAGCATCACGCCCAGGACGCCGCCGAGCGAGGCGAGGACCATGCTCTCCGTCACGAGCTGCCGAACGATGCGACTCCGCCCCGCGCCGAGCGCGGATCGCACCGCCAGCTCGCTCTGGCGAGCCGTGGCGCGCGCGAGCAGCAGCCCCGCGATGTTCACACAGGTAATCAGCAGGACGAACGCGACCGCGCCGAGCAGCACGAGGAGTGGACGGCGGACGTCGCCCACGAGCGCCTCGCGCGCGGGCAGGACCGTGACGCCGCTCCAGCCGCGCGCGTCCGGCTCGCGCTCGGAGATCCGGCGGGCGATTGCCGCGAGCTCGTCTTGCGCCTGTGCTGGTGTCACGCCGGGTCCCAGCCGCCCGAGGACGTCGAGAAAGCGACTCCCACGCTGCCGCCCGATCGACTCCGGGCCGTGGATGGTCAGCGAAGCCCAGTAGTCGATCCGATCCGCGGGAAAGGTGAATTCCGGCGGCATCACGCCGACGACCGTGAACGGCTTCCCGTCGATCGTGAGCGCGCGTCCGACGATCGACCGGTCACTCCCGAGGCGACGCTGCCAGAACCCGTGACTCAGCACGATGAAACGATCGTTGCCCACCACCGCTTCCTCGTCGCGGAGCGTGCGGCCGATCGCCGCCCGAGCGCCGAGCGTCGGGAAGAAGCCGGGTGTCACGTACGCACCTTCGATGCGTTCGGGATTTCCGATCCCCGTGAGATCGGCACCGCTCCCGCCCGGCATGTACCAGTACGCGCCCATCGACGCGAACCGCTTCGTCGACTCGACCCACTCGAGGTAGTCGGGCTCCGAGACCTGGGAGCGCAGGTCGTTTTCACCCGGGTTCGCCTGCCAGACGCGCATGACCTGGCCGGCGTTCGGGAAGGGGAGAGGGCTCAACAGCACGCCGCGGACGACGCTGAAGATCGCCGTGTTCGCGCCGATGCCTAACGCCAGCGTGAGGAGGGCGACCAGGGCGAACCCCGGAGCCGACCGCAGCGCGCGCAGCGCATAAATGAAGTCCTGCTTGAGCTCGTCGATCATGGTCGTATGCCGTGATTCGCGCTCGCGACGCACGTCCTCGTCGCGGCAGTACTGTTTCGTGTACTCGAGGTTGCCGAACTGGCGCTCGGCCTCCCGGCGTGCGTCCTCGAGCGAGTAGCCCTTGCCAACGAGTGCCTCGGTCTTGCGCGCCAGATGAAACGCCAGCTCCGCGTCGATGTCGTTCACGACCTGACGCTTGGAGCGCCATGCGAAACGGAACTCTCTGCCTTCACCGGGGACGTCCCCCATCGCCGATCACGCCGGGTCCAGGACGCGAAAGAGCGCGCCCATGTATTCGCGAAGCTCGGCCACCTCGGTCTTGAGCTGGCGGCGGCCGGCTGCAGTCAGGCTGTAGTACTTCGCCCGGTGATTCTTCTCGGACGTGCCCCACTGTGACTCGACGAGCTTCTTTCGCTCGAGCCGATGCAATGCCTGATAGAGCGCCGCATCCTCCACGGCGAACGCACCCTCGCTCCGGTCAGCGATCCAGCGGGCAATGCCATAGCCATGCATCGGCGCCCAGGCCAGCGTGCGGAGGATGAGCACGTCCACCGTGCCCTGTAGCAGTCCGAGCGATGATTGCGCCATCGAGGCCTCGCGGGGTGGATACCTCACGTGGTGATATACTCACCACGTGAGGTAATACCACGACACGCGTCCCGTCAAGAGCGACGCGGTTCGGCTGCGTCCCCGGCCGGCCCGTTGCGGGGGGCTCGATCCGGGGAGACAATACCGGCGAAACAGAAACCCGAGGTCCGACACCGATGGCGACGGACCTGGAGCCCAAGTACGTCTCCTCGAAACGCAGGTTGGAATCATGCGACTTTCCTCCTTCGCCCTCGTGGCGCTGGCAGCGGCGGCTGGCTACGCCATCGCGCGTGCGCGCCCTGCCCAGGCGGTGGACGAGCACGCCGGCCACGGCGGCCACGACGCTGCGGCAGTCCCATCGGTCTCGCCGCAGCAGGGCGCGAACCTGCCGCCGTCTGGCACGACCGCCGCCGACCGCATCGCGAAGTCGCCGCGCCACGGTGAGTGGGTCGCCGTGAAAGTGGGTGCGGACAGCGTCATGTCGTGGGTCGTGTATCCCGAGCGGAGCACGAAAGCCCCGGTCGTCATTGTGCTCCACGAGAACACCGGGCTCACGACCTGGGCGCGGGGTGTGGCCGATCAGATGGCCGCCGAGGGTTTCATCGCGATCGCGCCCGACATGCTGACGCCGGCGCGAAAGGGCAACCTGACGAGCGAATGGGCGCGCGACTCGGCCGGCCCGGCGATTCGCGAGCTGACACCCGAAATGGTGAACGCGCGACTGGACGCCGTCGCGAAGTACGGCATGGGACTTCCCGCGGCGCTCCCGAAATACGGGATCGTCGGCTTCTGCTGGGGCGGCGCGCGGTCGTTCCTCCACGCCGTCCACGCGCCGTCGTTAGGCGCGTCGGTCGTGTACTACGGCTCGCCGCCGCCGGCGGAGCAGCTCGCCGCGATCAAGGCGCCGGTGCTTGGTCTGTACGGCGGTGCCGACGCCCGCATCACGACGACCGTTCCGGCCACCGACTCGGCGATGAAGCGGTTGAGCAGGTCGTATGAGTTCCACGTGTACGAGGGCGCCGGCCATGGATTCCTTCGCGGCCAGGAGCAGAACGACGGCGCGAACCTCAAGGCGACGCAGGACGCCTGGCCGCGCACCGTCGCGTTCCTCAAGGCGAAGCTGGGGGCCTGACGTGCGACCTCGCAGACTGCACCTTCGCATCCGCGCCGTGATGGCGATGGCCTTTTCGGTCGCCGGCTGCGCGCGATCGACGGCGAGTGGCGTCCCGACTCCCGATCGGGGGAGATACGACACCGTGATCGAGAACGGGCGCATCGTCGACGGGACCGGGAATCCGTGGACCTACGGCGACGTCGGAATTCGCGGCGACCGCATCGTTGCGGTGACTCAGCGTGGGGCGCTGCGCAACGCGTCCGCGCGACAGCGCATCGACGCTCGCGGGCAGATCGTCGCGCCGGGCTTCATCGACATTCAAGGGCACTCGTGGGACGCACTCCTGTGGCGTGATGGCCGCGTGCTCAGCAAGGTCACCCAGGGCGTCACGAGCGAGATCCTCGGCGAGGCGACCACGCCGGCGCCGTCGAACGACAGGGTCGACGCGTTGCTCGAGGTGACGGACATGGAGCCCCGACGCGCCGAACTTCAGCGGTCGTTTCGCGGAGCGCGTGGGTTCGGCGCGTGGCTCGACGCGATGGGGCGCCACCCGAACTCCGTGAACGTCGGCTCGTACCTCGGCGCGACGACCGTCCGCGCCTACGCCATGGGGCAGACACCGGGCGAGGCGGGCGCGGGGCAGCTCGACACGATGCGTGCCGTCGTCGCGAACGCGATGCGCGACGGCGCGTTCGGGATCTCGTCGGCGCTCATCTACCCGCCGGGCTCGTACGCGTCCACGCGCGAGCTCATCGAGATGATGAAAGCGATGGCGCCGTATCACGGCGGCTACATCACGCATATGCGCTCCGAGGACGACTCGCTCTTCGAGGCGATCGACGAGTCGTTCCGCATCGCCCGCGAGAGCGGCGTCAGGCTCGACATCTATCACCTCAAGGCGTCGAACCGCCGCAACTGGGGCAAGGCCGCCGGCGCGGTGGCGAAGATCGACTCCGCACGCGCCGCCGGTCTGGATGTCGGCGCGACGATGTACCCGTACCCGTTCTCCGGGAACAATCTCGGCGAGTGCTTCCCCGACTGGGCGGCCGAAGAAGGAAAGCTCCTCGACAACCTGAAGGAGCCGCAGGCACGCGAGCGCATTCTGCGCGAGATGGCCGATCCGGACGGCGCCCCCCTGTGTCAGCGTGAGGGGCCGGGCGCGTACATGATCGCGGGGTTCCGAAAGCCCGAGTACCTGAAGTACGAGGGCAAGCTGCTGAGCGACATCGCCGCCGACCTCGGGAAGCCGTGGCCCGAGACGGTCGTCGAGTTGATCGCGACCGAAGGGCGCGACCTGTCGAAGATCAACTTCACGATGTCCGAGGACAACGTGCAGATGCAGATCAAGTGGCCGTGGGTCGTGATCGGCACTGACGCCGGCGGCGTCGATCCCGACAGCACGCGAACCGTCGTGCATCCGCGCGCGTACGGCACCTATCCGCGCATCCTCGGCCGGTACGCCCGCGACCAGAAGCTGTTCACCATCGAGGAAGCGGTCCGCAAGATGACCGGCGCTGTCGCGACCCGGCTCGGCCTGCGCGATCGCGGGCTGCTACGCGAAGGCATGTTCGCCGACATCGTCATCTTCGACGACCGCACGATCATCGACCTCGCCACGCCCGACAAGCCGCATCAGGTGAGTCGCGGCGTCGATCACGTGTTCGTGAACGGGGTTCCGGTGCTGCGCGATGGGCGGCACACCGGTGCGACGCCGGGGCGAGTATTGCGTGGGCCCGGCGCACGCTGACCCCTTTATCCGTAATGTTGCTGAAAAGCTTTAGACGCAGAGGGGAACTGAGAGGGACTG
>Ga0075430_100004277_pt1 | contig 12053 bp, 7 predicted proteins | sample RhiMetdeltSRZDD4_FD_75294 | JGI IMG/M metagenome (GOLD analysis project Ga0075430, IMG submission 75294) | Populus rhizosphere microbial communities from Tennessee, USA - Rhizosphere MetaG P. deltoides SRZDD4 | ecosystem: Host-associated > Plants > Roots > Rhizosphere > Soil | place: USA... | reverse complement strand
AATCACTTCGCTCTTCCCACTGCTTTCTACCCCACCGGCGCGCCGCTCGAGAAATATGGAGAGAAATATAAGGTAAACGATTGCCGGAGTGGCGTCTGCTTCCCAGGATTCCTGTATTTCAACGGCTACATCCCTGCGAACCAGATCAACAGCGTCAATGCGCAGGGGCGGCCCAACGGAGTCATGGGTGTGCCCGCGGACTACAAGCCCGCCATCGCGCCACTGGTGCCCTGGGGCTCGACTACCCTTCCGGCCAACGCTCCCGCGAACACCAATCTGAGCCAGTTCTGGGACACCAACAGCGTCTGGCTGCCGTTAAACAACAACACCGTGCAGCGTCTGACGTTATCGACTAGCAACGACATACTGAACCCGTGGCGCAATCAGTACATGCGCGGACCGAATCAGTGGTTCATGGACGCTTCGCTCTTTAAGTTCACGAACCTGACGGAAGCGCTATCCCTGCGTCTGAACATAGATTTCTTCAACGTGTTCAACAACCCGAACAATCCAAATCCTGGAACGGCCACAAGCGACGGAATTCTAACTACTCGCAACTCCGGAAGCCCGGCGCGGGTATTGCAGTTGACCGTACGCTTGAGTTTCTAAACAAACTTCGCACACACCGGAGCCGGCAGCGGAATAGGGTCCGACTGCTGGCTCAACTTACCCGTCTGGAGATCGAAACGCAGCGGAAAGATGTTGTTGGACCGCTGCATGAGAGCGAAGAGCCATTGACCCGTCGGATCCACGTTGAAACTTCGGGCTCCGGTCCCACCAGGTTGAAACGCTTCCACCAGCGTGAGCGAACCGTCCGTGGCGTTTACGCGCAACACTGCAATGGATTCATGCCCCCGATTCGAGATCAGCACATACCTGCCGCTCGGATGCATCACCGCCTCCGCGGGTGTCGCCCGCCCTTGGAAGTCCGCCGGCACGGTGCGCGTAACCCCTACCTCTTCGAACTCACCCTTCTTGGGGTCGTGCCGCAGCATCGTGCAGCCTGGCCCAGATTCGTTTGCTACATACGCCCATTTCCCGTTTGGATGAAACACCAAGTGCCGAGGATTAGCCCGGTTCTGAAGCCGCAGCGATGCCGGCTGATGCGGCGTGATGCCCGCTGTCTTCGTATCGAGCCGATGGACGAAAATCGAATTCAACCCCGTGTCGGTCTCAATCAGGAACCGGTTGTCGCGCGAAAAGACGACTGCGTGGCAATGCACTTGAACCGGCGGCTCTCCCACATGTTGATAAAATCCTACCGCCTCGGACAAACTTCCATCGCGCCGGATTGCGAACGTCGCGACACTCCCTGTCGCCCAGTTTGCCGTCGCCAACACCCCCCCGGTCCTGTCCACCGCGACGTGACAGGGCATTCCGCCGCGCGAAGGTACCCGATTCAACTCCCGCAGCTTTCCCGTCGCCGCATCGATCGCGAACGCGCTCACCTCGCCCATCGTCTTCCCGGTCATTTCAATGTGCTCGTTCACCGAGTACAAAAACTTCCTCGACGGATGGACAGCCAAATACGACGGGTTCGCGGTCTCCACGGCCAGTACTGGCGGCGTCAGCCTTCCCGTCGCCGCGTCGAGCCGAGAAACATAAATTCCTTTGCTCTCACCCGTTCCATAGCGAGGTCCGCCCGTGGTGTAGGTACCCCAATAAACAAGAAACTCTTTCTCGGCAGCAAAAAGTGGTGTTGCGGCGGCGCTAATCAGATGCCGCCGCGATAAAGTTCGAGGCATGCCGAAAGTGTATGCCACAAGGAGCCAGAAATGAAAACAAAATTAGTCGCTTTGCTCGTCGTCGCGGTAGCCGGCCTTACTGGCCAGGATTTCGATGTCCTAATCTTGAACGGCCGCATCGTCGATGGCACCGGCAATCCGAGCTTCATTGGAGATGTTGGGACCAAGGGCGGCCGCATCACAGCCATCGGTCGCCTCGCCTCTCGCACGGCAACGCGCAAATTAGACGCCAAGGGGCTCGTAGTCTCCCCCGGCTTCATCGACATGCACAACCACTCGGACGACATCATCCTCTCCGACGGCAACGCCGAGAGTATGATTCGCATGGGCGTCACGTCCATGATCCTTGGCGAAGGCTCCTCCGCCGCGCCCACCACCGAGTTCCCACGCTTCCGCGACTATTGGGCCACCGTGCTGAAGAAAGGTGTCTCCACCAACATCGGCTCCTACATCGGTTCCGGCCTCGTCTATCAGAACGCGCGCGGCGCCAAACCCGGCCCGGCTACCGCGGCGGAAGTCGAGAAGATGCGCCAGATCGTCCAGCAAGCCATGGAGGACGGCGCTCTTGGCGTCTCCACTTCCCTCCATCAGCCCCCTGGGTTCTGGCTCTCCACTGAAGAACTCATCGAGATGGCCAAAGTCGCCGCCCGCTCCGGCGGCATCTACGCCACGCACACGCGCAGCGAAGGCGAGGAAGTCTTCGACTCCATCTCCGAAGCCATCCGCATTGCTCGCGAGTCCGGCACCACCGTCGACCTCCTCCACCTAAAAATCGCGCATCACAAACTCTGGGGTCAGATGCCGGAACTCCTTGGCGTCATCGAAAACGCACGCAAGCAGGGCATCGACGTCGAAGGCCACGTCTACCCCTATACCGCAGGACAAAACGCCGGTCTCCGCAACATCATTCCCCCCTGGGCGCATGAAGGTGGAACCGAAAAGATGCTCGAACGTCTCAAGGACTCTTCGCTTCGAGCCCGCCTCGAGAAGGACATCACGCAAGGCATCCCTGGCTGGTACAACCACTACACGGCAGTCGGAAGCGATTGGAGCAAAATTCAGATTGTCTCCGTGGCAAATCCCGTCTACCACAAGTACGTTGGCAAACGCATGAGCGAACTCATCGCCGACAAAGGTAAACCCTGGCTGGACGTCCTCTTTGAAACCCTCATCGAGAACAAAGGCGCCGTTCCCGCTCTCTACTACCACCATGTCGAGTCCGATATGCGTGCCGCCATGAAAGCTTCGTTCGTGAGCTTCGGTTCCGACGGCTCTGCGCTTAAGGCCGATCCCGCCTCTGGACGTGGCCTTCCCCACCCACGTTCTTTCGGCACCTTTGCCCGCGTCATGGGCCGCTACGTCCGCGACGAAAAGGTACTGAGCCTCGAAGAAGCCGTGCGGAAGGCTACCTCCCATAACGCCGCCAAAATCCGCATCTACGACCGCGGCCTTCTCCGCCCTGGCATGTGGGCCGATGTCACCGTCTTCAACCCGGATACCATAGCCGACCGCGCCACATACGAAAACCCCTATCAGTACGCCACTGGCGTCGAACATGTGCTTGTCAACGGTGCCCTCGTCATCGACAAAGGTACACATACAGGAGCAAGACCCGGCGCGATCCTCTATGGGCCGGGAGCCCGTCACTAGCCCCAAAGACTTACTTTTGCTTTCGAATTCTTTGCGATATACTTTTCTTGAACCCCTATGTTCCGATCCGCAGTCCTACTTTCCCTCTGCGCGTTCGCCCTCTCTGCAGCCGACCGCGAGACTGCCGAATGGGTCATCCGTGTCGGCGGACGCGTGATGCTAGACGGCAGTCGCACCCCCATCGGTGACGTCCTGACCCTACCGAAAGGCGACTTCCGTGTTACTGGAGTCGACCTTTACGGTACGCTCGCCGATCCGCGCGAACTCGAAATGCTGAGCACTCTCACCTCGCTCAAGGAGCTATACCTTCCCGGCCCCATGTTCAATCCCGCTTCCGGAAGCCGACTTGATGCCAATGCGCAACTCAAATTCATCTCCACGCTGACGTCGCTCGAGAAGCTCTCCTTTAGCCTGCACTTCCTCACTCACGTCAACGTACAGGACAAGGGAATCGCACTCCTCACCGGCCTGACCAATCTTAAGGAGTTCCGCTGCTCGCAGTGCCGAATCGAAAAATTCAGCCTCGCTCCGCTCGTGAAGCTTCACTCGCTTGACCTCAGCAACTCGGAATTCTCCAACGAGGCCATGCGCGGCCTGGAAAACCTCAAGGGACTGCGGCGCCTCAGCCTCCGTGACACCCTCGTTACCGATGAAGGGCTTCGTTCCCTGGCAGGTCTCACGAACCTCGAAGATCTCGATCTCGGCGGCACCGGCGTGACGGACGCTGGCCTCGCGCACCTGCGCAACCTGAAGGCGATGCGCAAACTTAACCTTCTCGGTTCCTCCATTACCGATGAGTCTATTGACATACTCGCCGGTATGCCTCAACTCATCGAACTCAACCTCTATCGAAGTCGCATCACCAACGTCGGACTCTCGCGCCTTAGCGCCCTCAAGAACCTCGCCGGAATCGACCTCCGCTACAGCCGCGTCACCCCCACTGCGCTGGCTTCTTTCCGCGCCGCACTGCCCAGGTGTAAGGTCGAGTTCGTCGGGGCCGTCGCGGCCTCCGGTAAGGTTGCAGCGGCCAAACCCGCGGGAATCACGGAAAAGGCAATTGCCGAGTGGGTCCAGTCGATCGGCGGCAAGACGGAATCGCCTGGTGGCAAACTCAAAACCGTCTCTCTCGCCGCTGCCGGAATCGGCGATGCCCAACTCGCCTACCTCTCCTCGGCCACGTCTATCGAAGAGCTCAATCTTGAAGCCACCGAAGCCGGCGATCTCGGCCTCGCCGCGCTCAAACCCCTTGCCAATCTCCGCAAGCTCAACTTGAGCCACACAACTGTTACGGACAAGGGTCTGGAAAATCTAAAGGGCCTTGCCGGGCTGCGCTCGCTCTCTCTAGGCGGTGTTCAGGTCCGCGGGCCCGGCCTCGCTCATCTGAAATCCCTCCCTTCCCTCCGCGAGATCGATCTCACTGGAGCTGCCGTCACCGACGAAGGCCTCCGCGAACTCGCCGCTCTCCCCTCGCTCGAGCGCATCATGCTCTCTAACACGGACATCACGGATAGCGGCCTCAAAGAACTCATCCCGCTCACCCGGCTCCAAGTTCTCGATCTGGCTGGAACCGACGCCGGCGACGCTGGCATGAAACACCTTGCCGCCATCCCCAGCCTCCGCGAACTCAACCTCGACCACACGCGCTTCACCGAGAAAGGGCTCCAAAGCCTCGTTCCCCTTGTCAATCTCGAACGCCTTGAGCTGTTTCGCACGCGCGCCTCCAATGTCACCATAGAAGCCGTCGCCTCCTTCAAGAAACTTGCCGTTCTGAGCCTCGACTACACTTCCGTGGACGACAAAGGCCTTGCCCTTCTCAAAGACCATCCTGCGCTTCGCGAACTACGCATGGATACCACCGGCGTTTCCGACGCCGGTATCGAAACCCTCAAGTCCTTGCGCTCGCTCAGGCTGCTGAATCTCTACCATACGATGGTCACTGAAAAAGGCTTTGAAGACCTGAAAGCAGCTCTACCGGAGTGCAAAGTAATTTTCGACCGCGACTCTTCTCTCCCGGTCCGCAGGAGAACGTGATTCATGCTCCGATTCGCTTCGTTACTTCTCTGTGGCTCGCTGCTCTGCGCGGCCGACTCGGCGGACTGGATCACCGCTGCCGGCGGAACTTTCAAACATGACGCCGCCGGCCGCATCACCCATATCGATCTGCGCTCCAGCTGGATCACAGATGCGGATATGCCGCTGCTTGCACAGCTCCCCAACCTCACGCACCTCGATCTCTCTCACACACGCATCACTGACCGTGGCCTCCAGCAACTCAAGCCCGCGCCCGCAATCGTCGACCTCAATCTCTACTACGCCGAACAACTCACTGACGAAGGCATGGTCGCCATCAAAGGCTGGAAGCGCCTCAAGCGCCTCAATGTCCGCGGCACGCGCATCACCGATGCTACGCTCGAGCATGCCTCGAGCGTCCCCACCTTGGAAGCAATCGATGCCGGCTTCGCCCAAGTTACGGACGTAGGCCTCGATCATCTGGCGGCTCTCACGAATCTGAAGGAACTCTATGTCGGTGGCAACAAGCTGACTGATGCCGGCCTCCAGTCGCTGCGCTATCTCTCGGCTCTTACCCACCTCGATCTCTCGGGCATGCAGCGTACCGACTCCGGCCTCTGGTCCGTCAGCCTCACCGACCTAGGCGTCGGGGCCCTCGCCACGCTCCACAATCTCCGCTTCCTCCGCCTCGATGGACTTCCCGTCTCGGCGCGCTGGCTGGAGCGATTCAAGGTGCTTTCCAAGCTCGAACGCATCTCCCTTCAGGGCTGCAAGCGCGTCGGCGACGATGCCGCTCCGGTGCTCGGTTCCTGGGCCTCACTCAAGGTGATCGACGTGAAAGGGACTTCGCTCACGGACCAGGCCCTGGCGTCCATGCGCCAAGCCAAGCCTGCGGCCGTTGTGCTTTCCGGCGCATGGGAAGGTCCGCGCATTTCCGCCCGCGGCGAGTAGGCATTCCTTTCAAAAGAGAAAAGGCCCGCCGCGAAGCGGGCCCTTATTTTTTGGGGAAGTACTTAAGACTAGGCGAGCACTTGCGTCAGCGTGCGCGTCGCCGTCGGGAATTTGCCGAGCTGCGCGCCCATAACCTCATCGGCCAGCGTCAGGTACAGGTCGCCGATCGTGCCCGTCAACTTCGTGTGCGTTCCCGTTGCCACGCGTCTGGCCGCATGACCCGCGATCAGTAGTGCCATCCCGCTGTTCTTATGCGGATTCGCCTCGGCGTGCTCGTGCGCGTAGACCAGCAGCGTGTTATCGAACACCGTACCGTCGCCTTCCGGAATCGACTTAAGCTTCGCGATCAAGTACGCAAACTCCTCCACGTGCCACTTGCAGATGTCCCGCAGAATCCGCTGTCCTTCCACGCCATCCGCGCCCGGCGCCTTTCCGTCCGCGTGCGTGTAGTCATGGTGCCGCGCCGCTGTAAAGCCAAGCCAAGGGAACCGCGCCAGCCCCTGGCACTTCGTCAGCATGTAGGAAGCCACGCGAGTTTGCCGCGTCGCCAGCGCATTCGCCAGCAGGTCGCTCTGCAGCTTCGCGATCCGAGGCCAGTCCTTCATATCGCCGTCGAATTCGGGTGGGTCTACCTGCTGGTACTCCGGCGGCAGCCCCGCGATTGCGCGCTCCAAGTCCCGTATGCCCGCTAGATGCTCATCCATCCGTACCTGGTCGTCTTTCGGAATGTGCTTCTTCAGCATTGCCGCGTCATTCCGGACCGCGTCCAGAATGCTCCGCTTCCGATTTACCCAACCTTCCTCACGTTCGCCAAACAGCCGGTCGAACAACTTGTGCGGAATCATCTCCGGCGGTAGCGCCCGTTCATACCCCGACCAGCTCATGTTCCGCTGAATGCTCTCGCCGAACGACTCCTGCGACACACCGATCTGCAGCGACCGGAATCGGGACTCGCCGCCGATCTTCGTTGCAATCGCCTGGTCAATCGATCCGCCGCTTGCTCCACGCCCGCTGAATGGCGTGCAGGTCATGAGGCCGCTCATCGACTTGTGGTGTCCGTTGCCCGGCCCTGGCATTGCCGCCGCGGAATTGTCCAAGCCGCTGATCACATGGACGTCGCTGCGATGCGGCGCCAGCGGCGCCAGGCACGACGTCATCCGGTAGTCGCGGCCTTCCTCCGACGGTATCCAGAAGCGCTCCGGTATTCCGTTGCCGTTGAACCACAGCACAAACCGCGACTCGATCGGCGCCGTCGCCTTTTTCGCCCCAGCAGGTCCCGCCCCATAAGCGGTCCCTTGCGAGTTGAGCATCGACACCAGGGGCGGTAGACCGACCGCGACGCTCGATCCGGCAGCGGTCAGGCCTTTCAAAATCGTCCGCCGGGACAGCCTAACGCGTTTTGTGATTATTTGCGACATGCACGGCCTCTCCTGAACTCGGAAATTCTCTCGACTTCATCAGCGATACGATCAATTCCTTAAAACGGAACTGCGAGGCACGGAAGTCGTCGAGCACCTTGCGGATTGCCGCGCGGTCCCCCGGCGTCTCCATACGCCCCATAGAATACCGGAAATATTGCTTCACGACGCACTCCTGGCACTGCCGGCTGTCCGCCAGTACCTGCCCCAGTTGTACGGGTGACTTGAAATTGGAATCGGCCACTCCGGCCACATGCCCAGCCGTGTCGATATCCAACTCGATCACCTTGGGCGGCGCCCGCCGGTTCGCGCTACGGTATCCCGGGAAAAACGTCAACTTGAACTTGTCACGGCGCGCTCCGACCGCATCAAACTTCTCGAATCCGTACCCGATTGGATCGATCAGGTTGTGGCAGGTCGCGCAGCTTGGATTAATCACGTGAGCGCTCAGCCGGTCCCGGTTTGTCTGCGGCTTCGCTTCCGTCACCGGCGGAAGATTTGTGTTGACTCCGGGCGGTGGCTCCGCCACGTGCTGGCATAGGAACTGCTCCCTCACAAACAGCCCGCGCGCCGTCGGCGCCGTCTCATCCGGCTTTGCGGTCAACGCCAGAAACAATGTCTGTCCCAGCACACCCGCACGCTCAGAATCGGCCGGAAACGGGACCCGAGCGAACTCCTTCGCCGGGGCGGGCACACCGTAAATCCCCGCCAGGTCGCCGTTGATAAAGCTGTAGTCGGCACGAACAAAATCCATGAAGTTCCGGTCGTTCCATACGAGATCGCCCAGGAATATTCGCGCCTCTTCAGTCATGGCCACCGCCGTTTCGCGTGTGAACTGCGGAAAACGTCGCCGATCCTTACTCGCCGTCAAAATGCGATCGAATCGCAACCACTGCGAAACGAATTCGTCGAGCGCGTCCCGCGCCTTCGTGTGGTCCAGCATCCGCCGTGCCGTTCGCTCCAGCGCTTCCGGCGAGGAAAGCTCACCCTTGGCGGCTGTCTCGAACAACGCCGCGTCCGGCATGCTGTCCCACAGCGTGTAGGAGAGCCGGCTCGCTGTCGCAAACGCCTTCCACTTCGGATTCGCTGTAGCCTCCAACCGGAACAGGAAGTGTGGCGATTGCAGCATCGCCTCTACCGCTATCTGCGCACCCTTGTAGAAGTCCGTTTGCTTGCGCATCAGCGTCTCATAGCGCTGCTGCTCTTCGGCTTCGAGCGGGCGCCGGAACGCCTTCAACCCAAACTCGCGGACAAACTTCGTCCGGCACGCCGCCGAGGGCTTGCACGGCACCAATCCGCGAGTGTCTCCGCCTCGGAATGCGTTACGCGCCAAACGCTCCGCGGCTGCGCTATAGGCATCCAGCAGCAGCGGCGAGAGATTCTGCGACTGGTACTGATTCTTGAACCCGTTGACGAAATCCTCGGGTGGGAACTGGTTTGCCGGAAACGTCTGGTCTCCCAGCAGATCTCGAACCGTGTTGTTGTACTGATTGTGTGTCAAGCGCCGCAGGGCCACTTTCGGCACGGGATGTCCGGATCCCGATGCTTCCTCGTCGCGGTATTTCAAAGCCCGCGCTAAGGCCTCGCCAGACAGACTCGCCAGTTTTCTTACCCAGGCCTCCAGTACCGCTTCGTCGGCACTTCCCGGCACAATCCGCACCCCACCCGCATGGGGCATCTTGTTCGTTGGCTTCCGCAGCAATAGCGACTCCTGTGGCCGCTCTTTGTTCACAAGCACGACGAGCGATTCGCCAAACCGCTCAATCTTATCCGGTGTTGCATCCGCCTCCGGAAACTGAAGCCTGGTGACGGACGCTACCCCGTCGGCATTGTGGCACGACCGGCACGCCGCCTTTTCCAGAACCTGGAACGCACCATCGGCGAATGGTCTCTCTTGCGCCCGGATCGCTGGCAAAGCAAAACCAAGAATTGCAAATAATGCGGATGTTCGGCGCACGACCTTATTCTACTGAAGATTTTGGACACGGCGCAAGCCAACTGACTTTCTTTTGGTTGCGAATGATTATCGTCCGGGCCATAATCAAATAGGGGCCCGCCGAGAAGTATCCAGGTGGCGTAGCTACCGTAACCGTGGGTGGCCATCGATCCACCCCGTTGCTGCCCTGAGGACGGTCCTGTATGATGCGAGCGCGTGGTGTTCAAACTGTGAGATTCGGTTCGCGAAAACAGATGGCTGGTGCCTTGTGCCTTGCGTTTGTCATTTTGGAGGCAGTGGCTGTCGTGGGCGCGCCGCCAGGTGACGGTTTTTACGTGGCGAGTCTGCGTCGCCTGACCGAACAGGAATACCGCAACTCCATCGCCGATATCTTCGGCAACGAGATCGAGGTTCGTGGCTCGTTTGAACCGACCAAACGGACGGGAGGTCTGGCGGCCGCTTCGACTGGCTTGCTGTCAGTGACGCCGGTGGGCTTCGAATCTTTCAATAAGATGGCGACTGACATCGCCGCTCAAGTCACCGCCGAAAAATACCGCGCCAAGCTCGCCTGCGCTCCAAAGGATCCTAAGGCGGCTGACGACGCCTGCGCCGGCAAGATCCTGAGTCATTACGGCCTGCTTCTGTTCCGCCGGCCGCTGACCACCGCTGAACTCGAGAACCGGGTCGGCTTGTCGCGTCGCATGACCGAACGGACGAACGATTTCTACGCGGGCCTGCAGTACGGCCTATCCATGCTCCTTCAGTTGCCGGGCTTCGTCTTCCGCACGGAGGTTGCCATCCCTTCCGCCGACGGCAAGAGTGGCACGCTGGACTCCTACAGCCGTGCCACCCGCCTCAGCTTCCTCCTCTGGAACACTACCCCCGACCCGGAACTGTTGCGGGCGGCGGGCAACGGCGAGCTCAACACGAGCGAGGGGCTGGCAAGACAAGTCGACCGGTTGATGGCCTCGCCCCGGCTCGATGTGGGCATGCGTGCCTTCTTCGACGACATGCTACAACTGGACACCTTCGACACCGTGTCCAAAGACAGTCTGCTCTATCCGAAGTGGGGATCGGCGATGGCGACCTCTGCTCGCGAAGAGACCCTGCGCACGGTCATCGGCCTGGCCCTACATGACAACGGGGACATCCGCGACCTGATGACTACGCGCCAGACCTTTATCGATCGCAGACTGTCCATGCTCTACAGCGTTCCCTTTCCGTTCTCGGGAGAATGGGTGAAGCATGAATTTCCAGCAGAATCCGGTCGCGCCGGCATCCTAACCCAAATCAGCATGCTGTCGATGTTCTCCCACCCGGGCCGATCGTCGCCCACCAAACGGGGCGTGGCGCTCATGGAAATCTTTCTTTGCTCGCCCACTCCTGAGCCGCCGAACGACGTCGATTTTGCGGTGGTCAACGATACGAGCGGCCCGATGAAAACCTTGCGCGAGCGGTTGATGGCGCACGCCTCCAACAAGACCTGCGCCGCGTGCCACACGCACACCGATCCAATTGGGCTTTCGCTCGAGGCCTTCGACACCATCGGCGGCTATCGTACGACCGAGAACGGCGTGCCGATCGACACATCGGCTACGATCCAAGGCGAAACCTTCTCGGGAGCCCCGGGGCTCGGCCGGTACATGCACGACAATCCGCGATATCCGGCCTGCATGGCGCGCAGGCTCTATTCGTACAGCCGCGGCTTGAAGAGATCAACTGTCGATGATTTCCCGGAGGCCTACAAGGCGTTCCAGGATTCCGGGTTTCGCCTGCGCGCCTTGCTCAGAAGCATGGCTCTGACCGATTCGTTCTATGCGGTCGGGCCGCCGGGCAACCCAACTTCCGATGAATCAACGGAAGTAGCGACCAACCACTTTACGGAAGTAGCGACTCAATAAAGGACGACCTTATGAAGCTCACTCGCCGGTTTCTTCTCCGCGGTTCCTGCCAGGGCGCCGCCGCTGTCCTAGGCCTGCCGTTCCTCGACTGTTTCCTGAATGGTAAAGGTCAGGCCCAGACCAACGGCCGGCCGTTGCCGATGCGCTTCAATACCTTTTTCTGGGGCTGCGGTCTCACCGCCTCGTTGTGGATTCCGAAGAAGGCCGGGACCGACTGGGACATGACGGTCCAGTTGAAACCGCTCGAACCCTATCGCAAAAAAATGAACGTGTTCAGCGGCCTGCGCGTCCCACTCGACTCCAAACCCAACGGCCAGCATTGGTCGGGCTTGGCGGCCGCCAACACCGGCATAGCGCCGTTCAGGGGAGGTGAGTTCGAGTCCAGAACGATTGACCAGCAGGTGGCCGAGGTGATCGGCAAGGGTGTTCGCTTCCGGTCCGT
>Ga0075430_100004271_pt1 | contig 12065 bp, 11 predicted proteins | sample RhiMetdeltSRZDD4_FD_75294 | JGI IMG/M metagenome (GOLD analysis project Ga0075430, IMG submission 75294) | Populus rhizosphere microbial communities from Tennessee, USA - Rhizosphere MetaG P. deltoides SRZDD4 | ecosystem: Host-associated > Plants > Roots > Rhizosphere > Soil | place: USA... | reverse complement strand
AGCTCGCCACGGGCCCACTGTCCGATCGCATCGGTCGCAAGTGGCTGATCGTCTGGGGCATGTGGATACAGGCGGCCGGGATTGTCATTGTTACCGTGGCGGTGACGTTCGCAGGCTTCGCAGCTGGTGCCGCGGTCCTCGGCGTCGGCACGGCGATGGTCTATCCGACGTTCATGGCGGCGATCGGTGATGTCGCACATCCAGACTGGCGCGCAACCGCGCTCGGCGTCTATCGCCTGTGGCGAGACGCGGGATACGTCGCGGGCGCGCTGCTGGCTGGCGCTGCGGCGGATGCGTTTGGTCTGCCGGTAGCCATGCAGGTCGTTGCTGCTCTCACCTTCTTGTCCGGAGTCGTTGTCGCGGCGCGCATGTCTGAGACACTACCGGCCGTACACATGAGGACCTGACAACTTCGGCTCAGACGCCGCCGCACGGTGATGTTGGCTATCTACTCCTTCAACGATGCGCATGAAGCCGCTTTCCGTTAGGGCACCGCCCGGGCCCGGGAGGAACCGGACATCGCTTGAACGGTTCATCAACGCGCCCATCCAATGCCGATTGATCCAATCAGGTTCGTCGCCTCATCCTTGTTGATCGCTTTCGTCATGTCACCTAGTGCCTGAAACTCCACCCCGCCATGTACGTTCCAAGCGCCGAGGTTTAGCGCGGCGCGCGCCGAGCGGAACAGTTACGACGGCCGACGTGCTGACGTAACCGAGAGTATGGTCGTAACCTGCGAGTTCATATCTACGTAGCACTCGTCGAGTCCGATTCATCGAAGTCGACCCTGCGTACTGCCTGCTCGATCTTCTCGGCTGTAACGGGAGGCTCAATCCGAACGAACGTCGACCCAACTCTCAATAGATCGAACTCCGCGCCCGAAAAATCGCAATCATCTAAGATCGCCCCTCCAACTTTGGCTCGGGTCCAGTCAGCGCGATGGAGAGTGGATCGAAAATGCGCGTTCGAAAAATCGGCACTGTGAGCGTTCACGTCAGACATTTCACACACGGAAAATTCGACGTGTTCGGCTTTGGTGAAGCTTAGGTCCGCCGATCTCAGTGACGATTCATTGAAATCCGCTTCGGCCAGCACTGCATGACGGAGCTGTGTCCCATCGAAGTTGCACCGATAGGCGTAACAGTCCTTCAATGAAGAATTCTGGAGAGCGGACACGCTAAAAGCCATCAAAATCCTTAAGGAAAATGCCCGGACAAAAGTGGTCTCCACTCGGTCACTTCCGGCCCCTGTTGCGCGGCGACGGGTGAGCTGCGGTCCGGATTACAGGAGCGACAGGTAGGGGGATCCGTTGCCGACGACCTCGGCCAGGGAGTCGAGGGCTGCGACCCGGTTGTTGAACCCGGGCAACACCGTGAGGCCCGCGGCGGCGAGTATCACCCGCCAGCGGTACGCCCAATCGTGCCGACGCAGAGCATTGATTATGTTGTTGGCGCTCGCGCGCGCGATGCGCTCAGGCTCGGCGTCCAGATCGCGGAGCGTATCTTCGACTGCTTCCGCGTCGGCCGGAAGTGGGATCGTGGCGTCGGGCCAGTCGAAGTTCACGCGGTAGTCGTCGCAATCAGGCGTGCTGCCGAGAATCACGGGGCCACCGGCAATGCTCTCGAAATATCGGCTTGGTATCGCCTCCTCACCCCCCGTCCTGGCACGGAACTCAGGCGAGTCATTGTGACGATACGCGAGGAAGTAGCGGCTCCGTTTGAGCATGTGCCGCAGGAGCATTCGCTGGTCGACGTAATTGACCCAGGGATCGCTGCCTGCCCTAATCGCGTCGAAGATGTACGAGATTCGCTCTTCCCGCATCAGACGCAGCATGACTCTGTGCACTTCGGGTGTACACCGTCCCATGCTGTAGACATCGATCGTGCGCGGTGGCGGGCTCGGATAGGGGCACGACCGCAAGGTGTCGGCTCCTATTGGCATGTACTCGACCGTCGTACCGCTGCCAGCCTGCATTGGTAGCAAGCTCCAGCGGCTGAAAACGAAAATGTGATCGAACTCACCCAGCATTTTGAGGTACGGCTTCGCATGCTCGATTTCCGGAAGCCACTGCTCGACGATGAAGCAGACTGCCTTTCGCGATTTCCTCCGCCAATCCTTTACCTGGCGCAGATAGCTGACCTGCCATGGGAAATGAAACACCGCAAAGAACAAGTCGAAGGTTCCCTCGACCTGTATCGAATCGGAGTCGGGTACGCGGGGAAGTCCGAGACGCGTCCGGGCGCGTGCGTGTAGCTGTCGCCCAAGCCGGATGGTGCGCGAGCTCGACCGGCGGCGCGGTGCGAGCATGTGCGCAGCATCGATGGACACTATGACGTCCTCGAACTCGTACATGCCCCCGTGCCAGACTGGACGTTCGACGTTGCGCTGGGAAAAAATCAGGACGCGCGCGTTCTCGGCGGGCTTCGCCGGCGAGTCCTCGCCCGCCAGCTCGAACAATCTCGCGTCGCCGTCGTAGTACGAGCTGGCCTTGCTGTTTATGTCTGTTTCTTCAGACTGTGCCACTCAGTTATCCAGCGGGGCAATATCTGCACCACCGCGAACGCGCCGCCTCGTCAGCATAGTCGCATAGTCGAGCTGGTGCCTTGCACTCAATCTGGCGGTGCCCACTTACAATTTGGTCAAGGATTCGACAGACCTGCCGTGTTCGTGAAGCGGGAATCGGCGGACAGGCTAGTTAGCGAACTGGGACAGCGCGAGCTGACACCTATCTGACACGCAAGGCAACTGCCCCGTCACGTCGAGTGTCGCGTCATTCGTTCAGCGCGAACACCCAGATGGCACCCCCCTGCGGCACGTTCGGTACTTCGCCAGGGAAGAAGCGCCTCACGGCGTTCGTCATGGCGCGCGCATCGCCTTCCCAGCCTGCGTGCACGGCGAGGTACTGCTTCCCATCCACGGTGAACGTGGTCGGCGGAGCGATGATGCCGGAGTTGGTGGTGAACTCCCACAGGATATTGCCGCTGACCGCGTCGAACGCGTGAATGTTCCGATCGACGGTGCCGCCGCTGAACACCAGCCCGCCCGCCGTCGTGAGCATCGGGCCCCAGTTGGGGCTGCGGCGATAGCGGTGCGTCCACACGCGCTCGCCGGTGTCGACGTTCCAGGCCTGCACTTCGCCGATGTGATCGGCGCCGGGGTTGAGGAACGCCCCGTCTGATTTAGCACCCGTGAACATGCCACCTGCGACGTAGGTCGCCGGCACGCCGGTGAGCGCGCCGCAGATGTTGTTGTTGGCCGGGACGTAGATCATCCGCGTCTGCGGATTGAAGGCGATCGGCGGCCAGTTCTTGCCGCCGTGTTGATTCGGACAGAACTCGGCCCGTTTGCCCATCCCGGGCTTTCGTGCGGGATCAATGTCAGGCCGGCCCGTGACCGGATCGAGGCGCAGGAACACGTTCTGATTGACATATGGCTTCCCCTCGACAAACCCGATCGGACCGGCGGCCGTGCGCTCGAGAAACCACAGGTACCCGTTGTGCGGTCACTGACCGCCAACGGAGGCTTCAGCGTCAAGCAAACGGAGTTCGGCGTTAGGCCCATCTCCGCCGGCGGACCGGTCGCAGTCAAGGACGGGTCGAGACGTGTTCACGATCGCCGCGCAGCGGTGACCAGCGTCCGATGAGGCCTGAGGGCTGAGGTCCCAGGATTCACCACACGAAGGACACCACGACGGGAACAGAAGGCACGAATGGTAGAGAACAGATAAAGCCCAAGAGCAGTGGGTTCGCATTTGACCGCTGATCGAATGCGGTCGAGTGCGTACAGCCGCCCGAGCGGCTCAGCTGTCCGCCGGACCATCTATTGCTCCGCAAACAGACATGGCTCCTGCGTTCGGCCGTAAACCGGTCGAGGGGCATCCTCTGGCGCTGCGCGACGGAGGAGATCGCCGCACCGGCGGCGACCGGCGTGCGCAGTCGCGCGCCGGTCCGGATCGGCGATGGAGACAGCGCCGCCGTCAGTTGGTCGGTCATGCGCTGCTGACCTCGCTGACGATCTGTGTGCCAGTGCCCACGAACGCCCCCAAGTTGCAGCCGCCACCGCTGCAATCGAGGGGCGCGCCGAAGGGGGCGAGCGTCATCCCGACCCATCGCATCGTCGCGATCCCGACGCGTCGCATCGTCTCGCCGCCGCGTCCCTATGAAGATCTGATCATCGAAGCGGCAAGAATACACGGTTTGGATCCGCGGCTGATTCGATCGATTGTGGAGGTCGAATCAGCGTTCAACCCCAGGGCCGTCTCGCCCGACGGCGCGAAGGGGCTCATGCAGTTGCGGCCGATCCTGGCGCGCGAGCTCGGCGTGCGCAATCCGTTCGATCCACGGCAGAACATCATGGGCGGCGCGCGTTATCTGCGGCGGCTGCTCAACATGCACGACGGGGACATCCGACTGGCGCTGGCAAGCTACAACGCAGGCCCGGGCAACGTGATGCGCTACGCCGGAGTGCCACCGTTTCGGGAGACACAGAGGTACGTCAAGCGCATCCTCGAGCTTCTGGAGGAGATCTGAGCGGTCGACGGGCGAAAGTGCTCGGACGTTTCGCGGCCGGTACAATCGGCATCGGTGCGCTACTTCATGGCGGCTGGTGTGGGCATTCTGACTGGGATCGCAGCGGCGATTCTGTGGATAGTCGTCCGGTTCGTCCTCCCATTCGCCTACTCCTTTTTCCTCGCTCGAATAGCCACACCCCAATCCGGCAGCGGGGGGGTGGGCGCTGTCATCGGATCGGGATCGCTCCTCCTGGCGGCGGCGCTCGGGTTTCTCGGCGGCTTCGTCGGGATGCTCTGGAGGCGAAAATCATAGAATCTGAAGGAATGACCCGGCCTGAAAGCTTCGGCGAGTTCGAGGCGACGAGCCTATTCTGCCCGAGGTGTCGCCGCGCCACGCCAACGCGGCGGAAGCTCCTGCTCGTCTTGCCGAGCGGCAACAAGTACGACTACGTCTGCGCCGAATGCGGGACGGCGGTGGGCGGCAAAACTGATAACGATGCCTCCGACTTTTACCGGACGACGCTGCCGCCACCTATGCGTCGTCGGGGACGCTCGTAGGGCGACAGCGCTCGACTCGCAGGCGAATCATCGATCGCGATGGATAAGCGTGGCGCTGTCCCCCGTTTTACTTCTGTGCATCGACCATCACTCGGCCCTCGGCATTCAGGTACACGTGATACTTGTTCCCGTCTTCACACGAGGCGGCGTAGTCGTTGTCGGCCAGCACCTTGACACCGACGACTTGGCCGCACGGCTTCCCGTGCAGCGCGATCACCGAGGTCAGGTCTTTCTTGAGCGTCTCCTCGTCCTGTGCAGAGGCCGGGACGGCGAGCAACATCGCAACAATCAGCGATTGAGCCCACCGTCCAGTCAGTTTGTTCATGGTGTTCCCGCCTTTCATGAGACGTCGAGGGTCGCGAACTTCTTCGGATCGGCCAGCAGGGCCCAGATCGCTTCTCGCGAAGCCGCGATGTCGGACGCGAGCTTCTTGTCATCGTCCTGCACCAGCGACAGCAGCTTCATCACCAGCAGCTCGTAAGACCGGCGTAAATCGGTGAGCGGCGGATTTGGCTGGCCTTGGTGGTACTTGCGCATCCGGCCCAGCAAGTCATCCATCTGATTCTTGAGCGTGATCTTGCTAAAAATGCCGATGGCTTTCGTGTCTTTGAGCTCCTGTTTGAGTTCCTTCAAGTCCAGCGGGGCTGGCGCCGGCCCCGGCGTCTTTGCAGCGGACGATGCGGTCTTGTCTCCTGCCTCCCTTGCTGGTGTCGCGGGTGGCGCGGATTTGGGCGGCAGTGGAGTTGCCGGCTTCTTGGTCGGAGGCGGCGCGCTCGGCGTGGGCGCGGCCGGCGCCGGGGCTGCAGGTTTCACGGTCGCCTGAGGGGCTGGAGCCGGGGCGCTTGGCGCGGGCGCCGCTGCTGGCTGCGATGGCGATGCAGGCGCGGGCGGTTCGGCAGTGGCGCGCGGCGCGGCCGCCTGTTCACCGGGTGCGGGCGCCTCACCAGTTTCGGGTTGAACCGACGGTGGCGCTGTCGGTTTGGGAGCCGCAGGCGTGCGGGGTTGCTCTGCGACCGCCGGCGCTTCAGAGCCTGGCTGCTCAGGCTTGATGGTGCCGGAGCACGCCGTTAACACTAAGAGCAGAGCGCTCGTCCCAACAACGCGCGCCCACAGCCCGTTTGCAAGGAACGGAAGAGCGATACCGCGGCTCGCAAAAGGAGTCATCTGCCCCAAGGACAGCGCAACTGAAATGCCAGTGTCAGCCGCGATGATTTACTCGGCCGAATCCGCTCGAGCTGTCCTCGTATTACACCACTACCCCAGCCGATAGAGGCATCGCGAGACTCTTTTGCTCGTCGTGGTCAACAGTATGCTGCCGACCTTGCGAGGCCGGCTGAGATATGCGGAGCCCCCGAGTCAGTCAGCTGTCTACCGCCAGCCGACGGCGAAGTCCTGAGAGCGCGGGCGTCGGTCCGCGCCACGCGAGATCGTCGATGGATTCGAACACCGGGACGTCCGTCCGTAGCGTAGCGAGCTGACGGAACAGCCGCGCCAGCTCGCGGTTGCGGCTCAGCGTCGCTGCGAGCGACCTGCCGCGGGCCACGTTGAGATTCCACGCGCGGTGGTCGTCAGGGATGGCCTCAATGTTGTCGAACTTGGCAAGCACGGTCGCCGCCGACTTCGCCCCCCAGCCAGCCAGCCCGGGGAAGCCGTCCGACGTGTCGCCGACGAGGGCGAGATAGTCCGGAATCGAAGGCGGGGACACGCCGAACTTCCCCACGACCCCAGCTTCGTCCCTCGTGGTTTTCCTCACGCGATCGAGCTGAACCACGCGCGCGCCGCGCACGCACTGCGCGAGGTCCTTATCCGGGGAGCAGATGATTACCTGCTCTACTCGGGAATCCAACGCCGCCTTCGCCGCCGCGGACGCGAGCGCGTCGTCCGCTTCGACCTCCACCATCGGCCAGACCGTGAGACCCCATGCGCGCAGAGCCTCCTCGAGCAACGGGAACTGCGCCCGCAGCGCGGGATCGATGCCGTCGCCCGTCTTGTAGCCGGGCCACAGACCGTTACGAAACGACTCGATCACGTGGTCCGTTGCGACACCGATGTGCGTAGCGCCGTCCTGCACGAGTCCGCGAAGCGAGTACATCACGCCACGCACGGCCGCGACCTCCTCGCCACTGCTGTTCTTCAGCGACGGCATCGCATAGAAGTGCCGGAACAGCTCATAGGTGCCGTCGACGAGGTGAATCCTCACGCGATCAGCATACTCGTGGCGCCCGATCTCAGTTCCCGCAAGGGACCGTGTCGAGCATCTGGAACTCCGTACGAGAAACGATGACCACGCAACTGCCTCCCACCCGCACTTCCTCCACGATGAACCCGTGAGGGGTGATGACGGATGGTGCTCTGGCCGGCTGCTGCGCTACAACCGCAGACGCAAGGGCCAATGCTCCGACCAGTGCTCCGACTACGGCCGCGACTCCTGTTCGCATTGTCATGGTGTTCCGCCTCTCCGGGCTCAGTTTACGCGACGCGCCTTCGCGCCCACGATGAGCAGCTGAGCCCTCCTCCGCGGACGAGAGCGGCGGCTTCAGTGCCCTCTTTGGATAGCTCAGTTCCGCGCTAACGTGGCCTCAGGCCCATAGTTGCGGCAGCGAGTGGCGCACCGGTTGCGTATGCAGAAGTTTAGTTTCGTGTGCAACGGCTCGTCCGATTCGATCGCCGGAGAGCACAGGAAGGAAGGAGTGCGATGGATACGTCTGCGTCGAAGCGGATTGGGATCGTGTTCGCCGCCGTGTTGTGCGCGGCCGCAGTTTCTGCTGCGGCAAGTGCCGGCCATGCGATCGTAGGCACAGTCGACAAGGTCGACACCGCAGCCAAAACGATTGCCGTCAAAACAGTCGATGGCACTGTCGAAGTCCTGCACTTCACCGAGAAGACTGCGGTGATGGGCGCGAAGGACGTCGCCAAGGTCGCAGATCTGACAGGCAAGAGCACGTACCATTTCGTGGTCCGCTACACCGAGGATGGAGCGCGGAAAATGGCCACGGGCCTCGAATATGTCGGTGACGGAGTGTGGAAGGCTGCCAGGGGCACCGTCGTTGGCGTCGACCATGCGGCCCGAACCGTAGTGGTGAAAACCGCGGACGACGCCGAATGGACTTTCGACGCCGGGAAGCACGCGGTTGTTGAGTCCGGCCGCGGCATCGTGAGACTCGGCGACGAAACCGGCGAGGGCCTGGCGAAGGGCGCGGCAGTGACCGTCCACTACACGGAGGAAGGCGGCAAGAAGGTCGCGCATTTCTTCTGGAAGGCCAGTTGAGGCGCTAATTGAAATGGTCCGCGAAGAGTTCTCCGCGGACCATTCCTAAAAGACATTACATTGACTCTGGTGCGTCCTTGCGCCGAACCGGCCATTCAGCATGACACGCGGTGCAGTACCACTCCAAAGTCACGTCTGTTCCCTTTAGCGTCTGCTGAAGCCGCACCGTTCCGCGCGCGCCGCAATCCGCGCAACTTGTGGGCACGCGAAGAGTAATGGGCCTTTCGGGCACAAATCCTCCGCTTTCCGAGGGGAGCCCATCGAGGTCACGTGCTGCAAGATAGCCGCCCACACGAGCCCAGCCTTACAATTTTTTGGTGATTCCCCGAGCGGTCCGGACACGCGATCGAACCGCACCATCGGAACGCTCACGTCGATTCTCGTTTGCGTTATGGGTGCTGTTCGCCCTCTTCGCATTTCGCGTCATCGCCCAGCCATTGGCGCTCGTCGTCGAGAGCGCGGCGCTCCCGAGATTCGAATCGTGGCACAGCGCTGCGCTTCCGTACGGCGTGCTGCTCGCCTCGCAGATATTGATTCTCGTGGCCCTGGGCTGGACGGCATGGCGCTTCATGGTGGGTGACGTCGCGCCTCGGCGTGCGAAGGGCAAGCTTGCGTCGGCACTCGGGACTATTTACCTGCTGACAATGATCGTGCGGCTCGTGCTGGGCGCGACGGTGCTCAGCCACGTGCGGTGGTTTGCGAGTCCGCTGCCAACGGTGTTTCATCTGGTTCTCGCAGCCTATCTACTGGTTTATGGCCGATTCCATTACCTCCATGGAGGATCGGACCGATAATGAGCTCGTAGCCTCGTGCAACTGATCCCGTATCTGCACTACCCCGCCGTGATGACGATCACGTTCGGGCTCTTCGCACTGATGCGCAGCGAGGGCGCATCACTAGTCGTCAGCACGTATGTGCCCGTGCTGCTTGCGGCGGGGATCGTCACCCTTCTGGAATTGAAGTTCCCGCACCGATCGGAGTGGCGTCCGCCGATCAGCGAAGTCAAAACGGACCTGGGGTTCATGACCATCGTGCAGCTGGCGTTCCCTCCGCTGATGGGATTCGTGTTCACGTATGCGCTCATCGCGCCCGCACGCGCATTGAACCTGCCCATCTCGGCGTTGTGGCCCCACGCCTGGCCGATCTGGCTGCAGGCACTGCTGATGATCCTGACTGTCGATTTCCTGCGGTACTGGCTCCACCGTGCTGCGCATCAGAACGACACGCTGTGGCGGCTTCATTCGGTGCACCACTCTGTGGAGCAGATGTACTGGCTGAACACCGCACGATTTCATCTGATCGAAAAGGGCCTCCAGATGACGCTCGACAGCCTGCCGTTCCTGCTGATGGCGGTAGAGCCAACGGTTCTTGCTCTCTATTACGTCGCGTACGCGACCAACGGCTTCTTCCAGCATTGCAACATCGAGCTCCGCTACGGCGTCCTCAATTACATCGTCGGCAGCGCGGAAACGCACCGGTGGCATCACTCGAGGCTTCCCCGCGAATCGAACGCGAATTACGGAAATACCGTGATCGTGTGGGATCTGTTGTTCGGCACGTGGTTCCTTCCCAAAGAACGCTCAGTCCAGGAGCTCGGGCTGCAGGATCCGGATTATCCAAAATCCTTCTGGGCACTGATGCGCGCTCCGTTCAGTCGCTGACCGTTTGATGCAGGAAGTCGTGTTCCGCGCCGGAATGACGGCGTACGCAGCGCGATACTGGTTACCCGTTACGCGTCACGCCACGCGGCCCGAGCGGGCGCAAGCCGACGCGTTGCGGCGCATACTCGCCGCCAATCGAACGACCGAGTTCGGCCACGCGCACCGCTTCGCTGACGTGCGCACGCCGCGGGAGTTTCGCGAGCAGGTGCCGATTCAGGAATACGAAACGCTGCGTGGATACATCGAGAGGCAGCGTTGCAGCGGAGTCGCCGCACTGACGGCCGAACCGCCCCTCTTTTATGCGCAGACGAGCGGTTCGACTGGCAAGCCGAAATACATACCGGTGTGCGCGTCGGCGCTCCGGATCTACCGCGCGGAGCAGGCGCTATTCACCTATCTGCAGTACCGCGCGAGCCCGGCCGCATTTTCCGGCAAGGCGCTGGGCATCATGGGGGCCGCCGTCGAGACGCATCTCGACTCGGGTCACTCGGTCGGCTCCGTATCCGGCCACCTGTACGAATCGCTGCCCCGAACCGTGCAGTCTCGATTCGTGGTGCCTCCGTCGATCTCGGCGATCGCCGACTACGACCTCAAGTACCTGACGATTCTGCGGCTCGCGCTCGCTGCGCCAGACATCACTTATCTCGGTTCTCCGAATCCGTCTACGTTCCTGCGGCTTCTCGACCTACTCAACCAACGGAGAGACGAGCTGGCACACTCACTGGAAACCGGAACTCTGCCCCAGCTCGATGCGCTCGATTCGAACACACGCGAAGTGGTCCGACGACGGCTGCAACCCGATAGTGCGCGTGCCCGGCAACTGCGGATCACGGCGCCGCTGACATTCGCGACGCTGTGGCCTGGAATAAGGCTCCTCACCACGTGGACGGGCGGAAGCTGCGGCATCGCGCTAGACAAGCTTCGGACGACGCTTCCGCGCGAGACCAAGGTGATGGAGCTCGGGTATCAGTCCACCGAATGTCGCGGCACGATCGCTCTCGAAGCCGAAACACAAGGAGGCCTGCCACCGCTGCATCACCACTTCTTCGAGTTCGTGCGTCAGGAACACTGGGAGAACGGCCGGCGGGAATTCGTGGGTCTCGAGCAGCTCGAGCCGGGACCCCGGTACTACATCGCGATCACGACCGTCTCGGGGCTCTATCGGTACTTCATGAACGATCTGGTGGAAGTCGCCGGGCGGTATCGCAACACGCCACTCATCAGGTTCGTTCAAAAGGGAAAAGGGGTCACCAACCTCACGGGTGAAAAGCTCTACGAAGCGCAGGTGATTCAGGCAGTTCAGGCCGCCGCGCGACAGCGTGGCTTCGTTCCGGGCTTTTTCATACTCGTCGCCGACGAGGAGACGTCTTCATACAACCTCCTCCTCGAGGCCGATCGTGCGATGACTTCTTCGATCCAGGAGGCCGCCGCGGATATCGACCGCTGCCTTGGTGAGTTGAACGTCGAGTATCACAGCAAGCGCGCCAGCGGGCGCCTGGCGCCTCTGACGATCTCACTCCTCAGAGAAGGCGCCGGTGAAGCGTACAAGGCCGCGTGCGTGCGCGCGGGCCAGCGCGAGGGACAATTCAAGCCGGCCGTCCTCCAGTACCGAAAGGATCTGGCGTTGTCGTTCGGACCCCATGTCATCGAGTGATCTCTCGATCGATCGGTTCGAGTTCCGGGAGCTTGGCATTCGTTTCAAGGCGGCATTCCGCCACGCAGCGGCGGAGCGAACGGCAACCGAGACGGTCTGGATCGACGTGGTGGCCTCCGATGGGGCGGTCGGAAGCGGCGAGTCGTGTCCAAGGTCTTACGTTACGGGCGAAACCATCGCCACGGCGCGCGCGTTCGCGTCGCGACACGAAGCCTCGCTGCGGCGCAGCATCGTCGACATTGAAACGCTCCAGGCCTGGATGGCCGATCACGAGGAGGACATCGACGCTAATCCAGCGGCATGGTGCGCGCTGGAGCTGGCGCTCCTGGATCTGATCGGAAAGCACCATGGCGTAACGGTCGAAACGCTGCTCTCGGTACAGCCGCTTGCCGACGCAGTTTTTCGCTACACCGC
>Ga0075430_100004269_pt1 | contig 12068 bp, 7 predicted proteins | sample RhiMetdeltSRZDD4_FD_75294 | JGI IMG/M metagenome (GOLD analysis project Ga0075430, IMG submission 75294) | Populus rhizosphere microbial communities from Tennessee, USA - Rhizosphere MetaG P. deltoides SRZDD4 | ecosystem: Host-associated > Plants > Roots > Rhizosphere > Soil | place: USA... | reverse complement strand
CCTTGCCGGAATCGTTGTCGGAGCGACGGCGTCGCTGGCGCTGACGCAACTGATCGAAGGCGTGCTGTTTGGCGTCACGGCCACCGATCCCATGACCTTCGGTGTGGCGATTGCCGCGCTGGCCCTTGCGGCGTCCCTGGCCTGTTGGATTCCCGCCCGGCGGGCGACGAAGGTCGATCCGATCGTCGCCCTGCGCTTCCAGTAGTCCCGCGCCTGGCTGCTACGGAGTCCCGAAGATCTCCGGCTACACTTCGGCTCTGGTGATCGCCATCGACGTTGCCATCCTGCCGCCACCCGAAGTCGCGACGCGCGCGATCGAGCTGAGCGCGACGCTTCCGCGGAACGAGTCCTTGGGCCTGCTGTTAGGTGGCGATGTGTTGCCACATATCACGCTCACGCAGCAGTTCGTGCCGGCCGAACGCCTCGACGATGCGCTCGATCGCATTGGCACGATGCTGACGAGCGTTGCGGCATTGCCGCTGACCGTCACCGGCCCTGGCCGGAGCACCGCTATCTGGATGTCAATCGAGCTGACGCCAGCCCTGACAGACCTCCACTGTCGTTTGATGGACACGCTGGCGCCATTCGAGCGACCTGACGGTACGGTGGACGCGTTCTTCGGCGGCATTGCCCGAGACGGCGACGTCGCCTGGGTCTCGGGCTTTCGTCGCACCTCGAGCTACGCCGCTTTCACACCGCACATCACGTTGGGACACGCGGCGAGATTGCCCGCTGTCGAACGAATGACCTTCGAGGCGACCACGATCGCGGCGTGTCACCTGGGGAAGTTCTGCACGTGCCGACACGTATTAAGGCAATGGAAACTCTAGGGGGTGCGAAGGGGCGAACGAGAATGCTAGCATCGCCCATGGCTCACCGGCTTACGGTGGTCGCGTTCCTGCTGTTCCTTCTCTGGCAACCGGCCGTTCATACGCAGACCCCGGTGGCCTACGTCCTCTCATTTCCCGAAGCGGCACACCACCTGATGCAGGTAGAGGCGACGTTTACGACCGTGCCGCCTGGTCCGCTCGAATTGCGCATGAGCCGCTCGTCGCCGGGCCGATACGCGCTTCACGAGTTTGCGAAGAACGTGTTCGACGTCCGCATCACGGACGAAGCGGGTCAGCCACTCACCGTGTCGCGTTCCAACCCACACGAATGGGATGTGACCAACCACTCGGGCACGGTGCGTGTGACCTATCGCGTGTTTGGCGATCGCCTGGACGGCACCTATCTCGCTGTCGACTCGTCGCACGCGCATATCAACATGCCCGCGGCAATCATGTGGGCGCGCGGCTTCGAGCGCCGGCCGATGACCGTCCGCTTCGAACGTCCGACCGGGACATCGTGGCGGGTCGCGACGCAGCTCTCACCAGGCAGCGACGGGCTGTCGTTCACCGCTCCCAACCTGCAATACCTGATGGACAGCCCATCGGAGTTCAGCCAGTTCACGCTGCGGTCCTTTACCGTGCCGGACGATCGGCGAACGCCGGTCTTTCGAGTCGCGGTGCATCACCAGGGCACCGACGCCGACGTGGACGGTCTGGTGCGAGGCGTCGAGGCCATCGTGAGAGAAGCCCGGCACGTATTCGGTGAGTACCCGCCGTTCGAAGGGAACACCTATACCTTCATCGCCGACTACCTGCCGTGGGCACACGGCGACGGCATGGAGCATCGCAACAGCACCGTGCTCACATCCGCGTCCGCGATTCAAATCAGCCGGCTCAACCTGCTCGACACCGTCGCGCACGAGTTCTTCCATACCTGGAACGTGGAGCGCATCAGGCCGAAGTCGCTCGAGCCTTTCAACCTGGAAGAGACGAACATGTCTGGCGAGCTCTGGTTCGCCGAGGGCTTCACCAGTTATTACGGCCCGCTCACGATGAAGCGTACCGGCCTGACGACTCTCCGTGCCTTCACTCGCGACATGGGTGACGCGATCGAGAAGATCACGACCAGCCCTGCGCGTCAGATTCGTTCGGCCGTCGAGATGAGCCGGATGGCGCCCTTCGTGGATTCCGCGGCGTCGATCGACCAGACCAATTTCTCGAACACCTACATTTCGTATTACACGTGGGGCACGGCGCTCGGGCTTGGCCTCGATCTGTCGTTGCGCGATCGGACCGACGGCAAGGTGACGCTCGACCATTTCATGCGAGCGCTCTGGGAGAAGTTCGGCCGACCTGGAACGAACGTCCCTGGATATGTCGAGACGCCGTACACGATCGACGACTTGAAGTCCGTGCTGGGCACCATCGCGGGTGACGCGGCGTTTGCACTGGATTTCTTTGCCCGGTATGTCGAGGGGCATGAGGTCCTCGATTACGCGCGTCTGCTGGGACGAGCGGGCATCCTGGTGAAGACCAACTCTGGGCGCGCCTTCGCCGGGGAGCTGACGTTGCAAGACGACCCGGCTGGTGTTCGCATCGCGGCTGACGTCCCGTATGGGTCGCCGGCGTATCAGGCGGGGCTCGAGCGCGAGGACGTACTGGTGTCAGTCGGGGGAACGAAAGTGACGCGTTCGGCCGACGTTGACAAGCTTGTCGCCGCGCGCAAACCGAGCGAGCCTCTGCCCGTCATCTATGAGCGTCGCGGCGCCCGAATATCGACGGCGCTGAAGCTGGGAGATGATCCCCGACTGGAGCTCGTGCCGATAGAAGAAGCAGGGCAGGGGCTCACCGAGGCACAGCGGCGTTTCCGTGAGGCATGGTTGAGCTCGTTGGCAAGGAATTCGTTCTGAAAATCGGTGAGGTAGCGATGAAGCGTGTGAGTGGCGGAATCGTAGCGTTGCTGTGCCTCGTTCTGTCGGCCACGACACGAGCGCAGGACGTCGGCTTCGCGAATGCGTGGCCTGAGTTGACGCCGGCGGATCAGGAGCAGGTGCAGAAGTTTGGCGAGGACGTGAAGACGTTCCTGGGTCAGGCGAAGTCCGAGATGCTCTTCGTGCGCGGCGCGACACAATTTGCCGAAACCAACGGATTCCGGAAGTGGGATTTCGGAACGACAGCGGGCGCGATGAAGCCGGGCACCCGGTGGTATGCCATCAATCGCGATCGGACGATGGTGTTGTGGGTCGTTGGCACCGAACCCCTCGAAAACGGCCTGCGCATCGTCAATACGCACATCGACTCGCCGCGGATCGAGTTCAAGACCAAGCCTTTTCGCGAGAGCCAGCAGGCCGTGCTGATCGACACTCAGGTGCACGGCGGCATCAAGAACTATCAGTGGGTCAATGTGCCACTGGCGATCACGGGGCGAGTCGACAAGGCCGATGGCACCACGGCGTGGATAGACATTGGCAACTCCGCTGGCGATCCGGTGCTGCTCATCACCGATCTGGCGCCTCACGTCGATCGCGATTTCCGAAACCGGCTGCAGCCTGACGTGATTCGAACCGAGGAGCTCGACCCGCTGATCGGCTCGATGCCTCCCGACGCCGCCGCCGGTCAGCGGACCGCGACCGATCGCGTGCTCGGCTTGCTGCATCAGAAGTACGGGATCACGGCGCGTGATTTTCTATCAGCCGATTTGCAGATCGTGCCCGCGACCATGCCGCGTGACGTGGGTCTCGATCGGGCGCTCATCGGTGCATACGGTCAGGACGACAGAGTCACCGCGTACGTCAGCCTTCGCGCGATCGCGGACGTCAAGACGCCGCGTTACACATCCGTAGCGTATGCCGTCAACAACGAAGAGGTCAGCTCGTGGAATACGGGCGTCAACTCTGAGTGGTTCAGCACACTCGTGTCCGAGATGCTGATGGCGCAGCAGGGCAAAGACTTCAACCCGCTCTCGCTGCGGCGTACTTACGCGAAGACGAACGTGCTCGTGTCGGACTGCACCACGGCGATCAACCCGCTGTTCCCGCAGCCGCAGAATCCGGTCCTGACCTCGCGTCTCGGCTACGGCCTGGTCGTGAAGGAGTACGGCGCGGGTCGTGAGACCAACTCGGAATACTTTGCGAAGGTACGTGGGTTCTTCGACCGCGAGAAGGTGCGCTGGCAGACACACTCGTACGACGCTGGTTATGGCGGAGGGACGATTGCCGCGTGGTTCGCCGGGCAGAACATGGAAGTCATGGACGTCGGCGTCGGACTCGTCAGCATGCACTCGCCATTCGAGGTGTCGTCGAAGGTTGATCTGTGGCACCTGCGGCGTGGGTTCTCGGCGTTCTTTGGATCGTAATCGTAGGGCGGGTCTTGGTTTGTAGACCCGCCAGAAAACGGCGGGTCCAAAGAACAAGACCCGGCGGGTCTCAAAAGCAAGACCCACCCTACGGGGGGAACAACACGCCGGGCGCGAGCTTGCACTCCGGGTCGAGCGCCCGCTTGACGGCGCGCATCTGGTCGATTCCCTCGGCCCCGTACAGCTCGCGCAGCAACTGCTGTTTCAGCGCGCTTCGGCCGACGCCATGTTCGGCAAGTGGCGCGCCTCCCATTGCGACGACACGGCGGGCCATTTCGAGGATTGCCTCGCGGCCTCGGCGTACATCCTCGAAGCTGCGTGGTACGACGTTCGGATGAAGGTTCCCGTCAGACACGTGGCCCCAGATCGCGTAATCGATGCCGCGACTCTCGAAGGTCGTCCGATACAACTCGATCGACTCCGCCAGGCGATCGAATGGCACGATCATGTCCCCCGCCGTCTTCTCGACGTCGGGATGTGCCTGTTTCGTGGCGGCGACAATGGCGTTGACGCTCGCCGGAACAGACTCGCGCAGATTGAATAATCTGTCGGCGCCGCGGTCGTCGCCAGCGAGGGCAAGATAAGGGTCGTCTTCGATTCCAGCCGACGTCAACACTGAGTGCAGGCGGCCGAGCGCGGATTCCTCATCCGCCCCGATTTCGATCTGCACGAGGAGCATCACCGATTGTCCGGACGGACGGGTCACGCCCGCCCGAGCGAATGCATCGTCGGGCACGGCGCGAAGGGCTCTTGTGTCCATGTACTCGATCGCGGCAACGTCGAGGGGGCCCTCGTTCTTCCACGCTGATGACGCGTTGTCTCGAAGCGCCGCGGTCAACGCGACGGCTTGCCCATCGTTGGCGCAGCGGATGAGCGCCGCCATGCGACGCGGCCGCGCGACGACCCTGAGCGCCGCCTCGATTACGACGCCGAGCGTTCCTTCCGATCCGATGAAGAGGTCGATCAGATCCATCCCGGGCTTCGCGTAGTAGCCCGCCGAAAGCTTGGAGACTTCGGGCATGGTGTAACGAGGCACCGGGACACGTCGAACCTCGCCAGTTGTGAGCTCGATCTCGAACCAACCATCCGTGCTCGCGCGCGTGTCGCCGCGCGCCACGTCCAGGATGTCGCCGCTCGCCAGGACGATGGTTGCCGCTTCGATCCATCGACGCGTGGAGCCGTGTTTGAAGGTGGCGGCTCCGGCGGCGTTGGTCGCGATGGTGCCACCAACGAATGCGCCGTCAAACGTGGGGACTGGCGGGTAGTACAGCGCCTCCGCCGCAAGGGAGCGTTGAAGCACGTTGAGGGCAACGCCTGCGCCGGCGCGAATGCATCCCTTCGAGGGCTTGCCGAGCGTCGTCAGCGCACGCGTGCTGAGAACGACGTCGCCGCGCGGCGTCGCGCCGCCCGTGAGCGAGGACTGTGCGCCCACGGGCAACACACGCGTGGCGTGAGCGACGAGCGACGCGGCTTCGGCTTCATCTCGAGGGAACGCGACACCGTCGGCAAATCCGCCAGGCACATGCGCCGCGTCGCTCAGAAACGACGACACGATCGCCTGATCGCGCTCAATCTGAGGCGGCAGTGCAGCGGCGGCTCGCCGGGCCTTGATCCGATGGGACATCGCGCGCTCTTCAGTATGCTAGTTCGGGATCCGGGGCTCGGGATCCGGGGCTCGGGATCCGGATCGTTCCTGGAATCGTATCCAGTACTCGCAGCCCATTGCCTGTAGCCCGCAGCCATGAACCCGATTCGATACACCCTGAGTTTCCCCGCGCCGCACACGCACTACGTCGAAGTACGAACAGAGGTCCCCTCTGCCGGGAGCGACCAGGTAGACCTGATGATGGCGATCTGGACTCCGGGGTCGTATCTGATTCGAGAGTACGAGCGTCACGTGGAGAACCTCGCTGCGACCGGGACGGACGGTGCGGGGTTGCTCATCCGCAAGACCGGCAAGAATCGGTGGACGATCTCAACCGGCGGCGCCGAAACGGTGGTCGTGACCTATCGCGTGTACGGCCGAGAGATGTCGGTTCGAACGAACTGGATCGAATCAGGATTTGCCTTGATCAACGGCGCCCCGACGTTCCTCACGTTGGCTGAATCGAATGAACGGCCGCATGAAATCACCGTGCTCATGCCGTCGACGTGGAGCCGCTCGATCACCTCGCTGCCGGTTATCGCTGGTGCAGAACACCGCTATTCCGCGGCGACCTACGACGTGCTGGTCGACTCGCCCATTCTCGCGGGAAATCCAGTCGTCTACGAATTCGCGATCGACGGCAAACCGCATCGGCTGGTCGACGAGGGCGAAGAGGGTGTGTTCGACGGCGCACGTGCCGCGCGCGATCTCGAGATCATTGCGCAGGAGCATCATCGCTTCTGGGGCACGGTCCCCTACGACAGCTACACCTGCATCAACATGATTACGGAAGGAGGCGGTGGTCTCGAGCATTCCAGCTCCGCGGTGTTGATGACCAGCAGATGGGCGACGCGTACGCGGCGGGCGTACCTTGGTTGGCTCGAGCTCGCCAGCCATGAACTCTTTCACGTCTGGAGCGGCAAACGCCTGCGACCAATTGAGCTCGGACCATTCGATTACGAGCGTGAAGTGCACACTTGTAGTCTCTGGGTCGTCGAGGGCATTACCGACTACTACGGCGACTTGCTTCTCCACCGCGCGGGACTGTCCACGCGCGAGGAATTTCTGGCTTCGCTCTCGGACAAAATCGACGCGCTGCAGACGACTCCGGGACGCGGCGTGCAATCGCTGACGAACGCCTCGTTCGACGCATGGATCAAACACTATCGCCCGGACGAAAACTCTCCCAACACCTCGATGAGTTATTACATCAAGGGTGCGGTGGTCGCGTTTCTTCTCGACATGAGAATTCGCCATGTCTCGCGCGGACAACGAAGCCTGGACGATGTGATGAGGACAGCGTACGTGAGGTATTCGGGCTCACGCGGATACAGCGAGCCCGAGTTTCGCGCACTGGTGGAAGACGTCGCCGGCGCGACGCTCGAGACGTTCTGGGAGTCGGCGCTGGAAGGGACGGGCGAACTCGATTTCTCTGAAGCGCTCGACGTGCTCGGCTTGCGCTTCAAGACACCAGAGCCGCTCACTGGAAGACTGCCAGGGAAAGCCACGCTTGGTGCCGTCACGCGGATCGACGACGGCCGGTTGCTCGTATCGCAGGTGAGGCGAGGGACGGCGGCATACGAGGCTGGTCTGAACGTCGACGATGAGATCGTGGCCATCGACGAGTTCAGGATACGAGCCGACCAACTCGATGCGCGAATGGAGCAGTATGTGGCCGGCGACCCAGTGGCGATCCTCGTGGCGCGCCGCGATCGACTCATGCGTCTCAACGCCTTGTTGGGAACCGAACCGTTGAAAGCGTGGCAGCTCGAAATCGATCCCAGAGCTTCGACGGCACAACGCACGATCTTGGACTTCTGGCTCGCTCAAAGCGGAAATCCAGCTGTCTCAGGTTGAACCTCGCGCCGCCGAATTGGCTGAAATCCTCACAGTATGCCACCTATTTCGTGCGCACCTTTCGGTATCACTCTTGCACATCCTCACACGCCGGAGAATGGACCGTGGGGATGTCAGCAGGCGCGTCGGTCGTCGATTTTGAGATAACCCGAAAACTGAGTGATTTGGCGCTGCCGGAAGGCCCATCCGCCCTTGTCCTCTTCCGGCTGCACGGACGTCCACTCGGCTGGGGAGCCGGTCGGGTAACGGACGGCCGTCTCGACGGGGCCGCGTTGGTTCGTCAATTCCTGCATCAGCATGCCTGGACCTGTGCGCTGCCGCTCGCGGAGCGTGCCATCCAGGGTGGCCGCCCGCTGCGGACGATCGACGCGACAGCGCTCCTGCAGTCTCCACCGCCTTCGATCTCGTCCGGGCCGCTCGTCACGGTTGCCGTACGAAACCGGACGCTCGCGAGTCGACTTCAACCGTGCCTCGATTCGCTATTGCGTCTCGCTCACCCCTCTCTCGACCTCGTGTTGATAGATGCGTCCGACGATCGCAAAAACGTCGAGGCGCTGATCGGTGAGCGGTACCCCCAAATCAGGTACTGCAGCTCGCCTGGTGTTGGAATGGCGTCCCGTCGCGCCATCGCCGAGTGTCGTGGAGACATTCTCGCCGTGACCGATGGCGACGCCATCGTCGACCGGAACTGGGTTTCTACACTGGTGAACGTCTTTCTCTCGGATCCGGACGTCATGACGGTCAGCGGTCTTGCCCTTCCACGGTCGCTGCGTCGTCCTTTCCGGCCCACCCTGCCCGCGGGCGCGCCGTTCTGCCGGCAATGGTGGCGTGTCCGCCCAGACTACGAATCGATCGATGGCGCCACTCAGCGTGCGTTGGAGCGTGCCAGTTGCAACGTCGCGTACTGGCGTCCAGGTGGGGCATTGCCTGCACGATACACACGAGTGTGGGAGCCAGCCGCCCTGGTGCGAACCCCCGCGGTCGCACCGGCACCGCACCCATCAGCGCGCCGTGGCCTGGTGCGGACGCTCGATCGCCATATTGACCTGCGAGACGGTGTCGTCCCAATTTCGGACGCGGCCGGCTATGACGCTGTCCGCCTGCGTATCACCTGGTTTGGTGAGCCCATCGGCACAGTGCGACTTGCCCATCACGGAGCCGTCGTCAGCCGACTTTGGATCGAGGACGCAATTGCGCAGCAATTGACGGCCTCTGTGCTCGATGCCGGCCTCCACCTGGGCCCGCAAGTCTCGCAAGCCCTGCTGACCGCCGACCTGGCGCGCTATATCGTCTCCCGGTGGGAACCCGTTATGCAGGGACCAACCGTTCCCTCAACGGTCCGGACGGCCGCGGCGTAGCGCCTGATCTGGCTGCGACCTACAGTTAAACCGAGATCGCTCGACGCTCGTCTTATGCTGCTGTGGAGAAGCGTGTTCTCTAGGCTCGTGCAGGCATTTGCCCTCGTGATTGCCGAGGGCCTCTTTGCGCCGGCCCTCGCTCAGGGACCGGCCGCCGAGATGACGGCGGTTTCGGTTCACGAAGGCACGCTTCCGATCGTCCTCGATGGCGACCTCAGTGACCCTGCGTGGGCGCAGGCCACTCCCATTAGCTCATTCGTGCAGCGCGAGCCACGCGAAGGCGCCCCGGCGACTATGCGCACCGAGGCGCGGGTCGCATTCGATGCCACCGCCATCTATGTGGCGGTGCGGGCGTTCGATAGCGAACCGGATCGCATCGTCGGCTTTCTGACGCGGCGGGACGTGGGTTCCTCGTCCGACTGGGTCCGCGTGTTGATTGACTCGTACCACGATCGGCGTACGGCATATCAGTTCGGCGTGAATCCCGTCGGCGTGAAGCAGGACTCATATTGGTTCAACGATTCGAACAGCGACGACAGTTGGGACGCCGTATGGGACGTTGTCGCACGCCGGGACCCGGACGGATGGTGCGCCGAGTTCCGGATCCCGTTTTCGCAGCTTCGTTTCAGTGCGGGTGGTGACGGTCGACTTGGATTTGCCGTGATGCGAAACGTCGCGCGTCTGAACGAGACGACGAGCTGGCCGCTGCTGTCCAAGAATGTGAGTGGCTTCGTCTCGTCGTTCGGCGATTTGACGGGCGTCACGAGAGGGCAGGCGGCGAAGCGACTCGAGCTCGTTCCGTATGTCGTTGGCGAGATCGGGACCACGCCTCTGGACGCTGGCAATCCGCTGCAGAACAGCCCCGACCACGACATCGCGGTGGGTCTTGATCTCAAGTACGCCGTCACTCCCGCCTTGAACCTGACGGGAACCGTCAATCCTGACTTCGGTCAGGTCGAGGCCGATCCGGCGGTGGTGAACCTGAGCGCGTTCGAGACGTTCTTCCCGGAGAAGCGCCCGTTCTTCGTCGAAGGCTCCGGCACATATCAGTTCCAGTGCCGCGACTGCAGCCTGTTCTATTCACGACGGATCGGACGGTCTCCGCGCGGCGCCCCCACGCTCGGCTCGGAGGAGCATTCCATCCAGCCTCTTCAGGCGACGATTCTTGGCGCCACCAAGCTGACGGGGCGCGTCCGGAAGTTTTCGGTCGGGGTGCTGGCGGCGGCGACACAGGAGGAGAACGCCGAGATTGCGTTCGGCTCCGCGCGCCGCAGCGAAGTCGTCGAACCCGGCACGTTCTACTCGGTGTCGCGCGCGCGGCGCGAATTCACCGATCAGTCGTCTCTTGGTTTCATCTTCACGACCACGCATCGCAACATCGTTGAAGGTGTGGAATTCCTGCCGGACAGCGCGATCACTGGAGGCGTCGACTACGACTGGCGAATCGGCAACCGATGGGGCCTGAATGGCTATTGGGCGGGCAGCAGCGTGAAGGGCTCGACCGAGGCGATCGAGCAACTTCAACTGAACAACGTGCACAGCTTTCAACGGCCCGACGCGACTCACCTGGAGCTCGATCCGTTCGCCGACACGCTGCGCGGCCATTCCGGGATGGCCTCCTTTGGAAAGATCGCCGGCGAGCGAACACGGATGAACGTCAGTGTCGCGTACAAGTCACCGGGCTTCGAGGTCAACGACCTCGGATTCCAGCAGCGGGCTGACGTCACGACGCAATACAGTTTTTTTCAGCTCAGGAGACAGACCCCCGGTAAGTACACGAGAAGCAGGTTCATCAACTTCAACCAGTGGACGGCGTTCAACTTTGCTGGTGATCGCCTGGAACTGGGCGGCAATATCAACGCCAATTGGGAATTTCAAAACTTGTGGCGAGCGGGTGGCGGCGTGAATGTCAACGCCACCAACTTCGACGATCGGTTGACACGTGGCGGCCCTGGCGGTCTGAACGAGGGCGGTCGAAGCATCTGGCAGTGGTTCAACACGAACGACCGCCGTGTCGTGAGCTTCAACTGGAACTCCGCATTCGGCGGCGATGGTTACGGTCGCTTCTTCGAGCTTGGCCCGACGGTTGTTTTCCGCCCGGTCTCGTCTTTCTCGACCGAGATCGGCACCTACTACAGCAACAACATCAACGATGCGCAGTGGGTCGCGGAAGTTGTCGACCCGGATCGGTCGCACTACGTGTTTGGACGCCTCGAGCAGAAGACGCATTCCCTCACGCTGCGCGTCAACTACACGATGACGCCGAATCTCTCTCTTCAGATCTACGGCCAGCCCTTCATCAGCACGGGACACTACGTCAGCTACAAAGAGCTCGTGAACGGCCGCGCCGAACGATACGAGGATCGCTACGCGCCATACGCCTATACCGGCAATGCGGACTTCAACGTGCTCTCGTTCCGTACGACCAATGTGCTGCGTTGGGAATATCGTCCGGGCTCGACTGTCTTTGTCGTGTGGCAGCAGGGCCGGGAAGGACAAGGGGAGCCAGGGCGCTTTGCCTTGGGGAAAGACTACTCGGGGCTCTTCTCTACGCCATCGTCCAACCTGCTGCTCGTCAAATTCGCATACTGGATGAATCCATAGACTGCGGGACTCGGTGCTCGGAACGGGCCTCGGGATTCGGGTGCGGGCCGCGGGCTATACTGCGCTCGAATGAGGTTCGACCCGGAGTACGTGTCTCAGGTCCTCAACGAGAACTTCGAGGACGCGAAGGCACTCTTCCTGTCGCCGCTGATGGCGATTCATTATGCCCACCTGGTCATGCTCGCGGACCGGGGCATCGTCGAGCCGCTTCACGCACAAGCGCTGCGCAACGCGCTCGATTCGATTTCTGTCAGCGCCATACGCAAGACGCCGTACGACGGAACCTGCGAGGACCTCTTCTCGTACGTCGAGCGCGTCCTCGTCGACGCGTGTGGGGACGATGTTGCCGGGCGATTGCACACGGCGCGTAGTCGCAATGACATCGACATGACGATGTACCGGCTGCGGCAGCGGGAGTT